>OOCZ01002016.1_pt1 | contig 11658 bp, 9 predicted proteins | sample 1671631 | NCBI WGS metagenome assembly OOCZ01 (sample SAMN06348176, study PRJEB24527) | human gut metagenome | reverse complement strand
CGAGACCCACTATGCGGCCACCTGGCTGCTGGACCCCCGGGCCCCCAAGGTGGAACCGCCTGCCGCCGTCAAACTGTTGAAAGAGGAGGGGATGCAGGATGCCTGAAAATCGTGACATTCGCGTTTGCGAAGCAGTGAACACCCCAGTGGAGTGTTCGAGCGAAAGAACGGTCTTGCGCCAGCAAGATGGAGAGACTTCGCCCCGGCAGGTCCTGCTTGAGGTCAAGGACCTCGAGGTGACCTACGGCTCCGGCCGCAAGGCCTTCAAGGCCGTGAACCGTGCCAACTTTGAAATTTACAAGGGTGAGACCTTTGGTCTGGTGGGCGAATCCGGCTCCGGCAAGACCACCATCGGCCGCGCCATCATGCGCATCCTGCCCACCTCGGGCGGCGAGATCCTGTACAAGGGCCAGAAGATCAACGGCAAGATCTCCCGCCAGCTGGACCAGCAGGTCATCAAGGAGATCCAGATGATCTTCCAGGACCCGCAGTCCTCCCTGAACGAGCGCGCCAAGGTCAGCTACATCGTGGGCGAGGGCCTGCAGAATGTCCGGCCCGACTTGACCGCCGCCCAGCGGGAGGAGAATGTCCGGCAGGCACTGCTGGATGTGGGCCTGCTGCCTGAATTCGCCTCCCGTTTCCCGCATGAGTTCTCAGGCGGCCAGCGCCAGCGCATCGGCATTGCCCGCGCCCTGATCGTGGAGCCTGAGTTCATCATTGCCGACGAGCCCATCTCCGCTCTGGATATGTCCATCCGCGCCCAGGTGCTCAACCTGCTGCGCCATCTGCAGAAAGAGCGCGGCATCACCTACCTGTTCATCGCCCACGACCTCTCGGTCATGCGGTACATTTCGGACCGCATCGCCGTCATCCACAAGGGCGATATCGTGGAGCTGGCCGATGCGGAGGAGCTGGTGACCCATGCCATCCACCCCTACACCCGCAGCCTGCTTTCCGCCATCCCCATGCCCAACCCCAGGCTGGAGCGGAAGAAAAAGCTGCTGGTCTACGACCCCGCCATGCACGATTACACGCAGGAGGCCCCCCAGTGGCGGGAGCTGCGCCCCAGCCACTGGGTGCTCTGCAGCGAGCAGGAGGCCAAAGACTGGCTGGCTGAAATGTAAACTTTCTCTTGCGTTTTTTGACAAAGTTCGCCCTTTGTTTCTTGACATTTTCACCCTGCTCTACTACAATAGCTCTTGTACGTATTGTGTTGTTTTTAACAAACGGACGAAATTTAAGACCCCATTGAATCTGGCTGCCCCGGCTGCGGGTGCAGTGACTGCTCAAAGGACAAAGGACAATTTATGACAACATCCAACACCCCGATCTATGCTTCCCAGGCACGTCCCTGGCTGAAATTCTACGATCAGAAGTACATTGACCAGACCATGCCCGCCTGCACGGCGTTTGAGCTCGTCTGCCGGCAGAACAAGAACCGGCTGGGCGAGACCGCACTGGAATACTATGGCCGCAAGTTCACCTACGCTGATTTTATCGTCAACGTCAAAAAGACAGCTGCCGCCCTGCGGGCCGCGGGCCTGAAAAAGGGCGATATCGCCACTGTGGTCAGCGTGATGACCCCGGAGATCATCTTTGCGTTCTATGCCGCCGACATGATCGGCGCGACTCTGAACCTGGTGGATCCCCGTTACAGTGTGGAGGGCATCCGTGAGTACATTGAAGAGGTGGATTCCCACCTGCTGATCTGCCTGAATGTGGTGTATGAGCGCTGCCATCAGGCTGCCAAGCGCACCCATGTGGAGCATGTGGTGGTGCTCTCCCCGGCTGACTCCCTGCCGCTGCCTCTGGCGCTGGGCTACAAAATCAAGAATCTCGACAAGAACAAGTATCACTCCAATGTCATCCACTGGAAGCAGTTCCTTGCTGCCGGGAAGGACGAGAGCATTGCCGCGGAGCCCTATGACCCGGAGCATGCCTGCGTGGTGGTGCACACCGGCGGCACCACCGGCTCCCCCAAGGGCGTGATGCTGACCGATAACAACTTCAACGGCATCGCCATGCAGTTCTCTGCCTGCGACACGCTGTTTTCCAAGGGTCAGTCCCTGCTGAACATCATGCCCCCCTTCATTGCCTACGGCTTTGCCTGCGGCGTACATCTGCCGCTGACGCTGGGCATCAAGGTGGTCATCATCCCCAACCTCGACCCCAATAAGCTGGGCAGCCTGATCTGGAAGTACAAGCCCGAGCACATGTTCGGTGTGCCCTCCCACTACCAGCAGCTGGCTGTTGACCCCAAGCTGCAGAACAAGGATCTCTCCTTCATCCGCAACTATGCCGCGGGCGGCGATGCCATCGCCCGGGGTGCCGAGCAGACGGTCAACGACTTCCTGGCCGCTCACAATGTGGAATTCCCCATCGCCAAGGGCTATGGCATGACCGAGGCATCCTCTGCTGCCACCGCTGCTGCCGGACAGAACAACAAACCCGGCAGCGTGGGCCTGCCACTGGTCAACACGCTGGTGTCCGCTTTTGAGCCGGGCACCGACACGGAGCTGCCCATCGGCCAGCGGGGCGAGCTGTGCATCTCCGGCCCCGGCGTTATGAAGGGCTACTACAACAAGCCTGCCGAGACCGCCGCCATCCTGCGCACCCATGCGGATGGCCGGGTCTGGGTGCATACCGGTGACATCGGCTATCTGGACGAGGATGGCTTTGTCTATCTGGACAGCCGGATCAAGCGGCTCATCATCCGCCACGATGGCTTCAAGGTGTTCCCCTCCATGATCGAAAATGTGGTCAGCCAGCATCCCGCCGTGCATCAGTGCTCTGTGGTGGGCTGCGCCGACAAGGATCATGTGCAGGGCCGCCTGCCTTTTGTCTATCTGGTGCTTGACCCTGCGGTTCCCGCCGCCAAGCGCAAGCAGATCATCAAGGAGCTGCGCCAGCTCTGCATTGAGGAGCTGCCCGAATATGTCCAGCCTGTGGGGTACAAGATCATCCCCGAAATGCCCCTGACGCTGGCCGCTAAATTTGATTATCGCAAGCTGGAAGAAGAGATTACTCCCCGCGATTATTAAGCAGAATAATACACATTGGAAAGGATTCGTGACGACACCATGAAAAAGAAACTGATTGGCCTGGCCCTTTCGGCCGCCATGCTGTTCTCTGTCCTGAGCGTTCCGGCCTTTGCAGCCGCCCCGGAAGAGAGCGCAGACCCCGCTCTGACCACTGAACAGACCGCCGCAGAGGAGGAGAACTGTTTCTTCACCTCCAGCAGCACCGAAGAAGAGAAGGAGCCCAACTCCATCACCTATGTTGCCCTGGGCGACAGCATCTGCGCCGGCATCGGCCTGACTACCGTTCAATATGCACATAACTTGATGGGCGTGGACGTTTCCTCCAACTTCAAGGGTTACCCCGAGACCTGCTATGTGGGTCAGGTGGGCAAAAGCCTGAACCTCGACCGGGATCATGCCATCAACCTTGGCCTGCCCGGCGTGATGAGCAAGGATATGGTGGAGCTGGTCAGGACCGGCACCATGGCCGAGATGAACACCCTCTCCGGCTGCCAGTACAATTACCCCGAGTTTGTAGATTACATCAAAAGTGCCGATGTTATCTCCATCCAGCTGGGCTCCAACGATGCTTTTGTGCCCACCGTGGTCTCTTTTGGTGAGGCCACTAACTGGAAAAGTGAGGACCTGGCTTCCATCGTGCTCAGCGGCAACCTGCGCGGCAGCAGCAAGGAAACCGAGGACGCACTGAACGAGAGCCTGAAAAAGCTCAGCCTGACCCGCAGCGAGAAAGATGCCGTCTGGAACCTGTTCTTCTCCGGCATGAACAAGATCTGCGAGAACGCTTATCCCGAAAGCAGCAGCAACCTGCGCCAGATCGTGGCGACCGTCAAGGAGCTGAACCCTGATGCCCAGATCCTGATCATCGGTGCCACCAACCCCGTGCCCCTGCTGCCCAGCTGGAGCAACTACTTCAGCAAGCTGAACAACTACGAAAAGCAGCTGGCCGATGTTTACGGTGCCACCTACGTTTCCATCCCCTTTGCTCAGACTGAGCTGGATGGCCACCCCACCGTCTCCGGCCACAAGTACATCGCCGACAAGATCGTCAAGGCCATCGAGGCCCAGCAGTAAAATGAAAGAGGGACAGCCCTCTCAGTCAAAGCCTGCGGCTTTGCCAGCTCCCCCGAAAGGGGGAGCTTTTTTGATGCCGTAAAGTACAGCACCAAACCTCTCCCCTCGGGAGAGGTGGCATTGCGAAGCAATGACGGAGAGGGTCGTCCCTCTCGATGAAAAAATATTACTTTTCGTAGTCCTGGGGCAGCTCGTTCTTGGGGTCACGATCCATCAGGGAGCGCACCGCCTCGGCGGCGCTCATGCCCTTGTTCACGACAGCGTTCACGGTCTGAACGATGGGCATTTCCACCTGATACTTGGCGGCAAGCTCCAGCGCGGCAGGCAGGGCGTTCATACCCTCAACCACCATACCGACCTCCTTCACGGCCTGCTCCGGGGTCTCACCCTTGCCGATGAGGATGCCGGCCCGATTGTTGCGGCTGTGCATACTGGTGGCGGTCACGATCAGGTCACCGATGCCGGCCAGACCGGCAAAGGTGTGGACATTGCAGCCCATGGCCACGCCCAGCCGGGCAAGCTCGGCAATGCCGCGGGTGATGAGGGCGGCGCGGGCGTTGTCGCCATAGCCCAGGCCGGTGGAGATGCCCACGCCCAGCGCAATGACGTTCTTCATGGCACCGCTGAGTTCCACACCCTTGATGTCCTCATTGGTGTACACACGCATGACGTTGTTGGTGAACACCGTCTGCACGAATCTGGCCGCTTCCATATCCTTGCTGGCCGAAACGATGGTGGTGGGCAGGTCGATCGCCACCTCTTCGGCGTGGGTGGGGCCGCTCAGGGCCACCAGACGCACCCCCTTGGGGCCGCCCTCTTTGCCCAGCTCATCGGCCAGGATCTCCGTCATGGTGAACAGGGTATCCTTTTCAATGCCCTTGGCAACGTCCACAATGATCTGACCGTCCGGCACAAAGGGCCGGGCCTTGGCTGCGGTGGAGCGCACGAACACCGACGGCACCGCGAACAGCAGGATCTCCTTGTCCGTGCACACCTCTTCCACGCTCTTGGTGAACTTCATCTCTGCCGGAATGGTCATGCCGGGCAGATTGGGGTGGACCCGGGTGGTGGAAAGGTTGTCGATCTCCTGTTCCAGCGCCGACCACACGGTCACGTCATTGCCGCTCACCGTCAGCATCCGCGCCAGAGCCATGCCCCAGGTGCCTGCACCCAGAATACCAATTTTATGCTTCATTGTGTTTTGTCCTCCGTATGCGCCGGGCTGCTTGTGTGCCCGGCCTGTTCCCCGCGCTTCCTGCACGGGGCCTGTCTGATTCCATTTTACACGAAACATCGTACCGCGTCAACTCCTTGCCAGTCTGCACAAAGTTAATCCGTGTTTTCTTTTGTTTTTGGCCAGAGTGAAGGATTTTCGCCAATGGATTGCACTTATCTCCATTTCATGCTATAGTATTTTGGTAGGAATTGTAGGATATGCTCTTGACCTGAACCATAGTTTAAGGTGTATCCTAAAGATATTCCACCGTTTTTTGTCAATAAGGAAGAAAAACATGTTTGAAGCACTTCTTACCAACCGCACGGTCAGCGTGCTGTGGGAGGCCCTGCCCCGCATCCTGACAGCAGGCCTGACCATGACCATTCCCCTGACCCTGATCTCCTTCAGCCTTGCCATGGTCATTGCAGTGGCTGTTGCGCTGGTGCAGTACGCCAATGTTCCGGTGCTGCGCCAGATCGCCCGGTTCTACATCTGGGTCATCCGGGGCACGCCGCTGCTGGTGCAGCTGTTCATCATCTTCTACGGCCTGCCCAGCTTGGGCATCATGCTGGATGCTTTTCCGACAGCCGTCATCGCCTTTGCTTTCAACGAGGGTGCCTACTGCGCCGAGACCATGCGCGGCGCGCTGGAAAGCGTGCCCCAGGGCCAGCTGGAGGCCGGTTCCTGCGTGGGCATGACCTGGTGGCAGATCATGCGCCGCATCGTGCTGCCGCAGGCCCTGCGCACCGCTGTACCCTCCCTGTCCAACTCCCTCATCAGCATGATCAAGGACACCTCTCTGGCCTCCAACATCACGGTGGCAGAATTGTTCATGGCAGGCCAGCGTGTGGCAGCCCGCACCTACATTTTTCTGCCCATCTACTGCGAGGTGGCTGTGGTCTACCTGCTGTTCTGCACCATCATCACCAAGCTGCAGGCGCTGGTGGAGCGGCAGCTGAACGCACACGGCTTCCAGTGAGAAAGGGGTGGACGGTATGGCCATGTTAGAGATCAAAGACATCCACAAAACATTTTACACCTACGATGACAAGCCCCGCTTCCACATCGGGCCTTTCCCGCGCGGCAATGCCCGCCGGGTGCGCAGCGCACTGCACGTCCTGAACGGCGTGGACCTGAGTGTGGAAAAGGGAGACGTTGTTGCCATTCTGGGCCCTTCCGGCTCCGGCAAGACCACCCTGCTGCGCTGCCTGAACTTTCTGGAGACCGCTGACAGCGGCACTCTGGTGTTCGACGGTGAATCCTTCGATCTTGGCAGGATCTCCCGGGCCGACATTGCCCGCCTGCGCAAAAAAACGGCCTTTGTGTTCCAGAACTACAACCTGTTCCGGAACAAGACCGCCCTGCAGAATGTGACCGAGGGCCTGATCGTTGCCCGCAGGATGCCAAAGGAGCAGGCAGACGAGATCGGCAGACGGATGCTGGAAAAGGTCGGTCTGGCCGACCGGGCCGACTACTATCCCCGCCAGCTTTCCGGCGGACAGCAGCAGCGCGTGGCCATTGCCCGCAGCCTGGTCAACCAGCCCCGTGTTCTGCTGCTGGACGAACCGCTTGGTGCTTTGGACCTGAAGCTGCGCAAGGAAATGCAGCTGGAACTCAAACGCCTGCAGCGTGAGATGAATATTACCTTTGTGTACGTTACCCACGATCAGGAAGAAGCTCTGACCATGTCCGATACCGTTGTTGTCATGAACAAGGGCAACATCCAGCAGATCGGCAGCCCGCAGGATATTTATAACGAGCCGCGCAATGCCTTTGTTGCCAAGTTCATCGGCGATTCCAACATTGTGGACGGCATTATGGAAAAAGACTTCCTTGTCAGCTTTGGCGGGCAGGAATTTGCCTGCGTGGACCGCGGCTTCAAGCCGCGCGAGCCGGTGCAGGTGGTTATCCGCCCGGAGGACGTGGATATCGTTCCGCCGTCCGCCGGCAAGCTGACCGGCCTTGTGCGCGAGGTGATCTTCAAGGGCGTGCATTTTGAAATGCACGTTGACGTGGAAGGCAAAGAATGGCTGATCCACTCCACCCAGGCCAGCCAGCCGGGCGAGCTGATCGGCATGAACATTGGCCCGGATGAAATTCACATCATGTCCCGCGAGGAGGTGTGATGGGATGCTGCGTTCCAAAGCTTCGCGCTGGGCTGCCGCACCGTACCTGGTGTGGATGGTCCTGTTTATTGTGGTGCCGCTGGGCATTGTTGTGTGGTATGCCCTGACCAACAGTGACGGCCAGGTTACCCTTGCCAACCTGACCAGCATTGGGCGGTACGCCTCGGTTTTTGGCCGCAGCCTGCTGCTTGCGGCGGAGGCCACGATCATCTGCCTGGTGCTGGCGTTCCCGGTGGGGTATTTCCTCAGCCGGCTGCGCGCCAATAAACAGCATATTATGCTGATGCTGGTCATGCTACCCATGTGGATGAACTTTTTGCTGCGCACCTATGCGTGGATGACCCTGCTGGAAAAAAACGGCCTGATCAACAAGCTGTTGGGCCTGTTCGGCATCGGCCCCTTTAATATGATCAATACCTCCGGCGCCGTGGTACTGGGCATGGTGTATAACTACCTGCCGTATATGATCCTGCCGCTGTACACCGCCATGACCAAGATCGACAATTCTGTGGTGGAAGCTGCGCAGGACCTGGGAGCCAATGTGTTCCAGATTTTAGGCCGCGTGCTGATCCCGCTGAGCAAGCCCGGCATTGCCACCGGCATTACCATGGTGTTTGTTCCGGCGGTTTCCACCTTTATTATCAGCCGTATGCTGGGCGGCGGCGCTAACCTGCTGATTGGCGACTTGATCGAGCTGCAGTTCCTTGGCAACTCTTACAACCTGAATCTCGGCTCTGCCATGAGCCTTGTGCTGATGGTGATCGTTCTGCTCTGCATGAGCTTTACCTCCAGCTTTGACGAAGAGGAAATGGAGGGTGTGATGTAATGAAAACACAGCATAAGCATTTGCTGCAGCGCACCTACCTGGTGCTGGTGTTCGGGTTTATGTACCTGCCCATCGCGGTCCTCATCGCCTACAGCTTTAACGAAAATAAGAGCCGTGCGGTATTTACCGGTCTTTCCTTAAAATGGTATGCCAGCCTGTTCCATAATGAGATGATCCTTTCCGCTTTGGGGCTTTCACTGGTATTGGCATTTGTTTCGGCTATCATTGCCACGGTGCTGGGCACCCTGGCCACCATCGGCATCAACTCCATGAGCCGCAAGGCACAGCTGATTATCAATAACATCAGTTATGTCCCGGTTGTCAACCCGGAAATCATCACCGGCGTTTCCCTCATGCTGCTGTTCGTCATCGTGCAAAAAATGGGCATTGGCGGCGAAAATGGCGTGTTCGGCTGGATCACCCTGCTGATTGCGCATATCACCTTCAACGTGCCATATGTTATCTTTAACGTTGGCCCCAAGCTGCGCCAGCTGGACGGCAGCCTGTACAATGCCGCCCTGGACCTGGGCTGCACCCCGCGCCAGGCGTTCTTCAAGGTCATTCTGCCGCAGCTCAGCCCGGCCATCATGTCGGCATTTTTGATCTGCCTGACTTACTCCATTGATGACTTCATGATCTCCTACTTCAACTGCGGCACCATGCAGACCCTGCCCATTGCCATCTACTCCATGACCCGCAAAAAGGTCAGCCCGGAGATCAACGCGCTGTCTGCCATCATGTTCCTGGTCATTCTGGCAATCATCCTTACCTCCAACGCTATGGATTCCCGCGCCTACAAGCGTAACCAGAAGGCCATCCGCCGCGCTGCGGCCGAACAGTAAAGGGGGTAAGCAGAGATGAAACAGTTTACCCGCGCGGTTGTCAGCGCTGCCTTGTGCGCAGCCCTAAGCCTTGCCTGCACCTTGCCTGCTTATGCAGCGGAAGGGGAGATGCTGGAGGTCAACGAGGATATCTCGGTTTCTGTCGATTACGATTGGACCCGCTTTGCCAACGACCATCTGACCCTGAACGTGTATAACTGGGGCCTGTATATCTCGGATGGTTCCGATGACAGCGTGAACGTGATTTCGGCCTTCGAGGACCTGACCGGTATCAAGGTCAACTATACCACCTTTGACTCCAACGAGAGCCTGTATGCCAAAATGAAATCCGGCGGCGCCAGCTATGATGTGATCGTGCCGTCTGACTACATGGTGGGCAAAATGATTGCCGAAAACATGCTGGCCGAGCTGGATTACGATAACATCCCCAATATGGCCAACATCGGCGAGAATTACCTCGGCTGGAGCTATGACCCTGATAACACTTACAGCGTGCCGTATACCTGGGGCACCACCGGCATTATTTATAACACCACCATGGTGGAAGAACCGCCCACATCCTGGGCGGACCTGTGGGATGTGGAGTACGCCGGTAATGTGCTGATGTTCAATAACTCCCGCGATGCTTACGCTATTGCAGCTAAAAAGATGGGCCTTTCGCTGAACCCTTCCAGCGTGGAAGAAGTAGACGACGTAATGAAGGAACTGCAGGCTCAGAAATCTGTAGTGCAGGCCTATGTTATGGATGAGATCTTCGATAAAATGGAGGGCGGCGAAGCTGCCATGGCCCCGTATTATGCGGGCGATGCCCTGACCATGATCGATGAAAACCCGGATCTGGCGTTCGTTTCGCCGGAGGAGGGCGTCAACTTCTTTGTGGACAGCATGTGCATCCCGGCTTCCAGCAAACATAAGGAAGCCGCCGAAATGTTCATCAACTTTATGTGTGAACCGGATGTCGGCTACCAGAATTGTGACTTCATCGGCTACTCCACCCCCATCACCGAAGTGTGGGAGCGGCTGGACGATGATTTGAAGTACAGCCCGATCGCTTACCCCAGCGATGAAGTGATGAATAAGGCGGAAGTCTTTGTGACCTTGCCGGATGACATCAACGCCGAAATGGACGCTAAATGGAGTGAGATGAAGAGCTACGATGAATCTGGCAGCGGCTGGCTGATCGTGGTGTTCCTGCTGGGGGCCATTGCAATTTCCGGCTTTAACATCTGGCGCAAGATGCGCAAAAAGGTGCAGGACAATTATTAAGCAGCCCGGCACCGTTTAAAATCAATTTGAAACACAAGCCCCGATTTGTCCTTTGTGATGAACCGGGGCTTGTGTTATACTATAAAAAAGATTTGTGTGCAAAAACAATGCAGATGAATAGAGGGCAGAGAGATGAAATACACCCAGGAATATAGGATCTACGAAAATGATGTTGACTTCCGCAAAATGGCAACCCTTGGCAGCCTGCTGCGCTACTGCCAGCAAATTGGCACCGAGGATGCGGAACATTACGGCATTACCCCGGAATTGTATGCCAGCACCCACACGTCTTACGTGCTGGCCAAGCTGGCTCTGCACATTACCCGTACCCCGCGCGTGGAAGAAACCATTACCGTACAGACCGAGCCGGAAGCCCTGCACCGCGCCGTCAACCGCCGCTTTACCACCTTTTGCGATGCACAGGGCAGGGAAGAAGCGTGTGTGGACAGCCGCTGGGTGTTGATTGATACTGACAAGCGGATGATCCTGCGCAAGCACCCGGAAGGTTTCCCCACAACGGGCTGGGTGGATAAGCTGGACCGGGAACTGCCCATCAAGCTGACAAAAGTCAAGCGGGAGGATTGTGAAGAGCTTGGCACCCATCGCGCTGTGTACAGCCGGTGTGATCGGAACGGCCATATGAACAATACCGTATATGCGGACCTGATCTGTGATGCGCTGCCGCTGGAAGTATGGCGGACCCACACTGTAACGGATGTGATCCTGTATTATCACAAGGAAGTACCCATGGGCGAAAGCACCCGCCTGTACCGCGCCGCAGTGGGCGAAAACCGCTGGTATATGGCCGGGTGGCAGGGGGATACCTGCAACTTTGAAGCCGAAATTACCCTGGCACCCCTGCAGGATAACGCAGATTGACGGGGCAACAAAGAGAAGGATGAAGTGTTCACACAAAAAACACAAAATTGGTTACAAATCTTTTACAATTTGGCCTTGACAAAAGGTTTCAAAAAGGTTACAATTTAGTTGCAAGTTAGATAACACCCCAAGTTAAATAACTTTACCACATTTTTCATGTGTTCTTCTCCTCCTTTCTTAAACCCCGCCCCTCCCTCAGGCGGGGATTTCCTTTTGTGCAGGTTTTTTATAGCGGGAACATCACGGCCTGATTGTGATGAAGTTGAACAATAACAGCGCTGTTTCGTGAGATACTGACGGGATTCCATGCATTTTAAAAGCACGCTTTGCAAAACCGCAGCAACAAAAAGTGTAAAAAGCAAAAATAAAGGGTGTGCAGCAAACCGTTCGC
>OOCZ01002013.1_pt1 | contig 11672 bp, 11 predicted proteins | sample 1671631 | NCBI WGS metagenome assembly OOCZ01 (sample SAMN06348176, study PRJEB24527) | human gut metagenome | reverse complement strand
CGCAGCCCCGCGAGCGCGCACAGGCGGCGCACCTGCCGGTTGCGTCCCTCGTGGATCGTCACGGACAGCCGCCCGGGTGCGAGCACCGTCACCTCCGCCGGGCGGACGTGATAACCCTCCAGCTCCGTGACGGCGTGCATGGTCTCCGCTGCGACTGCAAGATCGCCGCCCGCTACATCCACCTCATACGTCTTTGGGATCTCATGTGAGGGATGCATGAGACAGTTTGCGATCTCGCCGTCGTTCGTCAGGATGAGCAGACCCTCGGAATCGAGATCCAGCCGCCCGACCGGGTACAGCCGCTCCCCCAATGATGCCACGAGATCCGCCACAGTTTTGCGCCCGTGCTCGTCGTGCATCGTCGTGACATAGCCGCGCGGTTTGTTCAGCATTATGTACCGTTTCGGGGCCCGGGACGGCAGCGGCCGGCCATCGATGCAGATGACGTCGGTCTCCGGGTCTGCCTGCGCGCCGAGCTGTGCGGTCTGTCCGTTTACGGTCACGCGGCCGGCGGAGATCATCGTCTCCGCCGCGCGGCGGGAGGCAACGCCCGCCTCGGAAATGCACTTTTGCAGCCGTTGCTGCATGGTCATCACCTCAGGATACAGGATAGTAGGAGGAAAAGTAGCGGCAGGCGTGCGTCCACAGCCGGCCGAGCCGCGCGAGCGGCGTGATCTTCACATCCGGGTCGAGCGCCGCGGGTTCGGCATAGCAGAGCGGCACCGTGACACTTTGGCCATCCGGCCCGTTCGCCGTCAGCGTGCCCGCCCGCGCGCCCTGCTCCACCGGCGCGAACGCGAAACGCGGCAGCTCTGTCTTCAGCACCACCGGGTCATCCGGGTGTACGAGCAGGTAGGCAGGTTCCTCCGGAACCGCCGCGCAGAGCTCCACCGTGGCGGAGAGCACCGGCACGGCATACACCGGCGTGTCACCGGCGACGCAGCGGTACTCATAGTTTTCAAACGCCCAGTCGAGCAGGTGCGTGTGGTCGTTCCAGTCGTCCGGGTCCGAGAGCGTCACGCACACGAACTGCGTCGCGCCGCGCTGCGCGCAGGACACGAGCGTCCGGCCCGCGGTCTTGGTGTACCCGGTCTTGACGCCGACCGCACCGTCATAGCTGCGCAGCAGGCGGTTGTGGTTCACGAGCGTCTGCCCGTCCACGGTCGTGCTCTTTGTGGATACGATCGTGCGGAATGTCTCGTTTTCCATGGCGGCGCAGGCGAGCTTCGCCATATCGCGCGCCGTGGAATAATGCCCCTCGGCGTCGAGACCGTTGGGATTTTGAAACGCGCTGTCGGTCATGCCGAGCGCACGCGCCTGATCGTTCATCATGTCCGCGAACGCCTCCACGGAGCCCGCCGTGTGGCATGCGAGCGCGACGGCGGCGTCATTTCCGGACACGAGCATCAGGCCATAGAGCAGCTCCTCGACCGTGTACGTCTCACCGGCACGCAGATACATCGACGAGCCCTCGACCGCCGTGTATTCCGGCAGGATCTCGACCGGCTCCTCCAGCGCGCAGTGCTCGAGCACGACGAGCGCAGTCATGATCTTCGTCGTGCTGGCAATGCCGAGCCGCTCGTCCGCATTCTTTTCATAGAGCACGGCGCCGGTCTCGGGATGCACGACAATGGCGGCCCTCGCCGCATTGTCGGTCCCGGCAGCATGTGCGCGCAGCATGCAAAGCAAAGAAATGGCCAGCACGCAGGCAAGGCCAAAACATGTCCGTTTCAAAACAAGCACCACCCTTTCCAAGTTACGGGCGGTGCTTATTATGGGCGCTTTCGGCGCGGTTTATGCTTTGTCGGCCCTGCGCTGGTCGATGAACTGGTCGATGCGGTCGATCACCTGCGGGGTCATGTCGATCAGGCGGTCAAACGTGTTCGATGCCGGCGGCATGACATTGAGCATACGCACGTTGCCGTCCTTGACGATTAGAAAGCCCATCGGTTCAACCTTGACACCGGCACCGCTGCCGCAGCCGACACCGTTTTTGTTTTCCTTCATCGGGAACTCCGACCCGCCGCTGGCAAAGGCAAAGCTGACGCGGGACAGCGGGATGAGCGTAATATCGTCAGGTGTCGTGATCGGTTCGCCGACGACGGTGTTCGTGTCCACCATTTCCTTGATCTTGCTCATGGTCGCAGTCATGACTGCGCTGATTTCATTATCCATTGCTGACCTTCCTTTCCTGCGTGGCCGGCGCGCTCTTTGCGTGCGCGGCCCGGGCCTGTTTCGCGTGCATTTTTTGTTTTAAGAATCCGATGCCGAACGCCAGTGCAATGACGACGATCTGCCCGATGCGGATCGTACAGACGATGCGCGCATCGATGCGCGGCCGCTCGACCTGAAAGTCCACACCGGTCTGAATGTCCCGCTCGTCGATACGCAGCGCCCGCTCCGCCAGCGGCGTGAGCGCGCCGAGCGCGGCGTTGACATAGCCAAACGCCAGCGCCGTATCGTACGGCTGGGCCACGCCGGACACGAACACCAGCCGCAGCAGCTGCACGCGCAGCCGCTGCCGGAAGCGATTGAGCGCCTGCAGGCCGAGCTTTGCAAGGGCGAGGATCGTCCGGATATCCGGCGGGGCGGATTTCTTCTTCGGCTTTTCCTTCTTCGGTTTTGGGGGCTTTTTCTTCTTCGGCTTTGCATCCGGCGGTTTCGGCAGGAGCCGGAGCCGGAACGGGCCGATGCGCGCCGCGAGCGAAAACACATCGTCCGCGTAGGCGGCGTCCACGCCGACCGGCAGCAGATTCAGCACCGTCAGCACCAGCGCGATCGCCAGTATGATCCACAGGGCCGTCAATCGGCATCACTCCCCTGTCGGTTTTTCCTCCGTGTCCGTCAGCTCCATCTGCTCGCCGCGGCCGCGCAGCTCCGAGATAGCCTGTTCGAGCTTTTCCGCGCCCTCGTCGGACGACAGATCCGGCAGCACGGGCAGCTCATCGAGCGACTGCATACCCATGGTGCGCAGAAACAGCGCGCTCGTGCGGTACAGCGACGGGCGGCCGGGCGCGTCGAGCTTGCCGCAGGCCTCGATGAGCCCGCGCTCGAGCAGCGTCGTGACCGTGTAGGCGCTGTCCACGCCGCGCACCTGATCGATGTAGGCGCGCGTGACGGGCTGAAAATACGCCACGATCGCCAGCACCTCCAGCGCCGGCTGTGAGAGCTTGGGCGGCTTGCGCTGTTCGAGCGCACGGCGGATAAAATCTGCATATTCCGGCGCAGAGCACAGCTGCAGCAGATCATTCATCTGCACCAGGCGCATGCCGCAGTGGTTTTCCTCATACGCCGCAGCGAGCTCCCTGGCGGCCGAGACGATCGTCTGCGTCTCCTCGCCGGTGACGAGCGCGATGCGCGACGCCGGCACAGGATCGCCCGCTGCAAATAAAATGGCCTCAATGACCGAAAGTAATTCCTCGTGTTCCATAAAAATTTCTCACTCAACAATGGATTCCAGAATATCGTCTGTGGCGCCGCCGGTGAAACTTGCCACATATTCGCCGTTTTGCTCGGAAAGCATCAGATGGCCGAGGCTGCACAGCTCCAGCACGGACAAAAACGTCGCCACGATCTCGCTGCGGCTGGTGCACTGGCTGTAGAGCGCGTTCAGGGACATGCTCCCCCGCTCGCGCAGCTCGTCAATGAGCGTGCGGCATTTATCGCGCACACTGTAGACGATACGCTTCGGCGCCGCCATCTGCAGCGCATCTGTCGCCGCTGCGCCGCCGCGCGTAAACACGGACAGCAGCGCACGCAGGAGGTCTGCCTGCTCGATGCGGTAGCGGTATTCCCCCGCCGACTTCGGCAGCGGCTCCGGCGGGCGCGACAGGTAGTGCAGGCCGGTCTGGGCCGCGGCATCGAGCATCGGCGTGACGGACTTGACAGCCGCATAGGTGTCCTTGCACTTGAGCTGCTCGAGCGAGGCGATGAGCTGCTCGAGCTCCGTGACCTCCTTCTCCTCCGTGAGGAGCATGCGGGTCTTGATATAGAGCAGGTAGGACGCCATCTGCACAAATTCGCTCGCAATCTCGAGATCGAGCTTTTCCATGGCGTTGAGGTATTCCAGATACTGATCGAGGATCTCCGAGATCTTGATGTCGCGGATCTCGATCTTGTTCTTGGACAGGAGCAGCAGGATCAGGCTCAAGGGCCCCTCAAAATCCGCCATCTCGCTCTTGTCGTGGATGATGCCTTCAAGAAAATAGGTTGGATCGGTCGGCTTAGCCGAAGATGCCGATAAGTTCATAGCCCCACTCCGCAAATACAAAGAGTTTGTCAAACGCGGCCTCCGTCACCGTGGTGAGCGGCTTGCCGAGCACGCCGGTGGCGACCAGCACGAGCAGCAGGATCATCCCATAGCGCTCATAGCGCATGAGCTTGGCATACGCCGCATCGGGCAGCAGCGCGAAGAGCACCTTGGACCCATCGAGCGGCGAGACCGGGATGATATTGAAAATGGCCAGCGCCAGACTGATATACGCCGTCAGCCAGATCATGTCCAGCAAAGGCTGCACCGAATACAATGCGCGGTACAGCAGACCATACAAAAACAGAAACACGAGCGCGAGCAGCACGTTCGACACCGGCCCCGCCAGCGCCGTGAGCGCCATACCGCGCTTGGGATTGCGAAAGCGCATCATATTTACCGGCACGGGCTTTGCCCAGCCGAACTTGAACACGATCATCATCAGCAGGCCCATCGGGTCGATGTGCTTCAGGGGGTTGAGCGTGAGCCGGCCGGCGTCCTTTGCCGTCGTATCGCCGAGGCGATAGGCGACATAGCCGTGCGACACCTCATGAAATGTGATGCACAGCAGCGACGGAACGACCGACAGCACGATATTCAGCAGATAGGACCAGTCGAGCCCGTTCCAGATCGATTGCAGGGTGTTCACGCGCACACCTCCCATTCCTACAAATTTGCATTATAACAAGTCCCCAGCGAAAAAACAAGTGCAGAGCGCGCGAATGCGCGCTCTGCACTTTGAGCAGTCAAAAACGACCCCGCCGCTGCCGAATCACATACGCAGCGGGGGTGCTCGAGGGGGCAAGGCCCGCCTCGAATCCAATCAGCCGCCGCAAAGCGCTGCTCTGTCAGCGTTTTGCGGCGCAGAGCGCGCGAATGCACGCTCTGCACTTGGGTTCATCCAATGGCGCGAAAGATCTCGCCGAGCAGCGCCTCGCGGCCGGTGCCCTTCTCCGCAGAAAACGGCAGGAGCACCGCGTCGTCCGGCAGCAAAAGCGTGGCGCGGATGCGCGCGAGATTCGGCTCGATCTCCGACTTTTTGAGCTTGTCGCACTTATTGGCCACGACGACCATCGGGCAGCCGGTGGAATGAAACCACGCGGCCATCGTCTCATCGTCCGCCGTGGGCTTGTGGCGGGCATCAACGATCATGACGCCAAGGGTGATGCGCGCGGGGTCAGCGAAGAAATCCTCCATGAGCTTGCCCCAGCGCGCGCGCTCCGTCTTGGCGACGCTGGCGTACCCATAACCCGGCAGGTCAACAAAGTACGCCCGGCCGTCGATGCAAAAATAGTTCACATGGACAGTCTTTCCGGGCTGAGAGCCGACGCGGGCAAAATTCTTGCGGTTGAGCAGCCGGTTGATGACCGAGGACTTGCCGACGTTTGACTTACCGGCAAAGACGATGCACGGCAGGTCGGCCGCCAGGAAGCCGGACGGGCTGACGGCGGACTTAAGAAACTCCGCCTTATTCAGGTTCAATGTCGCCATGGCAGTCTCCTCACTGGCGCAGGTTCACATTCGCCGCGTCGCCGTGCGCGTCCTTGTGCGCCGCCTTGACGGCCGCGGCAAAACGGCGGCCGAACGCGACGTCGAGGATCTTATCCACATGGTCGGTCGTGACGAACTTGAGCGCGCTGCGCACGGTCGGGTCGATCTCTTCCAGATCCTTTTCGTTCTCACGCGGGATGATAACCGTCGTGATGCCGATGCGCATGGCGGCCATGGTCTTTTCCTTCAGGCCGCCGATCGGCAGGATGCGGCCGCGCAGCGTGATCTCGCCCGTCATGGCGAGGTCGCGGCGGACCGGCGTGTTCGTGAGCGCGGAGATGACCGCGATGCAGATCGTGATGCCGGCCGACGGACCGTCCTTCGGCACGGCACCCTCCGGGAAGTGGATGTGGATATCCTTGTTCTTATAAAACTCCGGGTCGATGCCGAGCAGCTGCGCACGGCTGCGGATATAGGTGACGGCGGCCTGCGCCGACTCCTTCATGACGTTGCCGAGGTTGCCGGTCAGCTCGAGCTTGCCCGTGCCGTCGAGCACGGCGACTTCGACATCGAGCACTTCCCCGCCGACGGACGTCCAGGCAAGGCCGCGCACGAGACCGACCTCGTCCTGCGCGTAAACGTGCTCCGGTTCAAAGCGCGCGGGGCCGAGATAGTTGGCCACGCTGCCTGCGCGCAGCTGCACGCTCTTGCACTCGCCGAGCGCGATGCGCTTGGCCGTCTTGCGGCAGACGGCGGCAAGGTTCCGTTCAAGCACGCGCACACCGGATTCGCGCGTATAGAGCGTGATGATCTCACGGATGGCATCGTCGCTCACGCGCAGCTGTGACGGCTTGAGGCCGTGCTTTTTGCGCTGCTTGGGCAGCAGGTGCTGCTTTGCGATCTGCAGCTTTTCCTCGTCCGTATAGCTTGAGAGCTGGATAACCTCCATACGGTCGAGCAACGGGCGTGGGATGGTATCGAGGGTGTTGGCCGTCAGGATGAAAAACACGTCCGAGAGGTCGACCGGGATCTCCATGAAGTTATCCCGGAAGTGGTCATTTTGCTCAGCATCCAGCACTTCCAGCAACGCCGACGACGGGTCGCCGCGATAATCGCTGCCGAGCTTATCGATCTCGTCGAGCACCATGACGGGGTTCATGCTGCCGGCGATGGTCAGGCCGTTGATGATGCGGCCGGGCATAGCGCCGACATACGTCTTGCGGTGGCCGCGGATCTCTGCCTCGTCGTGCACGCCGCCGAGGGAGATGCGCGCGAGCTTGCGGTTCGTAGCATGGGCGATGCTCATGGCGATGCTCGTCTTGCCGGTGCCCGGAGGGCCGACAAGGCACAGCACGCCGCCCTTGACATCGGGCGCGAGCTGGCGCACGGCCAGATACTCTGTGATCCGGTCCTTCACCTTCTCAAGGCCGAAGTGCTCTTTGTCAAGCACCTCGCGCGCGGCGCGCACGTCGAGCCGCTCCTCAGTACGTGTGTTCCACGGCAGTTCGAGACAAATGTCCAGATAGTTGCGGATGACAGACGCCTCCGACGAGCCGAACGGCTGCTTCTTGAGCCGGTCGACCTCTTTGAGCAGGCGCTGCTCGGAGTCCTCCGGCAGGTGCAGAGCAAGAATTTTCTCGCGATAGGCCGCGCTCTCAGAGTCCGGATCATCGGACTCGCCGAGCTCCGCCTGGATGATCTTCATCTGCTCGCGCAGCAGATACTCCTGCTGCGTCTGATTCAGGCGGTCCTGCGCCGCTTCCTCGAGCTGGTGCTGCAGACCGAGCACGCTTGTCTCGTGCAGCAGCATTTTCGAGAGCTTGGACAGTCTCCGGCTCGGGCGCGTCTCCTCCAGCAGCTCCTGCTTCTCTTCCGGACGCAGGAACACATGCTGGGAGATGAAGTTCGACACGAACGCCGCATTCGTGCTGCCAAGCACGCTGATGACCGCCTCCGGCGCCATGTTGCCGGACGCGGTGACGTACGCGTCAAACAGATTGCAGCAGTGGCGGATGAGCGCCTCGGTGCGCGCCGTTTTGCGCTCGGCCACGTCCGGAAGCGGCTCGACCTCGGCCACGAAGCAGGGCGTGTCCGTTCGCACGGCCAGCGTCCGGCCGCGCTCGATGCCCTCAGCCATAACGCGGATGGTCTTGGTGCCGGGCTGCTTCATCATCTGCTTGATGCGGCAGACCGTGCCTACGCCGTACACATCGTCCGGTGTGGGGATGTCGGTCGCAATGTCTTTCTGCGGGACCAGATAGATGATCTGATCATCGCTCATGGCCATGTTCAGCGCCGCGATGGACATGCTGCGCTCGACCTCAAAGGTCAGCATCATGCCCGGAAACACGGTCAGGCCGCGCAGCGCCATCATGGGCAGGCTGCGCCTGGCGGTGAATTCCGCATGGTCCATAGAAGTTGTGTTATCCATTCAGATTCCTCTTTCGCTCAGGGGGTCGCGGGGGCAGGCGCGATGGGTCACTGCTCCCGATGCTCAATGCGCGGCGGCTCGGTGCCGTCCACGCTCGCCGCGGTGATGGTGATCTTGGCGATCGTCGGGTCCGACGGCACGGAGTACATCAGGTCCGTCATGACGCCCTCCATGACACTGCGCAGGCCGCGGGCACCGATCTCCATCGCGATCGCCTTATCCGCAATTTTGCCCAGCGCTTCGTCTTCAAATTCCAGTTCGACGTTATCAAACTGCATCAGCGCCTGATACTGCTTGGTCAAGGCGTTTTTGGGCTCCTTGAGGATGCGCACCATGTCCTCGCGGCTCAGGCTGGCCAGCGCCGTGATGACCGGCATGCGGCCGATCAGCTCCGGGATGATACCGAACTTCAGCAGGTCGTGCTGCTGCACATTTTTCATGATCTCGGTCAGGTCACGTTCCTTGGCGCTCTGGATCTCGGCGCCGAAGCCCATGGACTTCTTGTCCATGCGGCGCTCAATGATCTTGTCCACGCCGTCGAACGCGCCGCCGCAGATGAAGAGGATGTTCGTCGTATCCACCTGGATAAACTCCTGCTGCGGGTGCTTGCGTCCGCCCTGGGGCGGGACATTCGCGATCGTGCCCTCGAGGAGCTTGAGCAGCGCCTGCTGCACGCCCTCGCCGGAGACGTCGCGCGTGATGGACGTATTCTCGCTCTTGCGGGCGATCTTATCGATCTCGTCGATGTAGATGATGCCGCGCTGTGCGCGCTCGACGTCAAAGTCCGCCGCCTGCAGGAGCTTGAGCAGGATGTTCTCTACATCCTCGCCGACATAGCCGGCCTCGGTGAGCGTAGTCGCATCCGCGATGGCAAACGGCACGTCGAGCATCTTGGCCAGGGTCTGGGCAAAGAGCGTCTTGCCGCTGCCGGTCGGGCCGATGAGCAGGACGTTGCTCTTCTGCAGCTCGACGTCATTGTCCTGATCGCCGCGCAGAATGCGCTTATAGTGGTTGTACACCGCCACGGACAGCACCACCTTGGCACGGTCCTGGCCGATGATATAGTCGTCGAGCGTGGCGCGCATCTCGGCCGGCTTCGGCAGCTGGTCGCGCCGGAGGGTGATCTCCGCCGTGGAGACGCTCTCGGGCTGATAGCCCTCGTCGATGATGCTCATGCACAGGCGCACGCACTCATCACAGATATAGACGCCGTTGCCGGCAACGAGCCGGTTCACCAGCGACTGCGGTTTGCCGCAAAAAGAGCAGCGCACGCTCTTTTTCTCGTCATTTCTGGCCATAAAAACCTCACATTTTCTACATTTGAAACAGGGAGGGAACGGCGGTTCCCTCCCCTGACAGATTATCGCTTATAGATGACCTTGTCCACCAGACCGTAGGCCTGTGCTTCCTCCGCGGTCATGAAGTTATCGCGTTCACAGTCCTCAGCGATGGTCTCGACCGGCTTGCCGGTGTTCTCTGCGAGGATGTGGTTGAGACGATCCTTGATGCGCAGGATCTGCCGTGCCTGAATCTGAATGTCCGTGCACTGGCCCTGGCTGCCGCCGGAGGGCTGATGGATCATGATCTCCGAATTCGGCAGGGCCAGACGCTTGCCCTTGGCGCCGGACGAGAGCAGGAATGCGCCCATCGACGCCGCCAGGCCAACACAAATGGTGGAAACATCCGCCTTAATGTACTGCATGGTGTCATAGATGGCGAGGCCTGCGGTCACACTGCCGCCGGGGCTGTTGATATAAAACTGGATGTCCTTATCGGGATCCTGTGCTTCCAGATACAGCAGCTGCGCCACGATCAGGCTGGCTGTTGTATCATTGACCTCCTCGGACAGCATGATGATGCGGTCATTGAGCAGGCGGGAAAAAATGTCGTACGAGCGCTCCCCGCGGGAGGTCTGCTCAACAACGTATGGTACTAAACTCATGGTACGCTCCTTTCGATGTTTCGCTTATCCAAGAGAGCATAACCGTTCTGCCCGGAATCCAAACAGCTTTCGGGGAATTACTCGGCTGCCTCTTCCTTGGCCTCGGGCTCCTTGTCCACTGCGGTGTCGCGGATGAGCTGGGCAGCCTTGCGGCGCTTCATATCCAGAACGATGATCTTCTCGTCGACGTACTGCTTGATCTTGTCGACTTCCATTTTGTACTCTTCAGCCATCTTGTTGTAGGTCTCGTCGAGTTCGCCCTCATCGAGCTCGATGTTCTCGGCCTTGACGATCGCGTCGAGCAGCAGATCGGTCTGCAGCTCAAACACGGCCTGCGGACGCATGATCTCCTGGAAGGTCTTCTCGTCCAGGCCCATGGAGGCGAGCACCTGCTCACGGGTGAGCTCGGGGCTGATGCCCATGGTGGAGATGTAGTTGCGCAGCTGCTCGTCGAGCTTGGCCAGGATCATGGGCTCGGGGATCTCGACGGTCATGTTGTCGACGGCGGCCTTCATGAGGCGGGTCGCATAATCGGACTCCTGCTGCTCGGTGAATTCCTTCTCCAGATCTTCACGGACGTGGTCGCGGTACTCAGCGATGGTCTCGTAGTCGGAGATATCCTTGGCCAGCTCATCGTCCAGCGCCGGAAGCTCGGGCTCCTTGACGCTCTTGACGGTGACTTTGAAGGTGGCCTCTTTGCCGGCCAGCGCCTCAACATAGTTCTCGGGGAAGGTGACGACGACGTCGCGCTCATCGCCGGCCTTCATGCCGACGATCTGCTCCTCAAAGCCAGGCACAAACGTGTTGGAGCCGAGCTCGAGGTCATAGTCCTCGGCCGTGCCGCCGTCAAACTGCTCGCCGTCGATGAAGCCGGCGAAGTCGATCGTGACATGATCGCCCAGCTGCGCCTCGCGCTCAACATCGAGCAGGCGGGCGTTGCGCTTCTGAACGTTATGCATCTCTTCGTCGACCTTGCTCTCGTCAAACGCTTCGTGGTTCTGCGGGACCTCGAGGCCCTTGTACTGGCCGAGCTGCACTTCCGGGTACATACCGACCTCGAAGGTATAGATCAGCTCTTCGTCCTCAGTGACCTTCTGGTCGATCAGGCTCGGCGCGCCGACGCACTCAAAGCCGCAGTCGGCACGGCCGGCCTCGTTCTCATCCTGTGCCAACGCCTCGATAGCGTCGGGATAGAACACTTCCTTGCCATACATGCCCTCGATGACGGCGCGCGGGGCCTTTCCCTTGCGGAAACCAGCCACGTAGAGATGGTTCTTGTTCTTTTTATATACTTCGTTGACCGCATTGTCAAAGACATCGGCCGGGACCTTCACTTCAAAGGTCGCCATATTTTTCTCTTTCTTTTCGATGTTCTGGATGTTCATTGGGTTTCCTCCTCTAATCATTTATCGCCGGGTGCATTGTTTATAAAATTTGTCATGAAAAGAACATGCCTAAATACTATAACAGATTCATCCTCTAAAATCAACACCTGTTTCACGGAAGGATCCTGCGCGGGCAAAACGAGATATAATCCGCCGACAGCAGCCGGAACTCCG
>OOCZ01002011.1_pt1 | contig 11672 bp, 4 predicted proteins | sample 1671631 | NCBI WGS metagenome assembly OOCZ01 (sample SAMN06348176, study PRJEB24527) | human gut metagenome | reverse complement strand
TCACGACCGAACAAGAATTGGGCATCCGTAGAAAACGTTTCCATATCCATTGGATATTCGAGAAATAGAGGCCGCATGATAGGCAATCCTGTATCATACGCTTCGCGGGCGTAAGTGTAGATATACGGTAACAAACGATATTTCAGTTCGATAGCCGCTTTCGCGTTCTTTTCCGCTTCCGGCCCGAAAAGCCACGGTTCCACCGGGTTATCTCCCTCATGGTGGATACGGCTCAAAGGATTAAATGCTCCGAATTGAATCCAACGGGTATAGAGTTCCGCCATAGCCGGATAATCCTCAATGTCTCCACAGTAACCGGTAATATCACAAGAAGAAAACGGGATTAATCCCAATCCGGCGGAAAGCATTACGGGAATCTGATTGGCTAATTGCCCCCAACCTTGCAGTACATCGTCTCCGTTTCCGCTATCACCCGTCCAGCCAAACGTATAACGTTGCAATCCGGCATAAGCAGCACGAGTCATTTGAAAAACACGACGGTCCGGATTCCTCTTTTCAAATTGCTCCTTTACCACTTTGTCCCAGGTCAGACCATAGACGTTATGGATTTCATCGTGCATACCGAGATGGTGCTTCATCACCAGGCGCTCCGTCTGCTCTTCGTTACTCCAGGCAGGTTCGCCCATGTCTGTCCAGAAGCCGGAGACACCATCGTCAATAGGTTTCTGCTGATAAGTTCCCCACCAGTCGGCTACGGTAGGCAGGGTGAAATCTACCACTCCGCAGTTCCCACCCCACGGCCAGGGCATATCGTAGCTTTTACCGTTCGTATTGTCCTTTACAAAATAGCCCAGACGGTCTGCTTCTTCCCATTGTTTTTTGTTGGCTTGTGCAATTACCGGGTCTTGAGATACGACTACCTTAAAACCCATCTCTTTCAAATCCGAAAGCATCTTTTTGGGGTTTTCATAGTTTCCTTTGCGCCATTCGAAATCCTGCAAGTATTCCGTCCAGCCGATATCCTGATAGATAATATCACAAGGGATTCCACGTTTCCGGTAACCCTCGGCTATTTCGCGACTTAGCTTTTCGCTTGTCAGCAGACCACGGCATTGAGCAAAACCCAGCGCCCATCTCGGCGGCATGATAGGTTTGCCCGTCAGTCCGACGTATTGGCCGATAATTTCCTTATAGTCTTTGCCGAAGATAAAATAGTAGATCATTTCACCGTTCGGAGCTTCAAAGCTGTAATAATCACGGCTCTCTGTTCCGAATTTGAATTCCGTCTTATAGGTGTTATCAAGGAAAATACCATACCGGTAATTGCTCATAAAGAAAGGAATACTCTTGTAAAGAGGATCTTCTACCACACTATAACAAGGTTTGTCACTATTCCACATCTTATAAGACTCGCCACGACGGTCCATCTTTCCCGCTTTCTCACCAAGTCCGAAGAAGTGCTCGTCACGACGAAGCACTTTATATTCCACCTTCTTCGTTCCTTCACTGACATGGCCTTTATCGGCATAATCACTAAACAGGAGTTTCTGATATTTATCGAATATCTGAAGACTCATCGGAGATTTATTCACCCGGATACGCAACTTCGGAGTAAATATCTCATAACAGGCCGCCTGTTCATCCACATGAATAGTTCCTACCTCTTCCAGTTCTTCATTAATCACTGCAAACGAAGTATTTCTTCGTTGCAATTGCCCATCGGGTGAGAACCAGATTTTCACGACGGAAGAGCTGCAAAGTTGCAATTGCAAGGCGGCACTGTCCGCCAGGTGAAAAGTCACCTGACGTCCCTGCTGTGTAAAAGAAGTGCATGTACGTGTCGTATTTTCCGCCCAAACCCATGTTGGAAATACCAAGCACAATACCCATAATCTATATCTAATCATCATACCTATCATTTTAGTTATTCTGTAGCAACCGCTTTATTCAGCCACAATCATCGTCCAATATTTCAGGGAAGGCAATGTAAATGAGACGACCCCGTTCTCCTGTGTAAAGGCCAATTCCTGCAAAGCTCCTCCGTGTACATCCGGCGACGCTACCCACAGCTTATTCACCTTTGCCGACAGATTCATTTGCAAAGCTGCTTTTGTAATCAGAGCCGGTTCCGGCATCGTACCGTCCACATCTCTCCAGCTAAGACTGTTCGCTTGCGAGAAATTAAGAAGATGTATCACTTGCTTGCCACCTACCTGCTTGGCATAAGTAGTAACTGATCCCTGTTGAGGAGGCCAACTATTTAATCTCATTGCGCCATTGGTACAATTCATGGAAACACTATTCTCCGTACCACCGTCACGAAGCAGGTTTTGATAAGAAGTCAGGAAGTCATAGTAACGAACCATCGCTGTTTTCAATTCTTCGCTCATTGTCAGGTTCTCATTCGGAAAGTACTCTTTGCACAACATGTGATCGCCTCCCAACTCCAGGTGCGAACCACCCAAAGCAAACATGACAGCATCTGTCAATAAGATACCCGGCGTATTAAATTCTCCCCGGTTATCCGCTTTATTATAATTCATATAAGCTGCAAAAACCGTATTCAACTCATAATTGCCATAGACTCCATTTTCATAAAGAATGGCTTTCAGATTGGTAAAATCAGCCTCATCCGCCCACACCTCATTATAGAAGAAATCAACTTTACCTGTCTCCCCTATCTGACGGGCACCGTAACGGCTGACCGCATTCATCACCAAACTCTTGTCCGGATGAGCCTGCTTCGTCGCTTCAATAAAAGAAGCATATCCCTCACGCAGATTGACCGGAATACCGTTGTAATTGTAAAGCGTGCTGCGTCGTCCCAACTGGTCTATCTGATAGCCGTCGAAGGCAAAGTTCGCGTATACATCATCATTCCTTTCGTTCAAATATTTCTGCCATTCCTTATTAGAAGGGTCGACCAGATAAATATTACTTTTCCATCCGCCCGGCAAATCATGACTGTCTTTAGTAGTATGAGAAGCATCCTTAAACAAATACCATTCCTCCTTCACCCCGTCCGTAGCAGCATCCTTCAACGCCCCGAAACAAAGATTGTAAAACATAGACTTCATACCGAAACGATGCTGCGCTTCAATGTAATTTTTCACCGAACTTGTATAAACCTCCCGGTTAGCGATGTCCATATATACTTCGTCCAACTGTGTGCGTGTACCGCCCAACGGCCAGTGATGTTTATTATGCCAGTCCTGAAACTGTACCCAATTGATGTGATGACGATTCAGATACGCCATCTCTTCCTGTGTCTTTTCAGCCGTCTTCTCCTGACTGAAATCAGCGACAAAACCATAACGCGGAAAACGTGACGGATCACTGGATACATCTACCGCAATCGTACCGACAATCACATCCGTACCATTCTCCTGACGGTACAGTTCCGCCATATATCCTTTGAAATCAGTAGTAGGCGGTTGCCATGTCCAACTGGTACCATTTACCGACTCTTCTCCGACAACCTCCCCTAAAGGACGATAACGAACTTTAGTTCCGGCAGGCAACGCATCTTCTGCTGTAAACACCACTTTCTCCCCCGGTTTATAGAAAGCCTTATCTGTAGACAGTTCCACACTTAAATCCGATGTTACCGGAGTCACTTCGGTGACACCGCCCGAAGCTCCTCCATTTTCTTGGTTCGCCCCATGATCGTCACTGCAAGCCATACACAGGAAAGCAGCCACCAAATATATTATTTTCTTCATCTTGAATTCTTGTTTTATTGTTTCACAATCGAAATCGTCTCTTTCAACTGGTCAATCGTAATCCGATAAGAACCGGCTTCCTGAATATTCCACTTATTATCCAAACTACCCAAATCTGCATCCGGATACATACTGCTCAACTCCGCATCCGACTTGGTAACGAACAATGCCGTCTCTACTTCACCCGTCGGAGCCTTATTGCTCTTATCCGCCATAAACCAGTCTCCATTCCAGTCTGACTGTTTATCGCAGGATATCTTCATCTCACCTGCCTTCAGCGTGCCACTCCAGGTAAATATATAAGGATTGTCGGCACTCTTAGTCATCGGAGTAGCATTGTCCAGACTCCATCCGTTCGGAGTTGCCTCACCCACCAGATACAATCCTTCATAAGGAGTGAACAGACGCATCAACATCTTTTCTTTTCCCTTTCCTGTGTAGAACCATACTTTATAAGGCTTGCCACATTCGGCTTCCTTCATCTGCCATTTATTATCCTCACCTCCAAGCACTACTGATGTCGAAGTGTACGGAGCATTAGCCATGGTAGGATGGAAGAAAGCATCCGCCTGACCGAAATCCGTCACAGAAGCGAACTTAAAATCTCCGTCTGCTTTCCAGGGAATCACGGCTCCATAATGGAACAGATCCATCTGGACAGCATCTTTAGACAATGCCTCAAATCCCCAACCACCATTACCGGTAAACGAACCGACAATGAAAAATTCTTCAAATCTCCAGCCAATATCTTCTGTTTCGGTAAGTGTTAATGTCAGGTCGAGCAGGTTTGCTTTTACGATATAAGTTGCTTTTTCACTGATTGTGAACTGTTCGTCCGGTTGGTCATCCGATGTACGGTAGGTCAGTTTGAATCCTTCTTCGGCTGTAGCATCGCGGTTGTACGATGGCAGGAATTCTCCTAAGGTCGTTATAAACTTAAACGATCCGGCATTCAGCTTTCCCATCCATGTAAATTGTCCGTTATCCGTACGTTCCATTGCCGTTGCGTTATCGGCGCTCCATCCGTTCGGAGCAGCATCACCAATCAGGTAAAGCGTGGTAGTAACCGGCTGGTAGGTAGTCACTGTAAAGGCAGTCGTCGCAATCTGCTTCTGATCTTCCATTCCGGCAACGACGGCTGTGATACGTGCTTCCAACTCCGCTTTCACGGCATAACCGATACCGAACTGCGTATGCAGAAATTGGTTAAGTTCTTCCACTTTCTTAGTCCATTGATACGTTCCCGTACCCAAATCTACCGAATAAGGATTCGCAAAGTCCGTTCCGGCTTTCGCCAGTTCCAGCGTATAAGAGATACGGTTACCGCTTCCATAATTCGTTCCGGTAGTCCATGAAAGCGCCAGCGCCTCCTGACTATGGTTCTTTTCGTTCAACACCAACTCCTGCTGATTCACCGAAAGGGTGAGGGTATCATGTCCTTTATCTGTCTCCATATAATCCTCGGTACAAGCAACCATCGTTCCACCGATGAAAAGAGAGCATAACAACTGATATATATATTTCTTCATCATATTATTTGTCTAAATGAATGATTATAAAACGGATTAATAACCGGGATTTTGAGTCATCAGGTGATTGGAGTCCATCTCCGTCTGCGGAATAGGCAACAGGAGACGTTCTTTGGTCACATTATTCTTACCGATAGATTTCAGGAATGTCAATGCATAATTTCCATTATCAACCCGGATCATATCGAACCAGCGATGTCCCTCAAAAGCAAGTTCCATCCGACGTTCGTGAATAATCTTTTCTCTCATTTCGGTCTGCGTCAGAGTAGTCGGCAGCTCTGTCAGTCCGGCACGCTTACGAACGATATTCAATGGTTCGGCAGCCTGATCCGGATGTCCCTGCTCATTCAAAGCTTCCGCTTTCTTCAGTAAGACATCCGCATAACGGTATACTACAAAGTTGTTGGGGTTGGTATTATACTCCGGAGAGACGGTTTTCGACACAAGGAACTTACGTACGTTATAACCCGTATTCGACCAGGAACGTCTGTATTCCATACCGTCAAAAGCAGGACAACCCTGATACAACACAGTGATGTCTTTCCGCAAATCACCGTCTTCGTATTGCTTGAAGAACTCTTCCGTAGGCAGGTTCCATCCATAAGCACCGGCTACCATACCCGAATTACGAGGCCCCATGAAGGTAGACAGCCAGGATGACTGGTTATCACCGCCCCAGAAGTCATATTCCGTACTACCGGAGTATTGCACTTCGAAGAGAGATTCTGCACCATTATTGATCGTAGCATTAAAGTTATCGGCATAATTGCATTGAGTCAGATCATATCCCATTGCAGCAATGTTATTGCACAAGGTCACTACTTCATTGTAATAGTCACGATGATTAGGAGCCAGTGTCAGGTAAATATCCGCCAGCATAGCCATTGCAGCCTCTTTGCAGGCACGTCCCCTGTTGGCATCTCCATAACTGCTTTTCGGAGGAAGCATAGTCACTGCATTCTTGCAGTCGGAAAGGATTTGAGCATATACCTCATCTACCGTATTACGGGCAATATCCGCAGATTCTCCCGGTTCAAACGGTTCCAAGCGCAAAGGCACCCCTCCGTACAAACGAACCAGAATATAATAATAATGTGCACGCAGGAAATAAGCCTCACCCATGCACCGGGTCTTTATCTCATCGGAGATAGATGCTGAAGGCAGATTGGAAAGCACGATGTTGCAACGTCCGATCCCAACCCACGGAGAACGCCATACATACAAAGCAAAGCCGTTGTCGCTCTGGGCTATGAAGTTGGAAGCCTGAACAGTCTCCAAACCGTCAGTACCTCCTCCGGCTCCTACTTCACTGTTGCCTGCGATGATGTCGAGGCTCCAAATACGCTGGTTATACATATTAGATGACTGAAGAGTCTTGTAGCAGGCAGTAGTCAATGCCACAGCAATCTCGTTCGTCACTTCCGATTCGGGATCGACGCCATATTTGGGATATTTATCCAAGAAATCGTTGCACGATGTCAATGCCAGCACGGCAGACATAAATACCAAAGTTATTATCTTTTTCATATTCTTTCTCCTGATTTAAAAGTTAAAGTTCAAGCCCATACTGAAGGTACGTGAAATCGGGTAACGGCTGCTGTCGATGCCATTAATATCAACTTCCGGGTCGAAGCCGGAATATCCGGTGATAGTTGCCACATTCTCGCAAGAGAAAGAGATGCGGGCATTTTCCAGTTGAATCTTTTGCATCCACTTTTTGGGCAGTGTATACGAAAGCGTGATGTTCTTCAGACGGAGATAGGAACCGTTTTCCACAAACCTGTCGGATACACGGCAGTTCTGGTTAGGATCGCCGAACACGGCACGCGGCATGGAGTAGCTTGTCCCCTCTCCGCGCCAACGGTTCAGCACGTCAGTCGTCTGGTTGTATGCGGCAGCCATACCTACATTGTCGATATTGTTGGCGTTATAAATCTTATTGCCGGCCACTCCCTGAAGGAATACGGAAAGCTCGAATCCTTTATAAGACAAGTTATTGTTCATTGAGAAGAACCAACTGGGATTGGGATTGCCAATCACAGTGCGGTCACTGTCGTTGATGACACCGTCGTTGTTCAAATCCCTGAAACGGATATCACCCGGTTCAGCTCCCGGCTGCACGGCATGCGCATCCACTTCCGCCTGGTTTTGGAACAAGCCATCCGTCACGTAGCCGTAGAAGGCATTAATCGGATAGTCTTTTGCCAGCATCGTGACATACGAGTTGTTGATCTGGTTGATATAGTAAGGAACCGCGCTGTTCAGGTCCTTAATCTTATTCTTATTATAAGTGGCGGTCACGTTTGTTTCCCAACCCAGTTCTCCGGTCAGATTGATGGTGTGCAGACTCATTTCCAAGCCCTGGTTGCGCACTTTACCGGCATTCGTATAAGTGGTGGTGGTATCTTCAAATCCCGATGTGATGGGGATGGATGCCTTTACTAACATATCCCTTGTCTCTTTCAGATAAGCATCCAGTGAGAATACGATCCGTGAATTGAACAGGGAAGCATCAAAACCGATATTCGTCTGTGCCACCTCTTCCCAATGGATGTAAGGATTGGCAAGCGTAGAGGAAACCAATGCGGTCTGATTGCCGCTCGTTGTTCCGAATGGATATACACTGGTGTTGTAAGATGCCAGGTAACTATAATTGCCGACACTTGCCTGGCTACCCGTCACTCCATATCCTACACGTATTTTCAGGTCGTTCACAACGTCATTCTTCGGGAACCAGCTTTCCTGCGAAATGCGCCATGCGGCAGATACAGAAGGGAAAGTACCCCAACGGTTCTTTTTACCGAAACGGCTGGAACCATCACGGCGGACAGTTGCCGTCAGCATATAGCGGTCTTCGTAAGAGTAGTTGATACGTGCCATGTAAGAGAGCAATGCCCATTCATTGGAACTGCCGCCGATGGCGTACATCTCCTGACCGTTATCCATTTCATGCACATTGTCGAACATGAATACGTTCTTCTGTGCATTCAGGTAATCATTCTCATTCCACTGTGCAGACGAACCCGCCATCACTCCCACACGATGCTTTTCTGCAAAGGTATGGTCGAACAGGAAATAGTTATCCCACAGGTAAGTGAATGATTTATTATCGCTCTTGTAACGTGAAGTTTCTTCCGTCGGAATAGGCTTCCAGTTATATTTCGGCGTGAAGTTATCGATGAACCAGAATTTGGCATCGTAACCGAAAGTACTCTTGAATTTCAGCCATTTGGTAAAAGTCAGTTCCGCCGTCAGGTTGGCAAGGAAGTTATAACCTTTCGTCTGGCTTTTGTTCAGTTGCGTAGGCCCTATCGGGTTGCGGATGCTACCGTACCATTCCGAATTACCTTCCGGCCCACTCCATGAACCGTCTTCATTCTTCACCGGAAGAACGGGAAGAGCTTTCAGTGCATCACCGATATTATAGCTGCCCGAATCCTTCGTATCAGTGCTGAAAGTGATATTATTGGAGAACTTCAACCACTTCAGCACTTGTGCGTCGCTATTGGACTGAAACGTAAAACGGCGATAGTTTACACTGCGCACCGTACCCGACTGATCGAGAAAACCACCGGACACATAATAATGAGACTTCTCATTTCCTCCGGAATAACTTACCGTATAGTTCTGCATCACACCCGTGCGCAGCAATTCGTCCATCCAGTCGGTACCTGCACCCAATTCCGAAGGATTTGCCCAATTCGGGTTCGGGTTGCGACCGCTGTTCACCATCATATCATTACTCAAATCGGCATACTGGCTTGCGTTCAGCAAAGAAGGAATGTTCGTGGCATTCTGGAAAGCACAATTAGCCGATATCGATAATTTGCCTTTCCCTTCCGTTCCGCGCTTGGTGGTGATCATCACTACCCCATTGGCTCCACGCGAACCGTAAATGGCTGTAGCCGATGCGTCTTTCAATACGTCCAGGCGTTCCACATCCGCCATGTTCAGTGAAGACAGACCCAGGTCGGTGGGCACACCGTCAATCACCACCAGCGGATCGCAGTTGTTAATGGAACCCAGACCACGAATCTTGATAGATACATTGTCACCGGGCTTTCCGGCATCCACTACCTGCACACCGGAGATGCGGCCCTGAATGGCTTGTCCCAGGTTAGAGACGGGAGCATCTTTGATGTCCTTGCTTCCCAAAGAGGAAACAGCACCGGTAAGGTCACTTTTCTTCATGGTTCCATAACCGATAACCACTACTTCGTCCAGCATTTCACTGTCTTCCGAGAGTGTTACCATAATCTGTTTCTGTCCTTTCACGGGAACTTCCAAAGACTTATAGCCCACGAATGAAACTACTATAACGGCATCCGAAGGCACATTCAGCGAGAAATCGCCATCAATACCCGTTATCGTACCGTTCGTTGTGTTCTTCTGCACCACACTGGCACCGATAACGGTTTCTCCGGTCTGGTCTTTCACTACACCTTGTACTGTGATTTGCTGTGCGAACATGCACATCGGAAGTAACATTCCTATCAGACAAACCATGATTCGAAGCCTGATCGGCATTTTGTACTTTTGCATAATATAAGAGTTTAAAGTTAGTAATAAAAATATAGATTCACATGCATTTGTCCCCTCTGTGAAGGAACAATGCAAATGTATCTGATAAGAGGAAGCAATAAGGGGGAAAAGAGTGAAAAAGTAGTAGTTTTAGGCGTTTTATAAGATATAAAACACTAATAATCAATGCTATCAAGAAGATACATTGTTCCAAAAAAGTAGTAAAAATATAAGCGTAAAAAAGACACTTATATGCCTTAAAAGTGTGGTTTTAGTCTCTCGACTTACCTATTTTCATTACTTCCTGTTCCAGTTGGTCACGGTCGCCCGCAGCTTTATTACGAACTTTGGTACGGTAATTATAAATGGTAGTCACAGAATAGCGCAGGAATTGGGCAATCTTCACACTGTCGGTAATTCCCAAACGGATAAGGGCGAAGATACGCAGTTCGGTACTCATTCGTTCGTTGGCCTTGGGGTAAATCTGCTCCCCTTCGGCAAGCAGGGTGTTGAAGTCTTCTACAAAAGTGGGAAACAGTTGCAAGAAGGTATTATCAAAATTGGCATAAAATTCTTTCAGTTCCTCTTCTATAAACTTGGAAGATTTGATGTTTTTGTATAGCTCATCTACCTTGCCCGTAGCGGCTATCTTGCCCAGTGAACGCCGATAGTTATCCATCTTTTCCAGATATACGGAACACTGGTCCATATAGCGACCGATGTATTCCTCTTTCAGGTAGGAGTTTTCGGCAATGATGTGGTTGGCTTCTTTCAGTTGCAGATTGTAGCGGTGGAGTTCTTCATTCAATTCTTTCAGACGCTTGTTGGCATCTATCACTTCGTGGCGTGCGGCCGCTACGCGTTTCATCTGCTTATACACATAGAAGATGGCAATCAGCAGGAAGATGGACAGCAAGCTGATAGAGACTAACGCCCATTTCATTTGTTCCTGTTGCTTTTCGGCCTTTTGCTGGTAAGTGTCGTTGATGAGGGGGAAGATTTGCAGGATTTCCAGAATACGCAATCGGGCGTTGCAGAATACGGCATCGTCCATACACAATTTCAGATACGAATAAGCACGGTCTATGTCTCCTTCCTGATAGAGCAACACAGCCAGTTTCCTCAAAGAAATATATTCGCGCACTGCGGACTTCATGTCTGCAATGGAGGAAAGAATCAAATACTCCTTCTCTTTTTCTGTGTCTTCTTTCAGGCGGTATGATTCTGATAAAGTGTAGGCACAGATTGCCACATCGTGCACATTGTCTATCTGTCCCGCCAGGTAGTCGGTCAATAACTGGATGGCTTTATCGAATTCGCCCCGCACATTGTGCTGGTCGGACTGAATCAGCGTGTACACCAGAAGATTGTCTTTGTTGACCAATAGCAGGGAATCACGGTATCTATCCGTTATCTCGGCATAGAGTTTTTTCTCCTGTTCCGTAACGGCGTAATCGGCCATGAGGCCATAGACGGTGCGGTAAATATGGTAATAATACGGGTGCAGGTCATCCGGTAGATGATTGATTTGTACGTTGTGCATCAGGTCGACTGCTTCTTTATACATGCCTGCTGTGCCCATAATCTCGGCAGTGTTCATGAGGGCGTTGTCTTGATGTTCCTTGTTTTTCATTCGCAGGGCTACCTGATATCTCTCGCGTGAGATGTAGAGCGAAGAGTCAGTGTTGTAGGAACGGTATTCATCCAGATATTCCCCCAACAGGGTAAAGCGGTTTTCGTCAGAAATGCGTTGTCTCAAGGCTTGTCTCAGGTCGTTCAGCTTCTTTTCTTTTTGCTCGATGTATACAGGGCGGTTTTGAATTACATGGTCCAGTTGGGATAAAAGGGAGTCTACAACATTGTTGGCGGCATGGAGCTGACACATACATACACAACATAATAGATATAAGGATGTGACTATTTTCTTCATCTGAGTTTC
>OOCZ01001995.1_pt1 | contig 11728 bp, 6 predicted proteins | sample 1671631 | NCBI WGS metagenome assembly OOCZ01 (sample SAMN06348176, study PRJEB24527) | human gut metagenome | reverse complement strand
CGAGGTCAGTGACATGATGTATATCAGATAGTTGTAATACGCATCGGCTCCTGATTTGGATATGACCCCGTCCTTGCTGACACTGGATATGGAGGAGTCAAGTCCCACGCTTGACAGCAGCACCTCATCGGCGCGTTTGTCATAGGATATCAACGCATCGATATATTCCTTGTATTTCAAATCAACCGTCTCTATCTTCCAGCGTTCCTCTTCGCCCTGGCTGTTCTTGAAGCTGATTGTCGCATACGCCTTACCCTGGTTGTCTGCACCGGACAGATAGCGGGAAATCTTGCGCAGTTCAGACTGCAGATACTTTATCAGGGTGGATTCCTTGAATTCCGAACCAATCACGATGCCATTGTACATCAGTTCTTCCTCATTGTTTTTCTTGAATGATATTTTTGGTGCTAGAATCGGTTTACGTTTACCATTTAAGCTTTGATTAGTGCCATGCTCGGCACACATAAAAAAGCGGCACACTATTTTAGTGTACCTGCTCTTTCTAACTTTCCAAGTCTCTCTGCCTGCTCCAGAAGTTCCCCAATCCTGCGGTTATACGTTCCGATCTGCACCCCGGCATCGATCACTCTTCCACATCGTTCTATCATTTTCTCTGCACTTGCAAAGGTTTCATCCGAAATTTCCTCAAAAGCTTTTTCTGTGATCACTTCAACTGCAAGCTGCCTTGCCAGCTCGCAGTCAATATCATTTTCATACAAAATGCCGGCTGCAAAAGGAATCCTCTCTTTTCTCAGTTTCCTGTATACCGGGATTCCGCTGCCGCCTGAAGAAATGACCAGCACTTCCGGCTCTCCCTTTATTCCCGGCAGTTCAATACTTCCAAACCTGGGATCAAAGGACCCGTTCGTTATCCCATATAAGTCACGGATGATCTCTTCCTGAAATACCTCTTCCGGCTTTCCGAAATGGGAGATATTTTCTCCTTGCACGCATACGATCTTGTCTGATACTTTCTGTGCAAGGTCGATTTCATGCAAAGACATGATCACCGTCATTTTTTTCTCTCTTGCCATTTTTTCCAGGATTGCCAGAAGCTCCAGCTTATGCTTCACATCCAAAAAGGAAGTCGGCTCATCCAGGATCAGGATTTCCGGCTCCTGACAGATTGCCCTCGCCAGTAAAACTCTCTGCCGCTGTCCATCGCTGATCGCATTGAAATCCTGGTTGCCCAGTTCCTGTGCATGGACTGCCTCCATTGCTTCTTCTACCAGTTCTTCATCCCGCTTTGTCAGGATTCCAAGTCTGCCGGTATACGGATACCGCCCGGTTGCCACAATATCATGACAGTTCATCAGTTCTGTCTTGATCCGCTCGGTAAGAACCACAGCCATTTTGGAAGATAACTCTTTATACGACAGTTCCATCAGGGATGTATCATCAAAAAATACCGTTCCACCGATCAGCTTCAACTGTCTTGTAATACTTTTTAAAATCGTAGATTTTCCAGAGCCGTTTGGCCCGATCAGCGTCACAATCTCGCCTTTGTCTATCCCAATATTGATATCCCGGATCAACGGATTTCCATGATACCCGACTGCCAGGTCTTTTAACTGAAAATAAAAATCCGCCATACACTACCTTCCCTTCTCCCGTTTCACCATCATATAAATGACGATCGGTGCACCTAAAATGGATGTTACCGTACTGATATTCAGTTCCACCGGTGCAAGTGCCATTCTTGCGATCAGGTCACAGATCATACAGAAAACCGCCCCCGCAAAGAATGTTCCCGGAATAATCACGATCGGCTTTGATGTTCCGAACGCTTTTCTTGTCAGAAACGGAACTGCGATTCCCACAAAGGAGATCGGTCCTGCAAATGCAGTTACACTTGCGGACAGCACACTGGAAAGCAGGATCAGTACCACCCGGAAAACTTGAATATTCACACCCATACTCTGTGCATATGCTTCACCAAGCTGGTAGGCACTGACCGGTTTCGACAACAGGAACGTGCATACAAATGCGATCCCGACTACCACTGCCGCCACCTGCACATTGCTCCAGCTCATTCCTGAAAAACTTCCCTGCGACCAGCCATGCAGATTGACAATGTCTGAATCATCTGCAAATGTGACAACAAAATCTGTGATAGCAGAACAGATATAACCGATCATGATTCCCCCGACCAGCAGTGCCGCCATATGATGTACTTTTTTTGACATCAGAAGAATGAACCCCGTCGAGATCAGCGATCCGATAAACGCTGCCACGATCAGTGTATACGATGAAAAATGACCAATATATTTTAAAAAAATGATCATCGTCAGTGCTACGACCATTTTTGCCCCGGAAGAAATTCCAAGGACAAACGGTCCTGCAATGGGATTGGCAAAAAATGTCTGCAAAAGGAAACCGGACAAAGATAAGGCTCCTCCCAGCATCGCTGCCATCAGGATTCTCGGAAGGCGGATTCTCCAGATAATACTGTATTCCGTTGCCGCCCCGTCACGCAGAAAAAGAATCCTGAGGATCTTAGGAACGGAAATATGCACATTTCCTGTATTGATATTGAGTACCACTGTCACTGCAAATGCAATCACAAGCCCTGAAAATACAGCTATGTATCTGGCTCTCCGTCTGAGATTTTCTCCGTGAAAACTTGTATCTTTCATAGTTTCTCCATTATTTCATCTTCTCAAGGAAGGTCATTTCTTTCGGATCCCCATCCGTCAGCATCAGATGCATATCCATGATCAGTTCTCCAACCGTATCTGTTGCCTGATACAGGTTCTTTCCTGTATACCATACATTTCCTTCTTTTACTGCTTTAAATTCGGAAAACAAATTGCTCTTCGCTTCCAGGTCGCTGATACTCTTCACCTGCCCGTCGATTGTTCCGTTATAGATCAGATAATCTGCATCCACTGCTGTTGCATAAAATTCTTCCATAGTCAGTTTGACTGACGGAGCATTGCTGTCCACATTTTTCAGGTTCTTGAATGCATAACGTCCGCCTGCAATCTCAATCATGGAAGGGATATAATCTTCTGATTTTCTTACTACGATAGAACCGTCTGTATTCACATAAAAATATGCCACCGTCTTTTCTGTATTTTCAAAGCCTTTCAGCTTTTCGATCACCTGGGCCTGCTTTTCAAAAAAGCTGTCGGCTGCATCTTCTTTATTCAGCATTGCACCGTACAGTTTGATCCACTCGGTTCTGCCCAATGGGTGAGATTCATAACTGGAATAGTCCACAAAGACCGGTATATCCAGATCTTCGATCATCTCCTGTACTTTCGGAGTATGAAGGATCATGGTTGATTCTACGGCAAGATCACACTCTCCGTTCACCAGAGTCTCATAATCCGGCTCACTGTATTTTCCTGCGTAGATCATGTCACCGGACTCCATCGCTTTCTTTGCATCTTCTACATACCAGCCGGATGCATTAAGACCGGAAAATTTCACCTGGTCAATGGCATCCACTGCATCCAACAGCGACATGATTGCTGTTGCTGCCATATAGATATGATCCAACGGCTGCTGCAGGACTACAATATCCTCCGACAATCCTTCCGGAGCTTCTTTCCCTTCCGGCACAACAAGGTACTGTCTGTCTTCATGTACATCCAACAGCTTGTATCCGTCTTTATAATCATATACGTCAAATTCTGTCGCATAGGTCAGATCCATTGTCGACTCATAGGTAAGGCCGTCAATCTCCGGCCCTTTTTTATCACTTTTTGACTGATCTTCTTTTTTATTTTTTGTCTCTTCTGTCTGCTGTGTACTGTCTGTTCTTTTTTTACCAGCCCCCGGCTGACCGCAGCCCCCCAGTGAGAGGACCGCTGCCAACAGCAATGCAGTTATTCTACAAAGCTTCTTTTTCATTTACTGATTCTCCTGTACTCCTGCTTCATCTACTGCCTTTTCAAACATCTTGTCCATTTTCTCTTCACATCCGAAAAGTACTCCATATACCTTGATCCACTCGTACTGTGCAAGTTCCGTCTTTTCATCTGCACTCCGGTCAATGATCACCGGAATACCAAGCAATGCAAATTTTTCGGTGATTTCTTCCAATCTTTCTGTCTGTTCTTCTACGGTCAGTTCATCAGAATCACCGGTTGACTGCTCTTTTGTCTTCTTATCCTCTGTCTTTGCACTGTCCTTTTTCGTGCTGTCTGTCTTTGCATCGTCATTTTTTTCTGCATCTTCTGTATCTCTCGGCAGAAGTTCTCCCGGAAGCAATGCAAGAGATACTTCTTTCTTCACAAGTGCTTTTAATTCCGGTTTTTCAAAGCTTCCCCCGTAAATAACTTCAGCATCCGCTTCATCTTCATCCTCATTTACCTGCATTTTTTCTGCAATCTCAGGAACAGTACAAGCTTTCTGCTCCATTCCTACTGCTGCCACAGAGTCAAGGAGATCCAGTTCTTTCATCTGTTCAAGGATCTCATCTGATGCCACATAGGTTTTATCTGCCGGCATTTTCACAATGATCATATCCTGATCCAGACCGACCGGTACTTCTACGTCTTCCGGCACAAGCAGATATTTTACAACATTGCCTTTATACAGTTCTGCTGCCAGTTCTTCTTCACTGACTCCATTCTGATCCGACGTGGAATCTCCGCTTTCCTCTTCCGCAGCGTCACTCTTACTGCTCTTATTTTCTGTGCTGTCTTTCTTATCGGACTTGGAAACCTCTTTCTCTGTATCCTCAGAAGTTTCTTTGGATGTCTTTTCAGGATCTCTTGCCGTATCTTTTGTCATGTCTACTTCCAACAGAACGATTCCCTGATCGTAATGGTAGATCTTGAAATATTCTGCATATTCCAGTTCTGTTTCTGACTGATATTCAAGTCCCATGATCTCCGGTGCTTTTTCGTCCAGTGTCTTATTACTGTTCTCCCCGACAGTTGTGCCATTTCCTGCTGCGGCAAGATAGACGAAAATACTGTACTCGATCTCATGTGCCACAGACATCTTATCTGTCATTCCAAGGATCTTATTATTTTTATTCAATGCGATCGGGATAACTACGGTCGCTGTTCCTCCGCTCTTTGTCGTATAATATGTATTTCCGTTGGCTTTTACATACTGGTAATGGTCACTGCTGAATACCAGTGTTGCATAAGCCTGTCCATTTTTGATTGTTACTTTATTACAGGTAATCCTTACTTTTCCTGTACCGCCGGACCAGGTAAAGCGATCCGGTGTATATACTCCGTCTTTTAAGGCCGTTGTGCTGTCTACGCGTCCTGTAGAACCACTGGTATCTGCCTCATATTTTGACTCATGATCAGCCTTGCCGTCATTCTTTCCATTAGAACCATTGGATGGTTTCGTTGACGGTGTCGTTGGTTTTGTCGGGTTGGACGGTTTTGAATCATTTCCCTGATCATCTTTTCCGATATCACCGGTCTTTACAAGCGTATCAGATTTAAATGTCAGCATTCTGTCATACCAGATCTTATTTTTGATCGAATAAGCTGCAACTGCAATTTTCTTATCTAATGACTCCACCGGAATTTCATAAGTATACTTTTCTCCGTTCTCTGTCATCTTTGTCTGGAATGGAATCCAGCTTGATTTGTCTGCTGCCGCCGCCTGTTCTTTTGTTCCGACATACAGATAACCGTATCCCGTACCACTCAGCGTCAGAACCGCCTTCATCTTTCCATTTTTTACAGTCAGTTCGCATCCAATGACACGGAACATAGACGCACTGGAATCCACCTGGATACTGTAAATTCCATCTGCCGGAACTTTTGTGCCAGGTTCCGGATCTGGTGTCGGATCAGGATCCGGTGTCGGAAGTTCTCCTGTCTTTGGCAGGATTCCATTAATATAGAAAGTACTCTGCTTTTCTGCCCATTTATTTGATTTCTGAATGTGGACTACATAATTGATCTCTTTTCCAAGATCCTTTGTTGGAATCGTAAATGTAAATGTCTTATAACCACTGGCGATCTCGGACTTATCTTCCGCACTGATGGCACCGGCATCTTTCACACTATCCGCATCTGACACTGTTCCAAGATATAATTTATCATAAGCAGATGCCTGCGTAACCATAGTCACGGTTGCTGTATCCCCATTGATGGAAATACTGCTGCCCCGTTCAAAATTCAGGCTTGCATAGCTGCTGGTCGGATATGCTGAGCCGTACAGATCATAAACTCCATTTTCTGTTACATTTGCTTTTCCTTCCAGATTCGGCACATTGATATATAAATCTCTCGCCCAGGACATCCACGCAGAAGCCGTTCCCGGTGTAACTGCAATGTTCATTCCCTGCTTTTCTGCAGGAACTGTCAGTGTAAATGTCGTTGTATCATCCTCTGCACGATAAACTCCATTTACTGCAGATGTCTTATCTGCATCTGCCTGAACTCCCTGATACAGGCGGGTCCATTTCTGACCTTTCACATTCAAAGTCAGGATTACATTTTTTCCCTTTAATACCGCCTTTGAAGAAACAATATTGAAATCATTGTACGCTGCACCCGTTCCCCCGGCGATCACTTTTACTGCATCTGCCGCACTCGGAAGTTCTGTGATTCCCTCATCCGGGATATACATCCACAGATACTGGTTCGAGTACCAGCTTCCATCCGGCTTTCCAAGTGTTACTGGGATTGTCGTTCCCTTTGCAGAAGCCGGCAGATGGAATGTGAAGCTCCATTCTCCATTTGCTTCTGTGCCATTTGCTACAGATTCTTTCAGTTCATCATCTTTATAGCCAAAATAGATCTTGTCAAAGGAGACATTCTTTGTTGACAGAGTGATCTCCAGTTCCTCTCCATCCTGTACCACTTTTGATTCACTGGTCTTGAACATTGCAAAGTCAGCTCCGTTGGACTTTACTACTTTTACCTGATTCCCCGTAACAACCGGAGCCTCCGGCAGCTTCACTACTGCTTCGGAAGAAGTGACACTCGTTCCTGTCGCATCAGAAACGATACAACGATACTTTCCTGCTGTCTCCAGAGACATGGTAAATGTATATGTTGCAGTCTTTGCAGTAACTCCGGTACAGTCTGCCCACGTTGCACCATCGGCACTGAACTGCCACTGATAATTCAGATTGATTCCTTCTTCACCGGATGCCTCCACCGACAGTGCCACAGAACTTCCGCTGCCTGCCTCAGTCTCCTGCTTCGGCTGCGTTGTGATGTTGATCTCTGACGGTTTCACAAAATCGTCCATTGCAGGAAGCTTGAATGCCAGTGAACTTGAAGTGCTCCACTTCTGCGTTCTTCCATTTCTTGGTACAAAAGAGACTTCTCCGCCTGCTTTTTCAAGTGGCACGGTAAAGGTAAATTTTTCAAGATTTTTTTCTGTATCGACTTCACCTAAAATGATCGGTTCTTTTGTCTCATCATTTCTATTTCCGATATAGATTGCATCATAAGTAAAACTGCCACTGCTTGCCGGCTGTATCCAGACCGAAACCTGCAATGCCCCGCCTTTTACAACCACTTTAGATGCAGCGATCTTGATCATACTGTAAGCCTGTCCCGGCTTCTTTGCATCATCAGAACCATAAATTGCCGTAACTCCGTCATTTGCCTGATAATCTTCTTTTTCTCCTGATGTCTGCACATCCGGGATACTCATCCACAGCAGATTTTCAGACCATGTTCCTTTATCTGAACGTCCTACCGAAACCGGAATCCAACTGTTCTTTGCGGAAATCGGAACCTGGATCGTAAACTGGCAGGTACTTCCGGTATTCGTACCCTGAACATAATTGCTCTTATCCTCGTCTGTCGCTGCACCGAGATACAGACGGTCAAACACAGTCTTTGTACCGGTACTAAAGGAAATCTCAATCTTATCCCCTTTTACGGTACACGTTGCATCTGTGATCGGGAACATTCCATAAGAAGTTCCATCATTTTTCAGAACTTCAACCCCTGTGATCTCTTTCGTCGGTGTTACAAGTGTCTCTTTTGCAGTTGTCTCATCGGCCTGCTTTGCAGTTTCTTCCGAAGATTTCTCTTCTGCATCCTTTTTCTCCGCATCAGCTTTGTCAGACGGATCCTCTGATTTTTCATTCATTTTTTCAGAATCTTTTCCTGCTCCCGTCTCATCAGAAGTATTCTGATCTTCTCCCGGATTTTCACCGGTACTGCCGGAATCCTGTGACGGTGTATTCTGATCCTGTGAACCTGTATTTTCTGAACCTGCATTCTCAGAACCATTTTCTTTTGATCCGTTTCCGGTATGATCTGCATCAGCGGACTGCGATCCATCGGATGTATTGGTTCCACCAGAGGTATCTGTTCCACCGGAAGTATCTGTTCCACCGGAAGTATCTGTTCCTTCCTGAATGCCTGCTCCGTCTGCCAAATTTTCTCCTGCATTCACCGCTCCTGCCGCCTGTGCGGTCTCCGCATTTTCTGCGTATGCTTTCGTATAAGACATCGGTGAAACTGCCATAGAAAACGCAAGCAACATGGCAAGATATTTAACCTTTTTGTTCTTCATTTTTCCTCCTGTCTTGAATAATACGGGAAATAAGCTGAACTTATCTAAAAGTAAGTAAGAAACGTCAGAAAGACAATGAAAATAAACCGGTTTCTTTGAGCTGTCTGAGTCAGAAAAGAATTTCTTTTAAGAAAAGCTCCCGGATCCATTACTTTTCGGTACAATCAATTACTCGTGATCTGGAATGTACATTCCCCGCACCAGCGACCGGCAGGTTTCCTGACTTACAAATCTTATGCCCGAACGCCTTCCCGGTCTCCCAGTGGCTGCGTCTTCACGCCTGCCGGTCACATTTGCTTACAGTGACGAGTTCGTGCAGGAATTGCACCTGCTTCCCTTTTACCTGTTGCTATATCTTCCTATATAGAACAGCACCGAACGCTTTATTTACTTTGTTCTTCGCTACTATAGCATGATGCCATAGGAAAGTCAACGTTACGCCTTGACCGCCCAACGCATCTTCGTCGATCTTGCACGCCCATTCTTTGCACATTCCTGTGCGGACGGACGGATCACATCCTTCGCATAATCAGAATAGATGCCTGCTTTATAACCTGCTTTTAATGCTTTCTTTACCAGCTTGTCCTCACCGGAATGAAACGTCAGGATTGCAACTCTTCCGCCCGGACGCAGTGCATCCGGCAATTTCTCCATAAACTCATACAAAACTTCAAACTCATTATTCACATCGATTCGCAGAGCCTGAAATGTTCTCTGACAGGTTTTCTTTACGATATCCTTTTTCTCTTGATTGTCTGGAAGAAAAGAAAGTGTCTTCTCGATCACGTTCCTGAGCTTTGTCGTTGTATCAATCCGGTTTCCTCTGCGAATCTCATCCGTGATCGCTTTTGCCAGTTCTTCACAATATGGTTCATCAGAATTTTCACAGAGCATTCCCGCAAGCTCCTCTCTGGAAATGGTATCCAGACGCTGGGCTGCACTGATGCCGGTTTCCTGATTCAGGCGCAGATCCAGAGGTCCGTCTGTTTTAAAAGAGAAACCTCTTTTGGGGTTATCAATCTGCATGGATGAAACACCGAGATCTGCCAGAATAAAGTCAAATCCTCCAACCTCTTTGGCAATCTCATCAATGGTGCAGAAGTTCTGAAGCTTTATGGTGAGAATATCCTCTCCAAAACCTGCTTCCGCGAGACGCTTTTTTGTCTTTTCAGACTCGATTGGGTCAACATCTGTAGCAAACATATGTCCATGTCCTTCAAGCTTTTCAAGCATTGCCCTTGTGTGGCCACCGTATCCGAGTGTGGCATCAAAGCCTGTCTGTCCCGGCTTTATGTCCAGAAAATCTATGATTTCTTTTACCATTATGGATATGTGCATGCCCGCAGGGGTATTTCCCTTGCTGATGACATGCTCAATTGTATCCTTGTATTTTTCCGGGTTTAATTCCTTGTATTTTTCCTCAAATTTTTTGGGATATTTTCCGCTATAATGCACGCGGCGCTTGTGCTGTTTTTCTTCGCTCATTTTATGCTCCGTTTCATTCTGGATTAGAACTGTTATGCTGACTTTTGCTACAGTATAACTTTTATTTTACTTTTCCGCAAGATAATGACTTACATTCCTATACCATCTGCACGAGCCACACGTCGCTTTTCACCATGAAGTATCCGATGACTACCTTTATCAGCTCTGTGGCCTGCACGAGGAAGTACACCGCTACTATGCCAAGTGCTGTGTATTTGGCAAGCACAAATGCCACCGGCACCACTATCACCCACGTAAATACGGAGTCAAACAGAAATGTGACCAGTGTCTTGCCTCCTGAGCGGAGTGTGAAATACGACGAATGTGTAAATGCACAAAACGGCATAATTATCGCTGATACCGCTATGAAGCTTGTTGCGAGTGACTTGATTTCATCTGTTGTGTTATATATCTGAGGGAAAAATCCGCCTACCAGAAGCATGACCGCCGCCATTACAGAACAGCAGAACACACTGAACACTATCATCTTGTTATCCGCATCCTTTGCCTTTTCAAGCTCACCGGCTCCAAGATACTGCCCTACAACTATGCTGATGCATGCGCCAAGCTGTATAAACACGATATTGAAAAGGTTTGTTATCGTTGTCGCAATGTTTAAACCTGCGATTACCGAGAGCCCACGTACTGAATAGCACTGTGTAACCGTTGTCATGCCTGCTGCCCATAAAAGCTCATTGAGCATGAGTGGCAGTCCCTTGATGAATATAGTCTTAAACTCACCAAACGGCATTCCTATTCCTCTGTAAGCGCCCTCGAGATATCTATTCTTATCCCTGTTTTTATGCGCCCACAGCACAACTATTATTGTCTCAATATATCGCGACATCACAGTGGCAATAGCGGCTCCCGCCACACCCAGCTTTGGTATCGGTCCTATTCCGAAGATGAGCAGAAAATCAAGCACCGCATTGCTTCCAACTGCTGCAAAGCTTGCAACCATCGGTACAAAAGTCTGTCCTGTTTCCTTTATGTTTGTCGCATAGGCCTGTGTCACCGCAAACGGTATAAGACCTATCATAACAATTTCCAGATATTCCTTTCCATATGCCAGTGCTACCTCCGTGGCACCGTTTCCTGCCGTATCTGTCAGATAAAGTGATATGAAACCTGTTCCGTTCGTGATAAACAGTGTCATCGCTATTGCTGTAACAAGCAGCGCTGCATACAGCTTGAATCTGAAGGAATACATATGCCCCTTATGATTTCCCTTGCCAAAATACTGTGCTCCGAATATACTTGCCGCTGACACCGCCCCAAACACTGCCAGATTGTACACAAATATGAGCTGGTTTACGATTGCTACTCCCGACATCTGCTCTGTACCAAGCTGTCCTACCATAATGTTGTCCAGAAAGCTTACCAGATTTGTGATTGCATTCTGGATTATCATTGGTATGGCCAGCATGAGATAGCGCTTATAAAATGCTTTGTCTCCTATATATTTTTGTCTGAATTTATGCATATTTGTCCCCCTTTCGATTTCTCCATGGTCCTTTCGTGCAATGCTACTATTCTACTACGTCAGACTTTATTTTTCAAATATTTTATGTGTTTTTCCCTTAACTTATTTTAGGATTCAGAATTTTGTATCAAAATGGCCATGGGGTGGGGCATAAGTCACAGAGTCCGGGTGGGCACGCCACACTCTCGCTTCCGCTACGCTTCGCAGCTAAGATTCTGTACGAATTATGCCTTGGGGTTTTTCTATGCTTGACGAAACCGGCTTTTATGCGCCGTCCATGGCGCATAACGCCTT
>OOCZ01001992.1_pt1 | contig 11736 bp, 9 predicted proteins | sample 1671631 | NCBI WGS metagenome assembly OOCZ01 (sample SAMN06348176, study PRJEB24527) | human gut metagenome | reverse complement strand
TGGCGTGGCAGGCCCAGTCGATCTTGCCGGACTCGGTCATCAGGAAGAAGCCCTTGCGGTTGTCCAGCAACTCGATGCCCTTCTTCACATAGTCGGTCAGCTGCCACTCGCCGCCAGCGGCGTCCATGGCGTAGTTCATGGCCTTGCCGTCGGCCAGCTCCTCGGCAATGATCAGGGTCTTGTCGGCACCGGCGGTCAGGGCAGCGGCAGCAGCCTGGGTGGTGACCACGTTATAACCGGCCTGAGCAGCCACTTCGTGGTTGTTGGGAACATTGCCGCTGCCGTTCACCTTCTGGAACTCGCCGCCGGCAAAGTACTCAAAGCCGGAGTTGGCCAGTTCCACGCCGATCTCGTAGTAGTTGCGGCGGCTGTTCTGGTGTGCATAGAAGGCAGCAGGGGTGGCGTGGTCGATGTTCACGGTGGACACCACGCCCACCTTGTAGCCCTTCTGGGCGTGCAGCTTCTCGGCAATGGTCTCATAGGGCACATCGCGGGTCCAGGGGCACATGTTGATGACACCGCTCTCGGTCTTGTGGCCGGTGGCAATGGAAGTGGCCGTGGAAGCGGAGTCCGGGCAGAAGGAGGTGCTGTCGTAGGTGGTCACGCTGCCCACATGGGGGAAGCTGGTGAAGCTCAGGTCGGCCTCGGTCACAGCGCCGTTGTTGTCCACGGTGCCCTTGTAGAAGCGGGCGGACTGGATCTGGGCGGTGCCCATGCCGTCGCCGATGAACAGGAAGATGTATTTGGGTTTCTTCAGCAGGCAGTTCTCTTCCTCGATCTGAGCGGCAGCCTCGTCGGCACCGGCAGCGTGGGCGGCGGGTGCGGCGGCCATGACACCCAAGGCAGAAGCCACAGCGCTGGCCTTCAGAAAGCTGCGGCGGGAGATCTTTTCGTTCTTCATTGCAATATCCTCTCTCTTGATCCGGCCTGACCTCAGGCCTTTGTTTTTTATCATCCGGGAACGGCTTTATTGTAGCGCGTTTCTGCCCCGGGCCGAAACCAGCCCCGTGCAAAGCTTTGGTAAAACCTGTGGGGCGGGGCCGCTCGGACGGTAAAAAAGCCGCAAAATCCGGTAAAATCCGCGCGTTCCGGCCGCGGAGGACCGGTTTTTCCACAAACATTTGCGCAAGGGTTGAAAGAAGAGGGCGTTTCATTGTACAATAAGGGGGTGAAATGCGATCACCTTTGAACAGAAAGAGGATAACAATATGGCTGAGATCAAAGTGCTGGCCCTGGATCTGGACGGGACCCTGACCAACGACCAGAAGGAAGTGACACCCCGCACCCGCGCCGCGCTGGATGCGGCCATTGAACGCGGCGTGACCGTGGTGCTGGCCTCCGGCCGGCCCACCGCCGGCATCACCCCGCTGGCCAAAGACCTGGGGCTGGACAAAAAGGGCGGCTGCATCCTGTCCTACAACGGCGGCAAGATCGTGGACTGCCGCACCGGCGAAACACTGGTGGAAAAAACGCTGGACCCCGCGCTGGTCCCGGAGCTGTGCGCCTTTGCCGCCGCGCAGGATGTGGCCATCCTGACCTACAGCAGTGAGGGCATCGTCTGCGAGCGGGAGACGGACCCCTGGGCCGCCAAGGAGACCTTTACCACCAAGCTGCCCATGATCCATGTGGATGACCTGGCTTCTTATGTGGACTACCCCGTCTGCAAGCTGCTCATCCCGCTGGACCCCGCCCGCCGCGACGCCGTGTGTGCCGCAGGCCGGGAGCAGTTTGCGGGCCGGGCCGACCTGTACCCCTCCAGCCCGTTCTTCATCGAGGCCGTGCCCCTGGGCGTGGCCAAGGACAGCAGCCTGGCCGCCCTGCTGGAGCGCATGGGCCTGACCCGCGATAACCTGATGGCCTGCGGCGACGGCCTGAACGACTGCTCCATGATCGCCTATGCGGGCGTGGGCGTGGCCATGCAGAACGCCGAGCAGCCGGTCAAGGACGCCGCCGTCTATGTGACCGCCGCCGACAACAACCACGACGGCGTGGCCGAGGCTGTGGAGAAGTTTATTTTACGAGAGGAATAAAAAACAATGCCGCGCAATCTGGTTTTATTTGATCTGGAATGGAACATCGGCTACCAGCCCTACACCTTTAATTATCACGGGGTGCAGCAGACCTTCCGGGGCGAGATCGTGGAGATCGGTGCCGTGAAGATCGACGAGGATGCCAACGTGCTGGACACCTTTTCCATCCATCTGCGTCCCCGCATCTTCCGCAAGCTGCAGCACCACATCGCCAAGGTCACCGGCCTGACCCAGGCCGACCTGGACAAGGGCGAACCCATCGTGCAGGGCCTGCGCCGCTTCATGCAGTGGTGCGGCCCGGATGCCGAGTTTGCCGAGTGGGGCATGGATGACGTGCCGGTGCTCAAGCAGAACCTGTTTCTGTGTAATATCGACGAGAGCCGCCCCACCGTGTGGTACGACCTGCAGCAGGTGTTCCTGCGGGAGCACCCCCGCAAGGAGGGCGAGGGCATGACGCTGGAAAGCGTCGTGACCCGGATGGGCATCCCCATGGAACGGCAGTTCCACGATGCGCTGTCCGACACGCTGTACACCGCCGATGTCTGCCGTCTGCTGGACCTGCGGGCCGGTCTTGCCGCTTACCCCACCGAGGACGAGAGCCTGCAGGCCAGCCTGTGCCCGGCCCCCGGCGAATACCGTGATTTTGAGGTGTTCCACGGCTATGTGGAGCAGTACGCCTGGCGCACCGACCCCAAGATCTACACGATGAACTGCCCGGAGTGCGGCACCGCCCTGACCCCGGACGATGTCTGGCTGAAAAAGGGCAGCAACAGCTGGTACACCCTGAGCCAGTGCCCGCACTGTGCCGGTTCCGGCAATGCCGTGAGCGGCGGCGTGTTCCAGCGCTATAAGCTGGCCCGCCGCGACGGGCTGCACTGGAGCTTTGCCCGCTGCCTGCAGCTGCCGGATGAGGCCCTGCTTGCCCGCTGGAACAAGCAGCGCGCAGCCCAGCTGGAGCGGCTGAAGAACCGCGCCGAAAAGTCCGCGGAGAACTGACAAGAATACAGAATTCTTTTTCTTTTGCAGGAAGTTCCTGTTCCGTTTCGTTTTATAGGGCAGAGGGTCGTGCATACAGAACTGCTACGGTCTGTTCATGGCTCTGTCATACAAACGGGATATACTATCAGCAGGCGGCTGTGCGGCCGCCGCTTGGAACAGAAGGGACTGGGAAAACGCAAATGGAACATACGTTGCTGCAGTGGGCCCATCAGCTGGGCACGCTGGAATACTGGCAGACACTGCTGGACCGCTTTGGTGATCTGGGGCCGCTGGCCCCCATCACGCTGGCCGTGGTGGAGTCGTTCTTTCCGCCGCTGCCGCTCATTGCCATCGTGGCCCTGAACGTGGGAGCCCACGGCGGCATCCTGGGCTTTTTGTACAGCTGGATCGGGGTGGCGCTGGGCGGAACCCTCATGTTCCTGCTCTGGCGGCGCATCGTCAAGCGCTGTTTCTGGAAAATCGCCGGCCGCTGGCCCAAGCTGGAAAAAGCCCAGCAGTGGGTCAACCACTTCGACACGTCGTCGCTGTTCATGCTCATGCTGCTGCCCTTTGCGCCCAGCTCCTTCATGCATCTGGCCTTCGGCATCTCGGACTTTGACGAGAAGCGTTATCTCATCACGATGCTGCTGGGCAAGGGCGTGATGGTGGCCATGATGGCGGTGTTCGGTCAGTCGCTGGTGAGCTCCATGAAGAATCCGCTCTATCTTGTGCTGGCCGTGGGCCTGTGGGTGGCCATGTACGCCGTGAGCAAGCGCTTCTGCAAGCGGCACCATCTGGATTGACTGCTGATTGGAATAAAAAAGAGACAGGCTTCCTTTCGAGGAAGCCTGTCTCGCGTTTCAGGATGCTTACAGTTCCAGTCCCTGATCAAAGAAGGCCAGACCAAAGGCACCGGGACCGGCGTGGGTGCCGATGACGCAGCCGATCTGCCGCACCAGCGGCTCGGCACACTGCAGGTTGTCCTGCAGGTAGGTCTGGATGGGCTGCACCTCGCGGGCAGACAGCGTATAACCGGCCAGCGCAGGCACGGCGGCGCTGATGCCGCCCAGCTCTTCTACCTTTTTGAACAGCGCAACGTAGGCACCGGGCAGGCCGCGTGCCTTGCCGGCCATGGCTACCTTGCCTTCCTTGATGGTGATGAGCGGCTTGATGCCCAGCATGCCGCCGGCCACGGCCACAGCGGCGGGCAGGCGGCCGCCCTTGCGCAGGTACTTCAGGTCGTCGATGGCGGCAACCAGATGCAGGTGCTCCTTGGCGTGCTCCAGGTCGGTGGCGATCTGCACCAGCGTCTTACCGGCGGCGCGCAGCTGCACAGCCAGCCGTACCAGCAGCCCTTCGCCCAGGCAGACGTTGGCGCTGTCCACGAACAGCACGTTGTCCACGTTGACAAGGTCAGCGGCCAGTCTGGCGCACTGCCAGGTGCCGGACAGCTCATGGGACAGGAAGATGCCCAGCACCTCGTCCCCGGCAGCGGCGGCGTCCTGATAGAACCGCTCGAACAGCTCCGGGCTGGGCTGGCTGGTGGTGGGCAGCTTGTGACACTCCTTTAAAAGGGCGTAGTATTCGCTGGGGGTCTTGTCGATGCCGTCACGCAGCACGGTGCCGTCCTCCAGCGTCACGTTCAGGGGGATCACGGTCACGCCCAGCTGTTCTGCCTCGGCGGGCAGGATGTCGGACGCAGAATCGGTGAGAATGCGGATCATAAAATACCTCCGGATTTCCGGTAAAATCTGTTAGACAACGTTTTCAACAAAAACGTCGGAAAGCATTATACCAGAACCCGACGGGCAAAGTCAATTGGTTGGGCAACATTTGACGCGGCAGAACGCAAAATACTTGCGCGTTCGACCGCTGCTGTGATAAGATAGGCCAGACAGAAGGGAGGCAGAGCCATGCACAGACCACAAAATCGGACGGCAGCCCTGCTGGCAGCCTTTGGCTGTGCGCTGGCGTACCTGCCGGCGGGACGGGCGCTGGCGGCCGTCTGTGCCGCCCTGCCGTTGAGTGCAGCCGGGCAGAGCTTTGCACTGCACTGCGCGGCGGCTCCGCTGGCTGAGGAACTGGTGTTCCGGGGCGCGGTGCAGGGGCTGCTGCAGCCGCTGGGACCCCGGGCGGCAGTGTGCGTGCAGGCGGCGCTGTTTGCGGTGCAGCACGGCGGAGCGGCCGGAATCGCCTATGCGCTGGTGCTGGGGGTGCTGCTGGGAACCATCCGGCAGTGCACCGGCCGCGTATGGCCGGGCTGGGTACTGCATACAGTGAATAATCTGCTGGTATTTGCCGCAGGATAAAAGGAGAACGCATGACCGATTTTGAACTGATGGGTGCCGCGCTGGACGAGGCGCGCAAGGCGGCCGCACTGGGCGAAGTGCCGGTGGGGGCTGTGGTGGCCCGCAACGGGCAGATCGTGGCGGCGGCCCACAACACCCGCGAGACGGAAAAGAACGCCCTACATCATGCCGAGCTGCTGGCCATCGACGCGGCCTGCAAGGCGTTGGGCGGCTGGCGGCTGTGGGAGTGTGAGCTGTTCGTCACGCTGGAGCCCTGCCCCATGTGCGCGGGGGCCATCCTGAACAGCCGCATCCGGCGGGTGGTGTACGGCGCGGCCGATGCCAAGGCCGGGTGCTGCGGCAGTGTGACGGACCTGTTTGCCCTGCCGTTCAACCACCACCCGATGGTGGAGCAGGGCCTGCGGGCCGAGGAAGCCGGAGCACTGCTGCAGGCGTTTTTCAAGGATCTGCGGGTGCGGCTGGCCGCTCGGCCGAAGTGGAAACGGCCCGCACCGCCCGCCGAGAATATGAAGAAACCGTAAAAAAGTGGAAGCTGCGTGGAAAAGTGAGCAGCTTCCACTTTCTTTTTTCTGCAAATTGTGCTATATTATTCAATGGTATTTTGTCGAAACCCATCTGAACACCCCGGCGGGCACGCCGCAGGACCGGACTTGACCGGAGAAATGAGACAGAGCGCTGCTCTGCCGGGCGATGGGCCGCGGATCCTTCCTGCAGGGTGCAAATGGCACGCTGCAGAGAACACGACAGGAGGGCAGTACTCTTGTACGAAGACGAGTTTGAACTGACCTTTGACACACCGGAGGAAGAGCCGGTGTATGAACCGGAAAAAGCGTCGGCTGCTCCGGCCCCGGTGCCGGAAACCACACCGGCAGAGATCGTTCCGGACGAACCCACCCGGGTTCTGGAACCCCGCAGTGCGGCTCCGGAGGAACCGGCAGAGCCGCAGCCCCAGAGCGCGGCGGTGCCCGCAAACGGGCGCACGGTGCTGATCTCCGGCGGCGACCGGGGCATCGGTGCTGCGGCGGCCCGGGCCTTTTATGCGGCGGGCTACCGCGTGGCGGTGCTGTACCACAGCAATGCCGAGGCGGCGGCCGCGCTGGAAGCGGAGCTGCCGGGCATCACGGCGGTGCAGTGCGATGTGGCCAGCCGGGCCAGCTGCGAGCTGGCGTTCCGTGCGGCGGAACAGGCGCTGGGTCGGGTGGATGTGCTGGTGAGCAATGCCGGCATCGCACAGCAGAAGCTGTTCACCGACATCACCCCGGAAGAATGGCAGCACATGCTGGACGTGAACCTGACCGGTGCGTTCCACCTGTGCCAGCTGGCGCTGCCGGGCATGATCCGCCGCAAGGCGGGCCGCATCCTGACAGTGAGCAGCATGTGGGGCCAGACCGGCGGCAGCTGCGAAGTGCATTATTCTGCCGCCAAAGCGGGCCTCATCGGCCTGACCAAGGCACTGGCCAAAGAAGAAGGCCCCAGCGGCATTACGGTGAACTGTGTGGCACCCGGGGTCATTGAAACCGATATGATGGCAGCCTTTACCGCCGAGGACAAGGCGGCGCTGGCCGAGGAGACCCCGGTGGGCCGCCTTGGCACCGCCGACGAAGTGGCAAAGCTGCTGGTTTTCCTGGCAGGCGAGGACGCCGGCTACATCACCGGGCAGGTGTTCGGTGTCAACGGGGGTCTTGTGATCTGATGTGCAGGAACAACAACCAAAATTTTCCCCGCAGCAAGAAGGAGAGAGCGAAATGGGCATGACTTTAAAGGAACTGTTGACAAAAGGCGAAGGCACCCTGTCGGCGCAGGAGGCAAAGGCGCTGGCTGCGCAGTGCAGAATGGATCTGGACACGCTCTATACGCTTCTGGAAGAACGCGGGATCAAGATCCAGGAAGAAGAGACCGAGCCCGGCCTGGATGTGGAAGGCATCATGGCTGAGGTGGAGAACGCGGAGAACAACAACGATGATCTGGGCATCGGTGCCGATGAGGACGAGGACCAGGGCGAGGAGAACCCGGCCGACCTGAAGGCCGCCATGGACGAGCTGCTGGATGACCCGGTGAAGAACTACCTGAAGCAGATCGGCCAGATCCCGCTGCTGAGCGCAGAACAGGAAGTGGATCTGAGCCGCCGTATCCACGCCGGTGCCGAGGCTGCCCACATCCTGCAGGCCGACCGCCAGAAGTACGGCGCGCCCGAGTACATCAAGAAGAACAGCGCCCGCTTCTCGTTCGAGGAAGACGAGAACAGCCGCAGCTACACCGAGGACATCGACGAAGAGGGCAGCGAGAAGCCCAGCGTGGACGCCGAGGAAAAGGCCGCTGAGGAAGAGGCCATGGAGGCTGTGGAGAACGGCCCCCTGACCGAGGAGCGCCGTCAGGAGCTGCTGAAGACCCGCCGCGACGGCCTGAACGCCCGCCGCAGCCTGAGCGAAGCGAACCTCCGTCTGGTGGTCTCCATCGCCAAGAAGCATGTGGGCCACAATCTGGCCTTCCTCGACCTCATCCAGGAGGGCAACATCGGCCTCATCAAGGCGGCTGAGAAGTTCGACTGCGACCGCGGCTTCCGCTTCTCCACCTATGCGACCTGGTGGATCCGTCAGGCCATCACCCGCGCCATCGCCGACCAGGCCCGCACCATCCGCATCCCGGTGCACATGGTCGAGACCATCAACCGGATGCGTCAGGCGACTAACCAGCTGGTCTACCAGAACGGCCACGAGCCCACCCCGGAAGAGCTGGCAAAGGCCATGGACATGAGCGTCGAGCGCGTGCGTGAGATCCAGCGGATGGCACAGGAGCCTGCCAGCCTTGAGAGCCCCGTGGGCGAGGAAGAGGATTCCTCTCTGGGCGATTTCGTCGCCGACGAGAACGCCGAGGCTCCCGGCAAGGCTGCTGACCGCGCCATGGTGGCCCAGCAGATCAATCAGGCCCTCAAGAGCCTGACCCCCCGTGAAGAGAAGGTCATCCGTCTCCGCTTTGGTCTGGACGATGGCCGTCCCCGCACGCTGGAAGAGGTGGGCCGCGACTTCGGCGTCACCCGTGAGCGCGTCCGCCAGATCGAGGCAAAGGCCATCCGCAAGCTGCACAGCCGCAAGTGCCTGGCCCTGCTGAACGGCCTTATCGAGTGATAGTTTCAACAATGCAGACGGCTGCCGTGGAAAAACGGCAGCCGTTTTTCTGCATCCGGGCAGAAAAACGCAAAATGCCAGATTTTTTTGCAAAAAACGCTTGCAATGCGGCAGAGTTTATGGTATTATAATTGAGCTGTGAGTGTGCTGCTATAGCTCAGTTGGTAGAGCGCATCCTTGGTAAGGATGAGGTCTCCAGTTCGAATCTGGATAGCAGCTCCAGCTCAGAACACCCTGAAGCCATCAAGGCTTCGGGGTGTTTTTTTGTTTGCTCCGGCCCGGAGGGGCAGTGGGGGCGGGCCGGGACGGCGAACGCACCATCGTGATATTTTAGCCGGGATACATGGACGATAACGCTGTTGGCCTGCACAAAAGGTGCGGGCCAACGGCGTTTTTTGTCATTTTTGCTAAAAAAAGTGGAGCAAGATTGTCCAACTGTTATATTGCACAGATAGTAGGGGGGGTATAATAAATTTGGCAGAAAAGCCACAAAATACAAAACGGGAGGTAAAAATCATGCGAAGAAAAAAATTGCTCCGGCAAGTCGCGGCGGCGGCCGTGGCCCTGAGCATGGCGGTATCCCTTTCCGCCCCGGCATTTGCGGCCGAGTTTAATCTTGCCAACGGCGGCCTTGTGATCACGGCGAATGATAGTGGCATCACTGTGAAGCAGGATGGTCAGAAGGAAACCACCATCGGCAAAGATGATGAGATCGTGATTACCGGCACCTATAGCTCCCCTAACGGAGCTCCGCTGACCGCTGAGGAGAACCAGCAGGATGAAAACCAGCCTGTGACCCCGGCCAAGGCTCCGGCCAAGGAGGAGACCTCGGAGGAGACCCCGGGGGCAGAGAACGCCCCCGCTGCTGAGGAAAAGCAGGAGCAGAAGGATACCGAAAATCTGACTGACCCTGAGCAGAACACCGAGACCGAAAATAAGGACAAAAACAACACCAACGACCCTGCTGACGAGGAAGAGCAGAAGCAGGATGCCAAAACAGAGGACGAGGGACAGCCTCAGCCCAAAACAGAGGATGAGGACAAGCCCAAAACAGAGGCCAATGCCTCTGCTGAGGCTACTGCCAGCGCCTCTGATAACACCTCCAATGGGCCCCGCAAGGCTTCGGCTTATGAGGACCGCATGAGCGGAAATTGGGAGGAAGACAGCTATACTTCGGGATTGCGCGCCGGTATTGTCCAGATCATCAACAATACCGCCAAGAAGATCAAGGTGTCGCTGAGCAATGCGCATATCGACCTGCCGGGTGAAGCAGGTACCCTGTCTCGTGGCCAGGCGGCCATTGATGTGCAGGGCAGCGGTGAGGTAGAGCTCAAGTTTTCGGGCCGTAATACCCTGACGGGCTCGGGCCGGAGCGCCGGTATCCAGAAAAACGATGAAGACCCGGATGGTAAAGACAATACCGGCAAGCTCACCATTACCGCAGACAGCGAGAGCGATACCCTCGATGTAAAGGTCGATGAAAAGGCTTTGGGTCAGGATAACCAGAGCGCTGCCATCGGTGGACATGGAAGAAAAACCTATGAAAATTACGGTGGCTATGGCACGAAGAACATTGTGATCGAGGGCAACGGCACCGTCAACACGAATGCCCAGATTGGCAGCGGCTTTCGAGGCGGCGCAGCTACCGGCATTGTGATCCGGGGAAACGCTGTGGTCAATGTGGATAACTACGGCATCGGCGGCAGTAGTTTCAATTATAATGCTGAAAAACCCGGTGAAACGGACGTTACCATCACCGGAAACGCCAAGGTGACGGTTAAAGACGGCACCATTGGCAGTGGTGTACGCAGCAGCGAGTCGTGCGGCGACGCTAAGATCAACATTTCCGGCAACGCTGAGGTAAATGTTCAGGGCGGCGGCAGCGCAGCAGCCATTGGCAGCGGTGCAGGCGGCAATGCGGATGTTACGATTACCGGCAACGCCAAGGTGACGGCTGTGCGGAAGAGTGACTGGTACGGCGGCGGCGCAGGCATCGGCGGCGGCGCAAATGGCAAGGGCAATGTGACCATTGGCGGCAATGCGCAGGTCAAGGCCACCGGCAGTGCCGAGTACCACGACGGCTGGCAGAATAATGGCGCAGGCGCTGCCATTGGCGATGGCGGAACGACCAGTCGGGGATACACTGGTACCGTCCAGAAGGGCGAGAATCAATTTAGCACTGACAAGGACAGCATCCAGGACGGTGCAAAAGTAGAAATGACCAATATAGGCCATAACAGCTCGAACACGGTGACCAAAACACGCCGGAACGGCGATTGGGTGACCGAGGGGGATGAGCAACAGCCCCCGGAAAAGTGCAAGCATTTGAAGGGCAGCTACTCTTGCTATGAAGAGACTGTTTACCCGAATTGTACGGAAACTGGCTCTAAGACCTACCGGTGCAAATCCTGCGGTGAGGTCCTCTATGAGGAAACGCTTGGTGTAAACTCTAACCATACGTATGGGGGGACGGTAACAGTCAAGCCCACCTGCACCGAGGATGGCTACACGGTAAGCAAGTGCAGCCGCTGCCACCAGGAATACGGCAGGCATACCAACATCGTTAATGCTCTGGGCCATAAGTTCGTCGAGACCGTCGTTGCCCCCACCTGCACGGAAAGCGGCTACACGGTAAAAAAGTGCACCCGCTGCGGCGAGGAGACCGGTGAGCGCACCAACATTGTTGCCCCTCTGGGCCACGAGTACAAGAACGGCGTCTGCACCCGCTGCGGCGCACCGGAGCCTCAGGAGAACGGCTCTGCGGCCCCCAACTACACCGTGACCGGCGCAGAGACCTACGAGACCTCTGTGGTGGATGGCCGGTACATCATTGCGGTACCCTCTGAGGATGCCGCCCTCAACGCTGTGCTGGGCGACCTGCGGGCCATCAAGGCACAGGGTGCCGATGTGGTGGTGTTCCGCACCCGGAGCCGGGAGTCCAGCCTTGTCATCGACGAGATGCTGGCCATGGGTACCGATGTTACCCCCTTTGTGCTTTCCCACAACGGCGGCGAGGCCCAGCTCACCATCAACGGCGCAGTTCATAACGAGCTGATCCACTAACTTACCCCGGCGGGGCGTACCGCATCGCCCTGCTTCCTCCATATTGCAAAGCCCCCCGGCACGTCCGCATGGTGCCGGGGGGCCTTTTTGCGCAGCAAAAAGCAGACCGGGTGGTAAAAATGACCGGAAATACAAAAAACCACCTGAACCGCAAGGATTCAAGTGGTTTTTCTCGATGGAGCTGCTATCCAGATTCGAACTGGAGACCTCATCCTTACCAAGGATGCGCTC
>OOCZ01001988.1_pt1 | contig 11761 bp, 10 predicted proteins | sample 1671631 | NCBI WGS metagenome assembly OOCZ01 (sample SAMN06348176, study PRJEB24527) | human gut metagenome | reverse complement strand
ACCGGGTGCTTCAGGGGAATGTTCCAGATGGGGAAGGTCTCGAACTTGGCGTAACCGGCCTTGACGCCCCGCTTATATTCATGATACAGCTGGGACAGGCAGACGGCCATCTTTCCGCTGCCGGGGCCGGGCGCAGTAATGACCACCAGCGGGCGCTCGGTCTCAATGTACTCGTTGCGGCCGTAGCCCTCGTCGCTGACAATGCGGGCCACATCGTTGGGGTAGCCGGGGATCTTGTAGTGGCGGAAGGTGCGGATGCCCAGACTGTTCAGCCGCTTTTCAAAGGCTTCCACCTCGGCGGCGGCGGTGTACTTGGTCACGCACACGCTGCCCACATACAGCCCCATCTCCTGAAAAGCGTCGATGAGGCGCAGCACGTCCAGATCGTAGGTGATGCCGTAGTCGCCGCGCACCTTGCTGCTGATGATGTCCTCGGCGCTGATGACGATGACGATCTCGGCCTGCTCCTTGAGCTGCAAAAGCATTTGCAGCTTGGAGTCCGGCTGAAAGCCGGGCAGCACGCGGGAGGCGTGGTAATCGTCGAACAGCTTGCCGCCGAATTCCAGATACAGCTTATTGTCAAACTTCTTGATGCGCTCGCGGATATGCTCGGACTGCATCGCAAGATATTTGTCGTTGTCAAATCCTATTTTCATCGTTCGTTTCCTCTCTGGTGGCCCGGCACACCATACCCGGGCTTTAAAATCACGAATATAAGTATACCACAGCCCGGGGTGGGGTGCAATGCAAAACAAAGCGCTGAACGCAATTCCGGCAGGATAGGCCGTTTTGGGCGGTATATTGTCCTGTTTTTTGTGAAAATGGTGCCTGCGCAAAACGCAAAGGGGACCGCCGCGGTGTGCGGCAGTCCCCTTTGCTCTTATGAAGAACTATCCGTATGGAGAAGAAAATGGCTTGTTACTTCGCCTCGGCGGGCTGGGTCTTTTTGACAAGGCTCAGGATCACTGCACCCAGCACACTGCCCACAGCCAGCGCCACGCAGTACAGCGCAGCGTGATCCACCACCGGGAATACGAAGATGCCGCCGTGGGGTGCGCGCAGTGCGCAGCCAAAGGTCATGGAGAGCGCACCGGCGACCGCAGAGCCTACAACGCAGCTGGGCAGAACGCGCAGCGGGTCGGCTGCTGCATAGGGGATAGCGCCCTCGGACACGAAGCACAGGCCCATGACGTAGTTCACAATGCCGTTGCGGCGCTCGTCCAACGTCCACTTGCGGGGGCAGAAGGTGGTGGACAGGGCAATAGCGATGGGAGGAACCATGCCGCCCACCATGACGGCGGCCATCACCTCGTAGTTACCGGAGGCAAGAGCTGCGGTGCCAAAGACGTAGGCTGCCTTGTTGACCGGGCCGCCCATATCCACGCTCATCATACCGGCCACGATAGCACCCAGCAGCACCTTGGAGCTGCCGCCCAGTGCGTTCAGCCAGTCGGTCATGGCGGTGTTGATCATGCCCATGACCGGGTTCACGGCGCACATCATCGCACCTACGATAAGAATGCCGCCCAGCGGGTAGATGAGCATGGGGCGGATACCGTTCAGGCTGGCGGGCAGCTTTTCGGTGATCTTTTTAAGGAACTGCACGATGTAGCCCGCTGCAAAACCGGCCAGCAGCGCTGCAAGGAAGCCGCCGGATATGCCGGTGGTGTTGCCTGCGGCAAGGTCGGTGAAGTTGGTGCCGTTCATAGCCAGCACGCCGCCGGCAAAGCCTACGGCCAAGCCCGGGCGGTCGGCGATGGACATGGCGATGAAGCCTGCCAGAATGGGCAGCATATAGCCGAAGGCTGCGCCGCCCACCGTCTTGAAGAAGGCGGCAACGGGGGTGTTCATGCCGAAGTTTGCGGGGTTGATGCTGTAATCATCCAACAGGAAGGCCAGCGCGATCATGATGCCGCCGCCTACCACGAAGGGCAGCATATGGGAAACGCCGTTCATCAGGTTCTTGTACAAGCTGCGGCCGAAGCTGTCCTTACCGGCGGTGTCGTCCTCGGCTGCTGCGCCGCCCTCGGCATGGTACACAGGCACCTCGCCGTGGGCGATTTTCTTAATGAGTTCCTCCGGCTTATGGATGCCGTCATCTACGCGGGTGAACAGTACCGGTTTGCCGTCGAAGCGGGCGGTGTCCACCTTTTTCTCCGCTGCTACGATAATACCGTCACAGGCGGCGATCTCGGCGCGGGTCAGGATATTCTTTGCGCCGTCCGAGCCGTTGGTCTCCACCTTGGTGGGCAGACCCAGCTTATCACCGGCCTTGGTCAGTGCCTCGGCGGCCATGTAGGTGTGGGCAATGCCGTTGACGCAGGCGGTCACAGCCAGAATGCGGTAGCCGTCCTGCGGGATAGCCTGCTGGGTAAAGCTCTCTGCACCAAACTGTGCTTCTTCCTGCGCGTCGATGCACTCCAAGAACTCCTTGGGGGTCTTGGCGGCCTTCAGCTTTTCCACAAAGTCCTCGTTCATCAGCATCTGCATCATACGCGCCAGCATATCCACATGCAGGCTGCCGTTTTCCGGGGCGGCAATGGCAAACAGCAGGTCGGTGGTGCCGTCATCTTCGGCGTTGTACTGCACCGGGGTGCTCAGCCGCAGGGCGGCCAGACTGGGACGGGTGACCACATTGGTCTTGGCGTGGGGCACAGTGATGCCGTTATCCACATAGGTAGAGCCCTCGGCCTCGCGGGCGTAGAGTGCCTTTTTGTAAGCCTCTTTGTCGGTGATGTTGCCATGGGTAGCCTGCAGCTCCACCAGACGGCTCAGGATCTGCTCCTGCGTCTGCAGCGCTTCGTCCAGCGCAATGGACTGTGCGGTAAATAACTCGGTAATGCGCATAAACGTTCCTCCTTTGTTCCTTTTATCCTATCAAAGCTGCGCCAGCAGCTCGTCGATCTTTTCCTTTGTGGCAAGCCCAAGGCTGAAAGCCGTTGCGCTGCCGCAGGCCGTGCCCAGACGCAGCGCCTGCGCGTAGCTGCGGCTTTGCAGATACCCGGCCACAAAACCGGCCACCATGCTGTCGCCTGCGCCCACGCTGTTGACCACCTTGCCCTTGGGGCAGCCGATGCGGTGCACCTGTCCCTGCTCGTCCAGCAGCAGCGCACCGTCCCCGGCCATGCTTACCAGCACGTTGCGCGCGCCCTTTTCCTGCAAAGTGCGGGCAGCTGCCACGATCTCTGCGTCAGTGGTCAGTACCTTGCCCACGATCTCGCCCAGCTCATGGTTGTTGGGCTTGATGAGGAAGGGGTGGTAGGGCAGCACATTCACCAGCAGGTCGCGGGTGGCATCTACCACCGCGCGCACGCCCCTGCCCTGCAGCCGCGCCAGCAGCCGCTCGTAGACGCTCTGCGGCAGGCTTGCCGGGATGCTGCCTGCCAGAATGAGGATATCGCCCTCGGCCAGCTTGTCCAGCTGGGCTTCCAGCTGCTGCAAAGCGCTTTCCGGGATGGCAGGGCCTGCGCCGTTCAGCTCAGTCTCCTGCCCGGCCTTGATCTTGACGTTGATGCGGGTCATGCCGTTTTCCAGATGCACAAAGTCAGTCTTGAGCCCCTGTGCCGCCAGACCGCGCTCCAGCCATGCGCCGGTCTCACCGGCCACAAAGCCCAGTGCCACGCTCTCGCAGCCCAGCTGCGCCAGCACGCCGGACACGTTGATGCCCTTGCCGCCCAGCACGCAATCCTCGCCTTGGGCGCGGTTCACTGCGCCCACCTCCAGCGGTGCGTCCAGACGCACAACGTAGTCAATAGCCGGGTTAAAAGTAACGGTGTAAATCATGCTTCTGCCTCCTTTACGAACGTATACTGCTTATATTTCGGGTTCGGGCAGCGGTTGGTCAGGATGGCACCGCCGTGCAATTCTGTGATGACCGCCGGATAAATTTTAGAAAATTTGGCGTCATCCACAAGGAACCAGCTTTCCCGGGCGCGGCGGACGGCAGCGGCCTTTACCGCTGCTTCCTCGGGGTCCGGGGTGGTAAAGCCCGCTTCCAGCGCCACACCGTTGGCACCCATGAACGCTTTAGTGAAGTTATATTGCTGGATGCTGCTGACCGCCGGAGCGCCCACGATGGCTTCGGTCTGGGGGCGCAGCAGCCCGCCGGGAAGATACACCCGACAACCCTTCTGCGCCAGCAGCCGGGCGTGCGCCACGCCATTGGTCACATAGGTGGCTTTGAGCGCCACACCCGTCAACGCCCGCACCAGCTCCAGCGTGGTGGTGCCTGCATCAATGAATACAAAATCCTCGGCAGCAATGAGCGCTGCGGCGGCTGCGGCAATGCTGCGCTTTTCGGCTACCGCCAGCGTCTCCTTAGCCTCCATGGTAGGCTCGTCTGCCAGAAAGCGGCTGTCCGGCAGGGTGGCCCCTCCGTGTACCTTGGTCAGCCTGCCCTGCCGGTCCAACTCGGTCAGGTCACGCCGGATCGTGGATTCGCTGGTGTGCAGCGCCTCACACAGCTGCTGCACCGTCACGGTGCGCTGCTCGTTCAGCTGCTCTAGGATCAGCGCAAAACGTTCCTCCGCCAGCATGGTGTCTTTTTCCTTCTTTCCTTCCCACGCCTGACCGTTTCCGCACGGTCTTGGCGTGTTTTGGTTGTTTGCATCTTTATTATAGCAAAAATCTTGTCAAAATCAATCAGCTTCGGTCATTTTCGACCACAAAGAATTTTCATCATTTTTGTGCAGAATTTCCAACGCCTTGGATACAAGAGTTTTTTGCACGCAAAAAGACCACCGCACTTGTGTATGCGGTGGTCTTTTCTGCGTTTATGTGACCGGTCGCGACCGGTTTTTGTGCTCCGGCTGGTTTACCTCAGGCATCCGAGCGGGAGTAGGCGTTCTTCATCTGGCTGCTCAGCTCAAACAGCACCTTGTCCAGCGTGTCGGCGGCCTTCTCCTGCAGCATAGCGGCAATGGCGGTGTTGGCTTCCTCCCGCAGGGCGGCGCGGCTTGCAGCGTCCGGCTCGGCGGCAAGCTTTGCGTCGTACTGGTTCACCAGTGCGCGGGCAGCGGAGAGCACGGCCTCCTCGTAGCGCTCGAGGTGGAAGAGGGATTTATTATAGGAGGCGTCTGCCATGGCGGCAATCAGACGGCTGGTCCAGTAGAAGTTATCGGTGGACACAGTGCCGGTGGTGTTGGCCAGATACTCCGGGGTACGCTCCACGTTGGCGTAGAAGGGCACCATGGTGTTGAAGGCGTTGGAGGCATAGGCCACCCACTCCACAGCGCGGGATTCCTCCGGCTGGTCGGGACGCATCTGCAAAAGCGCCATAAAGTCATTGCGGTTGATGCCGATGGAACGGTACGCGCCCTTTGCGGACTTGTCGCCGTAGCTCAGGTAGGGATCATAGGGGGTGCCCTGATAGTGGCTGGACAGCATATACTTGATGTCCTCCGGGGTCACCTTGCGCTCCGGCACCATGCACCACGGCAGGTCATCGGACATGGGGGTGTAGTCGGCGTCGGCACCCTCCCACACCCATGTGCGGGGGTTGAGGTAGCGCAGCATATACCATGCGCGGGGGGTGTTGTAAACGTGGTCGGCGTCATCATGACTGCCAAAGGCGTCCCGGGGATTCAGCGCGCCGTCCAAAGAAAGGTCGAGGTGATTCTTGGCAATGAACTCCCGCAGGTCGGCAGAGCAGAGGTAGTTTTCCTGTGCGCCGAAAGCATCTTCCAGATCAAAGGTGTCGATGCCCAGCTGGTTGGGCATGACCACATACACATCGTCCGGCACGCGGCGGGCGATCCAGTGGTGGCCGCCGATGGTCTCCAGCCACCAGATCTCGTTTACATCCTGAAAAGCAATGCCGTTCATCTCGTAAGTACCGTACTGCTCCAGCAGGCTGCCCAGACGCAGCACGCCCTCGCGGGCAGAGTGGATGTAGGGCAGTACCAGATAGACGATATCTTCCTCGCCGATGCCGCCGGGCACCTCGGGCTTTTCACCCTTGGCGGGCTGATACTCCACCAGCGGGTCTGCGCCCAGCACGCGGGGATTGGAGGTGATGGTCTCGGTGGCGGTCATGCCCACGTTAGCGGCGTTGACACCGGAAGCCGCCCAGATACCCTTACCCTCCACGGCGTTGGGCATGGCGGTAAACCGCAGTGCGCCCTCCGGCAGGGGGATCTCCACATGGGAGAGGACGCTGCGGTAGGTCTTGGGCAGATCCTCCGGGTGGATCACGGTAAATTTTTTAGCGGTGAAATGGCCGGAGCCGGAGTCATCGTTGCGGGCGATCATGGTAGAGCCATCGTACGATGCTGCTTTGCCGACCAGAATGGTAGTGCAAGCCATAGGTTTTCCCTCCATATTCTATAATGTGTCTCTATTGTAGAACTTTTGCAGCGGAATTGCAACCGGGAAACAAAAACCGCCGCGCTGCGTACCACGGCAGAGCGGCGGGAGATGGAATGCTTTTTTCAGGCTGTTACTGGGCTGTCCAGTAGAAGTCCTCGCCGGGCAACGTGCCGCCCACGGCGGCAGGGTCGGCATCGTAGAGCACCTGCAGGTAACCGGAGACGTCTGCTTTCAGTTCCTCGCCGGTCAGGCAGACGATGTTGCAGTTGGGCAGTGCCTTTTTGGCAATGGCGGCTTTTGCCACCACGCCCTGCTCCTCGCACAGGGCGGCGGTGCCGTCCAGATCAGTGTTGGCGGTGTTCACGCTCTGGGCGTAGTCTGCCAGAAAGGCGGCTACCACGTCCGGGTGCTCCTCGGCGTAGGCCTTGCGCACCACGGTCACACCGGTGATCAGCTGGGTGTCTGCCACCTTGTCCCACTCGGCGGTCAGGTCAAGAGCTACCCGCAGGGTGTCGTCCTTCAGCCCGGCAGCGGTCACATAGGGCTGGGGCAGCACCGCAATGGCGTCCTGCGTGCTGGCCATCTGGGCGGTTACCTCAGTAGCCTCGCTGTAATACTGGATATCCACATCCTTGTCCGGGTCAAGGCCGTTGGCGGTAAGCAGATAGCGCAGCACATACTCCGGGGTAGTGCCCTTGCCGGTGGACAGGATGGTGCGGCCCTTGAGGTCGGCCATGCTGTGAACGGTGTCGCCCTGCTCCACCACATACAAAACGCCCAAAGTGTTCACCGCCACGGCCTGAATGCCGCCGCTGGTTTTCTGGTACAGGGTCGCAGCCAGATTGGCCGGGATAGCAGCCATGTCCAGCTCGCCCTTGATGAGCAGCGGCACGATCTCATCCGCAGCGCCGTAAAGCTGCAGATCGTAGTCCATGGCGGCAGTACCGGCCTGCTCCATCGACAGCAGGTTGACAAGCCCCATGGTGGTGGGGCCCTTCAGCCCGGCGATACGCAGCGGCTCGGTAGCAGACAGCGGCGCTGCGGTCTCTTCTTCCTCGGAAGCAGCCGCAGAGGAAGCAACTTCGGACACCGCTGCGCTGGAAGCGGCAGAGCTTGCGCTGCCGCCGCAGGCTGCAAGGCTCAGTGCAAGGCTGAACGCCAGCAGTAAGGACAGGATTTTTTTCATGAAATACTCCTTTTCACACCCGGCACGCCCCGGTACGGGAAGCGGAAACCGGTCTTTTTTTGAAAAATTTTGCAAAATCATTTGCTTTGCGCGTTCCAGTTTACTATAATAGGGGTAAAAATACCGTTGCGTGCGCAACGTAATTGCAGGAGGCTGCGGAGAACGCTATTTTCTCTGCGGAGTTGCGATGAATAATTATCTGCCGCTGTTACAAACCACCACGCTGTTCGCGGGGCTTTCCGCTGCGGAGCTCAGCACGCTGCTGTCCAGGCTGGGGGGCAGTGTGCGCAGCTACGGCAAGGGCGAAGCCCTTGTGCTGGCGGGGGAGCCCAGCCGCCGGGTGGGCATCGTGCTGTCCGGCGAACTGGAGGCCTACCGCCCGGCACCGGGCGGGGCACGCATCCCCATCGCCCAGGTAGAGCCGGGCGGGGTGTTCGGGGACGTGCTGGGAGGCTCCAGCCTGTCCAGCCCGGTCACCGTGCTGGCTGCCGCCCCCTGTGAGGTGCTGCTGCTGCCCTACGAGCGGCTGCTGCTCTCGGACGGCAGCCCCGCCCACCAGCGGGTGGTGCAGAACCTTGTGCGCACCATCAGCGATAAATATTTTTCCCTCTCCCGCCGCATCGACCTGCTGGTAATGAAAAGCCTACGCGCCAAGGTGGCGGCCTATCTGCTCAGCGAGGCCGCCCGCGCCCACAGCCTGACCTTCAGCATCCCCTTCTCCCGCATCCAGCTGGCGGATTACCTCAACTGCGACCGCAGCGCCCTTTCCCGGGAGTTGAGCACCATGCAGAAGGAAGGTCTCATCGACACCTACCGCAGCAGCTTCAAGCTGCTGGAGCCGGATGCCTTGCAGCAGATGGTGCAGTGACCCTCTGACTACTTTTATCAATAAGGAGCGATAAAACAATGTCTAAGCCCGTACTCTGGATCGTGATCCCCTGCTACAACGAGGAGCAGGTGCTGCCCATTACAGCACCCATGTTTCTGGAAAAGATCCACAGTCTGACCGCACAGGGGCTGGTCAGCGATAAAAGCCGGGTGCTCTTTGTCAACGATGGCTCCCGCGACAAAACGTGGGAACTGATCCAAGGCTTTGCCGCACAAGACGAGCACTATATCGGCATTTCCCAGAGCCGCAACCGCGGCCACCAGAACGCCGTGCTGGCGGGGCTGATGGAGGCGTTGCACAGCGACAGCTGCGATATCACCATCTCCATCGACTGCGACGGTCAGGACGACATCAACGCCATGGACGAGATGGTGAAAAAGTATCTGGACGGTGCCGAGGTGGTGTACGGTGTGCGCAGCCGCCGGGACACCGACACCTTCTTCAAGCGGTTCACCGCCGAGGGCTTTTATCATGTGATGAACGCCTTGGGCGCGGATATCGTATTCAACCACGCAGACTACCGCCTGATCAGCACCCGCGTGCTGGAAAGCTTTGCGGATTACAAGGAGGTCAACATCTTTTTGCGGGGCATGGTGCCGCTGGTGGGCTTTGCCCACGATGTGGTCACCTACGAGCGTCACGAGCGCCTGGCCGGCGAGAGCCACTACCCCCTGAGCAAGATGCTGGCGCTGGCTTTTGACGGCATTACCAGCCTTTCCAACAAGCCTATCCGCATCATCACCGGAGCGGGCATCGTGGTGAGCCTTGTCAGCTTTATCGGAGTCATCTGGGCCATCGTGTGCGCTGCCATGGGCAGCAGCGTGGCAGGCTGGGCCTCCACCGTCTGCATCGTCTGCTTTATGGGCGGCGTGCAACTGGTGTGTCTGGGCGTGATCGGTGAGTATATCGGCAAGATCTATATGGAAACAAAGGCCCGCCCGCGCTATATCATCTCGGAGCGCACATGGGCTCCCTACGAAAGGAAATATCACGGATGAGCAAGCAAAGTTGGAAGGGCAGCACCCTTTTGAACCCGGAGCCGCCGGTACTGGTATCCTGCGGCGGGCTGGATAAGCCCAACCTTATCACCATCGGCTGGACAGGCACCATCTGCACCCAGCCCAGCATGGTATCCATCAGCGTGCGCCCGGAGCGGTACAGCCATCAGCTGCTATGCGAGAGCGGGCAGTTCGCCATCAACCTGCCCACTGAAAAGCTGGTGCGCGCCATTGACTGGTGCGGCGTGAAGAGCGGCCGCGAAGTGGACAAGTTTGCCGCCTGCGGTCTGCATGCCGCCCCCGGCAGCGTGCTGACCGACTGCCCGGTGCTGGAGGAAAGCCCGGTCAATCTGGAGTGCCGCATCACCCAGCGCATCCCGCTGGGCAGCCACGACCTGTTTTTGGCCGAGGTGGTGGCCTGCGATGTGGACGAGAGCCTGCTGGACGAAAAAGGCAAGCTGTGCTTGGACAAGGCAAATCTCATCGTGTACAGCCACGGCGAGTATCTGGCCCTTGGCAAAAAGCTGGGCACCTTTGGTTACAGCGTGCGGAAGAAAAAGCCCGCAAAACGCAAGAAACAGTAAAAGCAACTCCGCAAAAACAAGTACAGCAAGGCTGAGCATCCGAGAAAGTCAGGTGCTCAGCTTTTCCCATTTTCGCAGGCAGCAGCTTCGGCTCTATAATAAAAGCTTTCTTTCTGCCGAATCTGCCCAGAGCAGCGCGGCAGGCATTTTCAATCGTCCAATTCCCGTTGCATTCCGTCCGATTTTGTGATATACTCCCTACTGCTGTGCTTTTTTGTACAGTATCCTCAAAGAGCAACTTAGGATTTTAGGCTCCCCGGTGCCACTCGAGCGGCGCTGGGCAAAACCCACAGGAGCTGGCGGTTCCTGTGCGGTCAAAATCAAACCGCTGGAGTATTATCATGAATCAGAATTCTTCCGTCCGTAAGCTGGTGCACTGCGGTGTAGTGGCAGCCATCTATGTGGTGCTGTGTCTGGCACTGCAGCCCCTTTCCTATGGTGCTGTGCAGGTGCGTGTGGCCGAGGCTCTGTGCCTGCTGCCCGTGTTCGGTGCTGAGTACATCGTGGGTGTTGTGCTGGGTTGCTTCCTTGCAAACCTGCTGGGCTCCACCATCGTGGATGTGATCTTTGGCACACTGGCTACCCTGCTGGCCTGCCTTGTCACCTACAAGCTGCGCAATGTGCGCTTCAAGGGTCTGGCCATTGCCGCCAGCCTGCCCCCGGTGCTTTTCAACGCGGTGATCATCGGTATTGAGATCGCCGTGATGTTCCCGGACCCCACGTCCAGCGCCCCCATCTGGCTGGCCTGCATCACCAACGGCATCTCGGTGGGCATCGGCGAAGTAATCAGCTGCACGGTGCTGGGCGTTGTGCTGGTAAAGCTGATCGAGAGCAACGCCGCACTGCGCAAGGTGTTTGTGACGGAATAACGCAAGGAGGTTTCCATGCAGCCAAACGGTATGATCTTCTGGGACTGGAACGGTACCCTGATGGACGATGTGGATTTTACCCACGAATGCCTGAACTGGATGCTGGAGACCCACGGCTACCCCCAGCGGTACAATCTGGCTGCCTACCGGGAGCTGTTCGGTTTTCCCATCGAGGACTACTACCGCTGTGCCGGGTTCGATTTTGCGCGGCACCCCTACCCGGAGCTTGCCGCCCGCTTTATGGAGCACTACAACGCCGGTGTGCCCGGCTGCGCTGTAACGGCACACGCCGTTGACACCCTGCAAACGCTGGCTCGCATGGGCTGGCAGCAGGCTGTGCTTTCCGCCTCCCGCCGTGATTACCTGATCGAGCAGGTATCCGCCCGGGGTCTGCAAGGCTTTTTTACCGAGTTGCTCGGCCTTGCGGACATTTACGGCGTAAGCAAGGTACAGCTTGGCACCGACTATCTGCGCCGCACCGGCATCGACCCGGCGGCCTGTGTGATGGTCGGCGACACCGACCACGATGCCGCGGTGGCTGCGGCCATCGGTGCAACTTGTGTGCTGTACACCGGCGGGCACCAGTCCCGCGCCCGGCTGGAAAAGGCCAGTCCCTACGTCATCGACGACCTCGCCCAGCTGCCCGCACTGCTGGAAACGATATGATATTAGTGGCTCAGAAACACCTGTCGGTGTTTCTGAGCCACTTGTTTTTACAGCCTGTTCGCGCAAAATAAAAAAGCAGACACACGAAAGTGTGTCTGCTTTTTTTGGTCGGAGCAGCGGGATTTGAACCCACGGCCTCCTCGTCCCGAACGAGGCGCGCTACCAACTGCGCTATGCCCCGAAAATACCGCAACCCAATGGGCTGCGGTCTGGTTGGGGATGAGAGAATCGAACTCCCACAAGTAGAGTCAGAGTCTACCGCA
>OOCZ01001987.1_pt1 | contig 11763 bp, 11 predicted proteins | sample 1671631 | NCBI WGS metagenome assembly OOCZ01 (sample SAMN06348176, study PRJEB24527) | human gut metagenome | reverse complement strand
GCTGGACAGGCTGGCTGGCAGCTGCCTGGTTTCTGGCCATGGTGCTCGACTACGCCACCGGCAGCGCTGCGGCCCTGCACGCGGGCACGTGGAGCAGCCGCCGCGCCCGCGAGGGGCTGTGGCACAAGGCCGGCAGCGTGGCCGGCGTGCTCGTGGCGGCGCTGCTGGACTTTGCGCTGCGGGCGCTGCTCGGCAGCGTACCGGGGCTGGGCGTGCAGTATGACGTGCTGCTGTGCCCGCTCGTGACGGCGTGGTACCTGCTGACGGAACTCGGCAGCGTGATCGAAAACGCCGGGGCGCTCGGCGCGCCGCTGCCGCAGTTTCTCGTGCGGGCCATCGCCGTGCTGCGCGCGGACGTGTCGCAGCGCGGCGGAGGGGACGGTGACGCATGACGGACTTTTCCCCGCTGGACTTTCCGCTGCCGGAGCGCACCGGGCATGAGACCGTGGAGCAGCGGCTCGCAGCGCTCGAGGAGACTGTGCCGCGCCTGCTCGAGGCGCTGCAGTACACGCTGGCAAACCTCGGTGCGGAAAACTTCAACGCCGTGGCGCTTTCGCGGCTCGTCTCGCCGATCCATGCGCGCATCGACGGGGCCGACGGCGACATCGCGCAGCTGAGCCTTGATGCCAACGCCCTGAATGTGCGCCTGACATCGGCCGAGGGCAATGTCGCCGCGCTCGAACAGACCGTGAGCGACCAGGGCGCGCGCATCGCGCTCGTGGCCGACGCCGACGGCGTGAACGCGGCGTCCATCGTCGCCGCCATCAACAACGGCGGCAGCAGCGTCACGCTCTCGGCCGATAAGATCGACCTCAACGGCATCACGACCGTGGCCGACACGCTGCACATCGGCAGCGAGAACAGCCTCGAGCGCAAATATCTCATCTTTCACAAGAGCGGCGCAGTGATCTCCGCGACGCGCGGCGATGTGCCGGAGCTGAAGCTCTCGGCCGGTAAGATCGACCTGTGCGGCACGCTGTATCACAACGGGCAGCCGCTCGATCTGTAAGGAGGCAAGGCATGCATCTACCCACATTCCCGCGGAGCATGGCCGCCGTCCGGCACGTGCAGACCGCCTTCGGCGGCTACGACCACCGGCCAGCCTGCCCCGAGGGCGGCATTTACGAAATGCCCCCTGTTCGCGACGCGGCCGGGCCGCACGCTCAGCTACCCGTCCACCGGGCAGCCGAACGGCCTGTTCGCGGCCGGGGACGGGCTGCTCTGGTGCGCGGGCACGGCGCTGTATCATAACGGCGAGGCCGTGCCGGGCTGCACACTCACGGACACGGCGAAAGTGTTCGCCGAGCTCGGCGGCACGGTGCTCATCTGGCCGGACAAGATCTGGTTCCGGCCGGCGGACGGCACATTCGGCAGCGCCGAGCCGAGCTGGACCGGCACGGTGACGCTCGGCAGCAGCGACGACACCGGCGACGCCGGGCGCGCGAACGTGCTGCAGGCCGACGGCGCGGGCACGCGCTTTCGCGTGGGCGATGCCGTGACGCTCAGCGGCTTCGGCGACGCACGCAATAACGGCACGTACATCCTGCGCGGCATCGACGGCGCAAAGCTGATCTTCGACCCGGACACGTTCGTGCGCGCGGGTACGGTCAGCGGCGTGACGATCACGCGGCGCATCCCCGACGCGCAGCACGCGTGCAGCTACGGCAACCGGCTCTGGGCGTGCGCGCAGGACACCGTGTGGTGCACAAAGCTCGGTGACCCGCTGAGCTGGTTCTGGTACGAGGCAGACGAAAACGGCGCGGTCGCCACGGCGGCGTGGAGCGTGGACGTCGGCGCGCCGGGCGATTTTTCCGGCTGCGCGGCGACGGGCAGCGGCGTCGTGTTTCTCAAGCCGGAGGGGCTCTGGCGGCTCTACGGCACGAAGCCGGACAACTTCCAGCTCATCGCCTCGGCGGCGCTCGGCACGGAGAAAAACTCCGGCCGCTCGCTCGTGACGGCGGCGGAGACGCTCTACTACCTCTCCCCCGCCGGGCCGGCGCGCACCTCCGGCGGACGGCCGGTGCGCATCGGCGACACGCTCGGGCGAACGCTCTCGGACGGAGCGGCGGGCACGGATGGCACGCGCTGGTATCTCTCGGCGCGCGACGAGAAAAACGCCTGGCATCTGTTCGTATACGACACCCGCAGCGGCCTGTGGAGCCGCGAGGACGATTTTCACGCGTGCGCCTTTGCCCGGCGCGGCGGCGCGCTCTACGCGCAGGACGCAAGCGGCATCTGGCGCTTCGGAACCGGCAGCACGGCACAGATGCAGAGTCTGCTCGAGACGGGCGACTTCGTCAGCGGCAGCCCGGACTGCAAGCGTCTGCTGCGCGTACAGCTGCGGCTGGAGGCGGAAGCGGGCACAAGCATCACGGCAGCGGTACAGTATGATTCCGACGGACAGTGGCACACGCTCGCAGCCATGACGGCGGGCGCGAAGCGCTCGTTCACCCTGCCGGTGCTGCCGCGCCGGTGCGACCACTTTCGCCTGCGGCTGACAGGCACGGGGGCGTGGCGGCTGCTGTCGCTCACGCGCACGGAAGCTGCCGCCGGACCGCAGCACTGAGGAAAGGAGAACCTATGGCAACAAAATACAAATACGACAAGGACACCGACTACGCCGCGCTCATGGAGCGGGCGGCCCAGCGCGGCGACAACGCGGCCGCCGCCATCTACGAGCAGCAGCGCAACGCGAAGATCCGCGGCGAAGGCATGGCCGATCAGGAGCAGACGAACGACTACCTGCAGTACCTGCCGGTGGAGGACGTGCCGGACTATGACGGCACGCACCGCCGCGAGGCAGAGACGCTGCTAACCGAGCGCGGCACGACCGGGCAGCGCGAGCGCATCGACCAGATGCTCGACACGCTGCTCGGTGAGGAATTTGACTACGACCCGGCATCGGACAAGCTCTACGCCGCCTACCGGCAGCAGTACGAACGGCAGGCCGATCTCGCGGCGGCCAACGCCCTCGGCACGGCGGCCGCGCTGACGGGCGGGCAGGCATCGACGGCGGCCGTTGCGGCCTCTCAGCAGGCGGGCGGGTACTACCGCGCGATGCTCGCGGGCAAGCTGCCGGAGCTGGCACAGCTCGCCTACGAGCGCTACAGCGGCGAGCGCAGGACGCGCCTGAGTGCCATTGACAGCCTGCTCGACGCAGCCGACAGCCGCGATAGTGTGACGAAGGCGCAGATCGCCGCGCTGCTCGACATGGACGACGCGGACTACACCCGCGCGGACAGCAAGGTGCAGCAGCAGGCCAAAGACGCGGCCGAGGCAAAGGCCGCCGCCGACAAGAAGGCCAAGGACGAAAAGGACACGGCCGAGAAGGACGCAGCCGCGCAGGAGAAGGCGGAAAAGGCCGCGCGCAGCGAGGCGCGGCGGCAGATCACGCTCATCCTGCGCAACGGCGGCACCGTGCCCGACGATCTCTGGCAGCAGAGCGGCTACAACGCCGTGACGATCGCGGCGATGCTGCGCGGGCGCAAGGGATAAGCGTTATGTAAACTCTAGCGCCGGTTCAGTTCTAAGAATTCTGCGATACGCCGTCTGGCATAAAGTTATGTAAACTGTGCGAAAGAAAGGAATCCCCGGAAGCAAACTGCTTCCGGGGATTTGTGCGTGATGGGGTCTGCGCTCAGGCCATGGCCTGCTCAAAGCGCATGAGGATGGCTGCGACCTGTGCGCGCGTGGCGCTGCCCTGCGGGGTGAGGTAGGCAACACTGCCGCTGCCGGTGCCGGAGATGAGGCCGTTGCCGACGGCCCAGGCCATCTCCGTACGCGCCCAGGACGAGACGCTGGCCGCATCCGGGAAGCCGGCGAGCGAGCCGGTCGCCGTGAGGCTGCCGGGCGCGAACTGTTTCGTGTAGTTATAAAGGATGACGGCGAGCTGCTCGCGCGTGATCTCCCCTTCCGGGTCAAAGGTCGTGGCGCTCGTGCCGGCGACGACGCCCATGAGCTTCGCCCACCAGATGGCGTCGGTATACCACTGGCCGCGCGGCACGTCATCAAACGGGGCGCGGAGCTTCGAAAGCTCATAGCCTTTGACGGTCGTGGGCTCGCCCTGCACGCGGTAGAGGATGCTCACGAGCTGGGCACGCGTGCACACGCCGTTCGGCGAGACGGTGCTGGCCGAGGTGCCTGCAATATAACCATGATAGATGCAGTAATCCAGGCCCTCATGCGCCCAGTCGGTAGGCACGGGCATGTCGCGGAAGGCGTAGCCCGGGCAGGTCGGACCGCCGGGGCAGACATCCGGCACGCCGGTGGCGGGGATGGGCTCCGTTTTGGTCTCGCCGCAGATGGTGCAGGTGAAGGTCTTGACGCCGGGCTCCGTCGCGGTGGGCTTTTGCGTCACGACACCGGCATCCCACGTGTGGGTATGCAGCTTCGGGATGTCCTCGCCCTCGCGCGTGTTGCAGCGGGCGCAGAGGTGATAGCGGTAGCCGGTGGTCGTGTACGTCGGTTCGATGGTCGTGACCCACTCGCCCCAGTCGTGGCCGAGGGCGGGGATGACATCGTCATAGTCCTTGCCGCAGGTCGGGCAGGTGCCCTTGTAGTGGCCGGGCTCGGTGCAGGTCGGGTCGGTGCGCACGTCGGCATAGCTGTAGTCATGGCCCTGGACAGGGATGACCTCGTCGATCTGCACGCCGCAGCGCGCACACGTGCCGACGACGCGGCCGGGCTTCGTGCAGGTGGCCGGGCGCAGGTCGCAGCGGCTCAGGTCATGGCCGAGGGCCGCGATCTTCTCGGTGCGGGTCGCGCCGCAGGCCGAGCATTTATAAAACGCCGTGCCCTGCGCGGTGCAGGAGGGCGGGTTCGTCTGCGTCTTGACCCAGGTGTGGTCGGTGGCGGAAACGAACGTGTCGTCCACGGGGTCATAGGGGCAGTCCTTCACCGTGCAGACGTGGTGCGTATAGCCCTGCTCCGTGCAGGTGGGGGCGACGACCGTGTCGGCGAACTGGGCGATGTGGTCACCGTGCCAGAGACCGGTCTGGTAGCCCTGCCACGTGCCGTCGTCCTTGAGCTCGGCGGCCCAGGTGTAGCTGCCCTGCGGGTAATAGACCACGCAGTCATCCGGGAAGGAACGGTTGGAATCCGCCGCGCCGTAGATGCTCTTGGCGGGGTCGTTTTTGAAGACGGCGCGCTTGAGCTTCGTGACCTTCGCGATCTGGTTGAAGGCCGTGCTCAGGTCGCCGGCCTGATCGGCGTTCTGGTCAGTATCGTCCGGACGGAGAATGCCGTTGAGCACGCCCTCGACGAGGATCTTCATGGCATTATCCAGGCTCGTGAAGGCACGGTCCTGGATCGTGTCGATCCTGTCTCCGAAGTAGGCTTCCTCGAAAGGCGCACTTGTCGATCTGCGCGACGCGGTTGGAGAGGTCGACGGTCTTCATATGGTTGTCGCCGAAGAACGCGGCCTTGCCGATCGTGAGGGGCTTGTCACCGGGGCTGAAGGTGAGGTTGTTCATATAATAATCGCACATGAACGCGTAGTCACCGATGCTCGTGACGTTGGCCGGAATGTTGAGGTTCTTGTGGTGGTTGACGAACGCGAACGCGCCCGTGCCGATCGTCTGCAGGCTCGACGGCAGGCCGAGCGTCGTGTCCTCCTGACCGAGGATGCGGTCCCACGCGAAGGCCCACGGGCCGATGTACGTCAGGCCGTTCGGCAGGCGCAGCTCGGCGAGCATGGTGCAGCTGTAGAACGCATGGTCCTCGATGCGGCGCAGGCGGCTGCAGGCGCCCGCGCGCACAAAGGTGAGCGTGTCGCAGCCGTAGAAGGCGTACTTATCGATGAGCTCAAGATCGCGCGGCATGTTGATGGCCGAGAGGTACTCGTCCGCATAAAACGCATGGTCGCCGATGGTGGTAATGTCGTCATTGAGGAACATGCACGTCAGGTACTGGCAGTCCTTGAAGGCGCAGTTGCCGACGTTCGTCACACCGGTGTAGTGCTCCGTGCGGCCGTTCCACTCCTCATCCGTCGCACCGGCGATGTAGGCCAGGACGAGATAGTCCTCGCCGAGGTTTTCCACGACGGTCGTGCCGAGCTTCTGCCCCTTGTCGTTATACTCCGTGACCTCCACGTTGCCCATCCACGGGGCTTTCTGACCCTTGACCGCGTAGTCCGCCATCGGGCCGTCGCCGAAGATGTACACGCCGTAATACTGCGCGTCCTCGCGATAGTCGTGGATCTGCCAGATCTGCTGCAGGAAGGGGTTGTCCTGCACGACCGTGGGGTTCGTGACTTCGTAAATTTTATAATGTACGCTGGCCTCGTTCTCAGCGGGGCCGCAATCGCCATGGGCGACCTCATTGCCGAAGAGATTTTTGATCTGGCCGGGCTGTTTGATGAACTGCTCAAACGCACCCGCGATCGTGCCCGCCTGCGCCGGCGGGGCGCACACGCTCAGCAATCCGGCTGCGAGCACAAAGCACAGCAGCAGCGACAACACTCGTTTTTTCATATGGTTCCTCCCTCCTGGAATGGACACACGGGTAAATATGTCTACACAGCAAGTATACAGGACGCGCCCCGCTTTTGCAACGGGTCGTACGCGCATGGGCGCGAAAAAATGCACATTTTATTTACACAAACGCAACAAAATGTAACGCTCAAAACGTTTTTTCTGGAAATCCCCATTGCACACTTTCCCGCTTATATGGTATATTCACGACAGACAGGTATTACGGTTGTACACACGCATCACAACAAAGGAGGAAGAAACGATGAAAAAGCGCGTGCTCTCGCTGGCACTGTGTCTGGTTCTGGTCGTGGGACTGTTCTCCGGCCTGACCGTGAACGCATCGGCCAGCAAAATCGACGATCTGAAAAAAGAGGTTGCCGAACGGCTCATCAAGGAGAAGATCGAACAGTTCAAAGAAGAGTTTGAGATCCCCGATCTCGACACGGACGCCATTCTCAACAGCTTCGCCACCGCCGCCACGGAGGGTGACTTCGGTGAGAACAACTGCCTGCACTGGGAGGTCACCACAGGCGTGATCAGCGGCAAGACGCTGACCATCTCCGGTAACGGCGCCATGCCCGACTTTGACTTCCCCAACGGCAACCTCGCCCCGTGGTGGAACTATGAGGCGCTCGGTATGCTCACGAGTTTCGGCAACTTCAAGCTCGAGGGAGAGCTGAAAAAGGTTGTCATCAAAGACGGCGTGACAAACGTGAGCAACTACGCGCTGTTCCTGCTGCCGGCCGCCACGCAGGTCACGCTGCCGGACAGCGTGACGCGCATCGGCCGCTACGGCATCGCCATGTGCTCCAAGCTCACGGGTATGTCCATCCCCAAGGCCGTGACCGAGATCGGTGACTTCTGCCTCGCGGGCAACGGCCTCACCGCCGTCACGCTGCCTGACGGGCTGCAGAGCCTCGGCCGCGGCGCGTTCGACTCCTGCGCCAGCCTCACGAACACCACTCTGCCCGCCGCCATCACGGCCGTGCCCGGCAAGTGCTTTGCCGACTGCACGAAGCTGCTGAACGTCAAATACGCCGGCACCGTGACCGCCATCGGCGATCTTGCGTTTGAAAGCTGCAAGGCGCTCACCGCAGCGCCCATCCCCGAGACGGTGACCGAGATCGGCGCGTCCGCCTTCACCGGCTGCACCGCGCTGACGGATGTGACCATCCCTGCGGGCGTGACCGCCATTCCCGAGGACTGCTTCCGCGGCTGCACCGCGCTGGCCGACATGAAGCTGCCCGGCACCGTGACGAGCGTCGGCCACAACGCGTTTACCGGCTGCACCGCGCTCAAGGACGTGCGCTGCTACGGCGCGGCCCCGGCGGTCGAGCCGGGCAACTCGGAAGCGCACAGCTTCGAGCCCGCTATCGTCACCATCCACTACAACCCCGACCCGGTCTACGGCTGGACGCTCGACGCGGACGGCAAGTGGCAGGGCTACACCGTCAGCAGCAAGGGCGCGTGCCTGCACACCGGCTACGGCACGACGGAAAACACCGTGCCCGCCACCTGCGGCGAGGCCGGCCGCGTCGACACCATCTGCTCCAACTGCGGTGAGGTCATCTCGACCAAGGAGATCCCCGCCACCGGCGAGCACACCTGGGATAACGGCACCGTGACCACGGAGCCGACCGAGAACGAGCCGGGCGTGCGCACGTTCACCTGCGCCGTCTGCGGCGCGACCCGGACCGAGACCATCCCCGCAACGGGTGCGCACGACTATCAGTTCACCAGGACCGTGGCACCCACCTGCACGGCGGACGGCTACGACCTCTATACCTGCAGCGGCTGCGGCACGACCGAAAAGCGCAACAGCAAGCCCGCGCTCGGCCACAAGTGGGACAGCGGCAAGGTAACCACCGAGCCGACCGAGACCGCCCCCGGCGTGCGCACCTATACCTGCACCGTCTGCGGCGAGGTCAAGACCGAGGTCATCCCCGCCACGGGCGCGCACACGCACAAGTGGGACGCGGGCAAAGTGACCACGGCGCCGACCGCCACCACCCCCGGCGTGCGCACCTACACCTGCACCATCTGCGGCCAGACGAAGGAAGAGGTCATCCCGCCCACCGGCGGCAGCACCGTCTGCCCCGGCGGCACGAGCTGCCCGAGCTACGGCTTCCGTGACGTGGCCGGCCCGGCCGACTGGTCGCACGAGGGCATTGACTACTGCGTGCGCCGCAGCCTCATGGTCGGCACCGGCGTGGGCACGTTCTCCCCGAACGCGGTCTGCTCGCGCGCCCAGATCGTGCAGATCCTCTATAATCTCTCCGGCGACACGACCGACTACGGCAACTACTACCTGCCGTTCACGGACGTTGCACCCGGCGACTGGTTCTACGAGGCCGTCGCCTGGGCCTACGCCAACGACATCGTCGCCGGCACGAGCGCGACCACGTTCGACCCGAACGTTGACATCACCCGCGAGCAGATGACTGTCATCCTCTATGGCTACACCGCCAAGTACGCGCCCGCGTTTACCGGCGGCGGCACGTCGCTGGGCCAGTTCCCCGACGCCGGCAGCGTCGCCAACTGGGCCTACGCCGCCATGAACTGGGCCGTGGGCAACGGCCTGATCTCCGGCATCGAATCCTACGGCGTGACCTACCTCGCCCCGCAGGGCAGCGCCACGCGCGCGCAGGCCTCGGCCATCATCATGCGCTACTGCCAGCTCATCGGCCAGTGAGCCGGCACGCAAACTGCATCATCATCCGCCCCGGGAGCCGTGTGCTCCCGGGGTTTTTTGCGCGCGCAGCCGGCGGCCGCCGGGCAGAAAATGTGCGACAGCAGCGGACACATGTGCCCGACCTGCAGAGCCGCAGTGAAGGCCGGAGCAGGCGGCGGAAATCAGCTCAATGTTAACATAACTTCGTTAATTGCACTGAATTTATGTTGAAAACTCTGTTGGCAATGTGGAAAAGTGGTTTCCATAACGCCGATTTCACCCGCGAAAACGGACAACCAGTGCGGTTTTACCCATGCAGGTGTCGAAATGTCAGGCTGTGCAACAAATATTGCATTTGAAAACAAATCCGCTCTGCTTCTCTTAACAATTTCACTCAAAACGTTACATAATGTTACACATAGCATATATGTGTCCATTGCGTTTTGACCGTTTTTTGCTATAATACATCTTGTAACCGGCAATACCAACCATCCGATGTCGTCTATTGTGTGGGACGGCGTTGGAAATCTGACGAAAGGGGTAAAGTAACATGGGTCTTATTCAGACTGGTCTTGGCATCGCTTCCGATATCCTCGGCAAGTGCGGTGAGGACAAGGCGAAGGCGATCGTTGATGCGATCTCCGATGCGCTGCCGAACTGGCTCGCCATGTAAAAACAGCATAGGAAAATCCTGGAGCTTCGGCTCCGGGATTTTTTTGTCGGAAAAACGGATGCTTCCCGCGTGCCCTACACAGCCCGCAGCATCGAAGCGCACAGAAAACGGCTGCAGCCGCCGGTGGTACGAAAAAAATGACAAACGGTTGCGAATTTCAGCTAAGCGTTACATTCTTCGTTATTTGTCCGTTGCGTTTTTCCTGTTTTTCAGGTATTATGGCCTTGTAACCGGTAATATCAACCATCCGGTGTCGCCGAATGTGTGCGGCGGCATTGGAAATCTGACGAAAGGGGTAAACGGACTATGTTGTATGGCGCTCTGGAACTGACTGCGAAAATTCTCGGCATCTGCAAGGAGTACGAAGCACAGAAAATCGTGCAGGAGATCGCAAACTCCCTGACCATGCCGATCGACTGATCTGGTTTGCAGCCGCCCCGGAGCAGAAATGCTCCGGGGCTTTTACACATAGCCGGCCGGCCCGGCAGAAAAATCTGTGAAAGGAGGAATATACGATGAACGATCAGATGGGTTACAGCAAGCTGTTTGACTGGCTCAAGGAACTTCTGCAATGGTTTTATCAAGTAATGCCGATTGGCAGATAAACCGGTAGGCAGCCCCGGAGCAGCAATGCTCCGGGGCTTTCTGCCGCGGCCCTTACACCGGGGAGACCCCGTCAGGATCCTATGACTTCCTTCTGCTCCGGCACACCGGTGTACTGAAACACGTAGTCCACGGCGCGGTTGCTCACGCGCTCGAGCGACTCATACGTGCTGCCGCCGATGTGGAACGTGGCGATAAAATTATCCAGATGGATGAGCGGGTCATCACACGCCGGGGGCTCGTGCACAAACACATCGCTCGCCGCGGCGCGGATCTGCCCCGTGGTGAGCGCGACGTAGAGATCGTGCTCGTTGACGATGCCGCCGCGCGAGGTGTTGACGAGCAGCAGGTCCGGATTCGCGGCGGCGAACACGGGCGCGGCAATGAGATCGCGCGTTTCGTCGCAGAGCGTGATGCTCACGTTCACGAAGTCCGAGCGGCGAAAAAGCTCCGGCAGCGTCGCGACCTGCTCGTAGCCCCAGGCGGTGCACTCGGCGGCCGTGCGGCGCGGATTCCAGCACAGGATGCGCACATCGAATGCCGCGCGCAGGATATCCGCCACGCGGTGGGCAATGTTGCCCGTGCCGACGAGGCCGAGCGTGCGGCCGGTCATCTCGTGGCAGACGAACTCCTCCGCGCCGAAGTGGTCGAAGCGCCCGGCGCACAGGCCGTTGTTGACGAATTTCAGCTGCCGGTTGAGCGCCAGCAGCTGCGCCACGGCCAGCTCCGCGACGGCCGGTGCGCCGAGGCCCGGCACATTCGGCACCGGCACGCCGTACTCGGCGGCGGCCTCGGTGTCGATCGTGTCGCGGCTGACGCCATGCATGGCGATGACCTTCAGGTTCGGCGCGCGCGCGATGACCGAGCGCGGCACAACCGCGCGGCGGATGATCATGGCAGCGAGCTGCTCAGGGTGGTCGAAATTGTCCACGATCTCGAAATGGCGCGCAAGCCTTGCATACGCCGACGGCGCGATGTGTTCACTCAAGTAGACCTGCATGGTTGACTCCTCCCGTGAAAGAGCAGATGACGAAACTGCCGATTTGTGCGGAATCCAGTCGATTCCTGCAAAACGATGATACTACATTCGCACCTGGCGTACAAGCGGCAGGTGCATTTTCTAAATTTCGGAACGCCTTCTTTTCGGCGGAATTTCTTGGCAAGCACAACGAAGTATGCTCATTATGTATGTATGCTTGCCTTTCTGCAAGCGCTTCCATTGCTGCAGGACCGGCATCGGCGTGCGCAGCTGAGGGCAATCGGAGCCCAACGGTGCGTGCCGGTGGTCGGTTCTGTTTTTTGTTCGGATAAGATATCTGCGGCCGCTGAGCATCAGCGGAACATAA
>OOCZ01001983.1_pt1 | contig 11777 bp, 9 predicted proteins | sample 1671631 | NCBI WGS metagenome assembly OOCZ01 (sample SAMN06348176, study PRJEB24527) | human gut metagenome | reverse complement strand
AATTCGATCAAGAAAAACCAAAAACAATCCATGTTTAATTGGTGAACCAGGTGTTGGTAAAACAGCAATAGCAGAAGGATTAGCATTAAGAATTGTTAGAGGAGATGTGCCAGAAGGATTAAAAGACTGTACAATATTCTCACTTGATATGGGACTACTTGTAGCTGGTGCTAAATATAGAGGAGAATTTGAGGAAAGATTAAAAGCAGTATTACAAGAAGTAAAGAAAAGTGAAGGAAAAATCATCTTATTTATTGATGAAATTCACACAATTGTTGGAGCAGGAAAAACAGATGGTGCAATGGATGCCGGAAACCTCTTGAAGCCGATGCTGGCAAGAGGCGAACTGCATTGTATCGGTGCAACTACCTTGAACGAATATCGGCAGTATATTGAAAAAGATGCAGCACTGGAACGGCGATTCCAGCCAGTCATGGTCAATGAACCGACGGTGGAAGATACCATTTCGATTCTGCGTGGTCTGAAAGAACGGTATGAAGTGTTCCATGGCGTGAAGATTCAAGACCAGGCCTTGATTGCAGCTGCAACGCTCTCCGACCGATATATCACCGACCGGTTCTTGCCGGATAAGGCAATTGACTTGATTGATGAAGCGTGTGCACTGATTCGGACAGAGATGAATTCGATGCCGACCGAAATGGATGAAATCCAGCGGAAAATCATGCAGCACGAAATCGAAGAAGCTGCCCTGAAAAAAGAAGACGACAAGCTTTCTCAGGCACATCTGCAAGAAGTGCAACAGGAACTGGCTCAAATGCGGGAACAATTCCATGCAATGAAAGCAAAGTGGGAAAACGAAAAGGCAAACATCTCGAAAGTACAGAAGCTGCGGGAAGAGTTGGAAAGCGTCAACGCCCAGATTGCAAAGGCAGAACGGGAATACGACTTGAACAAAGCTGCGGAACTGAAATACGGCAAGCTGCCATCCCTGAAAAAGGAACTCGAAGCCGAAGAGGCAAAGGCAGAAGCTGCCAAGGAACAGAGCGACAATCTGTTGCGGGATAAGGTCACGGAAGAAGAAATTGCAAGAATCATCTGCCGTTGGACAGGGATTCCAGTTGCTCGATTGATGGAGGGCGAACGGGAAAAACTGTTGCATATGGAAGACATTCTGCACCGCCGTGTCATTGGTCAGGACGAAGCTGTCGAAAAAGTCAGCGATGCCATCTTACGTTCTCGTGCTGGCATTCAAGACCCGAATCGTCCGCTGGGTTCGTTCCTGTTCTTAGGGCCGACAGGTGTCGGCAAAACCGAACTCGCAAAGGCTCTGGCAGAAGCCCTGTTCGATGATGAAAATAACATTGTCCGGATTGATATGAGTGAATACATGGAGAAATTCAGCGTGAGCCGTCTGATCGGCGCGCCTCCCGGATACGTGGGCTATGAAGAAGGCGGCCAGCTGACCGAAGCGGTACGCCGGAAACCCTACTCCGTCGTTCTGTTCGACGAGGTGGAAAAGGCGCACCCCGACGTGTTCAACGTGCTTTTGCAGGTGCTGGACGACGGCCGGATCACCGACTCTCAGGGCAGAACGGTGGACTTCAAGAATACCATTATTATCTTGACTTCCAACTTAGGTTCTCCGTATATTCTGGATGGCATCAACGCAGACGGCGAAATCTCCGAAGAGGCTCGCCAGAAGGTTGACCAGCTGTTGAAGCAGTCGTTCCGTCCGGAATTCCTGAACCGTCTGGATGAGATTGTATTCTATAAACCGTTGATGAAGACGGAAATCTATAAGATTGTAGACCTGATGCTGAACAGCTTGAGAAAGCGGCTGGAAGACAAACAGTTGTCGTTGACCGTAACGGATGCAGCCAAGGATTATATCATTGCCAACGGCTATGATGTCAACTATGGTGCTCGTCCGCTGAAGCGTTGGATTCAGCAAAAAGTCGAAACGTTGTTGGCTCGAAAAATCATCGCAGAAGACCTTGCACCGAATACCATGTTGACCGTAGATTATGACGGCAACAAATTGATTGTTCGGTAAAACGCTCATTTATGCGTATTTTTCCATAAAAAAAGAGGAAAAAAACGGCGAAACTTCTGTACATTTGTCATTTTTGCAAAGAGTTCTTGACAAATCCTTTGGAATCCGCTATAATGCGTATAGATAACGAATTATGGAGGAATTACAGTATGACAAAAACAGAATTGATTCAGGGTGTACAGGAAAGATTGGACTGCACAAAGAAAGATGCAGAACTGGCAGTAAACACCGTTTTTGAAGTGCTTACAGATACACTGGTTCACGATGAAAAGGTTGCAATCTCAAAGTTCGGTTCTTTTGAAGTGCGTCAGCGGAACGAAAAGCTCTGCAAGAATCCGCAGACCCAGGAATTGATGATTGTTCCGGCTTCCAAGGCTCCTGTCTTCAAGGCAAGCAAGACGCTGAAGGACGCTGTGAATCAGAAGTAATCAAACACAAAGGATTTTCCAAACAAGGAAGGGAGTAATTGCAAGATGCCAAAACAGACAACAACAGAAAAGGCTGCTGCAACACCGGCAAAGAAAACTGCTAGCCGGAAAAAGGTTGTATTTACCTTACAGTTTGCAGGCAAGGAACTGACCGTAGCAGAAATGGAAGCTCTGGCAGTTGCTGCATGGATGGAACAGACTGGCGGACTGAAGAAGGACGCAAAGGATATTCAGCTCTATGCAAAGCCGGAAGACAGCATGCTGTACTACGTCATCAACGGCGAATCTGGTTCAGTTGCCCTTTAATGGAATCAACAAACAACACAAAAGCCCGTCTGTGGTTTCTCACAGACGGGCTTTTTGTTTTTATCATGCTGTGTGTTACTGTTGAAACTTTGCAGCAATGGTGATTTTTTGCTTGATACCGAAAGCAATGTTTTGCATCGCCAGCAGCATCGAAACAGAACCATTTTGTTCCGCAACTTTGATGTTCTGGAAGTCCAACATGGTTTCTTCTGCTGCCAGTATCGCTTGCAATTGTGGGCAGTTCGAGAAAGCAGCAGTTTGAATCTGCGTGACACTGGTAGGAATCACAAGCAGCCGTAATTGACTGCATCCAGCAAATGCATTTGCTCCAATTTGTGTGATACCGGATGCAATCACAACTTTCTGAATCGAGTCTTTGTAGTCGTTCCACGGAGCAGGGCTTGCATCGGAATCATCGGTCATTGCTCCCGTGCCAGAGATGGTAAGAACGCCGTCTTCAAACGTCCAAGTTGCATCTGTTCCGCAACTTCCGTTTATTGAATTGGAAAGGGTGTAAGTGGTCTGCGTTCCATCCTGAAAGGCAACTTGAAAGGTATTTGCTCCCTGATAGTTGATGGTTGCAGGGGCACGATTTTCTTTTTGCGAGTCGATGAGAACATCGGAATAAGAGCCGTCCGAATTGACGGTAAATTCAGAAATCCGAAATGGTTCATCATAGTTGTAATTGAAATCGATGAGAATGATTTTGTTGTCAACAGCAAATATATTTGTAAAGGTGCTGGATAATTTGATGTAGTTGGTGCATTTCGTCCATGTTTTTCCAGCATCTTTTGTAGCATAGACAAAGTAAGCCGTTCCGCCTGCTTCTCCGCCTTGTTCCACAAATGCAACGCCGTTGTTTCCATCCTGCATGACGAGTTTTTTGTCGTTGTATAATGCCTGACAGCGCAAGCCGCCTGAATGCAGTTCACTGTCGAAAGAATGGTTGTCAATCGTTACCGTTTCGCCATCTCCGCATGAAATCGAAACCGTACCGGATGCACTTGCTCTTGCAGGCACGGAAAAACAGGATACAAACAGACACCAGCAAAGCAGAATGCCAAACCAACGCAACAGTTGTTTTTTCATAAGAAACACCTCCAAAGAAAAATTGCAGGAACAAATTATACTTCTGTTCCTGCAATCTGTTTCAAGATTCTGTTATTTCGCAGCGTTTTCCACTGCAAATGTCAAAACGCACATCAATCCTGTTCCAATGGCAACGGCTGCCGGCAACGCTCCGCCCTTTCCGAGCAGGAGGCTTGCGATTCCGCCCAGCGTTCCGATGATGGCGAGAATCGCACACACCAAAACCGGAACGTGCAGGAACAGCAGAATGCCGCTCAGCAGCGAAACCACCAACGCCAGCAGACCGACCAACAGAGAACGGTCTTGCAGGGGATTCTTCTTTTCGTTCATATGCAAGATTCCCGATTAGGCACGCAGGGTTGCACCGTGTTCTTTCAATGCTTTTAGAACCCGTTTCATGGCTGCATCTGCCTGTTCATCGGTCAGCGTGCCTTCGTGAGAACGCATCCGGATGGAGAACGAAACGCTCTTCATACCAGCAGCAATCTGTTCGCCCTTGTAAACGTCAAACAAGGTAATCTGTTCGAGGATGTTGCCAACGGCATTCTTCATGGCAGCCTGCAAATCGCCAACCGGAACTTCGTCTGCACAAACCAGACTCAAGTCACGGGTGATTGCCGGGAACTTCGGCAGCGGCTGATAGGTGATTTCTGTCTGTGCGAGCGGCTGCATTTCGTCAATCAGCAGCTTTGCAACATAGGTGCGAGTACCGATGTCATAATTTTTCTGAACGGTTGGGTGTACTTCACCTAAATAACCAATCGGGGTTTCTCCGGCATAAATCACAGCACTTCTGCCCGGATGCAAAGCACAGATTTCACCAAACGGTGCATCTGTACCGCAAGCCTTGTAGGTGCAGTCATGCAGTCCAGCGGTTTCGAGAATGGTTTCGACCATGCCCTTGAGCGTGAAGAAGTCTGCATCATCGCCATACATACCGATGGTCAGGCGGTCTGGTTCTTCCGGCAGCTTGTCCGGAGCAGTCGGCAGATATTCTTTGCCGATTTCATACAGAGCCACCGCAGCGTTCCGGTTCTTATAGTTCAGGGACAGGGTTTCCAGCATAGATGGGAGGGTTGTTGTCCGCATAACGCTGGTATCTTCGCCCAGCGGGTTGGAGATGACAACGGTCTTCCGCAGGCTGCTGTCTGTCGGCAGAGCGATTTTATCGAAATACTTCGGGGAGATGAAAGAATAGGTTAGAATGCCGTAGCAGCCGACTGCAACCGTTGCATTTTCCAGTGTCCGGCGGAATTTCTGCTTCGGGGTCAGGCTGGCATTGGCAACGCCCTTGATAACCGTAGACGGAATGTTGTTGTAGCCGTAAATCCGGGCAACTTCTTCAGCAAGGTCTGCCGGACGTTCCAAGTCAATCCGGAAGCTCGGAGAAATGCAGGTGTCGCCGTCCACTTCAATTTCCAGCATCTTCATGGTGTCGCACATTTCTTCTCTGGAAATATCTGTGCCGAGGAACTTGTTAATCCACTCTGGGTCAAACGGAATGCGGTTTCTCTGCTTTTCGTTATAATTGAGGTCAATGTGAGTGCGAACCGGTTCACCAGCTCCCAGCAGTTCAACCAGTTCAAATGCCCGTTCGAGTGTCCGCAGGCAGCCCTCTGGGTCTAGACCTTTTTCATAACGAGCAGATGCATCTGTCCGCATGCCGAGTTTCTTTGCGGTGCGGCGAACCTGTACCGGTTCAAAGTAAGCAGATTCAAATACAACGGTGTTGGTATCTTCCATAATACCGCTGTATTCGCCGCCCATAACACCAGCAACGGCAATCGGCTTTTCAGCGTCTGCAATGATGAGCATTTCCGGAGAGAGGGTTCTTGTTACGCCGTCCAGTGTGGTGATGGTTTCACCCTCGGCAGCGTTCCGAACGACAATCTTTCCATCCTTGACATACCGCAGGTCAAATGCGTGCATCGGCTGACCATATTCCAGCATGACATAGTTGGTGATGTCCACGAGGTTGTTAATCGGACGCACACCGCTTGCACGCAGCCGTTCCCGCATCCAGCGAGGAGATGGAGCAATCTTTACATTCTTGACGATACCAGCTGCATAGCGTGGGCACTTTTCCTTGTTCTGGATTTCCACCTGCAATGCGTCCTGAATGTTGCCGTCAATGCCTTGGAAGGTCGGCTTTTTCAGGTTCAGCGGAACGTGATAGGTTGCAGCAGCTTCTCTTGCCAGACCGGTAACAGACAGGCAGTCCGGACGGTTGGAAGTGATTTCAAATTCTACCGATGTATCATTCAGACCGATGGCTTCGTGAATATCCTGTCCAATCTGACAATCTTCCTGAATGAGGAAAATGCCGTCTGCAATGGCATACGGGAAATCATGAACCGTCAAGCCCAGTTCGCCGAGAGAGCAGAGCATGCCGTTGCTTTCCACGCCACGCAGCTTACCCTTTTTGATTTTCACGCCGTTCGGCAGTTCTGCACCGCAGAGGGCAACCGGAACGATGTCGCCAGCTTTGACGTTTGGTGCACCGGTTACAATTTGAATCGGCTGTTCCTGTCCAACATCGACCTGACAAACGACCAGATGGTCAGAGTTTTCGTGCGGAACAACAGAAAGCAGCTTTCCGACGACAACATTTTTAATTTCGCTGCCCTCTTCGGTGGCAACTTCTACCTTTGAACCGCTCATTGTCATGGCAGCACAGAAATCTTTCACAGTGGTGTTCAGTGTGACATAATCCGAGAGCCATTTCATGGATAAATTCATGCTTATAATCCTCCTTTACGCAAATGCCTTAGAACTGTTCCAAGAACCGATAATCATTCTCGAACAACAGACGCATATCCTGAATGTTATACCGCCGCATGACAATTCGTTCCAGACCCAGACCGAATGCAAAGCCGGAATAAACATTGCTGTCAATACCGCAGCCTTCCAGAACCTTCGGGTGTACCATACCAGCACCCAGCAATTCGATGTAACCCTCGCCCTTGCAGAGCCGGCAGCCCTTACCGTAGCAGTTATAGCACATTACGTCTACTTCTGCACTCGGTTCGGTGAACGGGAAGTGGTGCGGACGCAGGCGGATTTTGCAGTCGTCGCCATACAGCCGCTGCATCAGCAGTTCCAGTGTGCCTTTCAGGTCTGCCATGGTGATGCCCTTGTCAACAACCAAGCCTTCTACCTGATGGAACAGCGGGGAATGGGTTGCATCAATGGCATCCGAACGGAATACCCGTCCCGGAGAGATGACCCGAATCGGCGGCTTCTGCTGTTCCATAACGTGTACCTGAACAGAAGAAGTCTGTGTCCGGAGCAGGATGTTATCGGTAATATAGAACGTATCCTGTGTATCTCTTGCCGGATGGTCTGGCGGCAGATTCAGAGCTTCAAAGTTATAATAATCGTATTCCACTTCCGGACCATCTGCAACCGAAAATCCCATGCCGAGGAAGATTTCCTTGATTTCGTTTTCCACGATGGTCAGCGGATGCAGACCGCCGATTTTCTTCTGCTTGCCCGGCAGTGTGATGTCCAGGGTTTCCGACTGGAGCTTCTGTTCCAGAGCAGCTTCTGCAATGGCAGCCTGCTGCTTTGTGATCGCAGATTCAATGTCTGAGCGAACGGCATTTGCCAGCTGTCCCATAACCGGACGTTCTTCTGCGGAGAGTTTTCCCATTTGTTTCAGGATGGCGGTCAGTGCTCCTTTTTTTCCAAGGTACTGTACCCGAATCGCATCCAGCTGCTTTGCATCCGTACAGGTTTGCAGGGCAGCTTCTGCTTCCTGCCGAATGGCTTCCAATTGTTCTTTCATAAGTGACCTCCCATGTTTTTTCATTCCAGACGTCGTTTCTGCAAAACGGTGTCAATGGAGATGGCTTCGGAAAAACGGCAAACAAAAAAGACCCGTCCTGAAACAGGACAAGTCTTGCAACTTGCTTATGAACCACCCATTTCCAAAGAGCCAGCACTCTCTTGCCCTTTACGCAGGCAATACGTCTGCACCTACCATACTGCCGCAAAGCGGCAGACTTCCGCACAGCCGCTCAGAAGGGAACTTCCGCACTGGATCGGTTGCAGCATTCTTTCAGCCGGGGAATGCCTCTCTGTTGCAGGAATCACAGCCGTACTTTCTTCGTCACAGCGTTCTGCATTCTATTATACACAGTTTTCAAAAAAAATCAAGTCTTTTCTTGAAATTTTACAATTTGTATGATAGAATAAACTTACAGCTTGCCGACAAGCGAAGAATCTTACAGAAAAGAGGCAGATTATTTCATGGATCATTTTGCAGAGTATTTGGTACAAAAGCGGCCGACTTCCCAAGACCGCTTGAAACAGGGATTGATTGTTGCAGCAGCCGTTGTGTTGTCTGTTCTCATTGGGGCAATTTCCGTTTTGACAGGCTGGCTGTTCCTGCTGGTGCTGGTAATTGGAGCAATCTACGGGGCATATTACTTGCTGACCGGATGTTATACGGAATATGAGTACACCGTGACCAATGGCGAATTGGATGTCGATAAAATCGCCGGAAGGCGGAAGCGTTCGCACTTACTGACTGTTCCGGTTTCCAAGTTTACAGGGTTCGGGGTTTATACCGACCAGACCGATGACCCCTCGGATGCAACCCTATTTCTCTGTTCGGACAACACGGGAGAGAATGCGTATTATGCAGACTTCACCACAGAGGAATACGGAACGGCTCGGCTGATTTTTACGCCGAATGAAGAGATGGTGCAGACCATCGTTCTGTTCCTTCCGGCAGCCCTGAAACGGCAGTTCCGGCAGGGCTAATGGGAAAGTGGTTATTGCTCCTTTGGCTGGGGCTGGCGAGTCTGCTGCTGTTCGGGATGATGGGAGCAGACAAGAAAAAAGCCAAGCGGGGACAGTGGCGAATCCCAGAAAAGACGTTGTTTTTGGTGGCAATTTGCGGCGGTGCAGTCGGCGGCACGCTGGGGATGTATCAGTTTCACCATAAGACGAAACATCGTTCGTTTCAGATTGGATTTCCATTTCTCGCCGTTTTGCAGCTGTTGCTGCTGGGGTATCTTTGGATGAATTAGCCAAAAAATCAAGATGTTCCGTGCATTCTGTACAATTCTTGGGGAACGGGGTTGTATAGAATGCACTATTTTTATGACAGAATGAGAAAAACATCTGTACAAGTGTCGGGAAATGTGCTATAATGAACGATGGTAAAAAATGTCCCGAGTCCTTAAAGGAGGAATTATGAAATTACAATGGTGGAAACGCAGCTGTAGCGTTTTACTGGCAGCAGCGATGGGTTATTTTTCTATTGGGATGCCGGTTCAGGCAGAAGAAGTACCCATTCTGGAAGAACAGCCGGAACAACTAGAATCAGAAGCAACCGAAGCAATTGAAATAGAAGCAGATGCTGTAGAAGATCCGAATGTAGATGTGACAGAAGGCTCTCTTCTACAAGCGGCAATCGATGCCGGATACATGGAGAACGGAAAATTTGTATTGACTTTTTATGCGAAGAAAGCAAGCGGAACGCCGATTGAATTGACGGATGCGGAAATCAATTATTATGATGTAGACGGAAATGGAAGCATTGATGTCAATGATGCCGTTTGCTTTTTGACGATGTATGCACGGAAAGCAGTTGGACTAGATCCCGTACCGCCGGAGGGCTGGCCGCTGACACCGCCGAATCCAAATGAATCCGAGGCAACGGAAACGACAACCACAACGACGACAACGACCACGACAGAAGAAACGACAACGACCACGATACCCATTACCACGACAATGACGACCACCACAACCGTACCAACTACCACAACTACCACGACGCTCACAACAACATTACCGACCACAACCAGCACTACAACAATGGCTACAAAGGCGACAACCACGCAGAAAACAACAAAGGCAAGTACAACCACTGCAAAAGTAACTACGCAGAAAATAACCACCATGGCAGGCACAACGACTGCGACCGGAAAGACAACCGCACAGAGTGGCACGACCACTGCAATCGGAAAGACAACCGCACAGAGTGGAACGACCACTGTAACTGGAAAGACAACGGCACAGAGCGGAACAACCACCGCAACTGGAAAGACAACCGCAACTGGAAAAACAACGACAAAGGCTCGTACAACCGCAGCGACCACAAAGGCAACTACGACCACTGCAAAGACGACCGCAAAGCCAGCTGCAACCACAACCGTGATTACATACGCAACCAAGCCGGGAATCGGAGCAGGTGCAATTTTTGAGGGCGTAGACGTTTCTGTTTATCAGGGAAACATTGACTGGAATAAAGCAAAGGCAGATGGCATTGAATTTGCAATCATGCGTGCTGGATATGGAAAATATGTCAGCCAGAAGGACAAGTATTTCGACCAGAATATGAAAAATGCAAAGGCAGCAGGCTTGCCGTGCGGGGTATATTGGTTTAGTTATGCGTTGACACCAGAAGATGCTATCAAAGAAGCAGATGCCTGCTATGAGGTCATCAAGAATTACAAGCTCGAATATCCAGTATCATTTGATATGGAAACAGAAAGCCAGATGAAGTTGCCGAAAGAAACTGTTGCACAGATTATCGAAGCGTTCTGCGGCAGAATGGAATCCTATGGATATTATACCACGCTGTATACCTATGCAAGCTTCTTGAATTATAAGGTGGATGACCGTATTTTCGACAAGTATGATATTTGGGTTGCCCATTACAACACCAGCAAGCCGGCATTCAACCGGAATTACGGCTTGTGGCAGTATTCCTGCACAGGCAGTGTTTGGGGCATTACAGGAAATGTAGACCGGGATTATGTCTATCTGGACTACGAGCGGATTATTAAAAATGCACATTTGAACGGATTTTGATTCGTAACAAAATCATGAAAAATCGGGGGCAATTTCACAATTGCCTCCCATTTTTTTCTTGACAATTTGGAAGTTTCTGTGTATAATAAAAGCATCTGAAATGGAAAGGATTGAAAAAAATCAGGATGAAGCGAAATGATGAGAGAAGAAAATGGCTGCCATTTTTCGTTGTCTTGTTGACATTGATGACGGTTGCAATCGTTCTTTTTTTCTATACCTGTCAGACGACAGTAAAAGTAGAAACGCCTGCACAATTTCCGATTATTACGGAAACCACGACGACGACCACGACCACTACAACCACCACAACGACTGTGACCACCACAACCACAACCACGACCACCACCACCATATCCGTGGACTATACGATGCATATTGATATGACATCCGTAAAACAGCATAAGGCAAGCAGTCCGAAGCTGGTCGGCTGGATTTATATTCCGGATACGGTCATTGATTACCCGATTATGCAGGCAGAGGACAACAATTATTTCTTGCATCTGGACTGGATGGAACAGGAAAAGGAAAGAGGTATTACCATTACCTCCGCTGCAACCACTGCATACTGGGGTGGTCACAGAATCAACATCATCGACACACCGGGACACGTTGACTTTACAGTAGAAGTAGAGCGTTCCCTGCGTGTGCTTGATGGTGCGGTAGGTGTATTTTGTGCCAAGGGCGGTGTTGAGCCTCAGTCAGAAAACGTATGGCGTCAGGCTGACACATACAACGTACCGAGAATGGCGTTCATTAACAAGATGGACATCATGGGCGCTGATTTCTACAACGCAGTAGAGCAGATTAAAACAAGATTAGGTAAAAACGCAATTTGTCTTCAGCTTCCGATCGGAAAAGAAGACGAGTTCAAAGGAATCATCGATCTTTTTGAAATGAAAGCTTACATCTACAACGATGACAAGGGAGATGACATCTCCATCGAAGAGATTCCGGAAGCAATGAAAGATGACGCAGAGCTGTATCATACAGAACTCGTAGAGAAGATCTGCGAGCTGGATGACGAGCTTATGATGATGTACCTTGAAGGTGAAGAGCCGTCGATAGACGAGCTGAAGAAAGTGCTGAGAAAAGCGACATGCGAATGTACTGCT
>OOCZ01001974.1_pt1 | contig 11813 bp, 8 predicted proteins | sample 1671631 | NCBI WGS metagenome assembly OOCZ01 (sample SAMN06348176, study PRJEB24527) | human gut metagenome | reverse complement strand
TGTAATTTGCAAGCGTCGCGCCGGGGTAATAGAAAGCAAGTATGCTGCGGTAATTTTCGCCCTGGCTTGCGCGCTGCTGCGCCCCGCGCTGGCTAAGGCCGACGCCGTGACCCCAGCGCACATGATATATGGTGTAAGTGCTGCCGTCGGATGAATATTCGCCCCAATAGCTGCGCAGATTGCTGTTTGTGCATACGCGGTAAAGCAAAAGCTCGCTCACGTTGAACCTAAGCGTTATATTCTGCTCCACTTCGCCTGCGAATATGCCGTCCACAACTATTGTCATGGTGGTCATGCTGCGCTGCTCGCCGCGGCCCTTGGGGTCGCTCAGCTCAACGCTGCGTATCATGTTCAGCCCCTGCGCCTGTATGCCGCGGTACTGCGTAAGCTTGGCTATGAGCATATCGTAAAGCTGCTGCGATATTTGCCCGGGGCCGTTTATGGGAATGGTAACGGTTTCCTTCAGGCTTAATGAATTGGCGGTGTCGTAAGGATCAAGCGCAACGGCAAAGCCCGCGCTGCTTATTCTTTTGCCGGGCCAGGCGGTGCCGGGGACGGTTGTCTCCCCGCCGTTTGAGGCGCTGTAATACGCGGTCAGTATTCTGCCGTTCACGGTGAGCACTTCTGATATGGTTGAATCCACGGCCTCGATAACGTTTGTATAGCTTGAATTATAGCCCTTATACACCTGATCGGCCGAGGTATCGCCTATATGATAGCTTGCGTTGGGCTTTTCCGCAATTATTGAAAGCACATAGGATTTGGCGGCTATAGCCTGCGCCTTCAAAGCGTCCAGCGGGTAAAGGTTGTTCATTTCGTACGCCACAACGCCGTAAAGATAATGCGCAACGGGAACCTCGTTCACAAGCTGAATATATCCGCTTGAAAGGGCGCGGGCGTACAGATGGCCAAGGTAGCGGCGCGAATTGAACGAAAGATAGCCCGCGGATGGCGCATAAGGGAGATTGTATCGCCCGAATAAAGCTCTCCGTATGTTGAATGGACGGCTGAAATGGTGCCGTTGAAATTGGAACGCAATGTAAGCGTGCCGCTTGGCAGCAGAAGGCCGCATTCCTTTATGAAATATTCGCCCTTTACGCTTACGGCGATAGCCGTTGCGTTATTGGTAGATAGCTTAACGCGCACGGTTTGGGACGCCGGTTCCGCCGCCAAATTGGGCGCGGGCAGCGCCGAAAGTATGAACGCGAATATGCACAGCGCAAGCGCCGCCTTTTTAATACCCTTACTCAATACTGTTAAACCCCTCGCTTCGCCAAAATAGGCGAATTTTTATTATTCTATCATGCATGCGCGCGTTGCGCACGCGGTTATTTTTTCCAACTGTCTATAAGCAGCGTGAGCCACGGCTTAAGCTTTGGCTGCTTGGGCGCGCCTATCTTTTCAACATCGCGCCCCATTCTTATAAAGCGGAACATTCTGTCCGCCGCGCTGTCGAACTTCCTAACGGTCTCCTCCGGAGTGTCCGAAGCGGAGGAGCCTATTGTCATTATGCCGGCGTTGGTTATTGAATACAGCTCCGCCGCGCCGTCGCCTATTTGGTTCACCACCATTGCAACGGGGATTTTCAGCGCGGCGCACCGCTTAACTATGCAATACATCGGCCTGCCCGGCTGCATGGCCCCGGTATCGAGCGCGGAGCAGCCCGTTGCCACGAGCGCGGTATTCCGCGCAAGCTTATTGAAGTTTATGGCTTCGAGCAGGTCGTCGTAATCGCGGCTGTAACGCCCGCCGCTCAGCGCGCAGACTATGCCCGCAAAGCCGAGCGAGGGGTCAATCTCCCGCCCGAATGCGGCGCCAAGCGCGGCGTTTAGCCTGTCCATGCCCGCTATCGCGTCCGCGGGTGAGGAAGCATCTATGCAAAGAAGCTTCACTTCGCCCATGCGCGGATGAATATAGTCCGCCTCCGCCCGTTCAATAAGCGGCAGCGTATCGCGCGAAGCGTCAAGCTCGGCGCCGTCCTTATCGAAGAAGCGCACGCCAAGCGCGCGGGCAAAGCCCATGCCGCCATCGCCCATTTGGGCATCGTGCACGCCTATTATTATGCTTTTCAGCCCCTCGTCAAGGGCGCGGCGCAGCATCTCGCCAACGCCTATTGAGGATATTCCGCCCGCGCTGAAGCCCTGTGCGGTTTCTATTACGGCGGTTCTGCCGCTGACAACGCCGTAATATGCGTCCCGCCTGCCGTCCAGCATGCAGGAGGTTACGGCTATTTTCCTTGCCGCGCCGCCTGTTGCGGTAACTATGCTTGCGCTGAAGCCTTCACCGCCGTCATTTATTGGGAAGGGTGCAAGCTTAACGCCCTGAAAATGCCTGCGCGCGGCAACGGTCATGCGCTTTATTGCATCGGTGCTGGTCAGGCGCTCGTAATCCGCAGGGGCGAGCATTACCCTTATGCCCTTGCCTACAGGCTTGCGGCGGCCGCGCTTTTTCGGCACGCTAAGGCCGTCCAGCGTTCCGTCCCCGCCCTCTATGCGGCCGTTGGGGCGTACCTGGCCGAAGTAGTCCAGCCCTTCAACCTTATAAAGGCGGTTGTTTTCAACAAAGGGGCGGTTATGCACCATGTACATATCAAGCGCCGCATCATCGGCAATGGCATGGTAAACCTTGCGCATCTGCTTCAGCTTGCCGCCCATGAGCACAACAAGGTAAACGTCGCTCTCCTCGCCTTCGGCATTCGCGGGACTGAACGGATCCGCCCCGCCGTATAAAGTGAGATCCTCCAGCTCGCTCAACGTGAGCACGGAGAATATGCCTTCGAATATTTTCCTTGCGAATTCCTTATGCGGCTGCTCCGCCATGGCGGCGAAGCGTATGCCCAATGCAAAGCGCGTTATCTTCATAATGCTGCGGCTCCTACAATATTTGTAAACATATTATAACGTGCGGCGCGCATATGGTCAAACTAAGAAAAATGAGTTATTATATATGGGTAAAATGAATATGAAACCGGAGAATGTCAATGATAACTCTTGAGCAGGTAAAGGCCGACCCGTCCATTAAGACTTATATCCGCATGGCGGACGCATCGCTGGGCGAGCTTGGGTTCACGGAGCACAGCTTTGCCCATGTTGGCAAAACGGCGGACGTGGCCGCATATATACTTTCCACATTGGGCTACGACAAGCGGGAGATAGAGCTTGCGCAGATAGCAGCCTATATGCACGACATAGGCAACGTTATAAACCGCATTGACCACGCGCAGAGCGGCGCGGTAATGGCGTTCAGGATACTTGACCGCCTTGGCGCGGATGCGGAGGACATAGCAAAAATAGTTGCCGCCATAGGTAACCACGATGAAGGCACGGGGGTACCGGTGAGCGCGATTTCAGCCGCGCTTATAATAGCGGACAAGACGGACGTGCGCTACACCCGCGTGCGCAAGGCGGAGTTTGCCGCGTTTGACATTCACGACCGCGTGAATTTTGCCGTGCGCGAAGCAAGCACCACAATAGACGATGCGCACGAAAACGTTACCCTTACAATGACGATAGATACGCAGTATTGCTCCGTTATGGATTATTTTGAAATATTCCTCAAGCGCATGCTGCTTTGCCGCAAGGCTGCGGAAAAGCTGGGGCTTAAATTCCGCCTGACGATAAACGGGCAGACGCTGCTGTAAACAAAACGACTTAGTGGAGGATACGCCATGCAACGGTGCATGTACGTTCTGTTTTCCCGGCAGAACACCAAAATAGGCTGCTTTATCCGCGTGTTCCTGCGCAACAGCCGCTATTCCCACGTTGCGCTTTCGCTGGATGAAAAGCTTTATACGGTATACTCCTTTTCACGCAAAAGGCACGATTCGCCCTTTTCGGGCGGCTTTATGCGCGAATATCCCGTGCATTACATTATAAACGCCATGGATGTGCCTATAAAGCTTTGCCGCGTGGACATGACGGAGGAAGAATATTGTCAAGAGTCACATAGTTTACAGATTGTGCAATCACATGGTTTACACATTGAGCCTAATCCAGCCTGGGGTCATTGTCCAGGAGATAGCACTTTTTGAGTGTGTAAACTCGCTTGTCCAAGTCGATGCGGCCGATTCGGAACTGTCTGAACACCAATGTGATTTGCCCCGGGAGTGCTGACTCGCGAACGGCGATGCTTTTCCCACGAAACCCTTCGCTTAAAAAATATCGATGTCCTCCGTAGCTGAAATAACCCGTCTCTGATACTTTACACCGCTGATACTCAGGGCCGTATTCCCAATCAATGACCTTTTCGGGAAATGGGTGTTCGCTCTTTTGAAAGACAGCCGACGGAACGTTCAAATCCAACGCGCAGTGCGGGCGTATGTTGTTGTAGAAGCTGCGGTATGCGTCAAACTTAAGCTGTGCATCCGCAATGTCAAGAAACGAGTTTACGTTCAGACACTCTCGCGTAAAGGAGCGATTGTATCGTTCGTCTTTCCCTTGGGTCTGCGGGTGGAGCGGTCGTCCGTGGATCGTGAGAACGCCCAACTCCATAAGCCACACTTCAAACGCCGTATAGCCCATGCTCTGAGAGGTTCCCCACGGGTTTCCGTTGTCGCAAAGCAAACTGAACGGAAGCCCGTATTCCCTAAAAAGCCGCTGAAATACCGGCTTTACCTCACCTAAAGTTTCGTTTCTCAATGCGTCTGAGCAAAGGCAGAACCGACTGCAATCGTCCAGAATATTAAGCGGATAGCATCTCTCGCCATTCTGCATTTGAAAGTGTCCCTTGAAATCGGCCTGCCACATGTCATTAGGCCGTACCTTTTCAAACCGTTTGTAGTGTGCGGCAGCCTGACTGGCAGCCTTGCTTATGAGATTGTTCCTGTGAAAGATATTATTGATTGTTCGGGCGCTGGGAAGGTTTGGATAGCCATCGTTATCCATGATCTTTCGAATCTTCACTGCTCCCAAAGCAGGATATTTCTGCCTCATGCGTACAATGTCCGCTTCCATTGCCGCCGAGACTCGTCTTGCTTGAATTTGGGGCGCCCGGCTTTGATTTGACATGGGCTCCCCCGCCAGAAATCTACTGATCCACTTATCGCCTGTCGGACGGCTGATACCGTATTCACGGCACAGAGCAGCTTTACTCTTCTCCATGCTCAGTGCACGCTTTACAAATTCTTCTCGCATTATTTCCACAGTCCTTTCCTGCCAAGCCATCTCCATCGTTTCCTTTTCTTTTGAGATGCCTTGAGTATATCAAAACTGTAAACCATGTGATTGCACAATCTGTAAACTATCTTACTGCACTTTACAGTAAAGCGGACTTTCGTCCGCAGTGAAATCCTGCTTGCGCAGGGTGAAATTGCGCTGATGCGCAGTGAAATATTGCAATCGCCATGTGAAATACGCCTAATGGCGTGTGAGCATGAGAAATTATAAGGATATGGGGACGCTATGCGTCCCTGTTTTTTGTGTTTATTTGACTGAGGGGGTGCGGTAAATAACAAAACAAAGGGGGACGGTAATCCGTCCCCGCATAATACATGCTGTGTTTATTTATTTGCCGAGCTGGCGGTAAACCTCGGTCACCAGCTCTACGGAGCCATCGTTGAGCCATTCTTCGATAAGCGCGTTCCAAACCTCGTCCTTCTTGTCGGCGGTGAGGGTGGCGGCTATGGCGTCGTGTACCTCGTCAAGGGTCTTGGAGCCGGCCTTTTCGTCGCTGACGTAATAGATTATGTGCAGCCCGTTGGTGTCCTCGAACACCTGGCTGTACTGGCCAAGGGAAAGCTTGGCAAAGGCATCCTTAACGGCCGATGACCAATCGGAAGAGGAAGTGTAGGAATTGGATATGAGCATACCGTCCGCGTAAGCATCAATCTCCGTAAAGTCGGTATTCTCCGTCACGTCGGCCATAACGGCCTTGAAATCCTCGCCCGCTTCAAGGCGCGCGTAGGCAGCGTTTATCTTTTCATAGGCGCTGGCGGTGTATTCGGCGTAATACTTGTCGTATTCGGCCTGCTTGGCCTTGTATTCGCTTATTATTTCCGCTATGCGTGCGGCGTTGGTGCTTGTGCCGTTTATTGCATCGTCAAAGGCAAGGGTGCAATACTCGGTCTTGAGATTGTTCATTGAGGTCTTAGCATCGGTGCATTCCTGCGGAATGTCGCCTTCGTAGGCAACGTAGATATCATATATCCTATGGTAATCCTGGGGAACATAGAGCGGGGGAACGCCCTCCTGGCTTGCTTCGTAGGCGTCCTCGTCGTCCTTATAGTATTCGGGATTGTTATTATATGTGTCCATATCGGTCATGGAGTTGGTGTTGAACTGCTCCTCAATGTCCGCCTCGTCCGCAGCGGCGTCCTTGGTCAGGTCGTTCCGCATAAGCTCGACAAGGTATTCAACCTCAACGTCCTCGCTCAGCTTTGCGCAGTAGGATTCATAGGTGGCGTTTTCGTCGCCCATGTTGGCAATGGCTTCTTCAAGTATAAGCTCGTTCATCCTTTCGTCCACGTTCACGCTTTCGTCCGTTTCGGCCTCCTGCTCTGCTATGCCGCGGTAATAGGAATTGAGCCCGTCTATCTTTTCGGCAATGCGGCTTTCAAGCTCCGCCTTCTGCTCATCGGTAAAGTTGGCGTAGCCCAGCTCGCGCGCCTTGGCCTCTATAACCTTGTCCTGAACCATAAGGTTGATAAGGTCATCCTGAAACTCCTCAAGCGTGGCCTGATCGCTTATCACGTCGTAACCATAGTTGGCAAAATACTCAACGTACATATCGAACATGGTCTTAACATCGCCGAGCGTAAGCACGGTTTCGCCGTTTATTTTGGCTACCGCGGCAGTCAGGTCAAGCTCCGCGCTGTTGTCGGTATCCGTGGGCTCTGCGGTGGATGCGGGAGCGGCGGGGTCCGTGGGCTCAGCGGTGCCGCTGGGGGTATCGGTGTCGCTCAGCTGGCAGGCGCACAGTATGCTTGCGGCCATAGCGGCGCACAGCAGCAGGGCAATAAGCTTCTTGGTATTCAAATCGTTTTCTCCTTCCATATCATGTGCAGCAATGGCTGCGCAAGTCAGTATTATGTATTATAGCATCAATTTGCGCTTAGGCAATCGGCAAGCATGTAAACAAACTGTGGCAGCATGGCGTAGAGCGCGGCGGCGTCGCTCTTGGGGCGGCTTATAACCATGCTCGGCGTATCGCCGAAGGTCATGCGCGCGCCCGCTATGTTGCCCGCGGCGGCAATAAGCTTTGCCCCGTCTATGGGCGCCTGCTTATCGAACACGAAGCGCACCTCCTTATCCCGTATCCTCAGCTGCGTAACGCCAGCGCGGGAGCAGTCCGCCTTTATAAGGGCAATGTTGAGCAAATTCGCCGTGTCCTCCGGAATGTCGCCGTAGCGGTCTATAAGCTCATCCTGCACGTCGTAAAGATCGTCCCGCGTTTCTATCAGCGCTATGCGCTTGTACATGGAAAGCCGTTCCGATTCGCGCGGAATATAATGCGTGGATATGCTGGCGGGGACGGGGATATCCACCACCGTGTCTATCTTTACCGGCTCCTTTTCGCCATTGGCTTCCTTCCCCGCGCCTTCAACAATTTTGCAGTAAAGGTCGTAGCCCACGGCTGCCATATGCCCGTGCTGCTCCGGCCCCAGCAGGTTGCCCGCGCCGCGTATTTCAAGGTCCCGCATTGCTATTTTGAAGCCCGCGCCGAATTGGGTAAATTCGCGTATGGCGCTCAGTCGTTTTTCGGCAATGTCGCTCAAAACCTTGTCCCGCATAAACGTTAGGTATGCGTAGCCAAGCCGCGCGCCCCGGCCTACCCTGCCGCGCAGCTGATAAAGCTGGGCAAGGCCCATTTTGTCCGCATCGTATATTATAATGGTGTTTACGTTGGGTATATCAAGCCCGCTTTCTATTATTGTGGAGCAAAGCAGAACGTCATATTGCTGCTCCATAAAGTCCAGCATCGTGCGCTCAAGCTGCCGTTCGCCCATCTGCCCGTGGGCATAGGCTATGCGCGCCTCCGGCACAAGCTGCTTAAGCTTTTCCGCAAACGTTTCCATGCCGCGCACGTTGTTGTAAACGAAGAACACCTGCCCCCCGCGGCCGAGCTCTTTCATTATGGCCTCCCGCGCAACAGCCTCGCTGTATTCCATAACGTATGTCTGCACGGGGTAGCGCTGCTCCGGCGGGGTTTCGATGACTGACATATCGCGTATGCCCGTCATGGACATATGAAGCGTTCTCGGTATAGGCGTTGCGGAAAGGGTGAGCGCATCTATATCCTTGCGCATTTCCTTTATCTGCTCCTTGTGGCCCACGCCGAAGCGCTGCTCCTCGTCTATTATAAGAAGGCCAAGGTCCTTGAACTGCACGGATTTTGAAAGCAGCTTGTGCGTGCCGACAACAACGTCTATCGTGCCTTTTTTAAGCCCGTCTATCACCCGTGCCTCCTCCGAAGGGGTATTGAACCGCGAAAGCAGCGCAACGTTAACGGGGAAGCCCGAAAAGCGGGCGGCAAGGGTGTTATAATGCTGCTGCGCAAGTATTGTCGTTGGCACAAGGAAGGCGACCTGCTTGCTGTCCGTCACGGCCTTGAACGCGGCGCGGAGGGCAACCTCCGTCTTTCCGTAGCCCACGTCCCCGCAAAGCAGCCTATCCATAACGCGGTCGCTTTCCATGTCCTTCTTTATTTCGGCAATGCTCGTAAGCTGGTCCGGCGTTTCCTGATAGGGGAAGCTTTCCTCCAGCCGCTTCTGCCACGCCGTGTCAGGCGGGAAGGCATGGCCCTTCCTGTGCAGCCTGTCGCCGTAAAGCTTTACCAAATCGAACGCCAGCTTTTTAACGCTTTCCCGCGTTTTGTTTACCGTGCGCTGCCATTCCCCCGTGCCAAGGTGGGAAAGATGGGCGGTGGTTTCGTCCCCGCCAATGTATTTCTGCACGCGATCAAGCTGATCCGTAGGCACGTAAAGCTTATCCCCGCCCGCGTAAACAAGGTGCAGATAGTCCCGCGATACTCCCGCCACCTGAAGCGTTACAACGCCAACGAAGCGGCCTATGCCGTGCAGCTCATGCACGACCAAATCGCCCACGCTAAGCTCGCTGAAGGCCAATTTGGGCTTCTTTTTGGAGGATGACGCACTGCGGCGCGATTCCGTGCCGTATAGCTCGCATTCGCTTATTACCGCAAGCCTGAGTTCAGGGTATTCAAAGCCGCGCGCTATGCTCTGGCCCACAATAAGCTGCTCCCCGCTTATGATGTCCCGCGTAAGGGCTTCGGCAATGCCTATAGTAACGCCTTCATCGCCCAGCATATCGCCTATGCGCTTTGCGTGCGCGCCCGCGTATATCATAACGGTGCTGCCGCCCCGCTTCCAGCTTTCAATGTCCACGGCAAGGGCTGGCGTGTTGCCTATGTATTTCGCCATCGGCCGCGTTTCAAAGCGGAAAAGGCATTTGGGCTTTATCAGTCCGTATGTCCGCGTAAGGGCGAAAAGCATGGCCGTATATGGCGTGTCAAGGCTCTGCAATATGTGCGAGGGCTGGCATATAAGCTCCGCCTGCTCGGGCAGCGCCGTGCCTTCATGGATATATGACCCAACCCTGTCAAGATGCGTTGTGAAGGTAAGCTTTGCGCTTTCCTCAACGCGCTGCGGCTCGTCTATCAATATTATTGCGCCTTCGGGCAGATAATCGGTAATGAACGCCTCCGGGTAAAAAAGGGGCATCAGCATTTCAAGCCCGAGTGGTACGCCGCCCTCCGAAAGCCGGTCGTATTCTTCCTTCATGCCCTCCGTTTTGCGCAGCGCGCGCATGCCGCGCGTGCGTGCTTCCTTCGTAAGGGGCATCTCCGTTGCCGGGGGGATGACGCAGCGGTCTATGTTCTCTATCGAGCGCTGAGATACTGCGTCGTATGTGCGCATGGTGTCAATCTCGTCGTCAAAGAACTCTATCCTTACGGGGTTGGCCATGCTTATGGGGAACACGTCAAGGTAGCCGCCCCTGAGGCACACCTGCCCCTTGCCTTCGCACATATCCACCCGCTCGTACCCCGCGTTTATAAGCGCGGCCAAAAGCTCGCGCGGCTCGGCCCTGTCCCCTGCGGAAACGGTGCGCATGCATTGGGCGATGGCTGCGGGCGGGGTCATGCGCTGTATCAGCGCCTCTGCAGATACCGCAACGGCAATGTTTTCGCCGTTGAGCAGCGCGCACAGCGGCTCAAGCCGCCTTGCCGTAAGCCCCGCGGACGCGGCAATGCCCTTTGCGCCCAGCGGCAGCTCCCGCGCGGGCAGGTGATACGCCATGTCCGTAAACGCGGCCATGTCCTGCTGTATCCTTGCGGCGCTTGATTCATTGGCGGTTATTATCAGCACGGTTTTGCCCGTATGGCAAAACAGGCCCGCCGCAATGTGCGCCCGCACGGCCTCGCAAAGGCCGAACACGGCTGCGCTGCCCTCGCCCTTTTTCAGCGCGTCAACAAGGCGTGTATACTCCGGGTGCTTATTAAGTATTTTTATCAGCGGATGCTCATTCATCCTTCGTTTCGCCTTTCTGTTCAGCATTTTCGGCTTCGGCCTTCTTGGCTTCTTCCTTCTTTTTGCGCTTGGGCTTTTTGTTGAAGCGCATCTGCGCGTCTGCTATCCGGCCCGATACCATAAGCTCCGCCGCGTCCGCAGCATCGTTCAGCGCGGCCTTAACCTTGTCCAGCGCCTCGCCCGTGGGCATGGACATAACGTGCGCTATCAAATCGCGCCCGCCTTCAGGCGCGCCAACGCCAACCCGTATGCGGGGAAAATCATCGAACCCAAGCTGGTATATAACGCTTTTCATGCCGTTGTGGCTGCCGGAGGAGCCTTTTTCGCGTATGCGAAGATCGCCGGGGTCAAGGTCTATATCGTCATATATAACAATAAGCTGATCGTGCTCGATCTTGAACCAGTTGACCAAATCCCTTACCGCCCAGCCGGAATTGTTCATGAAGGTTAAGGGCTTAGCCAGTATCACCCGCTCCGTACCTATGCGGCCTTCGCCGTAAACGCTGCGGAAGTTTTCCTTCCTTATATCTATATTGTGCCTTGCCGCCAATATGTCCAGCGCCATAAAGCCCATGTTGTGCCGCGTATCGGCGTATTCGCGCCCGGGGTTTCCAAGGCCTACTATTATATACATAAAAACCTCCGTAAAAAGTTTATTGCACGCAATCACGCCCTCATGCAGGCTCGCATGGGGGTGCCAACGCATATTATACCCCAAAAACCGCCGCCGCACAAGGCAATGCGCGAACAGAGCGCGGGCAGGGGGCAAGAAAAAAAGAGCCGTGCAAGGCGGCTCTTTTGATATGCTCTGTTATGATTCCTTCTTTTCGCGGTTGAATACCTGCACCTTTGCATAGTGGCAAAGGGCTATCACCGCAAGCACTATTGCTATGCAGAACACTATTATGTTCAGCATGCCTATCCATGGCCAGAAGTTTTTCAAAAGCGTAAGCGTAACGCCCGCATTGAAGAAGCCCGCGGCAAACTTGCCGTACCAATCGGCGTACACCACGACCTCCCTACGGAAAAGCAGCAGGCCGCCTATTATCATTATGCCTTCTTTTATAAGCACCGCAAGCAGTATCCAAAGCGGCAGCCAGCCAGCGGAATAGAAGCACGAAAGCGCCGCTATTACCATAAGCTTGTCCGCAAGGGGATCGAGAACCTTGCCAAGGTCGCTTATCCAGTTGTTCCTGCGGGCAAGGTAGCCATCGAGCAGATCCGTGAAAAACGCCGTGAGGAACACAATAAGGCAGGCAAGATATTTTGCCCGCGCGAAAAGAAATATGAACACGCCGACCAATATAAGGCGTATGGCCGAAAGCACGTT
>OOCZ01001968.1_pt1 | contig 11836 bp, 7 predicted proteins | sample 1671631 | NCBI WGS metagenome assembly OOCZ01 (sample SAMN06348176, study PRJEB24527) | human gut metagenome | reverse complement strand
AGGTAGCTTTCCCCGGCGGGGGCGGCCTGCGTGGCCTGGTTCATCGCGCCGCGCACGCCCTCGGGCAGCAGCGTGGCCGCCCACATGGCCAGCAGCGGCAGCACAAACCATGCCAGCAGCAGCCAGCGGGCCGCGGTGGCCGCCGTGCCCAGCGCACCGCCGGGCAGCAGCGCGGCAAAGTCCGCGGCGTTGCGCCCGAACAGCAGCCCGAACACATCCACCAGCTGCATCGGCTCCCCGGCCACGGTCAGCGCCGCCGCCAGCGCGGTGTAGGAGCCCAGATACGCCGCCCACATCAGCAGTGTATTGACGACCAGCCGCCCGATTTTCACGCGGCCCAGATCCTTGAAGGTATTGATGAGGCTCCAGAAGAACATCATGCCGTCCAGCTTCAGCGTGTCATTGAACAGCCCGCAGAACGCAAGGCAGATCTTCTTCAAAAAATCCCGCAGCGCCACGACCAGCACCAATCCCAGCACCAGCAGCAGCGAGAACACAAGGTAATACCGCGCCGCGCCGTCCACCGACGCACCGCCCAGCCCCAGCAGCCGGAACGCAATAAACCCGAACGCCACAAACCAGACGTCGAGGAACCGATCCATGATGACCGTCGCCAGCGCAAAGCCGATGCCGCTCTTCATCCTGCGGCCCGTGTAGACCGCGCGGAAGGCATCGCCCAGATGGAACGGCAGCACAAAGTTCAGCGCATAGCCGCCGGCCATGCCGCGCAGCATCTGCCCGCGGGGCGGGCGCTCATAAATGCGGATGAACTGCTCCCACCGCAGCAGGCGAAACGCATGGCCCACCAGCACCAGCAGCAGGGCCAGCAGCAAAAAAAGTGCAAGCATCAGCCCGTGATCCTTTCCGATTTCAATTTCCGTTTCAGCACTGCGTACAGCACCGCAGCCGCCGCCACCGCATACCCGGCGATAAACGGCGTCAGATAGTACATAAAGTAGGTGTCCGGCGCGGTCAAAAACACAAGCGGGATGCGTGCAAAAAACGTGCCTGCGGCAAAAAACAGCATCCAGCGCCGCTGCACCAGCAGCACCGCCAGTGCCAGGCCCAGCAGCACGAACGGCGGCAGCATCCACCACGTCAGGTCGATCAGCCCGCCCGCAAAGTCGGTGCTGGATGCCATATCCACAATAAACGCCCGGCGCAGCTCCTTGTTCAACGGCTGCACGGCGGCGCTGTCCTGCAAAAAGCTCTTTTGGTCGTCCTGCGTCGGCTCGCCCTGATACAGCAAAAATGCCGATGCAAACGCGATCTTCTGGTTAGACTGGCCGTTCTGGCGCTGGCGCAGCGTGTTGTAGAACACACCCGCACGCTCCCGCAGCATGCTCTTGGGATACTTGAGGGCCAGCTTTATAATGGCCTTCTGGCAGGCCGACCAGTCCTCCGCCGAGCCGCCGCGCCCGGCGATCATCCCCCCGCGCAGTTCATTGCCGTGGGTCTCGGGGTTGGCGCGGCAGAATTCCACATCAAACACGCGGTCAATGTCGGCCAGCGCCTCGGCGTCCTCCACGGGGTCGGCATCCTGTACCAGCGCCGCCGTCTGATAGCACAGTGCGATCATCTTGTACTGCCACGCCTCGCCCATCAGCGCGCTGCTGTAGCGGGAGCAGGCGAAATACCCCACCAGCACCAGCGCCGTCACCGCGCCCACCGCCAGCGGGCGCAGCAGCCTGCGGGCGCAGAGCAGCGCCAGCAGCACCGGGATGGCGGCCAAATAGTAGACGCACTCGCTGCGCCACGACGCAGCCAGCGTGCCCAGAATCACGATAGCGGCCAGCTCCTTTTTGTTCAGCTTCGTGCCGCGCAGGTAGATGGCCACCAGCATGAACACCAAAAACAGCTCGGTCCACGTTGACCAGGTCGTGCGGAAAGGCTGCTGGGTGTGCATCAGCACGGGCGGCAGCAAAAACGGCAGGTAGACCAGCGCAAACCACGCCGGGCGCACCGGGCGGGTCAGCCGCTTTTCGGCCAGGTCCTGCGCCGTGGCCGCAAAGCAGCCCACAATGCCGCTGATAAGCAGGTTCTGCACCAGCACGACGCCGCCGGGCATCGGCACAAACATCAGCGACAGAATGAACGCGCCGCTGGTCAGAAAGTGCTGCCATGAGTTGGGCTGCAGCGTCCGCGCCAGATACAGCACGGCCAGGTCATCATTGCCCCAGATGCCGGGCCAGACGATGAGCAGGATGACCAGATTCACCGCCAGATACGGCAGCGTCCAGGCCACCCACCGCCGGGCAAATTTGTCCCCGGCGCGCAGCTTCTGCACCAGCGTCACCGCGCCGTGCACCAGCCCGAACGCCAGCACCAGAAACAGCGCCTTGTAGACAAAAAACGCCGGTGTGCGCCAGTCATAGCGGAAGAACAGCCTGTCCGTTCCCAGCGTCAGGGCGCACCACAGCACCGCAGCCGCCAGCTCTGCCGCCGTTCGCTTTTTTGCAGGTGTTTTCATTCTTACTCCTTCAGGTCAGCGCGTCAAAACCGGCCTTATTGGCGGGTGCCTCCGCCGCGCGGTACTCGTCCGGCGTGCCGAACGGCAGATGTAAATCACACGCAAAGCCCGCAATTCTTGCGCCCTGCGCGGCCAGCACATTGTAAATGCCGGAGACAAAAAATTCCTTGTACTCGCAGTTTTTCAGGTATTCGGCGCAGGCGTCGGCGTAGGTTTTCTTATCCTTGAAATAGTACGCGCCGCAGATGGCATCATGGCTGACGACCTGCTTTTCCACCGTATGGCAGACATTGCCGTCCGCGCCGTACTGCAGATAGCTGTACGCGGGGGAATCGCTCTCAAACGTCAGCAGTGCGCCCGCCGGGCCGTTTGCAAAGCCGCCCTTAGCGCAGAACTCGTTGAACGCCCTGCAAACAAACAGATGGTCGCAGTCGTTGAACAAAATCGGCTCACCGTCTGGCAGGCCCTCACAGCCCTTCAGCGCCGTGACGGCCGCGCCCTCGGTCACCTCGGGCAGCGCCACAATGCGGGCCGCGGGCCAGTACGCCTTGATTTTTTCGTCTATGGCAAAGTCGCGGATATGCTCCTCGAGCACCACAAACGTGAGGTCCGCGCAGTCCACAAACTTTTCCACGCTGCGCGCCGCCCAGTAAAAGAACGGCTTTCCGTTAATTTCGATCAGCGGTTTCGGGCAGACAAAGCCGTTTTCAAAAAATCGGCTGCCCCTGCCGGCCATGGGGAGAATCAGGTGAAGTTTAGACATGATGTACCTCTTTTCAAAAAGCCTTTCCCTGCGGGGGAAGGTGGCACGCAGCGCGGGGATGAGGGGCGGCCTGCCGCCATTGCCTGTGCAATTTTCCGCAGAAGAGTTGCTCCATTCACTCTGCCCTCATCAGTCGCCTGCGGCGACAGCTTTCCCCCGATGGGGAAGCCTTTTTACTTTTCCAGCCCCGCCAGCATCCGCGTCTCGGCCTCAATGACTCTGCCCAGCCCCGTCTCAATATCGACCTGCGGCTGCCAGCCGTAGACCTCGCGGGCGTGGGTGTTGTCGCACTGGCTGAACTTGTTGACCTCGTGGTCCAGGATCTCCGGTTTGATGCCGTAGGCCCCGCCGTACAGCTCGGGGTACTTGGCCCAGTAATGGCTGCTCGGGCAGTATTTGGCCTCAATATTTTTGCCCATCAGGCGGTTGGCAATGGCGTACAGCTCGCGCACGGAATAGCTCTGGTTGCTGGACACGTTCACCGCGTCAAAGCCCTTCTGCGGGTGTTCGACGACGCGCAGCGCCAGCGCGATCAAATCATCCACATAGATGTAATCGCGGCGCTGGTTTCCGTCGGAGTGGAACTCCGGCGTGCGGTCATAGTACAGCTCGCGGATCATGTAGCCGACGAACGGCGGCTGCTTGCGCAGGCAGTCGATGTGCGGGCCGTAGACGTTGGCAAAGCGCAGGCAGGTCACAGTCATGCCGTAGGTGTCGGCAAAGCTCTGGGCAAAGCGCTCACCGCAGTATTTCGTGTTCGGGTAAATGAGCGTCGGCGGGTTGAACTTACCCTCCACCGTCGGGAACTCGGTCTCGTTCTCGTACATGGCGTTGGTGGATGCCTGCACGAGCTGTTTGATGCCGGTGCGGCGGCCCGCCTCCAGCAGGTTGACCAGACCCAGGGTGTTGACCTCAATGGCCTGCACGGGGTCGCTCTGGCAGTCCGGCAGCGGCGCAATGCCCGCAATGTTATACACAACATCGAACTTTTCCGCCTCGAACAGAGCCAGCATCCCGGCCTTGTCGCGGATGTCCATTCTGCGCACCTCTGCGCCAAAATCATGGTCGTCAAACTTCAGGTTGTCCAGATTGCCGTAGGAGAAGTTGTCAATGCCGACGACCTCGTCCCCGCGCTTCCACAGCGTATGCCACAGCTGGCCGCCGATAAACCCGGCAGCGCCCGTCACCAGAATCTTCATACCAAAGCCCTCCTTACAGGTTGGAAGCTACGACTTCGTAGCTGTAATCTTCAATGATTTTCTCGCGCCATTCGCGCTCCACAAAGGCCCGCGGCCCGGCCAGATACTTGCCGCAGAGCTTGAGCAGGCTGATGCCGAAGCTCGTCAGCTTGTTGTTGCTGACCTGGTCCTCCTCCCGCCAGCTGATGGGGAAGAACAGCACCCGCTGCTTCATCTGGCAGAGCGCCAGGATCATGCAGTCGTTAAAATACAGCGTATCCGGGAACTTTTTGTAGTACTCGTTTTTCAGCGGTTCCACGGCATACAGGTTCAGCCCGCTGCCCAGATCGGTGATTTTTTTGCGGGCCACTAAGCTAAAGAGCCAGTTGAAGCCGTAGTTGCCCCAGGTGCGCAGCGCACTGTAGCCGCCGGTCTTGCTGCCCTTCATAAAGCGGGAGCCAAGGCAGCAGTCGTATTTTTTGTAGGTGCCGTCGTTCAGAATCGGCAGCAGGTCCGCAATAGCGCCCTGGTCGTCGCCGTGCAGCACGACCAGATGCTCGTACCCGTGGGCCGCCGCGTAGCCGAACGCGACCTTGTGGCTGCCGCCCAGACCGTAGTTCTGGTCATTGCGCAGCAGGCGGACCGGCGCGTCGGGGTGGCGGGCCATCCAGTCCTGCACGGCGGCCTCGGTGCCGTCGGCAGAGCGGTTGTTTACGACGATGCACTCCCCCACCCACGGGGCAATGCGCTGATCCAACAGCTGCGAAAGCACCCGCGTGACCTGCTTTTCGCAGTTATAAGCAGGGATAAAAACCAGCAGTTTTTCCATGGAAAGCTCCTTTTCTGCACACAGTTCTACATAATAAAGATTATACAACACCGCGCCGCCAATCGCAAGAAAAAAAGCCCCCTCTTGGAAAAAGAGGAGGCAATTTTTGCGGGTCAGGACAGCGCAGACCTCCGCGGGCGGATACGGGGTCCGCCCCTACGTCTGTAGGGGTCGGCGTCCCCGACGACCCGTACCCGTCTGCGGCGCGGAAAAGCACGTGGGCCTGTATCGGCATACACCTTTTCGTGCGGGCGGATTCCACACAATGCCGTCTGCCGCAAAAGGATTATTGTATCGGCATACACCTTTTCGTAGGGGCGGATTCCATATCCGCCCGTGCCCGCTCACGATACCGCAAACCTGACCCTCTGTGCATCCAAATTCCGATACAGCACATACCCCGCCGGGCACGCCGCGTCCGCCTTTTCCAACGCGCTCGTATCCACCGGCACGCCGTCCGCTGCCAGCACCCAGTCTGCCGCGTCCAAATCGGTATATGCCCTGCCCGGGTACTCCGGCCCGACGGTCTCGGCGGTCAGGTCCAGCACGCCGTCTGCCAGCGCACCGCTCTGCAAAAGCGTCTCATACTCGACAATATAGACATCCCGCGCGACATACGTTTCTATGAGCTGGCTGTCCCGCTGGCGCACGCCGTAGGGGATAAACAAAATTCTGCCGTCCAGCTCCGCCAGCGCATCGTTCAGCGCCGACGCCTGCTGTGCGGTCCCGGCGGGGACCTCATACGTCCAGCGGTTGATGCGCCACTCGCCCGCGTAGCACAGCACGCAGAGCACCAGCGCCGCACCGGCCAGCACGCGGCGGCCCCTGTGGCGCACCAGCAGCACGCCCAGCACGGCCACGCCAACCGCAATCACTGCACGCCACACCGCCAGCCACGCCCCCTGCCCCAGCACGGGCAGGCGGTCCGTGCGGTCCGCCACGAAGTCAAACCACTGCAAAAGGGTGTTGTCGCCCGCGCCCGCGCCGATGGCCCGGCAGACGGCCACGAACAGCACGCCCCAGGCTATCGTCAAAACCGCCAAGATCCGGCGGCGCGTTTTGGTCAGCTTTTCATCCAGCGTGTCCAGCGTCACCGCCAGCAGCGGGATCAGCAGCGGCTCCAGATACCGCGTATGCTGCCGCGGCGACGGCGAGCCTAAATCCTCGCGCACCGTGATGGACCACGCAATGACCGCCACGCCGATGCCAAGGGAGAGCAGCAAAAAGAGCGGCAGCTGGGTGCGGCGGGCATCGCTGCCCCTGCGCGGACGGTGCAGCCCGCAGAGCGGCAGCAGCACCGGGAACACCCAGAACGCCAGCACGGCAAACAGCGCGTCGCACACCAGCGCAAACGGCAGAAAGCGCCACTGCTCCGCCGTCAGCCAGCCGGTCTGGTTGTAGGAGTTGCCCAGCCCGCGGAACAGCGTCGCCTTGGCCAGCAGAAAGCAGACCAGAAAGCTGCCCAGCAGCGCGGCATTGCAGGCCAGCTCCGCCCGCCACGACGCCTTGTCATGCCACCAGACCCACGCGCGCACAAGCACCCAGGCGATCAGATAATAGAGCGCGACCTCCTTGTTCAGATACAGCAGATAGCAGAACGCCCCCGCCGCCGCGCACCAGCCCACGCGGGCCTTCGGCTCTGCCAGCATCGCCCGCAGGAAAAAATACACCTGCCACAGCGACAGTGGCAGAAACACCGTCTCGCTCATAAACGTACTCGCAGCGGACATCGTGGGCAGCACCGCCGTAACGCCGACGAGAAACGCCGTGCGGCGGCGGTTCATGCCCATGGCCCGTGCCAGCGCATAGGCCGGGAACACCGCGCTTGCCATATATACGGCGTTCAGCCAGCCGATGGCCGTGATCTGCGCGGCGGTGGTTTTCAGCAGCAGCGCCGGCAGGATGCAGAGCGGGTATAGAATTTTCTGGTAGTCGCTGGGCATATTGCGCACCCGCAGTCCGCGCCCCTGCAAAAGGCTGCGCGCCACATCCAGATACCGCAGCTCGTCGCTGTAGACGGCCAGCTCCCGCGGGTAGCTGCTGAGCGCGCCGTACACCACGGCGCACACCACAAACACCCCTGCGACCCAGACCCAGGGAGAGATCTTTTTATGTGTAGATGGCATGGGGACCTCCGAAAATTCAGCTTTCCTTTATTATAAAGCATATTATAAAGCATTCAACCGCCCCTGTAAACAAAAAACAGGCACAGCCCATTGGCCATGCCCGGTATAGAACTTATTCTTTGTCCTTCAACTCACCCCGGCAGCGGTACAGCGCGCCCAGGATGAACACGAAGCAGATCACCCAGGTGACCGGCTCACAGAAGCAGACCGCCGTGTAGCCCACCGCGGGCACGATCCACACGCCGAAGATGACCTTGCCGATGAGTTCCAGTCCGCTGGCCAGCAGCGGCTCTACCGTGTGCCGGATGCCCTGCAGCATGTTGCGCAGAATGACCAGCACGGCCATCGGCGGGATGACCGGTGCGCTGATTTTCAGGTACAGCAGCGCGTTGGAGATAATGACCTCGTCCGTGGTGCCCGTGATGCCGCGGATGGCGGCCCCGCCCAGCAGGAAGGTGAACGCCATCACAAACACCCACCACACAAAATAGATCGCAAGCGCGGCTCTGCCAAATGCGGCTGCGGCGGCCCGCACCCAGATTCTGGCTGCTGAACGTCGCCACGCCGATGCCCAGCGCACCGCCCGGGATAAAGTACAGCTCAGCTAAGCGGCGCGCGGCGGTCTGCGCCGTGATGTAGACGCTGCCCAGCGCGTTGATGCTGCTTTGCAGCGCCACGCTGCCCAGATTGTAGATGGCGCTCATCAGCCCCATGCTCAGGCCCGCCCAGAACATACTGGTCACGGCGCGGCGCGTGGCAGCCCCGAGCTGCCGGGGCGTAAAGCGCAGCTCCGGGTAGCCGCGCAGGATGTACACAACGCCCAGCACGGCGCTGATGCCCTGCGCCAGCACCGTGGCAATGGCTGCGCCGCGCACGCCCAGCCCCAGCGGCCCCATGAACGCGGCGTCCAGCCCGACGTTCAGCACGCTGCTGAACAGCAGGAACAGCAGCGGCGTCACGCTGTTGCCGACGGCGCGCAGCAGCGCAGCCTCCATATTATAAAGCATCGTCAGCGGGATGCCCAGCAGAATGACGGTCAGGTAGGCGGACGCGCCGCCCCATGCCTGTGCCGGGACCTGCAAAACGGTCAGCAGCGCGTCGCGGCCCAGCAGGGAGCACCCCGTCAGCACCAGCGACACCGCCGCCGACAGCGTGACCATCCAGCCCACGGCGCGGCGTATCCCGCTTTCATCGCCCGCGCCAAAATAGCGGCTGACCGTCAGCGCCAGGCCGTTGTTCATGCCGAAGGCAAAGTTCATGATAAGCCCGTACAGCGCCGCCGTCGCGCCGATCTCCGCCAGCGCGGCGGAGCCCAGCAGGTGCCCGGCCAGCGCAGTGTCGGTCAGGTTGTACAGCTGCTGCAAAAGGTTGGAGCAGAACAGCGGCATCGAAAATTGCAGCACCAGGCGGAACGGGTCGCCTTGGGTCATATCCAGCACACGGCTTTTGTGCGCGGTGGCCATAATGTAACATCTCCTTTATTGGTTGCAGGGTCTATTATACGGGACGGCACAGGGCGTGTCAATCGGATCATTCCGGCACGGGACACGGACAAAACCGCCGGGAACGCGGAAAGGAACGTGTGGAATTTTCCCAAACAATCAAATTCTTTTGCGGATGGAAAGCCGGGCCCGGGTGTCGTATAATGCAGACAAAAAGCAAATGCTGCAACACTGTTATTTTGCAAAGAAGGAGAGAGCTTATGCAAACCTGTACACTGGCAGTCGACATCGGCGCGTCCAGCGGGCGGCACATCGCAGGCACCGTGCAGAACGGAAAAATCACCCTGCAGGAGGTCTACCGCTTCGAAAACGGCGTCCACCGCGAGAACGGCCACCTCTGCTGGGACATCGACACCCTGGCGAAAGAGGTCGTCAACGGCCTGAAGGCTGCACACGACGCAGGCTTTGCCCCCGCGACCATCGGCATCGACACCTGGGCCGTCGATTTTGTGCTGCTGGATGCGGACAATAAGCGTATCGGCGACGCCGTCGCCTACCGCGACGAGCGCACCGAGGGCATCCGCGAGGCGCTGGAAAAGGAATACGGCCTGACCTTTGCCGACCACTACGCCCGCACCGGCATCCAGTACCAGCCGTTCAACACGGTCTACCAGCTGATGGCGCTCAAAAAGGAGCACCCGGAGCAGCTGGCCGCCGCCAAAACGTTCCTGATGGTGCCCGATTACCTGAACTACCTGCTCTGCGGCGTGCCCGCCAATGAGTACACGAACGCCAGCACCACGGCGCTGGTGGGCGCGGACAGCAGGGACTGGGACGATGCACTGATCGAAAAGCTGGGTCTGCCGCGCGGCATCTTCCAGCCCATCAAGACCGCCGGGACCGTGCTGGGGCATCTGACGCCGGAAATTCAGAAGGCTGTCGGCTTTGACGCCGAGGTCATTCTGCCCGCGACCCACGACACCGGCTCGGCGTTCCTCGCCGTGCCCGCGCGGGATGAGTACGCCGCTTACCTGTCCAGCGGCACATGGAGCCTGCTGGGCGTGGAAAACGCAGCGGCCATCACCGGCCCGGACAGCTGCGCCGCCAACTTTACGAACGAGGGCGGCTATGAATACCGCTACCGTTACCTGAAAAACATCATGGGCCTGTGGATGATCCAGTCCGTCCGCCGTGAGCTTGGCGAAAAGACCGGCACCCGCCCGAGCTTCCCGGAGCTGATCGCCGCCGCGAAGGAGGCCGCCGACTTCCCCAGCTGCGTTGACCCCGATGACAACCGCTTCTTAGCGCCTGCCTCCATGATCGAAGAAGTCAGAACAGCCTGCGCCGACACGCACCAGCCCGTGCCCGCCGCCACCGGCGAGGTCATGCAGTGCGTCTACAACTCCCTGACGCAGGACTACCGCCGCGCCGTGGAGACCTTGCAAAGCCTGACCGGCAAGACCTACACAAGCCTGAACATCGTCGGCGGCGGCAGCCAGGACGGCTACCTGAACCAGCAGACCGCCAACGCCACCGGCCTGACCGTGTTTGCAGGCCCAACCGAGGGCACAGCGCTGGGCAACCTGATGGTGCAGTTCATCCACAGCGGCGATTTTGCCGACCTGGCCGAGGCCCGCGCCGCCATCCGGCGCAGCTTTGAAATTAAAGAGTATCAGCCGGAGTAAACGACCCGGCGGGGTGGGGGCACCCCGCCCTACATCCAACCGTAGGGCGGCATGCCCTCATGCCGCCGCCAGCCTGCCGTTCACCCTGGTTTGTAGGGGAGGGTCTTGACCCTCCCGTGCCCGCGCCCGACACCGTATACTTCCCGGGAGGGATAAATCCCTCCCCTACACGCACATCACAACAAATCCATATACAGGAGGTCCCACCATGTTAGTCGAAACCAAAGCCCGCGTTGGCGTGTTCGCCATTGCGCTGGGCGCTTACCTGCCGCAGTTCCCCACGCTGGTCCCCGAGTTTGAGGGCCAGTACGCCGCCTTCAAAAAGACGCTGCCCGACACCGTCGAGGTCATCGACGGCGGCATCGTCACCACCAAGGAGCAGTCCATGGCCGCGGGCGATAAGTTCCGCGCCGCCGACGTTGACCTTGTCATTCTGCAGCTGCTGACCTACGCTACCTCTTACAATATGCTGCCCGCCGTGCGCGACCTCGACGTGCCCGTCGTCCTCGTCAACGTGCAGAAGAAGAAGGCCCCCGACTACGCCAACACCGACACCCCCACCTGGCTGGGTGAGCTGTACGCCTGCGGCGCTGTCGGCGAGATGGTCGCTGACCTGGAGCGCGCCGGTAAGCGCCACGCCGTCATCACCGGCGTTGTCGAGGGCGGTGACCCCGCCGTGCAGGCCGAAATCAACGACTGGTGCAAGGCCGCGCAGGTGCGCCGCCGCTTCCGTGATACGAACCTTGCGCAGATCGGCCGCCCGTACCCCGGCATGATGGATCTGTACATCGACGAGACGAACCTGTACAACCGTATGTGGCTCTACACCAAGCAGTTTGACTGGGAGAAGATGTGGGCCATCGCCGACAACATCACCGACGAGGACGCCATCCGCGCCAAGGCGCAGGACATTCTGGACACCTTCGATATTGAGGGCGGCGGCACGGTAGAGAAGGTCTGGGATATGGCCCGCTACGTTGTCGCATTTGAGCAGTGGGTCAGGGATGAGAAGATCGCCTTCGTCGCCAGCCACTACGACGGCTTCGCCAAGGGCGTGGCCGGTAAGCTGGACTCGATGCTGATCCCCGCGTTCTCGATGCTCATCAAGCAGGGCACGGCCTGCGCCGTCGAGGGCGACATCAAGGTCGCGATGGCCATGTCCATCCTCAAGACCATTGCGGGCTGCGGCCAGCTGAGCGAGATGTACTCCATCGACTTCAATGAGGACATCTGCATCATCGGCCACTCCGGCTCCGGCGACGCCGACATCTCCACGGCCAGAAAGCCGACCATGAAGATCGTGCCCGTGTTCCACGGCAAGACCGGCGGCGGCTACCTGACCC
>OOCZ01001963.1_pt1 | contig 11850 bp, 8 predicted proteins | sample 1671631 | NCBI WGS metagenome assembly OOCZ01 (sample SAMN06348176, study PRJEB24527) | human gut metagenome | reverse complement strand
CACTTAGAATTATGCGGTATTGCCTTTACTTTTGCCCCCCGGCAGGATATACTTAAAAGCAGAACAATACGGGCAGCCAGAAGCCCGGCCAAATATAAGGATGTGTTATCATGAACCTGAAAGGCAAAACCATTGTGCTGGGCATTACCGGCGGGATTGCTGCTTATAAAATGCCCAATGTGGCCCATGCCCTGGCCAAAGCCGGCGCTAATGTGCATGTGCTGATGACCAAAAACGCCACGGAGTTTATCACCCCGCTGGTGTTTGAAACCCTGACCAACAACCGCTGCATTGTGGATACCTTTGACCGCAACTTCCAGTATGATGTGGCCCATGTTTCGCTGGCCAACGCGGCGGATTTGATGCTGATCGCCCCGGCAACCGCAAATGTGATCGCCAAGCTGGCCCACGGCCTGGCGGATGACATGCTGACCACCGTTACCCTGGCGGCCCGCTGCCCCAAGCTGGTGGCCCCCGCCATGAACACCCATATGCTGGAAAACCCCATCACCCAGGATAACCTGAAAACGCTGGAACATTACGGTTTCACCGTCATTCCCTCCGGTTCCGGCCTGTTGGCCTGCGGCGATACGGGCTCCGGCCGCCTGCCCGATGAGGGCGTTCTGGTGGACTATGTGGCACGGGAGCTGGAACACGAAAAAGACATGCAGGGCATGAAAGTGGTGGTTTCCGCTGGCGGCACCCGCGAACCGATGGACCCGGTGCGCTACCTGACCAACCATTCCACCGGCAAAATGGGCTATGCCGTGGCCCGCGCCTGTATGCTGCGCGGCGCGGATGTGACGCTGCTGACATCTTCCGACTTGCCGCCGGTTCCGTTTGTCAAAATGGTGCCTTTTGCCACCGCGGCAGAACTGTTTGAAGCTGTCAAGGCCAACGCCATGGATGCCGATGCCCTGGTGATGGCTGCCGCCGTGGCCGACTACCGCCCGGCGGAAGTAGCATCGGACAAGGTGAAAAAGCACGATGGCGAGATGAACATCGCGCTGGAACGCACCGATGACATTTTGGCGTGGGTCGGCGCACACAAGCCGGAAACGCTGTTTGTCTGCGGCTTTTCGATGGAAACGAAAGATCTGATCGAAAATTCTACTGCCAAGCTGCACAAGAAAAACATGGATATGATTGTGGCCAACAATGTTAAGGTGCCCGGCGCCGGTTTTGGCGTGGATACCAACGTTGTAACCCTGATTACCGAAAGCATTTCCACTGCGCTGCCGCTGCAAAGCAAGGATGATGTTGCCATGCACATTGCGGACGTCATTGTGGAAGCAAAGCGGAAAAAACAGAAAAAGTAAATCTGCCCCCGCAAAACAAACGAAGCAGCAAAAGAATAAGCTGATTTGGCACCCCTGCAGCCGCGCAGGGGTGCTTTTGCATGTGCACACAATTTTCACATCCTGGCAAAAAAACGACGCACAATTTTCACAAATAGGCAGTATACTTCTGGATAGTTCAGGGGTACGCCTGCCCTGCGGCGGGCGGCCCCCAAGAAAAGGGGAGTGCATCCATTGATCGAAGTCAAGCATTTGACCAAGCGTTACGGAAAACACACCGCGGTCGATGATATCAGCTTCACTGTGCAGGACGGCTGTATTTACGGCCTGCTGGGGCCCAACGGTGCCGGCAAATCCACCACAATGAACATGATCACCGGGTATCTTGCGCCCACGGGCGGCACCGTTGCCATTGACGGCCATGATGTTCAGGAAGAGCCCAAGGAGGCCAAAGCCTGCATCGGCTACCTGCCGGAAATTCCGCCGCTGTATACCGATATGACCGTGCAGGAATACCTGCTGTTTGTCAGCGAGCTGAAAGGCAAAAAGAAAAAAGCGGACCGCGTGCAGGATGTGGCGCAGGCCGTGCAGCGCGCTGGGCTGCAGGAGATGGAAAAGCGGCTGATCCGCAACCTTTCCAAAGGCTACCGCCAGCGCGTTGGCATTGCCGCTGCGCTGCTGGGCAGCCCCAAGGTGATCATTCTGGACGAACCCACCGTTGGCCTAGACCCCGCCCAGATGATCGAGATCCGCAACCTCATCCATGACCTGGGAGAGACCCACACCGTCATCCTTTCCAGCCATATCCTGAGCGAAGTGCAGACGATCTGTGACCGCGTGCTGATTATTGCGCACGGTAAAGTGGCCGCCCAGGGCACGCCGGAAGAGCTGGCCGCCCAGCTGGCTGCCCGCGGCATGATTGCCGCCACGGCACTTGGCACCAAAGAACAGATTCTGGCCGCTGCCGCCAAGGTGGAGGGCCTGACCGACCTGCGCGTGACCGCAGAAAAGGGCGATGAAGTCAGCTTTACCGCCACCAGCACCGCCGGTGCAGACCTGCGCGCGGCCCTGTCCAAGGCGCTGGCCGAAGCTGGCTGCCCGGTTGTGTCCCTGACAAGCGATACGATGAGTTTGGAGGATATCTTCCTACAGATCACCGAGACTGCACCGGAGGAAGCCCAGCCGGAAGAAACCGAAGAACCGGCTCCGGAAGCGGCTGCCGCACAGCCGGAACAGTCTGCTGAGCCTGCCGAACCGCAGGCCTCGGCGGATGATACTCCGGAACAACCGGAAGCCGAAAACGACCAAAAGGAGGAAGAGTGAGCCATGTTTGCCATTTTTAAGCGGGAACTGCGCAGCTATTTCACCAGCCTGGTCGGCTATGTTGTCATTGGTGTTATGCTGGCGTTTATCGGGTTATATTACTCCGCCAACTGCCTGGTGTATGGCACGTCGGATTTTTCAACCGTTTTGTATTCTACCACGCTGGTCATGCTGTTTTTGCTGCCGGCGCTGACCATGCGCAGCTTTGCGGATGAACGCCGCAATAAAACCGACCAGCTGCTGCTCACCAGCCCGGTGGGTATTCCTTCTATCGTGATGGGTAAGTATTTTGCCCAGCTGGCGGTGTTTGCCGTGCCCATGGCGGCAGCGGCCATCATGCCGCTGGTGCTCACGGCCTTTGGCACCATCTCCCTTACCAGCGCTTACGCCACCTGGCTGGCGTACTTTTTGATGGGCGCTGCCTGCATTGCCATCGGTACCTTTGTCTCCGCCCTGACGGAAAACCAGATCATTGCGTACCTGGCTACTTTTGGTGCGCTGCTGATCTGCTACCTGATGAACGGCATCAAGAGCCTGTTCACCAGCGGCAACACGCTGGCATTCATCGTGTTCTGCGTGGTGCTGGCGGTTGTGGCTCTGCTGGTCGGTCTGGCCTGCAAAAATGTCACGGTGGGCAGCGCGGTGTTCTGCGGCGGTGCCGTGGTGCTGGTGCTGCTGTTTAAGCTGCGCCCGGCCTGGCTGCTGACCGGCTTTAACAGCGTGCTTGGCGCGCTGGCACTGTTCCAGCCGTTTACGGATTTTGTGGGCGGCATGTTCAGCGTGACCGGCATTGTGTATTATCTATCGGTGGCGGGACTGTTCCTCTTCCTGACGGGTCAGGCACTGGAACGCCGCCGCTGGAATTAAAGAGGGGGGTCCGACGATGAACTTTAAGAAAAAGAACGCGGCCAATGCCCCTGCCCCTAACCAGGCACAGCAGGCAGCGCGCCGCCGCAGCCTGCGCAGCGGTGCTTACGCCAGCGTGCTGGCCGTTGTGGTGCTGGTGCTGGTAATTCTGCTCAACCTTGTGGTGGGCGCGGTGCCCACCAAGTTTACCCAGTTTGATATTTCCACCGGCAAAATGTTCACCCTGAGCGATACCACCAAAACCATGCTGCAGGAACTGAACACCGATGTGACCGCCTATTACCTGGCGGAAACCGGCAACGAGGATTCCAACATTACGCGAATTCTGGACCGCTATGCGGGCGAAAGCAACCATTTTACCTGGCAGCAGCGCGACCCCGCGCTGTACCCCACCTTTGCACAGCAGTATGACGCGCAGAACGCAAGCTCCTCCAGCGTGATCCTTGTATGCGGGGATAACCACACCGTGGTGGACTACAATGATATGTATACGGCGGATTATTCCAGCTATTATACCACCGGCAGTTACACAATGAGCTTCTCCGCTGAGAACGCGCTGTCCTCCGGCATTGCCAAGGTCACGCGGGAGAACAGCTATGTGCTGTACCAGCTGACCGGCCACGGCGAATCCAGCCTGGAAAGCGATTTTACCGAAACGCTGGATAATTCCGGCGTTGCCATGCAGGACCTGAACCTGCTGACCACCGATACAGTGCCCGAAGATGCCGCAGCCCTGCTGATCAACGACCCGCAGGCGGACCTTTCCACCCTGGATGCCGCTGCCATCAAGACCTATCTGGAAAACGGCGGCCACCTGTTTGTGACCACTGATCTGACGGTGAGTACCCCCAACCTGGATGCCCTGCTGGCAGAGTACGGCATGACCCGCCAGGAAGGCCTTGTGATTGAAAACGACAGCAGCTATTACGCTTACCGCTACCCGCAGACCTACCTGCTGCCGAGCCTGAGCTCCAACGATATCACCGCGGGCATAACTGACGGCATGTATGTTTTTACCCCCGTGGCACAGGGCATTGTGAAAGGCGACAGCACCGATGACCTGACCCTGACCACCCTGCTGAGCACCAGCAGCACGGCCTATTCCATGCAGGCCACCGCCGAGCAGGGGGAAAACGATCCCAACGGCCCCTTTAACATTGCCGTTGCCGCCAGCAACAGCACCACTGGTGCAAAGGTAGTGTGGGTGAACTGCGCTAATCTACTGAACAGCAAGGGGATAGAGTATGTCGCTAGGGAATATGCCTCGTTGTTGATTGGTGGCAACGCACAGCTACTAACAAGTACCGTGAACTGGATGACCGGCGAAGAAAACGGTGTGGTGATTGACAGCAAGAGTATGAGCGCCGAAACCTTGACGGTACCTGCCAAGGCCATCATGCTGCTTGGCCTGCTGTTTACCATCGTGGTGCCGCTGGCCTTTATCGTGGCCGGTATTGCCATCACTTTGGTGCGCCGCCGCCGTTGATATTTCCAGTGCCGCAGAAACCTTAGGAGATAACAGCCAATGAACACAAAGAAAATGTTGCCCCTTTTTGTGCTGGTTCCCGTGGTGGTTGTGCTGGGCGTTGCCCTTGGTGTGCTGAACCATGCAGACACCGAGGAAGAGGATACCAGCATTGCACTGTGCAGCCTGGATGCTGACAGTGTGACCGCGATTGCCTACAAAGACGCCAGCGATGGCGCAACGTTGGAATCCGCCCTGACCAAAACGGATGATACCTGGACACTGGATTCTGACCCCGCGCTGCCCCTTGACCAGAGTAAGGCCCAAGGCGTTGCCGATAGCATGACCGCTCTGACCGCGCTGCGCGAACTGAGCGATGACGCCGACGTTGCCAGCATGGGCTTTGATACCCCGACTTATGAGCTGAGCCTGAAAACGGCAGATACCGAATGGACGCTGACCGTTGGCAGCAAGAACTCCATCACAAACAACTGGTATGCCCGCCTGAGCGCAGACGGCCCGGTGTATACGCTGGACAGTTCGGCCCTGAGCGGCATCTGCAAAACCGCAAAGCAGCTGTATGCCGCCCAGAGCATTACGGACATAGATGTGGACGATGTGACCAAGATGGTGGTGCAGACCGCCAACGGCGGAACCCTGAGCTTTGCCCAGAATGACAGCACCTGGACGCTGACGGATGATGCGGAGTATAACCTGAATCAGGATATCGTCAAAAAGATGGCGAGCACCATCTGCGATCTGAAAACCAAGTGGAGCGTGACCGAACCGCAAGCCGATGCCGTGTATGGTCTGGATACCCCCAATGCCATCGTTACCCTGATCGCATCGGACGGCACCAGCATCCAGTGCAGCTTTGGTGGCAACGACGCCGAGGATGATACCCTGTGCTACCTGCGCAGCTCCGGCGCAGCAGGCGTTGTGTATGAAGTGAGCACTGACGCCCTGAACGCCTTTGCCTATGACAAGGCAGCGCTGGAAGCCGAGGAGGAAGCCACCCCCGAAACCGCCGATGTTGCCGCCGAAGACCCGGTTGGCAATGACAATACCGTTGATGATGAATAATCGGTCCGGCAGCAAAGCCTGAACCAATGCAAAGCCCCCGGCACGGTGCCAAACCACTGTGCCGAGGGCTTTTTGCAGAGTAATGCGGGATTTTACCACTTGATTCCTGTAAATTCCGTTCCATTCTGCCGCGAGGTATGGTATAATCAAAATACAATAAAACACGCCGCAAGGCCAGCATATGCAGCAGGGCGCGTTGTGCGGGGAAAATGGCATTTCCCTATAGTGACCGCAGGGGCGCACATTGTGCGCCCGCCAACTTAAGGCAAAGATATTTCCCTGTGAAAATATGGATAGGGAAAATGCCTTTTATGTAACAATTTGGATGACTTCTTCGTTTATCTTATTAGAGGATACACCCTAGACAAACAGCAGGGGGCGGTAAGCATGAAAAAAAGATTCGCGGCATTTGTGTCAACCGTTTTGGCGGCAGTCTTGTGCGCCTGTTCTGCTGCCCCAAAAGATGTACTCCCCAATAAGGCGGCCCAGCCGACCGAAGCACCAACACAGCAAGCCCAAACCACGCAGGCAGCACCCACGGAACAGCCCACCCCGGAGCCGGACCTCGTGCAGCAGCTGCTGGAGGAGATGACGCTGGAACAAAAGGTGGGGCAGCTCTTTCTTGTTCGACCCGATTCCCTGGACTTGAGCCAAACGCAGGACCAGATCAACGATGCCAAGGCGGACGGCGTGACCGAACTGACGGATGCCATGCGCCAGACTTTGGCGGAGTACCCGGTGGGCGGCGTGGTGATCTTTGGCAAAAATCTGGAAAGCCCGCAGCAGATCACCCAATTCCTGGACGATTTGCAGCAGGCGAGCGATACGCCGCTCTTTACTGCCGTTGATGAGGAGGGCGGCCTGGTGGCGCGCCTTGCCAACAATGCCGCGTTTGACCTGCCCCAATACGAAAGCGCTGCGGCAGTGGGAACATCCGGTAACCCGGAAGATGCCCGCGCCATGGGCCGCACCATTGGCGGCTACTTAAAAGAATACGGCTTTAACCTGGATTTTGCCCCTGTGGCCGATGTGAACACCAACCCCGATAACCCGGTCATCGGTACCCGCGCGTTCAGCAGTGAACCGCAGACCGCCGCCGACCTTGTGGGTGGGGCGTGCGCCGGGTTTGCCGATGCGGGCATTGCCTGCACCCTCAAGCATTTCCCCGGCCATGGCGATACCAGCGAGGATACCCACGTTGGCACCGTAACGCTGAACAAAACGCTGGATGACCTGCGCAGCTGTGAGCTGGTGCCCTTTGCCCAAAATGTGAACAATGCTCCGCTGATTATGGCGGCCCACATTACCGTGCCGCAGGTAACAGGGGACGATACCCCGGCCTCCCTTTCCAGCGTTATGCTGACCGATCTTTTGCGCGGGGAGTTGGGCTATCAGGGCTTGATCGTGACGGATTCGCTGGCGATGCAGGCCATCACCGATGTGTATACCCCCGGTCAGGCGGCGGTCAAGGCGCTGCAGGCCGGTGCAGACCTGCTGCTGATGCCCAACGGCCTTGCCGATGCCTATACCGCCGTGCTGGAAGCTGTGCAGGATGGTACCATCCCCCAGCAGAGACTGGACGAAAGCGTGCAGCGCATTTTGCAGTGTAAATACCAATACGGCATCCTGACGCAGTAACGCGGTGCCGTTTATAAGGAGAATGAAAATGCCCAAGTATACAGTAGACGGTTCGTTTTTTGTGCAGCAGCTTTCCGGCATCCAGCGCTATGCGCGGGAAATACTCGCTGCCATGGATCCCATGCTGGAACCCGGCGAGCTGGAAGTGGCGGTTTCGCCGGATTGTATCGTTCCCGAATACCGCAATATCAAGGTGGTCACCCTGCCGCAGTCCAGCGGCATTTTGGGCTGGCAGCGGGTGTATGGCCGATATCTGGCACAAAGCGGGCGCTGCTGGCTGGGCATGTGCAACGTTATTCCCATGTTCCACTGTGGGAACGAGGGCATTGCCGTGGTGCATGATGTGTGCTATAAAGCGCGCCCGGATTTTTATACCGACCTGCGCGGCCGCACCAGCGCTGTCTGGCACTGCATGCAGTATGCGGCCATTGCCAAAAAGGCCAGAAAAATCGTGACGGTCTCGGAATTTTCCAAAAGCGAGATCGTGAAATATTACCATGTGAACCCCGAAAAGATCACCGTGGTGTATAACGCCTGGCAGCATATGCAGCGCGTGCGCCCTGACCCCATGCTGTTTGGTGAGTACAGCAAGTGGCCGCAGCTGAAAAAGGGCGAGTATTATTTCTCGATGTCCAACCTGCTTAAAAATAAGAACTTTCCCTGGGTGCTGCGCGCTGCGCAGAGCAAACCCCAGGTTATGTTTGCAATTGCGGGCGGCGGCAGCCTTGCCAAAGAGGCCGCTGCCCTGGGGTTGGACCACCTGAACAACGTGATGTACCTTGGCTATGTGACGGACGGCGAAGCCAAAAGCCTGATGGAAAACTGCAAGGCGTTTTTGTTCCCCACGCTGTATGAGGGGTTCGGCATCCCCCCGCTGGAAGCCATTGCCTGCGGTGCTCCACGCGTGATGGTGAGCAATACCCCCTGCATGCGGGAAATTTACGGCTCCCACGCTGATTACATTGACCTTTCCACCAACCACGGCAGTGTGGACCATGTAACCCCCGGCCAGGATGCCGCCGCCGTACTGCAAAAATACTCGTGGGAAGGCAGCGCCCGCCGCATGCTGGAGGTGCTGCGCGAGCCATGACCGTAACGATACCGGATGATTTCGATCTGCAAAAAATAGCCGCCAGCGGCCAGGCGTTCCGCATTGCGCAAACGCCGCAGGGCTGGCGTTTTTTGGCCGGGGATAAGCTTTTGTACCTGCAGCCCGGCAGCGGTGATACGTATACAGCTAGCTGTACCCCGGAAGAATGGCAGGGCTTCTGGCACCGCTATTTTGATTTGAACCGCAATTATGCGGCCATCCGCGCCGCGGTGCCCAAACAGGATGCCTACCTTTGCGCAGCGGCCCGGGCCGGGGCGGGCATCCGCATTCTGCGCCAGGACGCCTGGGAGATGCTGGTTACCTTTATCATCAGCCAGCGCAAAAATATCCCGGCCATTCAGGCTTGTGTGGAAACGCTGTGTACCCGGTACGGTGCGCCGCTGCTGCAGCCGGGCGGGAATGTGCTGTATGCGTTCCCAACGGCGCAGGCGCTCGCCGCGGCAGGGGAGCAGGCATTGCGGGACTGCGCGCTGGGCTACCGCGCCCCGTATGTTCTGGCTGCCGCCCAGGCAGTTGCAGCGGGAGCGCTGGACCTTGCCGCGCTGGAAACCCTGCCCGATGCCCGGCTGCTGGAAGCTTTGATGCAGCAGCACGGCGTGGGCATCAAGGTGGCCAACTGCGTAGCCCTGTTTGCCTATGGCCGCATGGAGTGTGCCCCCGTGGATGTGTGGATCCAGCGTGTGATCGACCAGCATTACGCCGGGCAGAACCCCTTCCCGGCTTATGGCAATGCCGGAATTTTGCAGCAGTGGATGTTCTATTTCGCCCGTTCCGAAAAGGAACGGGTGAAATAGAAAGAATAATGAAAAAAGAATAATGCAGGTGGACCGCAGTGCTGCGCACGGCTCAGAAATATTAGTGCTCTATATTTGACAGAACTCTAATATTTTTGAGCGTTGCTGGCACAACGCGGTCCACCTGCATTTTTAATTATTCTTTATTACTTATTCATTGGGCAAATAAGGTCAAGCACTTATTTGCCCACTGCCCTGTCCATTCTCCGGTATTGCAGCGCTTCCATCAGCTCTGCGGCGCCGATCTGTTCCACACCGTTCATGTCGGCAATGGTGCGGGCAACGCGCAGGATGCGGTCATAGGCGCGGGCGCTGTAGCCCATGCGTTCAAACGCACCGCGCAGCAGCTTTTCGGCGGCGGGCGCAAGCGGACAGTAGCGCCGCAGCATGCCGCTGGGCAGCTGGGCGTTGCAGGTAAAGCCAAGGCTCTTGTAGCGCTGGGCCTGAATGGCGCGTACCGCGGCCACCCGCGCACGGATGTCAGCGCTCGGCTCGCCGCCGGTTTTTGCGGCAAGGGCGTCGTACTCCACGGGGCGGGCCTCTACATGCAGGTCAATGCGGTCCAGCAGCGGACCGGAAATCCGCTGCCGGTAGCGCTCAATCGCACTGGGCGTGCAGCTGCATTCCCGCACGCCGGAACCATAATACCCGCACTTGCAGGGGTTCATGGCGGCAACCAGCATAAAACGGCAGGGGTAGGTGGCGGTGCCGTGTACCCGGCTCACGGAGATGCACCCGTCCTCGATTGGCTGGCGCAGCACCTCCAGCGCTTCGCGGCTGAACTCTGGCAGCTCGTCCAAAAACAGTACGCCGTTGTGGGCCAGGCTGACCTCGCCGGGGCGGGGCACTGTGCCGCCGCCCGCAATGGCTGCGGCGCTGACACTGTGGTGGGGGCTGCGGAACGGTCGCTGCTGCAATAATCCGGTCCCGGCCTGCACCAGCCCGGCAACGGAATAAATCGCGGTGGTTTCCAGCGCTTCCTCATAACTGAGCGGCGGCAGGATGCCCGGCAGGCGCTTGGCCAGCATGCTTTTGCCGGTGCCCGGCGGGCCCACCATCAACAGGTTGTGCCCACCCGCAGCGGCAACTTCCAGCGCACGGCGGGCCTCCGCCTGGCCGCGCACATCCGCAAAATCGGGGCCAAGCCACTGCCCGGCGGCATCGTATCCTGTGCGGCTGGCGGGGCTGAGCTTTGCCTGCCCCGCCAGGTGGCGGATCACATCCGCAGCGCTGCGGGCGGGGTAAACTGTCAGCTGCTCGGCCACGGCGGCTTCGGCGGCGTTTTCGGCAGGAACAAACAGCTCGGTCACGCCCGCCTTTTGGGCGGCAAGGGCCATGGGCAGGGCACCGGCAATGGGGCGCAGTGTGCCATCCAGCCCAAGCTCACCCAAAAATGCCTGGTGCGGCTCTGGCTGTGGGATGTACTGCTGCGCCGCCAAAATGCCGATGAACACCGGCAGGTCATACAAACTGCCGGTCTTGCGCACATCGGCGGGGGCCAGGTTGACGGTAACATGGCTGGCGGGCCAGGGGCAGTTCAGGTTTTTGATGGCGCTGCGCACCCGCTCACTGCTTTCCTTCACGGCGGAATCCGGCAGGCCCACCATGGCAAATTTGGGCAGACCGCCGCTGATGTGGGTTTCCACGGTAACGGGGTAGCCATCCAGCCCCGTTACCCCCAGGCTGACAACGTGTGCATACATGGCGCAGCCAACTCCTTTTTTTTCAACAAATTGCGTACTTTGATTATTTTCAGTATATCCTGTTCCGCCCGCGGCGGCAAGCATATTTTTTGTGCCCAAAATCTGCCTTGACGCTGTAGGGTAAAAAACAGGCAAAGCCCCGGCAAAAGGCCGGAATTCCAGCTTTTTTTGATTGACAACGCAAACTAAAATTGATATATTTAATTTGAACAAGTAAATTTACCCAAAACTTTTACAGGGTAAGAAAGTGATGGTGTCCAAAATGTATAAAGAAATGTACAGCCGTTGGCTTGCTGCCAACCTGGATGACCCCGACCTGAAGCCGGAGCTGGAATCGATTCAGAACGATGACGCTGCCATTCAGGATCGTTTTGCCGTTGCCCTTAAGTTCGGCACTGCCGGTCTGCGCGGTGTGATCGGCGCCGGTACCAACCGCATGAACGTGTATGTTGTGCGCCAGGCTACCCAGGGCCTTGCCAACTGGGTCAAGACCCAGGGCGGCACCCAGACCGTTGCTATCAGCTATGACAGCCGCATCAAGAGCGATGTGTTTGCCAAGGCTGCTGCC
>OOCZ01001961.1_pt1 | contig 11869 bp, 7 predicted proteins | sample 1671631 | NCBI WGS metagenome assembly OOCZ01 (sample SAMN06348176, study PRJEB24527) | human gut metagenome | reverse complement strand
GTGACAAGATTTGAGAGGAAAAAAGAGATACAATAAAGTAGGATGTATCTTAATATAAATAAGATACTCACGAAAAAGGGAGGAAGGAGATAAGTTTCTATGATGAAAGGGAAACTAAAAAAAGCGGTTGCACTTGTGACAGCATTAAGCTGTGTGCAGATCTCACCGCTTGCAGTGACTGAAGTAGAAGCCGCACAGGATGCAGTCAGTGCTACGAAGAGTGGAAATATTGTGACCATTGGAAATGATAAGCTCAGCCGTGAGTTCAGTATTTCTGATGACAGGCTTTCCACGACAAAAATTGAGAACCTGCTTGGAAATTCAGTGTTCACACCGGGAGAAAATTCAGAAGAATTTGTGATTAAGACGCTGGATGAGACAAGTAACGGGGCAGTTTCATTGGAAGAATATACGACCAGTGAGGGAAATAGCAGTCAGATATTAGACGGGATTACCGATACAACAGGCAATTTCTGGTGTTCTAATTCGGATGATATGAAACTGGTAGTAAATTTTGGATCAGAAAAAGAAGTAAAAAAAGTGGTTTATACACCGCGTTATGATAATAGTGCGAAGTATAACTGTACCGGACGTCTGACCAAACTGAAGATCCAGTACTGGGATGGCAGTGCATGGCAGGATGCAACGGTTGGTGGAAATGCAGAAATTTCACTGACAACCGATGCAAATACAAAGCCGGATGCGATCGAGCTGGATGAAACAGTGACGACATCCAAGATCAAACTGGTTGGTATTGAGTCCTACCACTGGCAGGATGCAAACCGGAATAAGTTTATGAATGTCGGAGAACTGGATGTGCAGGATACAGCCGGAACAACTGTTCTTGACAAAGGTACACAGATTGCCGGAAAAGAAATCAAATCCAGTGAACTGACACTGAAATCGACTTCGATTGATGATACAACAGCAGTGATCAATGATGTTAATAAGACCGGTAAGATGATCACTTTTGAATTTGATCCGGTTGAGATGGGAACAGGCGAAGCCAATATTACAGAAAAGATTGTCATGTATGATGGAGATCATTTCATGCGTAAGTTCCTGGAGATTGACAGTGAAGATAAGGATGTCCGCATGGATTATATCGATGGCGAGCATCTGACAGTCACAGACAGCGATAAGACATGGACTGTTCCGAAGGGAGTCGGCGGTGTTGTAGAGATGAGCGAATATAAGGCAAATCTCGGACAGCCGATCTATATTGATGGAATGTTTGTGGGATCAGAATTCCCGGAAACTGATACACAGATTGAATCAGGTTTGGGACATGTACGCTACTATACAGGAAAGAATTTTACAGATTTTGAGAGAGACGGACAGCTGACTGAGGATGAAAAGTATATTTCCTGGCAGACCGTTGTTGGTGCAAGCCATAGTGACGGAAGTGATCAGGGAGTCATCCAAAGTGATTTTTATGATTATATCGACAGTATTGCAACTCCGTCAGATTTCCGTCTGCAGTACAACTCCTGGTTCGACAACATGATGAGAATTGATGATGATAATATCCTTTCCTCATTCATTGAAATCGAGAAGGAACTGACACAGACCGGAGTTCGCCCGATGGATTCCTATGTAGTGGATGATGGATGGAACAACTACAATAATACATCGGTTGTAGATTCCGTACGTTCCGGAACGACCCTGAATACAACAGGATTTTGGGAGTTCAACTCCAAATTCCCGAATGGACTGACGACATCCAGTTCCCTGGTAAATAAACTGGGATCTGATTTCGGTGTATGGATTGGACCAAGAGGAGGATACAACTTCTTCGGTTCTCTGGCAGATATCCTGACAAAGAGCGGAACAGGAAGTAAGTCCGGTGGTTCCATTGATGTTGCAGATGCAACTTATGTTCAGAAGTTTGAAGAAATGGCGATCAACTGGATGCATGACTATGGAGTAAACTACTGGAAGTGGGATGGATTTGCAGATGTTGCACAGTATAATGCATTCCCGTCAGGAGAAGGTGTTGTAGGATACAGTGAGGAACACCGCCATATGTATGGTGGACAGAATCAGATGTACCATGTGACAGACCTTTGGGAGAAATGGATCGTGCTGATGGAGAATGTCCGTCAGGCTGAGAAAGATTATAATATTAAGAACTTGTGGATCTCCCTGACCTGTTATGTAAACCCAAGTCCATGGTTCTTACAGTGGGCAAACTCTGTATGGTTACAGTGTGCAGGAGACCGTGGAGAGATCAGTAATGGTACACTGAATAATAAGATGGACAATATGCTGACTTACCGTGATGCGAACTACTATGAGTTTGTTCAGGTACACCAGTTTCAGTTCCCATTGGCAAATATTTATAATCACGATCCGATCTACGGAAGTGAAGGAACAGGAATCGTAGCTGACTCCATGACAGCAGAACAGTTCAAGAATTACCTGTATATGATGGGAACAAGAGGAACTGCATTCTGGGAGCTTTATTACTCTGATTCACTGCTGGACAAGGATAAATATCTTGTAAATGCAGAGTTCCTTGAGTGGGAGGAAGAAAATTTCTCCAAGCTGAAGAATGCGAAGATGATCGGTAGTCATCCATCCAGTGCAACAAGACTCAGCACTTACAGAAATGGTGGAATGAGCAGCGGTGAAGTACAGAATCCATATGGATTTGCATGCTTCGATGGAAATGCAGGAATCATTTCCATGAGAAACCCGTCTGCAACAGAGAAGACGATCACATTTACACTGAATGATGCAATCGGAGTTGCAAAAGCCGGTACTTACCACATGAGTACAGTACATACTTATTCTCCGAATGGAACGATTGCGACAGCAAAAGATACTTATACAAAGGGTGAAGAAGTATCCGTTACACTTCAGCCGGGTGAAGTACAGGTATGGTCTCTGAGCCAGAATGCAGATACAACTGCACCGACATTCAAGAGCCTGACAAGTGTTTCAGGAACAGAGCTTCAGGTGCAGTTAAGTGAAAAGATCAAAGGAAATGCAGGCCTGAAAGTAAAAGTAAATGACAAAGTAGTTGATAATGTGACAGTTTCAGAGTATGCAGACCTGCGTACATTTAAACTGACATTTGCTACAGCACTGAATGATGGCGATGTTGTAGAAGTATCCGCAGAGAGTGGAGCAGATGCAGCCGGAAATCAGATCACAGGAAAGATCTCAGCTCCATACTATGCAGAGAATAAGATTGCAGAGAAAGAAACTGTAGAGGGAAGCAACAGCGAGATTAGTGGAAAAGACCGCAGCGTAGAAGGAACCAACGGATTCACAGTAGCAGCACAGGTTCAGACAGCAGACAGAAGCGTTGTCCTTGTAAAGCAGGGAGATGCTTATGAACTCGGAATTAATGCGGAAGGACATCCGTATTTCACGGTAAACGGTGTGACAGCAACAGCTGATACAGTTATTTCCGATGCAACAGAATCTATGATCGTTGGTGTAAAAGAAAATAACGGACTGGTTCGTATTTATGTAGACGGACAGATAAGTGCGTCTGTATATAATGCAGAGAACAAAGAGTTCGCAGTTCCGGCAGCAAAGATCGTTGGTAACGGTGTAAACGGAGCTGTGACAAATGTAGCAGTTTATGACAGAAGTCTTGGCTACGATGAAGTTCCGACATCAGGACTGGCAGAGACTGTGAAGAAGATCACAGCAGAAAAAGATAACTGGACAACTGAGTCCTGGACAGCAGCCAATATGGATACGCTTCTTTCCAATGCAACGAGTGCCATCTCAGGTGGAGATGCTTCAGCGATCCAGGCAGCAAAAGAGGCACTGACAGCAGGTTATGCAACACTTGTGCCAAAAGTAGTAGAGAATCTGGCATATCAGAAAAATGTAACATCTGCATGGGTAGACCCTGATGAGACAACAGATATGACCAATACAAGAAGTCCGCTTTCCAATGCAGTAGACGGGGTTTACAATAATTCTGATAAATATGCAATCTATGGAAAAGATGGAAAAGATAAAGGTTCTTATATTACGATCGATCTTGGACAGCAGTGCAAGATCAACAATGTAAACTTATGGCGTTACTGGTCTGATGGAAGAACTTATAAGGCAACCGCACTGGTAGTATCTGATACAGCAGATTTTGCGAAGAAGACAGTTCTCTATTACAGTGGAGATTCTGATGTATATAATTTAGGTGTGGATCCGACAGATACATTATATGCAGAAACTTCAGCAGGAAAAGCATTATACAGCGGAGAAGCTGTGACAGGAAGATATGTACGTCTGTACGCAATGGGTAAAGTTGGAAGTAATACTACAAGCGGACATGAGAACCATATCGTAGAGATCCAGGTAAATGGAAGTGCAACAGATTCAGATCCATACGATCTGACAGAATACCGGAAGATATTAAAAGAAGCAAAGACAGAGGCGGCAAAGGATATTTATACAGCAGAATCTGTAGCAGCCCTGAATGAGCAGATCACAGCATCTGAAGCACTGATCACAGAACTTGATGCAGCGATCAATGCAGGAAATCAGCCGGATAAGTCCTGGTCTGAAGTAGCCAATGCGAAGGCAGCTCTTGAGGCAGCCGTAGCAGCACTGGCAAAAAATGACGGACCGGTTGTAGAAGAAGATGCAGATTATACAGTAGTAAATGCAGCAAAAGAAAAAGCTGCAGGAGTAGACAGAAGCAGATATACAGATGAGAGTCTGAAAGCACTGGATGATGCAGTTGCAGCGGTAGTAGAAGGACTGAAGAAATCCGAGCAGGGCAGAGTCGATGCAATGGCAGCAGCAATCAATAATGCGTATGCAGCACTGGTTGAAAAACCGGCTGTAGAAGAGGATGCAGACTATACAGCAGTGAATGCAGCAATTGCAAAAGCAGATAAGATTGACAGAAGTAAGTATACAGAAGAAAGTCTGAAGGCTTTGGATGATGCAGTCGCAGCAGTAGAAAAGGGTCTGAAAGAATCCGAACAGGATAAAGTTGACGCAATGGCAGCAGCAATCGAGAAGGCACTGGATGGTCTGAAAAAGAAACCGGCAGCTGACGATGATAAGAAGAATGATTCAAAGAAAGATGATTCAAATAAGAATGACTTAAATAAGAATGATTCTGATAAGAAGGCAGATGCCGTTAAGACTACCACAGTGAAGACCGGAGATGCAGCCAATGTAATTCCATTCTTCGGAATGACATTGCTTGCAGCAGGTGCAGTGATCGTAATTGCATTTAAAAAGAAACGCAGAGCTTAAGAAATGCAGACAGGATGAAAATGAACTGAGCTGCGAAAAGCTTTGTTAAAAAGAAAAGAGTCTGGATATACAGAAAATGTATGTCCGGACTCTTTTGTTATTCTTCCCCCCAAAAAATTATCCACAATTTTATCGACAAAAAAGATGAGTTATGAACAAAATACAAATTGCAATTCCAGTATTTGTCATGTATTCTGTAATTACTCCGATTCATGGAGCATCTGAATTCAGAACAAGGTCAACAGCTTTTATTCAAAGCATCGATTCAATGTAATTAAAATAAATGGTCAAAATGAAAATCTGCAGAGAACAGTCAGAAAAAAATCATCAGTAGAAAGGAATTGCCTATGAAGAACAAACTGCAAAATTATTTTCCAATCATAAGGACAAGAGGGGAGGTGCTTGAAGAATTAAGAGAAAATAAAGAGTTGTGGAAAACTTTTTGTGGATGGAAAGAAACCTGTCAGCAGGAATATCTCGATCTATGTACGGGAGTGAAGGGAATCAAATTATTATATGATACTTATTTTAAAGCTATTATGAATCCTGATACCAGACCGGATCGGTTTAATGATTTTATATCAGAGATGTTGGGACAGAGAGTGAAAGTATTAAAGGTACTGCCAAATGAGTCTGCCAGGATTGCGGCTGAAAGTTCGCTGCTGGTGATGGATGTTGTAGTACAGCTGGAGGACGGAAGTATTGCAAACGTAGAGGTGCAGAAGATCGGGGATCTGTTCCCGGGAGAGAGAAGTGCGTGCTATTCGGCGGATCTGCTACTGAGACAGTATAAAAGAGCAAGGGAGGAACTGGGTGCAACATTCAGCTATAAAAATATAAAAAAGGTATACACAATCGTCTTGTTTGAAAAGAGTGGCAGTGAATTCAGAAAATTTTCAGCAGAGCTGTACCTGCATCGATTCCGACAGACAAGCGATACCGGCGTGGAGATCAATCTATTACAGGAGTATACGTTTGTATGTCTTGACATTTTTAATAACATCATCCACAATAAAGATAAAAAGATAGAGAATAAATTGGAAGAGTGGTTGGTATTTCTAAGTCAGGATGATCCGGATATGATTATGAAACTGTTGGACAGGAATCCTGAATTTCAGAAAATTTATGAAGAAATCTACACTCTGTGCCTGAATATGGAAGGGATGATGGAGATGTTTTCAAAAGAACTGGAAATTATGGATCGAAATACAGTAAAGCTGATGATCGATGAGATGGAAGAAGAACTGAACGAGACGAAGCGGAAAGCGAAAAAGGAAGTTGATGAGGTGAAAAGGAAGGCAAAAGAAGAAATTGAAGAAGCGGAAAAGCATGCAAAAGCAGCGGAGGAAGAGACTGAAAGATTACGCAGGACTTTGGAGGAGCAAAAAGGTAAGAGGGATATTTCTTGACAGATCTTCAGGGAAGGTGTTAGAATATCCCCGTTACAATTAAATGAAAGATGCGTAAGGTGTCAGTCGGACAAAATGTCAGGACTGGTGAAAAGGGAAACAGGTGCGAATCCTGTACGAACTCGTCACCGTATTTCGTGAGCAACAGCCGTAAGACCACTGGGAGACCGGGAAGGTGAGCTGGATGCGTCTGAACGATCAGCCGGGAGACCTGCCTTTCGCAGTACAGGAACGAAGAGTTCAGGTCACGAGGAACTGGCGGTACGAAAGAATAGGACAGACTGTTTTTTATAAAAAAGACAGTTTATTCGTGTAAAGAAGATATTATGTGAACCCTCGTTTTTAACGGGGGTTTTATTTACTTATTTATGCAGACAAAAGCCAGAGTCGGTGTGTATATCTGTATATCTGAACCGTTCTGTTCCAAAAAGCATTGATCAAAGATCAGGGAGGAAAAGATGAAGAAAAAATTATTGACAGCATTTCTGGTAACTGCACTTGGAATATCCATGTTAAGTGGATGTGGTGGAAAGAACAGTGACGACAATTCAACCAAATCTGAACAGTCAACAAAAGAGACAGATCAGGAGGCGGCAGACAAAGTGGCAAAGCTGATTGACGATATTTATGTGCAGGAGCGGACAGACAAGACGGATGAGCAGTGCGAAGCTGCAAAAAAGGCATGGGATGCATTGACAGATGCACAGAAAGAGTTAGTAGAAGGTGAAAATGCAGACCCGGATTATTTCGGAAGAGATACGGGAGACGCATCAAAAGATGATCCACTGAATGAGGATGAGATTGGGGAAAATGAACTTTTAGTTGTAAGTTTCGGAACTTCCTTTAATAACAGCCGTGCAGAGGATATTGGTGGAATTGAAAAGGCACTTCAGGCAGCTTATCCTGAGTGGTCTGTAAGAAGAGCATTTACGGCTCAGATCATCATCAACCATGTTCAGGCACGTGACGGAGAAAAGATTGATAATATGGATCAGGCTTTAGAAAGAGCTGTAAAGAACGGTGTCAAGAATCTGATCGTGCAGCCGACGCATCTGATGCATGGTGCAGAATATGATGAACTGACAGAAGCAGTAGAAAATTATAAAGATAAGTTCGAGTCAGTAAAAATTGCAGAGCCACTGCTTGGAGAAGTTGGTTCCGATGCAACTGTAATCAATGCAGATAAGGAAGCCGTAGCAAAAGCGATCACAGCAGAGGCAGTAAAAGTAACCGAGTATGAAAGCCTGGATGCTGCAAAAGAAGCAGGAACAGCATTTGTATTTATGGGACATGGAACATCCCATACAGCAAAGATCAGCTATTCCCAGATGCAGACGCAGATGGAACAGCTTGGATATGAGAATGTATTTATCGGAACAGTAGAAGGTGAACCGGAAGAGACTTCCTGTGAGTCAGTGATTGAAAAGATCAAAGCAGCAGGATACAAAAATGTTGTACTTCGTCCGCTGATGGTTGTAGCAGGAGATCATGCCAATAATGATATGGCAGGCGATGATGATGATTCCTGGAAGAGCCAGTTTGAAGCGGCAGACGCATTTGACAACATTGAGACTCAGATTGCCGGTTTAGGTGAGATTAAAGAGATCCAGCAGCTTTATGTAGCTCATACAAAAGCAGCAATGGATGCAGAATAGGAGATTATTTTTCATGAGAAAAAGACTGTTGGCAGTGACACTTTCTGTTATGATGACTGCCTCGATGCTTGCAGGATGTGGCGGTAAGGCAGATACGAAAGATACTAAGAAAGTACAGACAGAACAGGATTCTTCAAAAGAGGAAGGAACAGCAGAAGAATCTTCGGAAAAGAAAAATGCAGCAGAAGATGCAGGACTGGAAGATGGTGTATATACTGCAGAATTTCATACAGACAGTTCGATGTTTCATGCAAATGAGACAAAGGATGGAAAAGGAACTTTGACTGTGAAAGACGGAAAGATGGTCTTTCATGTCACCCTTCAAAGAATATTGTCAATCTGTTCCCTGGTAAGGCAGAGGATGCCCAGAAGGATGGAGCAGAGCTTCTGCAGCCGACCGTAGATACGGTGACCTATTCCGATGGAACTACAGAAGAGGTTTATGGGTTTGATATTCCGGTTACAGTGATCGATCAGGAGTTTGATCTGGCTCTGATCGGGAAAAAAGGCGTGTGGTATGATCACAAGGTAAGTATTGAAAATCCGGTGAAAGACGAATAAATCTTCTTATAAAGCAGATTTGTACAGATGGCAGAGTCGGGGACTTTTGCCCCCGACATCTATGAATCTGTATAAAGAATAATTCGAGCTTAAACGGAGCATACTGAGTACGATAAAAAGGAAAGGTATGCTCTTTTATTATGAAAAAATCGCATCTGTATGACTTCTTATATAATATAGCAGGAAGTATTTTGTATGCGGCAGGGATTGATACCTTTGCCGGGGCAGCAGGATTTGCACCGGGCGGTGTATCAGGACTTGCCCTGATCCTGAATCATCTGTGGGGACTGCCGGTGGGGATCATGACCTTGGTTTTAAATGTTCCGCTAGTTCTGATCAGCTACAAAGTAGTAGGAAAAAAGTTTCTTCTGAAGACGGCGGTGACCATGCTTATTTCAACCTTTTTTCTGGATCTTGTATTTCCCTTTTTTCCACTGTACCGCGGACAGCGTCTGCTGGCAGCAGTTTATTCAGGAGTCTTGCTGGGCGGAGGAATGGTGTTGTTCTATCTGCGTGGTTCGTCCTCTGGAGGAATCGATTTTCTGACTATGGCAATAAAAAAGAAGCATCCGTCGTTTTCGCTTGGGAAAATCACCCTGATGATCGATCTTGCAGTCATTCTTCTTGGCTGGCCGGTATTCGGGGATGTGGATGCAGTGCTGTACGGACTGATCTCTACCTTTGTGTCGGTGGTGGTGATCGATAAAGTTCTTTACGGGATCGGGGCAGGAACACTTGCGATCATTATTACGTCTGACGGGGGAAAGACGGCAAAAGCGATCCGGGAAAATGCAGACCGGGGTGTGACCATTTTAGAAGCTACCGGAGGGTATACCGGACAACAGAAGGGTGTACTGCTGTGTGCCTGCTCCAAGTCAGAAGCCTATATGGTTCAGGAGGCAGTGAGAAAGACGGATGAGACCGCATTTCTGATGTTCACTGAGACGAGTGAAGTATTCGGGGAAGGGTTTAAGCATCCCTGAAGAAATGGGAATATCCGGAGAAGGCTTTCGTCATTCCTAGCTTGCAAATTCCCGTGTCATACCGTACAATAAAATCCGTTGGATAAAAGAAATTGGATAAAAGAAATTAGAAACTTGATGAAATACGATTCAGGAGAGGCGGTATACCATGGGCATGATACGTGCTGAAAAGCTTGTATTTGAATATGATAAACGAGACGAAGACGGCAATGTGATCGGAAGCTGCAGAGCCATTGACGGAGTGGACATCGACATTCCGCAGGGGTCTTTTGTGGCAGTGCTGGGGCATAATGGTTCAGGAAAATCCACACTGGCAAAGCATATGAATGCAATTCTTGTCCCGACAGACGGGACAATGTGGGTGGACGGAAAAGATACGAAGGATATGGAGAAACTGTGGGAGATCCGGCAGAGTGCCGGAATGGTCTTTCAGAATCCGGACAATCAGATCATCGGAACGGTGGTAGAAGAGGATGTCGGATTCGGACCGGAAAATCTCGGAGTTCCGACAAAAGAGATATGGAAAAGAGTAGAGGACAGTCTGCGTGCTGTCGGGATGCTGGATCGGAGAAAAGATTCTCCCAATAAGCTTTCGGGCGGTCAGAAGCAGAGAGTGGCGATCGCAGGAGTGATCGCAATGGAGCCAAAATGCATTGTACTGGATGAGCCGACTGCCATGCTGGATCCAAATGGAAGAAAAGAAGTAATCTCTGCAGTGGAAAAGCTTCGGAGAGAAAAAAATGTGACTGTGATCCTGATCACTCATTATATGGAAGAAGTGGTGGATGCAGATCAGGTCTTTGTCATGGATGATGGTCGGATCGTTATGCATGGCACACCACGGGAAATTTTCAGCCGGGTTGATGAACTGAAAAAATACCGGATGGATGTACCACAGGTTACGATGCTGGCAGATGAGCTGATCCACCGTGGAGTGGATCTGCCAAAAGGAATTTTAAGAAGGGAAGAACTGGTAGAAGCATTATGTCGATTACGTTAGAACATCTCAGTTATGTATACAATCCGGGAACCGCTTACGAGAAGCACGCATTGAAAGATGTCAGTCTTGAGATTCCACAGGGACAGTTTGTCGGGATTATTGGACATACCGGTTCAGGAAAATCCACTCTGATCCAGCATCTGAACGGATTGATGAAAGCAACCTCAGGAAGGCTGCTCTATGAAGGAAAAAATATTTATGAAGAAGGATACGATATGAAGCAGCTCCGCACGCAGGTCGGACTGGTGTTCCAGTATCCTGAATATCAGTTATTTGAAGTGGATGTATTAAGTGATGTCTGCTTTGGTCCGAAGAATCAGGGGCTTTCAAAAGAAGAATGTGAGGCACAGGCAAAAGAGGCATTGCAGTTAGTCGGATTCCCGGAGAAATATTATCATCAGTCTCCATTTGAACTCTCAGGAGGGCAGAAAAGGCGTGTGGCGATCGCAGGGATTCTTGCCATGCATCCAAAGGTACTTGTACTGGATGAGCCAACTGCGGGACTTGACCCGAAGGGAAGGGACGAGATTCTGGATCAGGTGGCACAGCTTCACGAAAAGACCGGGATGACAGTAGTTCTGGTATCCCACAGCATGGAAGATGTGGCAAAATATGTAGACCGTCTGATCGTGATGAACCAGGGGGAAAAAATGCTGGACGGAACACCGCAGGAAGTCTTCCGGCATTATAAAGAACTTGAGGCAGTCGGTCTTGCTGCACCACAGGTAACTTACGTGATGCATGATCTGAAAGAAAAGGGATTTGAAGTGTCAGCAGATGCGGCAACGGTAGAAGAAGCCGCAGATGAGATCATGAAATGCCTGAAGCAGACCCCAGAGGCAGAAAGAGAGGTGCAGGCATGATCCGTGACATTACAATAGGACAATATTATCCGGCACAGAGTCAGGTACATAGGTTAGATCCACGGGTGAAGATCGTCTGCACGCTGGCATTTCTGGTTTCCTTATTTTTACAGAACAGTATTTTAGGATATGTAGTTGCATTTGCATTTCTTGCAATGGTGATCCG
>OOCZ01001952.1_pt1 | contig 11910 bp, 9 predicted proteins | sample 1671631 | NCBI WGS metagenome assembly OOCZ01 (sample SAMN06348176, study PRJEB24527) | human gut metagenome | reverse complement strand
CCCTATGGATTTGGTACAGAATATTCTACGAACCAGATTCAATCTGTTGTTTCAGAAGGCACGGATCGCCGCTATGATACAAGTGGACATGGAACCGCAGTCGCAAGTATCCTGACAGCATTCAGTCCCGGAGCTTCTCTGATTGGCGTAGCCTCCCGTCCAAATACCGCCGCATTTTTGTGTGCAGTCGATTATATTGTTCGATATGCCATGCAACAGCGCCTTCCACTTGTTTTAAATCTGAGCTATGGAAATAATTACGGCGATCACTATGGAAATTCAATCGTAGAGCAGTATCTGGATGCCCTGCGCGCAAACGGAAAAGTCACAATCGTAACCGGGATGGGCAACGAGGGGAACACCGGGCGACACCGTTACATCGGAGGAAATACTGCACAAACCGTTGGAATCCTTGTCGGAGATGGACTTCTTACCTTCTCTTTACAACTGTGGTTTGCACCTGCGACCGCCTTTCTTTTTCGCATACAGGCTCCAGCTGGGCAGGCAACCACCTACATACCTTCCCAAAATGCCGGAGAATTTTATTCTTTCGTACTTGCCACAACACAGATTTCTATACAGATCGGGCAGGCAACACCTTTTAACCCAAGAAGAGAGATCTTTATTGTTTTTCGTGGAACGGTAATTCCGTATGGATATTGGAGTCTTTCCATCCAGCCGTATTTTGATCAGCCCTATCAGATTGATGCATGGCTCCCGGTTGCCTCATCCACACAGGCAACTGTAGAATTCGAGGTTCCAACAACTGACCTTTCCCTGACAATTCCAGCATCTGCCTCAAACGTGATCAGCGTTGGTGCCTATAACGGGGCAAGGCTCAGCGTGGCACCATTTTCAGGAAAAGGAAGTGCTGCGATACAAAAGCCGGATCTGGTCGCCCCGGGTGTTGATATCCTTGCCGCCAATGCCAGCGGTGGATACCGTCTTTTTAGTGGCACCTCTTTTGCGACACCGTTTGTTGCCTCTGCCGCAGCCAATCTGATGCAATGGGGCATTACCGATGGAAACGATTCTTTCCTGTACGGTGCGCGGGTAAAAGCCTATCTGATCAACGCAGCACGCGCCTTACCTGGCAGCAACCAGATTCCAAATCCTTCCGAGGGCTGGGGGAGATTATGCGCCAATGCCAGCGTCCCCAGATACAATCCACCGATTCTGTCCTAGATTTCCGGTGTCGACGATTCCCGGAATCTGTGCTATGATAGATTTCAGTGTAATGAAACGAAAAACAGAAGAAAAGTGAGGGCGTTTCGATGGCAGAAACAACCGTAGAAAAAAAGCATATTACAATCGGTATTTTAGCCCACGTCGATGCTGGAAAAACAACGCTTTCGGAAGAACTCCTCTATGAGACCGGCGTCCGGAAGCAGGCAGGACGGGTCGATAACGGTGATACCTGCATGTAGCCCGCAACATCGTCTTCCTTCAAAAAGGCACGCAGGGCAAAATCCCAACGCTCATACCATGCGTCCGTCCCGATCTCGCCGCCTGTCAACAGATCCTCCGCTTTCAGGAACCGTGGTACAGCTGCAAGCAACCTTGCAATTTTCGCTTCCCGGTCACCGTCGAGTGCTAAAATCTCCAGGCTTCCACAATCATCAAACACGCCATTGCCAAGACGCAGGTCAGCAAATCCATCGATGCCCTCTGCCACAACCTCTGTCAGATGTTCACAGCGTGCAAACGCATAGTCATCCAGAAAGCGCAAATTTTTTCCAAGGCGCACCTGCTTTAAATTTTTCTTCTCATAACACGCCTTTTTCCCAAGCTCGGAAACTGGAAGGATGCGTGTGTAGCTTCTTCCCTGTATATCAAACAGCGTAACCGGAAGCTCATCCGGGATGGTCAGAACTTCCATATCGCTGTCGATATGCTCGATTCGGATGCGGTCACCATCCAGCATCGCCAGCCCCTTTTTTATAATACATGTAAATGAATTCTCCTCATAGAGGCAGCTAAATTCATCCTGTGTCATACGTTATCCCTCGCTCAAAAGCTTTTTATCTTCCATACAGAGTCTGCAGGTGATCTGCATGGTATCCCCGGCATCCACATACCGAATCGTCCCACCATTTTCATCGACGATCCGCTGGATGATCTGTGTTCCATACCCAAGCGAGCCGCGATCCTCTTTTGTCGTCTGATATCCCATTCCTGCTTCATTCGCATGCAGCTTCTGACTGCTGTTCTTTGAGTTCTGTAATTTCAATTCCAGCATCTGCGCCGCAGGATCTTCTGCGATCACAACCTGAATCTGTCTAGTCTCCGTCTGCACACATGCTTCGATTGCATTGTCCAGCAGATTCATCACGAGGCTGACCAGCGACATCTCGTCCATACGCAGATTTCCATTTAAGGTTCCCTGCACATCACAAGTGATCTGTTTATGCTCTGCTTCCTGTATTTTCTTCTGCAATACAAGCTCCAGCAACTGTCCATGCGTGACCGTTCCCATATTCTCACGCATAACCTGTACAAGCCACTGATACTTTTTTAATTCATGATTCATCTGGCGATATGACTGGTTCTGTTTTACCACATCGACATATTGCTTCTGCATCTGCCCGATGCTTTGCTCCAGCCGTTCACACTCTGCCTTTGCCCGCTGCCGCTCCCGGTAATAATGCACCTGCACAAAGGCAACGCCCACAACCAGCAAGGCAAACAGTCCAATCCCCACTGCTTTTTCCATTTGCATTTCTCCCTGTATCTGTATTACACATGCTGTTCTACCATACGCATGTACTGTTCATGAAATGATGTCCGGTATGTCCGTCCAATCGGAATCTCCGTACCATTTGACAAAATCACGCTTTCCCGCATCACAGTATCAATATAATTATAATTCACAACATATCCGCCATGGCAGCGCAGGAAATTTCTTCCGAGAAGTTTCATAATCTTCGTCAATGACTGATAACATTGGTACGTTCCCTGTGCTGTGTGAATCTGCACAATCCGATCCTGTCTCTCGGCATATATAATATCTGCCTGCCGGATATACATCATCTTTCCATGATTTCTAAGTTCAATAATTTCATGGTCTTCCTGATCACAATAAATCTGTATCGCCTTTTCCATCGCACGCGGCAACATCTTCTCCTCGTTTTGCTTTAACACAAAATAGAAGTGGATCGTATCATACACTTCAGGCGCAAATTCCAATACCCATGTCAGATAGATGATCTGGCACAGCGGCAGCTTTTTATTTAACTCTTTGCTTAATGTAATCCCGTTGAACTGCCGGTTTTCATACTCGATATCCATAATCGCAATATCACATTTTATATCCTGCACCTCCAGTCCCAGATGCATCTCCTGTGGTGTAAGAATCGTAATGTCTTCCTCCTGAACACCTTTGCAGGAAAGTAATATTGTTTTCGCGCGCTCGGCATCCATTCGTTCATCATCACATATAATAATCTTCATCGTAATAATCGTTCCGTTCCTTCGTATTTCTCTTTCAGCGGCGAACCGTAGACTGCGGAAGCAACACACAGATCTGCCGTTCTCTTCCCTTTTTCCGCAGTTGTTTACTGCCATCATATTTGCCGATCAGTGCATCCGCAAGTGCCTGTTCCTTTTTGTGCGGTACTCGTTTTCCCGTCACATAGTCAACATCCAGAAACAAACTTCCCTTCCGCTCACTCACTGTAAGCTGTACAAATGCGTCCGCCTCTTCAACAACTCCTGCAAATGCCGTCTCCAGCATCGCATCCACAATTACCGTTACATCCAGTTCCGCCTTATCCGTACATTGCAGCGGTTCCACGACTGCCTCAAACAGCAGCGCACGTGCCTGTGCACGCTTCGCATAATCCGCCACGACTGCATCTAGTGTAACATTTCCACTCAGGTTCTGTCCATAGACAAATGGCTGTTTTGCAAGTGCTGCATAATGCATCTGACTTTCCGCCTGTAATTTTTGCAGCGTTTCCTGCTCCCGTTTTCGCCATACGATATCAAGTTTATTATACACATATGGCACATAATTACAAACCATAATCAAAGATACAACCCACACGATACCCAGTGCCAGTACCTCGTACCCTGCAATTGTATTTTTCCGCAACTGATCGATCAGCTTCCAGCGGGATGCCAGAGACACATACGAGATAAACGTGTAGCCAAATACAATCCGTTTGTAGATATACCCGCTTCCCTCATACTCCTGCTTGAACATTTTCTTTAAGAAGAGTGCTGAGAGAATAAATGCCAGTGACATCACTCCAAACACCAGAATGCATGCCCGAACCGGTGGAACCGGTGTAAAGCTTACTAATTTTGTCAGATCTTCATTCAAATCTGGAGATGCGTAACCGAAAATGGAAAATAACAGACTGGTCATGCCCTGTTCCAAAATCAAGATACAGTAATTGCGCCAGAAGCATCCTTCGTTATTGATTACAATTAACAATGCCAGCATCAGGATTTCCGTCAGTCCGCTATAAAGCCAAAGCTTCTCTCCATGATAAAACATCAAAACTTCGTAGATTTCAAAATACCCGACAATCATAAACAGAGACAGCAGACGCATCCATATGCTCCGCCGTCTCCGCTTAATCAAAACCATGCACGTTATAAACAACCACACGGAAATCTCCAGCCCCAGTGCCAACACAGAAAATAATTCTTCTACCATAGTACCCCCACAATTTATCCCTTTGTTTCTTCCTTCTGTACCTGATTTGGAAGCAGCACACAAATCTGCCGTTCTTTTCCTTTTCTTCTGATCTGTTTACTGCCCTCATATTTTCTGATCAGGGCTTCTGCAAGCGTCTGTTCCTTCTTGCGCAGGATTCGTTTTCCTGTCATATAATCGACATCCAGAAACAAACTGCCCTTTCTCTGTCGCACGGTAAACTGTACAAACGCATCAGCACCTGTCGAGACATGTGTAAATGCCGTTTCTAACATCGCATCGGCGATTACCGTCACATCCAGCTCTGCCATATCCGATATATGTACCGGCTCTACGACAGCATCAAACAAAAGCGTTCGTTCCTGCGCACGCTTCGTATAATCTGCCACCACTGCATCCAGCGTCACATTTCCACTCAGTGTCTGTCCATAGACAAACGGTGCTTCTACCAGCCGCTCATAGTGGCGTTCACTCTCTGCCAGCATCTGTGCCAGCATCTGCTGTTCTTTTTTCTGCCATCTGGCTTCTGACCGGTTATAGACATACGGAACATAATTGCATAAAATCACAATTCCTATGATCCACACCACATACAAAACAACAAAATTACTGATTTCCACATCGCCCTGTCGTATCCGATCAATCAGCTTCCAGCGCGAAGCAAGGGATACGTACGCGATCAGAATATACCCGATCATGATATTCCGGTACAGACGTCCATCCCCGGTATATTCCTTCCGGAAAATGAATTTCAGAATAAGTGTTGCAATGACACAGCACACATTCATCAACCCCAAAATCAAAAAGTTCGTAACAGATATTGGAAGTGGCTGGAATCCGATAATACTCAGCTGGTACTCCTGCAGCTTCGGAAATGGCAGCGCCGCCATTGTAAAAAACAGACTTCCAACACCCTGTTGTAACACAACGATGCAGAAGTTTCTCCATAGATTTCCCTCGTTATTCAAGGCAACAACCGTCATCATGACTGCAATCTCCACGAGTCCTGCCGGAAACCACGCTACCTCACCGTGATAACTCATCAAAAACTCATACAGTATAAAATATACCATCAACACAGCCCACATGCCTGCATGAAACAGAAACGATCTCGGTTTCCGTTTCAGCAGGAACATGGAGCTTAAAAACAGCCACGATCCGGTTACAAGCCCTAACATAACAAGCTTATAAACATTCTCTGTCATACCAACAACCTGTTACAGCGCCTTCATCCGGTCGATTGCCTTAACCGTATTCTCATAGGTTCCAAATGCAGTCAGACGGAAATATCCTTCGCCGCTTGGTCCGAATCCAGAACCCGGTGTACCAACGACATTTGCCTTCTCTAACAGATAATCGAAGAACTCCCAGGAACTCATACCGTCTGGTGTCTTCAGCCAGATATAAGGGGCATTGACTCCCCCGGATACCGAATATCCGGCACTCTTCAATCCATCAAAGATATACTTTGCATTCTTCATATAATATGCGATCTGCTCACCGGTCTGCTTTTTCCCTGCCTCAGAGTACACAGCTTCTCCGGCTGCCTGCACGATATAAGGAGCGCCGTTGTATTTGGTTCCATGGCGTCTTGCCCAAAGTGGATTCAGGGCAACACCATCTGCGGATTTTAACTCCTTTGGAATCACTGTAAATCCAAGTCTTGTTCCGGTAAATCCGGCATTCTTCGAGAAACTTCGAAGCTCAATTGCACAAGTCTTTGCACCGTCACACTCATAGATGGTATGTGGTACATCCGGCTCACTGATATATGCCTCATATGCAGCATCGTAGATGATCACTGCATGCTTTTCGTTTGCGTAATCTACCCATTTCTGCAACTGATCCTTTGTGATCGTTGCACCGGTCGGATTGTTCGGGAAGCACAGATAGATAATATCCGGTGTCTCCTCCGGAAGTTCTGGTGCGAATCCGTTTTCTTCCTTACACGGCATGTAGATCACATCGCTCCAAAGACCGGTTGTTGCATCATACGTTCCGGTTCTTCCTGCCATAACATTCGAATCTACATAAACCGGATATACAGGATCGCAGACAGCAATCTTATTGTCAAGGGAAAAGATCTCCTGAATATTTCCGGAATCACATTTTGCACCGTCACTGACAAATACTTCGTCGATTGCGATGTCAACACCGCGTGCATTGTAATCGTTCTTTACGATCGCACTACGCAAAAACTCATAACCAAGGTCAGGTGCATAGCCCTTAAATGTCTCCTGCACGCCCATCTCGGATACTGCCTCATGCAGACGGTCGATGATTGCCGGTGCGAGTGGCTGGGTTACATCGCCAATACCAAGACGGATGATCTCCTTGTCAGGATTTGCCGCCTGATACGCACGTACTTTCTTGCCGATGGTTGAGAAGAGGTAACTTCCCGGAAGCTTCAAATAGTTGTCGTTTACTTTAAACATGTCTTTTTCCTCCTAAATGTCTATTGTGACGCTGCGAACGTTTCTAGCTGATTCTCGGTTCTTCCAACATGTGCAATTCCATGCAGACGCGCTCCCGCTCACTTCATCACGCAATTGTACTAAATTCACGTCATACAAGTTTGACGTTCATTAAGTACCAGCGTGCTTCAATGGTCTGCATTAAAATTGACATGTTGAAACAACCTGATTTACCCTGTAATCGTTCGCAGCTGTGTTTACAAATGCTATACAATCATAATACGATTTACTACGAATGTTTTGTAACCTTCTGCCTTGTCTGGATTATAATCCCTATACTTCAATTTCTCCGTCGAAGACGACCTTGGCAGGTCCTGTCATGTAGATGATGTTCGCGTCGCGGTCCCAGCGGATGATGAGTTCGCCGCCAAGCAGTTTTACCGTCACTTCGTCCTCAGTTTTTCCGTTCAAGATACAGGCAACGGCAGTCGCACAGGTACCGGTTCCACAGGCAAGTGTCTCGCCGGTTCCACGTTCCCACACACGCATCTTCGCATACGTCGGACTGACTAACTCGACAAACTCTGCATTGACACGGTTCGGGAAGATCGGATTGTTCTCGAACAGCGGTCCTACTTCCTCCAACGGGAAGTTGTCGACGTCGTCCACGAAGCTCACACAATGTGGGTTACCCATGGATACGCAAGTAATGCGATATTCTTTTCCATCTACCGTAATCGGATAATCTTTCACGAGATCACCCGCATCTGGAAGCTTCACCGGAACGTCCTCTGGTGCAAGAATCGGGGCTCCCATATTGACACGCACAAGTTCTACTGTCTTCCGTCCGTTTTTCTCCTCATCGCCAAATGTAAACTCCAGATATTTGATACCTGCCAGCGTCTCGATGGACACGGAAGTTTTATCCGTCAGTCCATAATCATACACATACTTTCCGACGCAGCGGATACCGTTTCCACACATCTCACTCTGCGTGCCGTCCGCATTGTACATATCCATCTTGAAATCCGCCACCTCCGACGGCTTGATCAGGATCAGTCCATCTGAGCCAATTCCGAAATGCCGGTCTGATACCCGCACTGCAAGTTCCGATGGATGTTCTACTTTTTCCTTGAAGCAGTTGACATAGACATAGTCATTGCCAAGTCCTTCCATCTTCGTAAAATGAAGTCTCATATGCTCACCTTCCATCTTTTTTTCGTTTATTTTTTATTTTACTCGTTTTTCCAAACTAAACCACTGAAATTTTACCATAAAAAAAAGGAGAGTGCAACGCACTCTCCGATAGAATCTCGATATCGTCTATTTATTCGTCAAATAAATAAACAGCCGACTTCATTATACTGTAAATGTAAGATCTAAATAATACATATACTGCCCTTCCCCGATCTGACCGTCCACGGCACTGACTCCAAACAGATATCGCTCTTTTCCCCCTTCTCTCGTAGATCCATAATACGCCCATATCGGAATCACATTACATTTTCCATCCGTATAACACACATAGACATAATTTAGCTCCACCCGGTCTATCATTATCTTATGGACATCTGCATAGGCATTCGTCTTTTCAAATTTCTGCATATAGTTCTGCGCCGCTGCATCCACCTGTTCCAGGGTAAGAACACTTTCAATTCCGATTCCGGTCTCTTCCACGTCATATGGCGCTGACTGTATATCTGCCACAGCCACGCCGTCAACATCTACCGCAACCGTGATCACCTCTTCCGAAGCCGGCAGTTGATCGGCGATTCCAAATGTAAAATTATATGCACCGGGTGTCCCAGCTACCGGAATTCCATCCCTCGTACGAGTGTAACTAAAGCAGTACGCACAATCGTTCAACGTACTCGGATTCATAGATGCGGCATCTTCATTTGCAACGAGTTTTGCTCCAATACCGGTTTCAAAGCATGTGAAATCATCATATCCAAGTTTTGCAAGAAACGCATCGGCCTTTGCCTCCGCCTCTCCTATATCCAGCCCCTCCACAGCATCTTCCTCTGTTTTCGGCCGCACTGTAATTTTCGCTTCATACGAATACATATCATACCGCATGTAACGCATGCGGGAATAAGGATATGCATTCGAGTCATAATATGCACATGTATATACATAAGGAATCTCATCGATTTCACCATCCACGCGAGCAAGACTCGTCGTGATTCCATCTGCAATCTCATATGTATAAATAGCCTTTCCTGTTTCCTCTGTGACCATTGACTCATCCCGTTGATCTGCAAGCCAGTCCTCCGTTTCCAGATCCGACTGAATCCCCTTTTCCCATATTGCATGAACGGAACTGTTCTCCGTATCTGTCTGTAACTGTAATTCCTGCTGTCTTTGAAGTAATTGATTCTGTCTGTTTGCAAGCTCCTGCTGACTGCACACCTCATACGGTTTGACCTGCTGCAAAGTCCCCTCGTCAAATATTGTATAGACATACTCCTTTAGATATGCCTCATCCACTTCCACAGGTTTTGCCCCATAGCAGTGACTTTCTGCAAGCTTTCCACCGCCTGTCGCATCGGCATCCACCGTGAATGTGATTCCGGAATCACTGACAAGCTCATAGGTCAGATGTCCTGTAATATCTACATCTGCAGATGTATCACTCGCCAGCTCGTCGTTCTTCTGGTAGTCCTTCGCCAGTTCATCGCCCCGGTCTTTTCCGCAGCCGGCAAGCGCCAGACATGTTACCCCTAAGAAGATCACTTTATTCCATCGTCTCATGATACTATCCTCCCCTTTCTATAAATCAAATGGATTATCTACAACCTTGGAATACACGCCCTCGATAATCTGTCCATCCACCGCACTGACTCCAAACAGGAAACATTCCCGCGGTGAAGCATCTCCACTGTATCTTTCTTGATATGGATTTTGTTCAAACTGGTATCCATAATATGCCCACACGGGGATCATATTGTAGTTTCCATCTGTATAACGCACATAGGCATAATTTAATTTTACATGTGTTACAGTGACTGCCTGTGGCACATTCTTCGTGATATAATCCGGTTGTTTATATTCACTCATATATTTCTGAGCGGCTGCATCCACCTGCTCAAAGGTAAGATAAGACGTAATACCGGTTCCTTCTTCCTCTAATTCATATTGATTTGTCTGTATCTTCACAGTCGCAACGCCCTGTACATCCACCGTAACATCGATGGTCTCCTGCGGAGCGGTCAGCTCCCCCGATACGCCAAACCGTAAATCATTGACACCTGCTGTAACCGCTGTCGCAATCCCATCCATCTTCCGGCTATAGGAAAAGCAATACCAGTGATCAATCAGATTGGCACTCATCGTATCAGGGTCTTCGTCCCTTTCCCTGTAAGCACCAATCTCCGTTCCACAACATACAAAGTCTCCATATCCAAGCTTCTGTAAAAATGCATCTGCCACCGCCTGTGCATCCGCCTCACCCAGATCCGGGATTTCATCCCCGTCCTCCTTCGGCCGCGCAAGAATCTGCTTCCGATATCTGTCGTACCGCATATATAAGGTAACCCAGTTTACATTTTCTACACTGTCTGAAGCCTCCTGATAATACGTTTCATATACATACGGCAGACCACCGATTTCTCCATCCACTCTTGCCCGGCAGATATTCTTACCTTCTGCATCGACATAGCTATACGTTTTCTGGTTGGTTGCTGTAACCGGTATCCTCGGATCCACTTTTTCTTCCCCTGTCAAAATTGTATGCGTCGCCTGTCCCTTCGTGTCCATACTGCAATTCAACTCACTCATATCTGCAAAAAATCCATCCTTCCAGATCTCAGAGACGGCATCCGTCTGGGATGCCGATTGTTCATACACCTTGTCTATCTCTGCCCAAAGAGCATCTCTTCGGTCATCCATCTCCTGATCCGTACATACCATATATGGTTTTACTGACTGTGCCGTTCCCTCATCAAACACCGGATATACCTTAGATTCCACATAGGAATCATCAAACACCTGTGTTTTTACTCCATAGCACCGGCTGCCGGAGAGCCGCTCGCCTCCTGTCACATCAGCATCGACCGTAAATGTCACATTGTTATTTCCGGCAACCTGATAGCTGATATTCGATGGCTCTCCCGCCTCAAATGTACCTCCCTCAGCATTTTTCTGATAATCTGAGGCAACATCACCTCTGCCTTTTCCGCATCCTGTCAATAGCGAAAAAAACATTCCTATGCATAGCACTTTTATCCATCGTTTCATCTCGGATTCCTCCCCCTTCTGATTTGATGGTTTCAGTGTAGCATAGGAATGTATCAAATTTGTATCTATTCCAGATAAATATTAAATAATCGCAATTATTACAGACTTGCGAGTGTCTGACCAAGTGCCTTCAGTTCATCCTCTGCGTCCGGACCAGGTGTTCCGTTTACTGCGATACCCTCGCCATTTACAACAGTTGCGCCATCTGCAACGATACGATCCTCCCAGTCACGCATCCACTCTTGATTTCCCCAGCCGTAAGAGCCAAACAATGCAATCTGCTTTCCAGCAATCACGCCATCAAGCTCACACATAAATGGCTCCATCTGTGTCTCTTCGAGCTGCTCTGCACCCATAGATGGGCAGCCAAGTGCAATCACAGATGCATCCTTTAATGCATCAACACTTGCCTCATCTACCGTGATCAGCTCTGCCTCACCGCCTGCGGCTGCAACACCATCCGCGATACTGCCTGCCATCATGGCTGTATTTCCTGTTCCGCTCCAATATACAATACTTACTTTGCTCATAACTTATCCCTTTCTTTTTGTTATATATTTGGCGTTTTGCAAGTCACAGCTCAGACTGCGATTT
>OOCZ01001951.1_pt1 | contig 11914 bp, 8 predicted proteins | sample 1671631 | NCBI WGS metagenome assembly OOCZ01 (sample SAMN06348176, study PRJEB24527) | human gut metagenome | reverse complement strand
GCTGGTCCCGTCGGGAACGGCTCCCTGTTCCACAGAACCGTTCACCGCAATGCCCCGCTCAGTCAGGCGTTGCGCGAACACCAGCGCGGCCTCGCGAGCCGGCTGCGTGCTCAAAACGGGATATGTGCTGAACGTATCGGGATCCGTAGGATTAGCACCGTTCCAGTTTCGCCCGCCATCCACGGCCATGGATGCGGTCGGCGCGTAGTACACGTGGTCCGGATCGAGTTCGGCGATGCCGTTGGGCCAACGGTCGTTGCCGAACAGGGAATCATCGTAGACGAGCGTCACGGAAGTGATGCCCCGCTGCCGCAACGCTTGGGCCGTGTTTGCCGCAAGCGTTCCCAGCCCGGCACGCCCATTGATGTGCGCCGAATCAGATTCGCCGACGCCGAGCAGCATGTCGCCGTTGCCTTTGAGCACCAATCGCGAAGTGCCATCTTCGCGCTGCTCCAAATAGGTCTGCGTCTCCAAAGTCGACCCCATGTCGAGCGTGGCCGCAGCCGCATACGCCGTCAGCGTTTTCATGGTGGACGCCGGCGTATACGGCGTGTCGAGATTCTGCTCGGCCACCACATTGCCAGCCGCGTCGGCGATGGCGATGGCGTATTCACCGCCAAAATCGGAGGCAGCCGTCTCAAACTGGCTGATCAGAGCCTTTGCCGCAACGGCATCCACGGTTTTCGAAGCGTCAAGCCCTCCGACCATCGTCGCGGCCGCAATGGCATTGCCCGGCGTTTTGGCTGTGGCATGCTCGACTTCCTGCAATGTGAGAACACCCGGCAACTTGTCGAAAATGTCGGCCACGACATAGCCGACGCACAACACTGTGGTGAGCGACACGGAAAGCGCCACCGTGATGTATCGACGGCGTTTCACATGCCGGTATTCAGCCGAATCATCCATGGAACAACAACACTCCAGTCATAAGCGGAAATCGAAATGAAAACGAAAAGGCAGGAACGCGCAAGCCAGCGAACGAACGTCATCCCTTATGCTCGATCGGCTTCCATTCGGACTTGGCGAACATCGCCTGGAACGAGATCGGCACATAACTGAACATGTAGATCGGGAAGCTCAGCACATACGCGAACAGCTCCTTGTTGGTGGCGCCAATCTGATCGCGTTCCACAATAATCGTCAACGCGGCCAACGCCATCATGCCGATCACCGACGTCACAATGCCGGACGTCCAACCGGTCAACGAGCTCAACTGGCTCTGCCATGTCACGAATCCGCAGGTCGCGAACAACAGTCCCAGCAGAACGCGCGCAATACCGATCACCGTGAACGGACACAACAACAGCGTGAAATCAACGGCGGAAAAATCGCGTTCCCTGATGGCGCGTTTGACCAAAGCCGGCCCGTAATAACGGAACACTTGCAGGAAGCCCTTGCTCCAACGCAAACGCTGACGCCAGCTCTGCGCGAAGGTGACAGGCTGCTCGTCATACAGAATCGCGGTACCGCAGTAGCCGATGCGGTCGCCGTGCAGCAAGGAATCCATGGTGAATTCCAAATCCTCGGTCAAAAGGTGGAATTTCCAACCATTATTGCGACGCATGATCTCCTGCGAGAACATGAAGCCAGTACCCCCTACATGACAGCTGTTGCCGAGCCACATGCGCGAGGCCGACAGGAATCGAGATTCACGGATAAACCACAATGCAGAACCGGAAGAGACCCAATTGTCAGACAAATTCACGGAATTGCGGTAGCTGGTGAGAATCTTGAATCCCGACTGGAACGCCTTGTTCATCTCTTCGACGTAATGCTTGTCGAGCTTGTTGTCGGCGTCGAACACGAAGAACGCATCGTACGGGTCGGATGCACCGGAATCGTTCATCTGATCGAGCAGATACGTCAGCGCGTAGCCTTTGCCCACAAGCTCCTTGTTGAAGCGTTCGATCACATGGCAGCCCATATTGCGCGCCACTTCGGCGGTATTGTCGGTGCAATTGTCGGCGACAAGCCAAATGTCGACCAGTTCGGTCGGGTAGGTCTGCGTTTGGATGCAGGTAATGAGGTTGCCGATGACGTTCGCTTCGTTTCGCGCGGAAATCAGCACCGCGTACCGTTTGTTCATCGGCGCTTCGGGGAACTTGATCGGCTTGGCGAACAGCGAGATGACGATGCAGACCGCTTGGTAGAGTATGCCGGCGCCGCCCAAAACCACCAGCACGACATCAAGTACGCTCAGCAATACCATTAACGCCACCTACTTCTCGGATTGTCATCCGTTCCCTGCGATTGCGACCCGTCCGCTACCTGCGGTCCGGCTTCCGTCTGCGCTCCGTCCGCTTCCGCGGTTCCCCGCAGCGGCTTGCGATCGACCCCGTCCAACACGTGCTTCGGGATGGCGACGGTCTGCGATTCGTCGGCATCCCCGGTCTCGTCGGACCGAGTGATATTGTACGCCTGCTCCTGCAGGAAGCGCACGTCGTCGGGAATCGGCACATGCGCGCTCGACCCCTGCACGGCGCGCGGCACGGCGTGCAGGTGCTCGCTGATGACTTCGGCGCCTTCCACCAGCTTCGACTTCTTGTCCGGAACCGGATCGTCCATCAGCGGCGAATCGACCAGATCGTACCGCTTGGTGTAGGTGCGGGCGATCGTCTGGATCGAGGCGACGATAGGCAGCGCCAGGAACGCGCCGATCGCGCCGAACAGCGAGCCGAAGGCCAAGACGGCAAGGAAGGCGACCGCATCGTTGACGTCCATGGTGCGGCGGGAGATCTTCGGTGCGAAGATCAGGTTTTCGATCTGCTGGTAGACGCAGATGAACGCCACCACGGCGATCGCCTGCCACAAACCACAGCTGCCCCAGGCGAACAGCACCGGCAACGCGCCGCCGATGTACGTGCCGAGCATCGGAATGAACTGCGATACGACGCCGCAGAACAACGCCAACGGCATCCAATACGGCACGTGCAACGCCATCAGGCAGATCGAGGTGAAGAACGCGTTGAGCACGGCGAGGATGGCACGTGAGAACAGGAACGATGAGATCTGCGTCTGACTGACGGTCCAGACGAACAGGAACCGGCGCTGCGCGGAGGGAGCCATCCACTGGCAGGCCGCGCGGCGCAGCTTCGGGCCGGCCGCCGAAATGTAGAACGTGGTCATGATCACCGTCATGAGGTTCAGCAGGAAGCTGAAGAATCCGGACACCGTGCTGATGGCGGTGCCCGCGAAATCCGTGACCCACGAGGTCTGGATGTTCTTCAGAATCTCACCGCCGAGACTGTTGATCTCAGGAAGCTTGAAATCCGTGTATTGCGCCACGAAATCGCAGATCTGCTGGTAGAGGGCCGGCAGACCGTTGCACAAAGCGATGACCTGCTGCACGAACAGATTGCCGAACAGACCGAACATCACGCAAAGCAGGACACCCAACATCAGCAACGCGAAAATCGAAGCGAACGAACGCTTCCAGCCATGCTTGACCAGCGGAATCACCACCGGCTCCACGGCGAGCGCCAGGAACAGCGAGATGACGACGTCGATGATGAGGTATTCGATTTTGCCCCAACTGCGCCAGCAGAAGGAGAGCAGCACGATGGCGATGGCGATGTACAGCAGCGCGCGACCCAGCCATTCCGGAGGTCTGCGTGGATCGCCTTTCGCAGGGAACAGCGTGCCGAGATCCCAACGCATTTCGTCGGTATTGCCGCACTGTCCGGACGTTCCCGTCCTCTTGTCCGTATCCATATGCTGTTCGCGTTCGCTCATGGCTCCTTATTGTAGACAGGCACCGTGTACGGGCTGGAACCTATTCTTGAAACCATGCTGAACGTTTCAATTGTCATCCCCGCCTGGAATGAACAGGAGCGTATCAACGATTGCCTGCTCAACGCCACCCGGCAGACCGTGATGCCTCATGAGGTGATTGTCGTCGATAACCGTTCCACTGATTCGACCGTTGCCGTGGTGGAGCAGTTCATGAAGGACCATCCGGAAGCGCCGGTGAAGCTGCTGCATCAGGATGATGAGCAGGGTCTGATTCCAACGCGTGATTATGGTTTGAATCATGCCACCGGCGATATTCTTGGCCGTTTCGATGCCGACTGCATGATCCGCCCGGACTGGGTGGAGGTGGTGTCCGGCATTTTCACCGAGGATCCGGATGCGATGGGCGCCACCGGTCCGGTGATGTATTACGATTTGCCGAGCCGTCATTTCGGGCTTCGCGGGGACAATTCCACCCGCAAACGTATTTATAGGGCCGATGATGGGCAACCTCTGCTGTTCGGTTCCAACATGGCCCTGCGCGCCACCGCCTGGCGCGAAATCGCCGACGAGGTCTGCCAAGACAAGGCGGATGTGATGCATGAGGACATCGACATCTCGCTGCATCTGTTGGGCAAGGATCTCAAGACCGTGTATTGTCCGCGGATGATCGCGGGCATCAGCGCACGTCGTATGGACACGTCTCCGGCATCGTTCCTCAACTATATGCGCCGTTTCAAGAACACGTTCAACGCGCATCCGCAGCATTACCGCAAGCACAAGCCGGAAATCCTCATCACCGCGTTATATCCTGTGATGCATCTGCTGTATCCGGTGTGGCAGAAGGTGTTGAACACCGCTGATATCAATCCGGCCGAGGCCGCGTGGATCAACGAGCAGATGGAATTGGCCGAACAGGAAGGCCACGAGCTGTATGACGACACTCCCACTGATGAGGAGTGGAGCGAGAAGCACGAGGAATAGCGATTAGGTATAGCGATTATTCGCGGCGTATTTTCCGCGGATAGCGAACGGACGGCACCGACCATGCGATCGATGCCGTCCGTTTTGTTTTTACGATTGCGGTTTTGCGATTGCGCCTACCGCAGTCGGACCTACATCAGGCTCTTGTAGATGGCGAGGATGTCTTCTTCGGTGGCCTGACGCGGGTTGCCCGGGGTGCACACGTCGTTGAAGGCGTCGTGGGCCAGTGCTTCCAGATCGGCTTCGGTTGCGCCGACTTCGGAGATGGTGGTCGGGTTCTTCAGGTCGACGGTGAGCTTGTGCACGGCCTGGACGGCTTCTTCGCGAACCGTCTCGAGATCGCCGGTGTAGGCATCTTCGACACCGAAGGCGTCGGCGATGTCACGATACTTCTCGCCGGTGAAGTCCTTGTTGTATTCCATGACCGGTGCCAGCAGAATGCCGTTGGCAACGCCGTGGGCAACGCCGAGGCGGCCGCCCAGCGGGTGGGCCATGCCATGCACCAGACCGAGGCCGACGTTGGAGTAGGCCATGCCGGTGATGTAGGAGGCGTAGGCCATCTGCTCGCCTGCAGGAACGTCGCCGTCAGCGCTCTTGGCAAGGTTCTTGGCAATCATGCGGATGGTCTGCATGCTCAGGCAGTCGGACAGGCTCCAGGCGCCCGGAGTGATGTAGCCTTCAATGGCGTGGGTCAGGGCGTCAAGACCGGTGGCGACCTTGAGGCCGCGCGGCATGGAGTCGGTCAGATCAGGATCGACGAAGGCGACGATCGGAATGTCGTGCGGGTCGACGGCCACGAACTTACGCTTGTTGGCGGTATCGGTGACCACATAGTTGATGGTGGTTTCCGAAGCGGTGCCTGCGGTGGTCGGCACGCCGAAGATCGGCACGGACGGGTTCTTGGTGTCGGCAACGCCTTCCAGGGAGAGCACATCGGCAAACTCCGGGTTGGCGGTGATGATGCCGATGCCCTTGCAGGTGTCCTGCGGGGAACCACCGCCCAGGCCGATCAGGAAGTCGGCTCCGGAGGCTGCGAACTTGGCGACGCCATCATGGATGCACTCGACCGGCGGATTCGGCTTGACGTTGTCGAACACCTCATACGGCATGCCCGCCTCGTCAAGAACGTCGGTGACCTTCTTGACGGTGCCGGTCTCCAGCAGCACCGGATCGGTGACGATGAACGCCTTGGTGAAGCCATGGGACTTGGCAACGCCCGGGATCTCCTTGATGGCGCCGCGACCGAAGTATGCAGTCTGGTTGAAAATCATGCGATAGACCATAGTGCTCTCCTTTAAGCGACTGTGTGTTCAAGCGAAGACCACGGCATCCATTGCCGCGGCCAACGGTTTCATCATAAGCCCTTTTCCATGCGAGGAAGCACCCACGACACACAATTTTTTCGTCAATATCCCACAACACCGGCAAAACCGGACAGCATACCGTCCGATGCCCGAAATCCTATTCTTCGGACGACGTGTCTTCTTTGGCGAACACCCACATGACCTCGTCCACGGAATGGGTGTCGGGGAAAATCGTAATCAGGAACCGTTCGCCGTCGTTTCTGACGTAGGCGTACCGTATAGCGCCTTCCCTGCATATCCGGTCGCGGACGTAATCGTAGTCGAACAGCATGCGGAAGCCGTCCCGGTAGGCCGGCGCCACCAATTTGTCGCAATAGTCGAGCAGCATCTCGCGGAAGGAACCGCCATGTTTGTCAAGCATTTTTTGCACATAGCCGGGAACCACGACCGGCCGTTGCGTATCGGCACGCAGATTGACCACATAAGCGATCGAATACCGTGTATTCAAATGCTGCAGCAACGATTCCATGTCTTTGTTGCGTACCAGGATGTCCTCAAGCTGCTTGTTCAACGTGCGCAACTGCCTTTTGCCGCTGCCGCTGGCGTAGTAGCGCTTCTTGTCCTTGCGCATCTCGTTTTCCGCCTGGTTGACCAGATCCGGAATATCCTCGCCGTCATCGGATTCGGCCATGCCCACGGACAGCTCGCAACCGTGATCAAGCAGCTCCTGACGCATATATCCCATCTGTCGGGCGCTCTGCGCCATCGAATGGGCGAAACTGATGATCACGAACTCGTCGCCGCCGATGCGGTAGATATTATCGTCGCCGAAATAGGCGCGCGCCGCGTCCGCAAGCTCGCACAGCACCACGTCGCCTCTGGCATGACCCAAATGATTATTGATCTCATGCAGGCCAATCAGATCTATGTACATCACCGTCAACGGCTTGTCATGGGTGGCTTGGATGAATTCCACATCATCGTCGAAAGCGTTGCGGTTGAGCAGCCCCGTCAATGAATCCCGTCGGTACTCCTCGCCGTTCAACCGGACAAAGGACCCTATCGGCAGGTTCCGGCCAACCATCACCACGGCCCATGGATCGCTTTCGGAGCATTCACGTGAGGGAATCACCGCGAAGGAGATCATGCCGGTTCTGGCCAGCACCTCACTGCGGTACACTCCGAACGCGGATTTCTGCGAGAACAGCAGCGAACGGAGCGAAGCCAGATCCATATCAGCACGGAACCTGTCGGCATCGTCCGGATGCACCACGCGTTCGGCGATCAGCGTCTGCACGTAGGTTTCGAAATCATCGGTTTCCGGCGTCGGCAGTATGCCATCGCGTTTGACCGCGCGGTACTCGCCCGTCTTCACATTCAGTCGGGAGAGTTCCGCCACGCCATTGGCCAGAATCTCGAAGGTGCTGGCGGCGAGCGTGGACGTCTCAAGCATGGTACGGCCGTTGACGGGCACATAGCTGCCATGCATGAAATCGTTTGACATATCCCAGAAATGCCGGTCGTCGGGACGTTCGGCCAACAGCTTCTCCATCCGTCCCACCGGAAGCGGTTCGTGGAAGTAATACCCTTGGATGTACCGGCATCCCACGGACAGCAGCTGGTCGACCTGCTGTTTGGTCTGTGCGCCTTCGGCGATGACCAGCAGTCGCAGCTTTCTGGCCATGTTGAGCAACGATTCGACGATTTTCAGCCCTTTGCTGGCATTGTCCTCATCGAGGTCGATGAATTTCATGTCAAGTTTGATCACATCGACGTTGATGTCCTTGAGCATGTTCAGCGACGAATACGCCGATCCGAAATCATCCATCAGCACCGCGATGTTGTCCACATGCAGCTTGCGGATGGTGCTTTCCACTTTGGACAGGTTCCTGGCCACGGCGCTTTCGGTGATTTCCGCTTGGAGCAGCCGAGCGTCGACATCGTATTCGTTCAGCAGTCCGGTGAGCGTGTCCGCCACATCCATCTGGTCGATGTCCACCATGGAGACGTTCACGGAAATCGGCACCAGATTGCGGCCCTCACGTTCCCAACGTGCCAGCATCCGGACCACGGAACGCCATACGAACACGTCCAGTCGGGAGATTTGTCCGGCCTGTTCCAGCATGGGAACGAACCTGCCCGGAGATACCACACCATATTTGGGGTGGTTCCAACGCACCAGCGCCTCGGCACCGACGATGGCACCCGTAGCCGCATTGCATTTGGGCTGCAGGTAGAAGCAGAACTCGTTGTTGTCGAATGCACGGTCGATCTCGTCGAACGTCAGCTCCGGCACAAGCTCGTCGGTGGACGGCGTCCTGCCCATTTCCGGTGTGTCAGCCAAACAGATTCCTTCCTGTCACCACGAATCCGCTCGGCGAACGTCATGTCCTTGTCGTCGCAGAACACTTCCACGGCCATCTCCACATGGTCGCCACGCATGGTTTTGGATTTGACGAAGAACTTCGTGCGGCCGAACGCGCGCGTGATGTCGTCCCCGACCGCGTCGGAAGCGTAATGGATCACCGCGATGTACACGCGGCCCTTGTCCTGATGCGAATAGAACAGGGCGAGCATGCCGATCATCACCGCGCCGGCGACCACCACCAGCAGATACATGCCCGCGCCGGCCGCGATGCCGGACGTGATGGCCCAGAACAGGTACAGCAGGTCCATCGGATCCTTCACGGCGGTACGGTAACGCACGATGGACAACGCGCCCACCATACCAAGCGAGATCACGATGTTCGTGCTGATGGCCAATGTGACCATGCAGGTGAGCACGCACATGCCCACCAGCGTCACCGCGAAGCTGCGCGAATACACGACGCCCGTGTAGAACCGCCGGTATACGCAGTAGATGACGATGCCCACCAGCAGCGCCACCAGCAGGGCCAGCGCCATTTTGGGCACGTTGTATTGGCTGAAGGAGTTCAGCACCGATTTCTTGATCATGTCGTTTACGCTCATGGTTTCGCTTTCTCTTTTGCGATTGTTCGGTTATTACGTTTTCTACGATTGCCGATGTTTTCGGCTGCGCGTTTTCGTCCGTCTGTTTTCGGTCTTCCGCGATACGTCCGACCGGTGCGCTCAAGTCACACGCTCGGCACGTTCCAGCCTTCCTGCCAGTAGTCGAAACCCCGCAGATACGAGGCTTTGTCATAGCACAGCACGTATTTCGAGGCGGCCGTTATCTCCTGCGCCTTGCCTGGCAGAATGTCACGCACGATCTGCGGCAGGAATTCGGTGAATTTGACCTCCATCACCAGCTTGCCCGGCTCAAGCACGGGCAGGGTGGGCAAGGTGCGGTCGAAGATGTCGAATCCGTCGACCGCGGCGCGCACGTCCATGTCGAACGTGACGCGCACCGTGCCGGCGTCGAGGACCCATGGCTCGCGTTCGTAGTCGACGATCACCCGAGGCCGCAGCACATTGCTCACGTATTCCACGTAGAATTCCCGGCACAGCTGATGCTCGCTGTGTTCCATGAATCCGACGTCGCCGGCCAGTATCCGGTCGAACTGCTCGTGCGTGAGCGGCGCGTCCTCCTTGTAGATCCAACTGTCGCTTTTGCGCTTGCGTTCCAGCTTGATCACCCGGTCGCTGTAATCGTAAATACGGATACGGTATTTCTTGCGCATCAGCACGCCGTCCACCTTCTCCTGGTAGGCGGTGTTCCAATAATCGTCGAAATACAGGCTGCGAATCATATAGCCGCCGTTTTTCGCATGCTTGTCGAGGCCAAGCAGCGGCGCCATACGCACGTTCAAGTCGGCTTTTTGCGCGTATGAGATCAGATATTTGAGCTCATGACGGAACCGTTCCTTGGCTGTGCGCGGTGGAACGGATAATTCCTCGCCGACGCGATGTTTGATACGTTGCAGCAGCGACGTTCCGCGATTGCCACCATCACTGCACATTGGCATCCTCCACAATGCTGCCGTCGGCTTTCACATAGAAACACTTGGTGCCGTAGATCTTGTTGCCGTCGGTGACGTAGTAGTCAAACGCGTCCTGCGTCTCGCCTGATGCATTGCGCACGCTCACCTTGATGAAGTACTGGCCTTCACCAGGCATATCCATCACGGCTTCCGGCAATACGAGGTCGCTCTGTGTGAACACCACGTCTTTGCCTTCGTAATCCTTGGCCACGGTAACGGTATAGCGCAGATCCTCATCGTTGAAATCATAGGAGACATCCCAGCTGAGTTTGAGCTTGCCGTTGGTAGGAGTCGGCTTGCCGATATAGAACGGCATGGGCTTATTGAACCCGGTTCGGTACGTCTGGTAGTTCTGTTCGATTTCGCTATGCAATTGGTTTGCCACCGTGTCGTATTGGCTTGACGTCAGAGGCTCATGCATGGAGTCGGGCATCTTCCGCACGTATGGTTCAACGATGGAACGGTACCGCCGCACCATGGAATTGATGCGATCGGCGCTCATATACTTGTATTCGTCTTTCACGGCCTTGCCGAGCGCGGTTCGGAACGACTTGGTTTGCAGACAACGTCGGAACAGTATGTTGCCCCAATAGTTGCTGACACCGTTCTCCCAGCTTTGGCCCTCGGAACGTTGCCTGATCTCGTATTCCTTGCGCATGAGCATACCATCGTTATCCCAGTCGAGCAGGTAAAACGTATCCGAATTCGTGGGACTATACAGGTACATATTGCGGCTTTGCGTATCGATATTGCCGGTCAGCAATTGGAACGCCATCCAATATGCGAGATTTTCGGTATCGAAATATTTGCCGAGGATTTCGCCCATCGGCACTGAATAATCATTGAGATCGTTCAGCATGGCGATCAGTTTGGTATGGTCGTTGTCGCCTTTGATTTCCAGTTTTTCTTCGAATTTCGCTTGATCGTAGTCAGGATCATCGGCGAGTTTGATCACGTCTTCATCTCGATAGAATTCGAAATAATTGACTTTGTACAGCTGGCCGTTCTTATCAAGTCCGTGCACCTGCAATGCGGTTTTGTTGAGCTGTTCGACCTGCGTGTACAGGCCGTAATCGTCGAAGGAATCCGAGCCGCTGGTCTCGTCCTTGACGTACAGGTGCACGAATTGCGTGCGCAGTCCCATCATCTGGTCGATGCCTTTGATGAGATCGTACGCCATTTTGTTACGGAAACGCAGACCTTCGCCCATATGCTTGTTCAATGCGATGGTACGCTGTCCACGCCACTTGCCTTTGCCGCTTTTCAACTCGATCTTGTAGTTCTTCTGCTCGTTTTTACTCGATGACTGGCCACGTACCTGCACGGTGGCGTTCGGCGCGCTTTCACCAAAACCAAGCTCCCCGGAAACCGGTCCTTGTTCGTCGCCGACCTGCAGCAAACCATTGACCTTGTAGCGGTCAACGCCCATGGCCGCATAGTCATCAACGGAATACTGGTTGATTTCACTCCAGCTATGGTCGGTGCCTTCCGACGAATTACCGCGCGATACCGTCAAATACATGGTTTCGACACCGCTGTCGTCATACACCTTGTACAGCGAGTCGTTGTCACGCAGATGCGCGCCGTCAAGCCCCTGCGTGGCGCTTTTCTTGACTTTTTCATGCTTTCCTTGCGATTGCGCCGCCGATTTGTCTGCCGTGGAACCACTGTCCGCAGCGTTTCCGCAGGCGACGCAGGAGAACGTCGTCACGACCGTGGCGATGATCGCCACGCATTTGAATATGGCATTGCGGCCGCACGGCCGATTACCCATCGTCATTCGTCCGTTCCTTTCCATGCTTTCCACGCTTTCCCTCATGATTCCTTCCGTCCGAAAGTTCCATGCAGCCGTTCGCCGAATTCGTCCAACGCTTCGCCCAGTTTCGTAAACCATCCGCGCTTTTCGGTCTCCACAATCGGCTGCGCGCCGAGCACACGATACGGCAGATTGTCGGT
>OOCZ01001941.1_pt1 | contig 11970 bp, 10 predicted proteins | sample 1671631 | NCBI WGS metagenome assembly OOCZ01 (sample SAMN06348176, study PRJEB24527) | human gut metagenome | reverse complement strand
CCAAGTGCGGCGATATCATGCGCATGTACCTGAAGATCGAGAACAACGTGATCGTTGATGTCAAGTTCCTGACCTTTGGCTGCGGTGCCGCCATTGCCACCAGCAGTATGGCCACCGACCTCATCAAGGGCAAGACCATTGACGAGGCCCTGAAGCTGACCAACAAGGCCGTTGTGGAAGCTCTGGAAGGTCTGCCCCCCATCAAGGTGCACTGCTCCGTTCTGGCAGAGCAGGCCGTGAAGGCTGCCCTGTCTGACTACTACCGCCGTCAGGGCATTGATCCTGAACCCATTGTGGGTAAGCTGGAAGAAGACTGTGACCATTGCAGCGGTGAGAGCTGCAAGGTCTGAGCAGGATCCGCAGAATCATAAAAAGGGGTGGTTCCCGGTCGGGAACCACCCCTTTTTTGGTATCATACGGAACTGCGGTGAAAGTTCAGCGCAGATTTGCCTTCTGGATCAGGCTGCGGATATGGTGGACCAGCATCTCGATGGCGGGGCCGTTCTCGCCGCCGTTGGGGATGATGATATCGGCGTTGCGCTTGCTGGGCTCCACAAAAGCCTCGTGCATGGGTTTGACAGTGGCGCGGTACTGGGCGATGACGCTGTCCAGAGAGCGGCCCCGCTCCTTGACATCCCGCAGGATGCGGCGGAGGATCCGCTCGTCCGCGTCGGTGTCCACGTAGATCTTGTAATCGAACAGGCTGCACAGCTCCGGCTCAGCCAGGGGCAGAATGCCCTCCACGATGAGGACGGGGGCAGGCTCGATGTGCTGCACCTCGCTGCTGCGGTTGTAGTTGGCGTAATCGTACACGGGGCAGTCGATGGCGCGGCCCGCTTTCAGCTCCTTCAGGTGCTGGATGAGCAGGTCGTTGTCGAATGCGTCCGGGTGGTCATAATTCAGCTTGCAGCGCTCTGAAAAAGGCAGTTCATCGTGGCGCTTGTAGTAACTGTCGTGGGAGATCAGACGCACCTCGTCCTCCCCGAACCGCTCCTTGAGCCGGTAAGCCAGCGTGGTCTTGCCGCTGCCCGAGCCGCCTGCGATGCCGATAATCAGATTGTTCATGTCCCAAAATCCTCCCGCCTGCCGATTCCGGTAGAAAAACCGGTCAGAATAAGCTATAATAGGTATATTGTTGGGGAACACCCCTGTTTCTCACTGCTTATGATATCACAAAACCACTGTTTTTGACAGAGTAAGAGGAAAATTGATGAAAAAGATCGTTCCGGCCCCGTATATCGACCAGACTGCCCGCTGGGTGAACGGCTGTGAGAGCATCAGCAGCGTGATGCTGCTGCAGGCCGTGGGCATTCCCATTGACCCGGACGTGTTCATTGAGCGCGACCTGCCCCACGCCCCCTACTGGGAACAGGAGGGCAGGCTCTACGGGCCTGACCCGATGTTCGTCTACCCCGGCGACCCCCACGACCACACCGGGTACGGCTGCTATGCCCCCTGCATCGTGCAGGCCTTGCAGAGCGCGTTGAAGCATGAAGGCGCGGCGGACCGGTTCGAGGTGCTGGACGTGAGCGGCGAGACCGCAGCGCAGCTGTGCCGGTTCATTGACGAGGGAATGCCGGTGGTGTTCTGGGCAACGCTGGATTTTACCCCGGTGCCCGAGGAGCGGGACCACTGGCTGCTGGCTGATGGCACCGACTTTGCCTGGAAGTGCCACGAGCACTGCCTGCTGCTGGTGGGCTACGATGAGGAAAACTACTGGTTCAATGACCCGTGGCATGACCACGGGGTCTGCGCCCAGCCCAAGGAGCTGGTGGAGCGCTGCCACGCGGCACAGGACTCCTATGCGGTGACCCTGCGGCGGAAATAAGAAAGGCGAAACATGAAAACAGAGAAACTGAAACAGAACGTCAAGGGCTATGTTCATCAGTTTGAGGACGGCGGCCTGCGGCTGCTGAGAAAGGGGCAGAAGGGCGTGATCCACGCCATCTTCAGCCGCTTTGGCCTGGTGCTGATCCTCCTGCTGCTGCAGGTGGGGCTGCTGTTCAGCATCTTCCGGTGGTTCGGCAACCTGTGGCCCCATTACTTCGGCGGCAGCGTGGTCGTTACATCGGCCATGGTCATCTACCTGCTCAACAGCAAGATGGACAACAGCGCCAAGATCACCTGGATGGTGGTGGTTGCCATTGCGCCGGTGGTGGGCATTCCGATGTTCTTCTATGTCAAGAGCAATTTCGGGCATAACATCCTGCGCAAGCGGCTGCTGGAGCTGGAGGATCAGCTGCGCGGCTGGCTGCCGCAGAACCAGAAGGCAGTGGCACAGCTGAAAGCGCTCGAACCCGGCGCGGCCTCGCTGGCAAAGTACCTGTATGGGCGGGGCGGCGGCTTTCCGGTGTACCAGAACACCGCCATGACCTACTTCCCCGGCGGCGAGGCAAAGTTTGAGGAACTGCTGCGCCAGCTGGAAACGGCAGAAGAATATATCTTTGTGGAGTATTTCATCATCGACGAGGGCCTGATGTGGGGTAAGATCCTGGAAGTGCTGGCCCGCAAGGCGCTGCAGGGCGTGGATGTCCGGGTGATGTACGACGGCACCTGTGAGTTCTCCACCCTGCCCCGCAACTACCCCCGGCTGCTGGAGAAGCTGAACATCCAGTGCAAGGTGTTCAGCCCGGTGCAGCCGTTCGTCTCCACCCACTATAATTACCGCGACCACCGGAAAATTCTTGTCATTGACGGGCGGGTCGGTTTTACCGGCGGCGTGAATCTTGCCGATGAGTACATCAACCACATCCAGAAGCATGGCCGTTGGAAGGATGCCGCCGTGATGCTGGAGGGCGAGGCGGTCCGTTCGCTGACGGCTCAGTTTCTGCAGATGTGGGGCATCCTGAAGGAGCCGGAATATGAGCAGTTCCTGACCCGGCCCATTCCGGTGCCGGAAAATGCAAAGGGCGTGGCGGCTCCCTACGGGGACTGCCCGCTGGACGGCGAGCGGGTGGGCGAGATGGTCTACATCGACCTGCTCAACCGGGCGCGGCGGTACATCCACATCATGACGCCCTATCTGATTTTAGACGGCGAGCTGGAAACGGCTCTGAAGTTTGCCGCCGAGCGCGGTGTGGACGTCCACCTCATCCTGCCGGGCATCGCGGACAAAAAGTTTGCAAACTCGCTGGCCAAGACCCATTATTCGTCCCTGCTGGATTCGGGCGTGAAGATCAGCGAGTGGAGCCCTGGTTTTGTCCATGCAAAGGTGTTCGTGGTGGATGGCAGGGAAGCGGTGGTGGGCACCATCAATCTGGACTACCGCAGCCTGTACCATCACTTTGAGGATGCCGTCTGGATGGTGGATGCTCCCTGCATCCGGGACATTGAGCAGGATTTCCAGCACACGCTGGAACAGTGCCGCACGGTGGAAAATACCTCGGCCAGCATCTGGCAGAAGCAGTATCTGCTCCGTGCCACCGGAATGCTGCTCAAGGTCATTGCACCGCTGCTGTAACAGCTGAATTACAGAACAACAGCCCCCTCAGGCTTATGGGCCTGAGGGGGCTGTTGTTTTGTATGATCCTTATCTGGGGTAGCACAGCGCCAGCTTGGAATAAAAATCTTCCAGTGCAAAACGAACATCCAGATCGTGATAGACACGGATGGTTTTGCGGTCAGAAGCTTCAGCATAGGTCAGGCTGGGCAGGAGCACAGGGGCCGGGCGGAGTGTCCAGTGCCCCCGGAATCCATTCTCCAGCAGGACGGCGGCGGTAGTGTTGTCGCCCAAAGTCCAATTGCCCCCGGTGCGCAGAGGAAAGCGGGGATCGTATTCGGAGGGGTACTCGTCCATCAACTGCCGAAATAGATAGGCTCCCACTTCGCCGCAGGGCCGTACCCGAAGCGCCAATTCGGAAAGGGATACCTCGAATCTGGCGTAGACATCCTGTGGGATCTGCCAGACCGTGACAGCGCTGTCCAACAGGACACGGCAGGCGATGGGGTCTTGCTGAACATTGAATTCCGGTCGTCCGGCGGGATAGGGGCCGCCGCCGTTCCAGAGCACCGTCATGCGGGACGCGATCTCCGGGGCACGGTTCAGGGCGGCGGCAATGTTTGTCATAGCGCCCTGGGCCGCAATGTACAGGGGAGCCGGGTCATCCCGCAGAGCCTCCTGGATTAGAAACTCGACAGCTTCATAGTCGGGAGCATCCTCCGGGGAGGCGAGAGGGGCAGTACAACCATGAAGAACAGGAACATCGTCGATGTGTGCGGCGTTCAGCAGGCGGCATACCTCCTGGTAACTGCGTTCCATGCTGTGGGGCGGCAGACCCCTTTGGGTGGTTTTGACCTCGAAATGGGTGGCACAGATACCACGCACATCAAATTGCGGAGTGAGTAGATGGTGCAGGATGGCAAAGTCATCATCGCCCTCGTTTTTTGCATCGGTGTCAATGATGACCCGCACCCGGCAGGCCTCCGGCGGTGCAAATCCCAGCCGCGCAAGAAGTTCAGAGCGTTCCATGTGGTATTCCCTCAGTTCAATTTTACCAGAGCTTCGTTCAGTGCGGCCAGCTTTTCTTCATCGAACATTTTGTTGCTGTAGAATTGCAGGTCGTTCACCGAAATGCCCCGGGAGCCGGGCTCCTGCTGCACATATTGGGCCAGCTCCGGCAGCAGCTGCTGGATCAGGGCAGCGGACTGAGGAGTGTCCAGCAGGGTGCCGATCTTCATATCAAGACAGAATTCCTTGACTTCCTCCGGGGCGGGCACCAGCACGTCGTGGTTGAAAATGTGGTTCAGGAAGCCGAGTGCCATGCCCTGCCACACTGCGGATTCCGGGTTTTCCGGGTTTTGGGGATTGGCGATGTGGCGGCTGCCGGTGGAGAAGCCGTGGTCGCCGTAAGCAAAGATATGCATCTCATAGGGGATCTTCCGCTCTGCCAACAGGGTGGCAAACTGCAGGGACTGCGTAGCGGGCACCAGATGGTCGCCCTGAGTGGCAAAAAGGAAGGCAGGGGGAGTCTGGTCATCCACCTGCTGCAGCAGGTCCGGCAGCTCCATGCCCAACGCCTTGCCCGGGACGCTGAACACAGCGTAGCCCAGCAGCATGGCCGCGGGACGGACCCGGCCCATGGTGCCCACCGAGGCGGCAAGATGCCCGCCGGCAGAGAAGCCTACCACGGCGATCTGCTCCGGGTCGATGTGCAGGTCACCTGCGTTCTGATGCAGGTAGTCCATGGCCTCCTGCGCTTCGGCAAAGGCATTGGTATAGACCTCCTCCACCGGACAGTTCTGGGAGACGCTGTACCGCAGCACAAAGGCATTGTAGCCTGCGTTCAGGAAGGCCAGTGCTACAGGATCGGCTTCCCGGTCTGAGCAGAAGGCATAGGCTCCACCCGGAAAGATCAGGATCGCAGGGCAGCGATCCAGAGCAGGCATTTCGGTGCAGGGATCCTGCAGGTAGCAGGTCAGCTGGGCATTGTGGGTCCCCATGGGGATCTGAGTGATTTTCATAGTTGGCTCCTTTTTCCTGTAGTAAAACGGGCCTTCGTACAGATAACCCCGAAAAGCAGGGGAGTCCCTGTGCGAAAGCCCAAAATCGACTTTGTTATTCTGATATCAATATAGCAGATAGCAGAAACACTGTCAAGAAGATTTACTGGTATTCCTTTTCCATTGAGAAGCCCCGGCCGCTGACTTCGGTCACGCGGCTGACGATGAGGAAACAGGCGGGGTCGATGGAATGGACCAGCTTTTCCAGCCGGGGCAGCTCCCGGTTGGAGATGACGCTGAGCAGCACCTCGCTGGGCTCGCCGGTGTAGCCGCCCTCGCCGGGGAGCACGGTCACGACGCGGTCAATCTCAGCCAGAATGGCGGTGCGGATCTCATCCGATCGGGTGCTGATGATCTTGACCTCGGTGCGGCTGTCGCCCAGCATCAGCATCTTGTCCATGACGATGGTGTGGGTGATGACCAGCACGATGCCGTAGAGCACCTGCTCCGGCTGGCTGAACGCTGCCTGCACCAGCAGGATGGCGATATCAAAGAGCATCATGGTGATGGACACCGGCCAGCGGAACCATTTCTGCAGCACCAGCGGAGGGATATCCATGCCGCCTGTGGAAGCGCCCGCCCGGATGACCATGCCCAGCGCAACGCCGATGCCCAGACCCGAGAAGATGGTACAGAGGAAGATATCCTCAGTCAGCACCCGGCCGTCCAGCAGCCGCTCAAACAGCCCCAGAAAGGCGGGGCTCAGCACGCTGCTGGCAAGGGTGTTCAGTGCGAACTTCCTGCCCAGCACCGCCCAGCCCCACACCAGCATGGTCATGTTGAAGAGGAAGAGGAAACCGGAGACGGAGAGCCCCGTCAGCCGCCCGAAGGCCAGCGCGATGCCGGTGGCACCGCCCGTGATGAGCCCGGCGGGCTCCAGAAACAGGGCCACCGCCAGCGAATACAGTGCGTTGCCCAGGATGATAACCAGACTGTTCAGCAAAAGCTGCTGCCAGCGACGAGTAGATTTCATAGCAGTACCTCCCATACTATCCTTATAATACAGGAAAACTTCAAGAAAATCCACCCGATGCGGTTGCTTCCCATCAGAACAGCGGGATTGATGTGGCTGCCAAGGGCTCCCCCTTTGGGGGAGCTGGCGCGAAGCGCCTGAGAGGGCGAGACCGTTACTCCTCGTCCAGCAGCCGCAGACCCGCCGTATCGGTCACGGGCAGGGAGAACACGATGGCTCCCGCCTTGGGGCCTGCCCCCTGCATGATGGCCTGCATGATCTGGTTTTTCAGGGTGGTGCGGGACACGATGAGCACCAGCTCCTTCTCGTTGACCAGCTCCACCCCCATAAAGTGGGCGGCACCCTCCATGCCGGTGCCCTTTGCGTGGATGACGGTGCCGCCGCCAGCTCCGGCGGCGCGGGCCGCGTCCATGATGGAGCCGGTGTGGCCCTGATTGGCAATGACGAGCAGCAGCTCATAGCGGGTATCCTTCAAGGTGCTTTCCTCCTTCAGTGCAAAGGTCTGGTGTTCGGTCAGGAATTGCAGCGCCCGCTTGCCGCCGATGCTGCTGACCGGGATGATGAATGCGATGCCGGTGCCCGGCACATCGATGCGCATTTTGCAGCGCAGGTCTTTTTGCAGGCCGGGCCAGGTCTCGGCGGTGATCATGGCAAAGAGCACGGCCTTTTCGGTCTGCTCCAGCCCCAGGGTGGAAAGGGTCTCCCGCACCGCTGTGCCTGCACCCACCGTGCGCAGGCTGACCGTGATGCCGTGCTCCTCGTAAAGGGTCAGAAAGGCATCGGTGGAGTGGCGGTCGGTGATGGTGACGAGCCAGTATAAAGTATTCACAGCAGGACCTCCTTACAGCTCGATGATGGCATCATCCGGCAGGTCGGCAAAGGCCAGCGCGGCGGTAGACACAGGCTGTGCCTGCCGGGCCCTGCGCTGCTTGAGCTGAGCCATCAGACCCATGAGCTGCACCGTGATGAGGGGGGTCATGGCGACCATGGCCACCACGCCGAAGGCATCGGTGACGATATTGCCGCCCACAGCCACACAGGCACCCTGCGCCAGCGGCAGCAGGAAGGTGGCCGTCATGGGGCCGGAAGCAACGCCGCCTGCGTCAAAGGCGATGGCGGTGTAGAGCTTGGGCACCACGAAGGAGATACCAATGGCAAAGGCATAGCCCGGGATGAGGAACCACAGGATGGAGATGCCGGTGAGCACCCGCACCATGGCAAGACCCACCGAGAGAGAAACGCCTGCCGAGAGGGCCGCGCCCATGGTGCTGGCGGAGATGGCACCGTCGGTCACTTCCTCGACCTGCTTGTTCAGCACATAGACGGCGGGCTCGGCCTTGACGATGAAGTAGCCGATGAGCATCCCGATGGGCACCAGCAGCCAGCGGAAGCTTTGGCCTGCCAGCACCTGACCCAGATAATTACCGGCTGGCATAAGGCCGATGTTTGCGCCTGCGAGGAATAGCACAAGACCGATATAAGTATAGGCCAGGCCCACGCCGATGCGGCCCAGCGTCCGCCGGTCGAGCTTGAGGGCCGCCAGCTGGAACACGCCGAACATGGCGATGATGGGCAGCAGGGAGGCGGCGATCTCCTTGATGTAGGTGGGCAGGCCCTCGTGGAAGAGCTGCCATAGCTCCACGGAATCGCTGACGTTGGGCAGGATGGGCGGAACGTAGGTGCTGTCGCTGGCCTGGAACGCAATGCCCAGAATGAGCACCGCCAGAATGGGGCCGATGGAGCAGAGCGCCACCAGACCAAAGCTGTCGTCCGCCGCATGGCGGTCGGAACGGATGGCGGCCACGCCGACACCCAGCGCCATGATGAAGGGAACGGTGATGGGGCCGGTGGTCACGCCGCCGGAATCAAAGGCCACGGAAAGAAATTCCTTTGGCACAAAGGCGGCCAGCACAAAGATGAGCCCGTAGAACACCACCAGCAGCTTGGGCAGGGCGATGCCCACCAGCATACGCAGGAAGGCGACCACGAGGAACAGCCCCACGCCTGCCGCCACCGAGAGGATGAGGGTCATGTTGGGGATGGAGGGTACCTGATTGGCCAATACCTGTAAGTCAGGCTCCGAGATGGTGATGAGGAAGCCCAGCAGAAAGCCGACACCGATGATGAGCGGCACGCTCCGGCTTTTGGTGAGCATTGCGCCCACCCGCTCGCCCATGGGGCTCATGCTCATCTCCGCGCCCAGCGTAAAGAACATGATGCCCACAATGATCATAGCCGCGCCCAGCAGGAAGCAGAGCAGGATGCTGGGGGAGACGGGAGCAATGGAAAAGCAGAGCACCAGCACGATGGCCACGATGGGCAGCACCGCCTGAAGTGCTTCCAATAATTTTTCCCGCAGTTTGGGGATGGATGCCTTGAGAATAATGTCCACCGACCTTTCGAGAAAATATTTCCGCAGTGTACAAAACGCATGCAGATATATGAATAGTATACCGAAAAACGGAAAAAGGGGTCAACTAAGAAACGGTAAAGATGGATAAATGGGCGCAAAATTTACAAATTGGAAATCAAATGGAAACCGATGAGAAATAAAACGCCCGGCGGGACAGACCAGCCGGGCGGGAAAAGCATTATTTGACTTCCTGTTTGCCCAGAACGTCTGAGGTGGGGGTCTGGAAGGTGGGGATGTCGGCGTAGGGATCGGGGGTCGTATCTGCAGGCAGGCTCTTCATGTACTTGTCCATGGATTCGGCCACCTGCTTGGCAATGGCCACGGCCTCGACCACGGTACGGGCACCCATAACGGCATCGCCGCCGGCAAACACGCCCTCGCGGGTGGTGCTGCCGTCCTCGCTGACGGTCAGCAGGCCCTTCTGGTTGGTCTCGATGCCGGTGGTGGTCTTGACGAGGTTGCTCTCCGAGCCCTGGCTCACCGAGACGATGACACCGGTGTGGGGGTAGAAGGTCTCACTGCCCTCTACCTGCACGAACTTGCCCTCTTCGTTCTTGACCGTGTCGCGGCAGATCAGGCCGTTTTCCCGGATCTCCACCGGGGCCTTGCAGAAGCGGAAGCCCACGCCCTCGAGCCTGGCATAGCTGACCTCGTACGCAGAGGCGCTGATGCAGCTCTCGTCCCGGCGAGCATAGCAGGTGACATGGCGGGCACCATTGCGGATGGCGGTGCGGGCGCAGTCCATGGCCGAGTTGCCCACGCCGATCACGGCGATGTCATCCCCCAGCCGGAAGGCCTTGGAGTTGGCCAGATAGTCGATGCCAAAGGCCACGTTGCCCAGGGTCTCACCCTTGATGTGCATGGCGTTGGCCTTCCACAGACCGGCACCGATGAACACGCTCTTGTAGCCGTCGCGGAACAGGTCGTCGATGGTGATGGTCTTGCCGATGGTGGTGTTGGGCCGGACATGGATGCCCTTGAGCTCAAGGTGGCGGTACTGGAAATCGTCCAGCACGCTGTCGGGCAGGCGGTAGTTGGGGATGCCGTACCGCATCACGCCGCCGATCTTATCCCGGGCATCAAAAATGGTGATATCGTAGCCCCAGCGCGCCAGCAGCACGGCAATGGTCAGGCCGGCAGGGCCTGCACCCACTACGGCGGCCTTCATGCCGTTCCTGGGGGCGGGGCCCTTGGTCATCTTGTTGGCATAGGTGGTGGAGATATAGTCCTCGATGATGGAAAAGTGGACAGGATCGTGGCTGGGCATCCGGTTGCGGATGCAGTGGCCCTCGCACTGGTTCTCGTGGTTGCAGACCAGAGAGCAGACCGTGGTCAGGGGGTTGTTCTCAAACAGCATCCGGCCTGCGGCATCCAGCTCGTTTGCCTTGAGCAGACGGATGACCTCGGGGATGTTGGTGTGGATGGGACAGCCCTGCTGGCACATGGGCTTTTTGCAGCCGAGGCAGCGGTTGGCTTCGTCCAGAACGTGTAATGCCATGGAGTTCCTCCTCTTGTCCCACAGGCTGGGGACGCTTCGTTGTATCCAATACTATCATTATGATACACCGAATCGCTGCCGGGATACAAGTGTGGAAATGTAAAAATTTCAGGAGAAAATTTTGCTATTTCGTCAAAAAGATAATTTTTTGACGAAGTGCACCCCCCATCGGCTCCGGCTTTTTACGACACATCGCGCCAAAATCACAGGCCCGCAGTTGTGCATCCACCACCGCCCGGCAGGGGGCGTTCTGCTCGGCCAGCCGCGCAAGGGAGTGGGACACCGGCAGTGCGGCAGCCTTCAGGAGGGGAAGGGCATCCTTTTGCGCCCCCAGCAGGTGGAGATAGGGCGGCAGAGCGGGGAAGGCATCGGCAGAATAGTCCAGAGCGGCATCCATGGCCAGGCGGCGCATCCGTGCCCGTGGATAGCGCACGGTGGTCAGGCTGTCCAGCAGCTCCGCATGGGTGGTGCTGGAACGCACGGCGGCTTCCAGCCGGTGCTCCAGACCTTCCGAAATGCCCCGCACCTGGGCAAACGGCGCGTTTCCTGCGCACCGGCTGCGCAGAAGCGCCAGCTGACAGCGCTGGGCGGCCGCGGGATCGGTGTATCGCCCGGAGGCATAGGCTTCCCGGTAGAGCGGCAGGACTTCCGCCGGAACATAGGGAGCAGCGGCATCAGCTCCGCCGTTTTGCCAGAGCGTGCGCAGGGCGCTGGCACTGGCAAACTGCCCCCCTGTTTCGGTCAGGGCCTGCCCATGACCGGCACCCTGCCGGGGCAGGGGGATCGGCACCAGAGAAGCCCCCAGCTCCAGAATGGCCTTGCAGTATTCCACGGCCAGATTGTTGTTGGGCTTGTCCAGCAGGGCGGCAAGGCCGGTGCCCGGACAGACTGCTTCCACCGCTGCCTGCCGGGCTGCCGCAAAGCTGCGGGCCCCGGCGGCAAGCTGGGCTTTGAGGGCGGTGCGGTATTCCGCGCCGGAGAGCACCCGGGCGGCCTCCATCAGAAGCGCCGCATCCGGAGTCTCGGCCCCGAACACCAGAGCGTCGCACCCGGCGGCGGCCAGCAGCTGCACCCCGGCCCGGGCAAAGCATTCCGCCCCGGAACAGGCATAAGGGGCGGGCAGGGCGAACACGAGGTCGGCCCCGCAGGTCAGCGCAGCCTGCACCCGCACGCTTTCGGGCAGCAGGGGCAGCGCGCCCCGCTGGGTCAGCCCGCAGCTCATGGCCACCGCCACCCGCTGAGCACCCAGTGCCCTTGCCTGCTGCAGCTGCCAGGCGTGGCCGTTGTGGAAGGGATCGTATTCGGCAATGATCCCGGCGAGCTTGTACATTGTGAAATTTATATCGTTCATACAGAAATAACCTGTGTCTCTTTCCATTTGTGGGCAGGGTGTACAAAAAAGCATGGATACTTTGTGGAACCCTTTGCCCGGTTGCGGCTTGAAAACCCTTGGAACCTATTATATAATATTTCTAGGAATCTGTAAAATTCTGTCCGCATCTGCGAACCGAAAAGAATATGGAGGCACAAGAAGATGAAAGTTCTGGTTATTAACTGCGGCTCTTCTTCCCTGAAGTATCAGCTGAT
>OOCZ01001939.1_pt1 | contig 11972 bp, 6 predicted proteins | sample 1671631 | NCBI WGS metagenome assembly OOCZ01 (sample SAMN06348176, study PRJEB24527) | human gut metagenome | reverse complement strand
ACTAAAAAACAATTAGCTTATGAAAAACAAAAGACTATTTTTATTATCCACATTTCTGGTAATAATAGGTACATTAAAAGCTCAGAACCCCATTATTACGGATCAGTTCACCGCCGATCCCACCGCCAAAGTTTTTGAAGGCAAGATGTATGTCTATCCTTCACATGACATTCCGAGCCCCATCGAGCGTCTGAAAGAATGGTTCTGTATGGCAGATTACCATGTTTTCTCGTCAGACAATCTGGTTGACTGGACAGACCACGGAGTGATCCTAAGCCAGGAAAATGTACCTTGGGTAGCTCCTGACTCCTATTCCATGTGGGCCCCCGAATGTGTATACAAGAATGGGAAATATTATTTCTACTTCCCATCTACCCCTAAAGGCGAAGGCAAACGCGGTTTCAGCATCGGAGTTGCCATAGCCGACAAGCCTTACGGCCCTTTCACCCCGCAGGCCACTCCCATTGAAGGAGTCAACGGCATCGACCCTTGCGTGCTCATTGATAAAGACGGGCAAGCCTACATATACTGGTCAGGCCGCGGAATGTCAGTAGCAAAACTGAAAGACAATATGCTTGAACTCACCTCAGAACCCATGCAAATTCAAGGATTACCCGAAGGATTCAAAGAAGGACCTTTCGCCTTTGAACGCAACGGAAAATATTACTTCACATTCCCCTGGGTAAAGGAAAAAACGGAAGTTCTGGCTTATGCGATGGGAGACAATCCCATGGGTCCCTTTGAGTTCAAGGGTATCATTATGGATGAATCACCAACCGATTGCTGGACCAATCACCACTCATTGGTGGAATACAAAGGCCAGTGGTACCTGTTCTATCACCACAACGATTACTCCCCCGAATTCGATAAAAACAGATCGGCACGGGTCGATTCCTTATTCTTCAACCCGGACGGCACTATCCAAAAAGTAACCCCTACCCTGCGCGGAGTGGGCATAACAGACGCCCGGAAAGAAATTCAACTGGATCGCTACAGCCGGTTAAGCAATCAGGGAGCAGCCATCGATTACCTGAACCAAGCAAACAAATTCGAAGGCTGGAAAACCTTATTGAGCAAAAACGGTGCATGGGTGCAGTACAACCGGGTGAACTTCGGAGATAGCACCCCCCGGAAAGTGAAAGCAAGAGTAACCTCGGACAACGGAGGAACACTGCAAATACGTATAAACGGAACAAACGGTCCGGTTATCTCGGAAATAAAAGTTCCCAAAACCGATAAATGGACGAATATTGAATCCTCGGTTCGTTCCGCTCAGACCGGTATCCACGATTTATACGTGTCTCTAAAAGGAAACGGTAAAGTTGAAATCGACTGGATCAGTTTTCAATAACTAAATCTCCATGCCGGATATGAAGTATACAAAGACAATAGCGCTAATCACAACCCTGCTCTGCTTCCTACAAGGGCAGGGTTTAGCGCTTGCCCAGGATAATCCAAACCAATACAATTACCTTTATCTTACTATCCGGAACGGATTATGCGACAACTCTATCCGAACCATACACAAAGATCACAACTCATTCATGTGGTTCGGAACCTCCAACGGGCTCGACCGTTACGATGGTTACGAACTGAAACACTACTCCACAGCTCCCAGGCAACCGTATCAGTTTATTGAAAGTAATTACATCAATGACATTGACGAAGACGACAACAACTATTTGTGGGTAGCTTCCGAAGCCGGCATCATGAGCATTGATCTCCTTCACGAAAACCTCAACTTCTATAAGGAATACTCCGGTAAGAACAATAATGTGCTTTACTCTCCCGTTCAGGCCCTGCTTGTCGACGATTTCAATAATCTCTGGGTAGGCAAAAGTGACGGACTGGCCTACATCATTCTGAACGAAGAAAGGCAGATAAAAGATATCCGGATATTGAAGAAAGATGTGGATATCAAAACCATCGTAAAACACGGTAGTGATATCTGGGCGGGAGGCGACAAGTGTTTATTGCATTTCACTCCTTCGGGCAAACAGGATTACAGCAATATCCCCGTAGTTACAAACTTAGATATTTCACAATTAATCTTCAACCGCCTGTTTTCGTATGGTGACTATCTGTGGATCGGTACCCAAAGTGGCTTATACTGCTATAACACCCAGAATCAGTTCTGCATACTCTATCAGCATAATCCCAATAATCCTCACAGCATTTCCTCCAACTTCATCACAGATATTGATAAAAATTCATCAGGCGACATCATTATCGGAACCAGAAACGGAGTGAACATATACCAGCGAAATGACCAATTCGTTACTTTCAGCAGAGGCATACAAGCCCGGTCCCTGAATGATAATATCGTCAACCGGATATTTGTTGATAAGAATGATAATATCTGGGTAGGGACCGACTTCGGCGGAATTAATATCATGGCTCCGCAACGCATAACTTTCAATTATTCACTGCAAGGGTATGAGAAAGGAGTGCCCAACATCATCAGCACGGTGCTCGAAGACAAAGAGGGAAACATCCTGGCAGGAATTGTAGATGGCGGACTTGCCATTAAGAGGAAAGGTGCTGACTCCTTTTCGCTCTTCAAACACAACCCGGGAGATCCGCACTCACTGGCTCACAACAACATCTCGGATATCATTCAGGACCTGCATGGCAATTACTGGATATCAACAATAGGCGGAGGGCTGGATAAACTGGATAAAAACAATCTGTCACATCCCGTATTCGAACATTACAACAGTTTGAATTCCTCCCTGACCTCCGATGACATCCATGACATAGCCCTGGACTCTGCCCGAAATGCACTGTGGATATGCAGCGGCAGCCATATCAATACACTCGATTTCTCTACGGGAGCCATCAACCGGCTAAAATTCTACACACAGTCCAAAGAACCCGTTCATAACATGAATACAATCTTCATCGACTCACAGTCAAGATTATGGATTGGCGGAAACGGCGTGTACGTCATCGACCTGGAAAATTCCAGGAATACCTACGAATGTATATACTATCAGCACAAACTGGATGATCCCGAAAGCAAAATCAATGAAAAGATCACTTGTATATTCGAAACTAAAAAAGGGGAGATTTATCTGGGTAGCCTCGGAAATGGCATCTACCTGTTGGAAGACAACGGTAACAACGAAAAATATACCTTCAAGAACTATGCCGTGCGCTGCGGTCTTTCGGACACCAGCATCTCGAACATTCTGGACGATGAGAACGGGAACTTATGGATCAGTACCCTAAAAGGCATTTACTTCTTCGATATCAATACAAAACGGGCCTTCAAGTTCGACGAAGGAGACGGGTTGCTGGTACCCCAATTCTATAAAAGATCCGGTTGTAAGACCATCAATCACAACATGTTACTGGGAACTATCGATGGTTTCGTAACATTCAGTCCACTGGTAAACCTGCCCAAGCAAAAGCAACGGACGATAACCCTCACCAGCGTTGTCTGTAACGGCAGCCAGCTGATACCTTATCTGAACAGCGACAATCTGCCCGTAAGTATCTCAACAACCAAGGAACTGCATTTATATCCACCACAGAATTCCTTTGAAATCACATTCAGCTGCCTGGATTATATCGAACAGGAAAAGGTGTTCTACTTCCATCGCATTCATGAACTGGAGGAGCACTGGAACACAGGATTGGTAAAGAGAAACGCCAAGTACACCAATCTGCCGCCGGGAAAATATACGCTGGAAATACGATGCACCAACCACGACAACACCTGGTCTACCGAAGCCACCTGTCTCAGCATTATTGTACATCCCCCATTCTATAAAACAGGATGGTTCTACTCACTTATCGCTATATTGATAGTGTCCATTCTGCTTTATATCATCTATTGGTATAATGCAAGGCAACAACATATCCAGAAACTTCTGAAAGAAAAGATAGAAAGCATGTCCGAGCAGATGGAGGCTATCAACAAAGAGAAGCTATCCTATTTCACCAACCTCGCACATGAGTTTAAGACACCCCTAACCCTGATACAAGGACCGGCAAGCCAGCTTGTCAGGCAAACTACCGATCCCAAAGAAAAAGAGGACTTACAGATTATCAACCGGAACGCTCAATACCTGCTTTCACTGGTCAACCAACTGATTGACTTGCGCAAGATCGATACCCAGAACTTAACGCTCAATTACTCTCAATTCAACTTCAGCAAGTTCCTGAACACAACAATAACCGACTTTTCCAACCTGATGAAAGAACGAAACATCAGCTTTGAAAAGATATACCGCCTGAAGAGTGACCATATCTATTCTGATAAGGAAAACCTGCATAAGATACTGTTCAATCTATTATCCAACGCCATCAAGCATACTCCCGATAAAGGAAAAATCACATTGCATGCCAACCAATTCATCGACAAGTCGAACAAACTCATGCAGTTTATCTCCGTCACCAACAGTGGCAGCATAATAGCTCCTGACGAAATAGACAAAATATTCAACCGTTTCTACCGGATACCCGAACAGAACAAATATACAAACTACGGACAGAGCAGTACGGGCATCGGACTTCACATCGTAAAAGAGCTTATCAACCTATTAGACGGAACGATTAAAGTCAAGAGTTCGGAAAAAGAAGGTGTATCTTTCAGATTATATTTCCCCATTACGCTGGCGGACGCAGCGGAAAATGAAATTCATGAGGAATATAAAGAGCCCGTACCCGTTGAAGACAAAATCGAGCCGTTCATTCCTATAGACAGGAGCAAGCCGACTTTGTTATTGGTAGAAGACAATCCCGACATGCGTCATTATATCAAGAATATGCTGAAAGAAAAATACAATATCGCTGAAGCAAACAACGGTGAGCAAGGCTATAAGACAGCCCAGAATATCGTGCCCGATTTTATTGTATCCGATCTAATGATGCCCGTATGCGATGGTTCCGACTTCTGCAAAAGACTGCGCGAGGACAAGCTTTTAAGTCACATTCCTTTCCTGCTTCTCACGGCAAATTCAAGTGAGACTGCCCGGATAGAAAGCTATGAAAACGGAGTAGACGGATATATCACCAAGCCTTTCGAACAATCCGTATTATTAGCCCACATAGACTCCATCTTGAAGAACAGGGATTTGCGTCAGAAGAAATTCGTAGAACAAGACTTGAATCCTATCCTGCTGGAAGTGGGACAGCCCGACCAGCAGTTCATGAACGAAGTTATGAATATTCTGGAAAAGAACTATGCTGATCCTCAATTCGGTGTAAAGGATCTGACAGAAAGGCTGAACATCAGTTATACAGTGATTTATAAGAAATTCGTATCACTCACCGGACTTCCGCCGGTACGTTTCATCCAATTATACAGGCTACAGATTGCCAAGAAAATATTAGAGAGTAGCACCAATAACATCATTGTATCAGAAATAGCCTACCGGGTGGGATTTAATGACCCCAAGTACTTCACCCGTTGCTTTGTGAAACAATATAAGCAAACGCCCAGTTCATTCTTCAAGTAGCACGACCTTAGAATCAGGTCTGTTTACAGCACATTGCGGAAGGTTTCTATTTTATAACTATCAGATCGCCTTCCGCAAACCCAACTGTTATATGTTTCACTTGAAAAAGACTTATTACTTTCAGTTCTTTCTTTAACTCTCTCAGAACTTCCACCAGGCCGTTCAGTACTTCCTCCCACGGGATTTCGCTGGAAAGTTGCAAAGCATCACAGTTCCTTTCTCTCGGATCGAAATCTTCTTCACAAGCCCAGTCATCATTTTCCGCGTCATATTGTTTAGAGCCTGTCAGTTCGAGTGTATAGCAGCTCTGCCCATTTTCTTCGACAGCTTCCCACAAGTTGAAGTTCAATGCAATGATGTCATTAGGCAGGGTTTCGTATTCAGCAATGAACAAAAGCCACTGTTTTACAATGGCTTTTACTTTCTGTTTATCAAATACCTCCATAGGGGTACAGCAAGTCTGAAAGTCCGGTTTACTTTCATCGTTCCCCAATATGGAGAATAGTTTTTTCAAAATATTACTCATTCTTAATCAATTCAAAAGTGTAGCTTCCTAACTCAATGACATCATTAATATGATATGACTACAAAGATAATGACAAATTATAAATAAATAGTATCTTTGTTACCATACCATATTAATAACCTTTTAGTTGAGGAAAATGTTTTGCATGGCATGATTAAACATCAAATAAAGCAACCCGGTATCCAGATAGAAGACGTTATCTCTTTTTCTTCCAGATATAAATATGTGCCCCTACCGTTGCATATAGGCGGGTGGCATCCATCTTGCCGGTATATGTCTCATCAATTGCTGCCTGCAGCCCAGTATTGTCAACTTTTAGTTTCCCAATTTCGCCTCCTATTAAACCGAGATCTACACTCATACCTACTACCGAACTCAAACGATATTCAAGACCCACTGTGAAATTTCCACCTAAAGCATTGGCTGTACCACTGAGTTCCCCCAATCCGCTTCCTTTCACTGTCTCTTTATAGCGCAACCACCCCCAACCGATTGCGCCATAAATGGTCAGTTTCTCTCCTAAAATCCATCGACCGGTAAATTGGGGGGCAATATACAATAGCCGCCCTATATCATCCATAACCATACCACGTACACCATCATAGAAAGCAACTGATTGCTTGGAACGAAATTGCTGTACAAGTACTCCCCATCCCCAACGATTGTAGTAACGAGACATTCCTACTCTCCAATCAAGTCCCGTAACGTAATTAGAAGCAGCCAGTCCCTCAACCTTTTCTACCGATGGAATATATCCTATGCCTGCACCTGCAAAAACGTAACCGATAGGTTGTTTATTCCAGTCCGTGCCCTTACGTGGTTCTGAGATAACCTCCTGTTTGGATTGTACCAGACCCTCGTTTATCTCCTGAGCATGAAGAGAGAATGCTCCCAAGATGCTGATTGCTAATAGAATGATTTGTTTTTTCATATTTTATGTATTAGTTTAATGTTTCAGTTCTCACCTTCAGGGGGATAAACTATTGTCCAATTTGCTTGTTCCATATCTTCTAATGAAACCAGATAACGATGAAGAATAGGAACATATTTGCGAATTGTATCACAAGGCTCAAACATATATTTGCGATAGATTTCACGATCCATAATCAGAAATTGCATACAAGGAACAACATTGAAATCAGCTTTCCAGCCTGTATCGTCTACGCTCTCTATAAGAGATGACGAACCCTTAAAAACTCCAACAGCTCCAACTGATGTGTCAGCAATTGTAAGATTTCTGTCTCTATATTCTTGGTAAACAATATCCCGTTCTGACTTATTAACAAGTGTAATGTATTTCTCGCTCTGTTCCGGACATGCCGAAAATATGCATGACAATAAACATAAGCCTAGTATTTTGGCAATTTTCATTAATTTCATAATTAATAATTGTAAATAAATACCTTATCGAGTACTACTATTATAAATTCCAACACCAATAGGGCCAATAACAGGTACTAACCATGATACATGATCATACCACTTTGCATCCAGTTTCAAATCACTAATAGCATTCCTAACGCCAAGATTATGATAATCACGATATTCATATCCTTTACCTGTATAATTAATATCCAGAGGGTTAGCTTTAAAATTCCATCCAATACTGTTTCCCCTTTCAATATTAGTATCATATTGCGCTTCTGTCTGATAGAACCCAGAGACATGCCTATTAAAATATAAAAATGCTCTGGCATTCGCATCCTGTTCGTGAGGCTGATATTTATGTTCCCCACTTCCGTCAGCACTCATCAAGCTCGGTATGCCTATTCTGGATAAATATCCCCACCCCATCGATTGACTTTGCAGGTAGTGCCCATACTCATGTTGGAATACCGAGTTATTCGGATCAGCCGAAATTGTACGATCACCAATAATAAAACTACTCAGAGTTACTGCTTTTTGTCCCCAGTTATTGCCACTCATTACAGTTGCTCCTCCCCAGTAATCCACATTATCTACTTGACCAGCATACCCCGAAAATTGAGCGTACCCATGACCTATCATAGTCTGAGGCAATTGCCACGTAAAGCGTGAAATTAGTTCCCATGAGGCAGTCCAGAAATTCCGATGACTTTGATGATTCATATAACTACCTGTAGCAAACAACCCACCCCACATTTTCACCTCATTCACACCACCTTTCCATCCTTTTTCAAAAGCTTTCCAAGGCTTTTTTGAAAACAATCCACGAAAGAATCCAAACATATACCCTAAAAAGAATTCCCCATTCGGATCCGTATATACCAATGGGTTATTCAAACAATAAGAGTATCTATTATAGTTTTGGCTCGAATATGGATTCTGTAATCGCGGATCAGGAGATAAGAACCTACCAATAACCGGATCATATAGTCTTGCATTCATATTAATCAAACCAAAGGCAGTTAGATGCTCATGCCCAGTATAACCTCTGCCCAAGAATAACACAGGTTCTGTGCCAACTGCATATAAAGCCTGATTAACAGGATTTCTTAATCTGCCCCACACATCGTAACTTAACTCTTGCTTGACTACACCGGAGGAATTAACAATGTGGGTAATGTTACCCAGATAATCCCCGCACAAATAGTAAACAACCCAAGCCCCTGAACCTTCTTTCACATACACTGCTGCCGCTGAATATGCATCGCCGCCAAGGTACAGAATTTCTTTTGAACCCGCAACTCCTGTCTCGAATTCATATTGATTTCCCCAATAATATTTATTGAGTTGGACTTGATTGTTCTTCTTCAGATTCATTTTGACCCTATTACCTTCCCCATTATATGTAAATGTTGCTACATAACCATTTTCAGTAATAGTCTCCGGCCTTCTTAAAGCATTATAGGTAATCTGTTGTTCCCGAAGTGGAACTTCCGTACCATAAGGAGTAATCGAAGCTATTGCATAAGGTTTCTCATCATTATACACAAAAGCTCCTACATTAGATATATTGGTTATATTTCCATTGTTACTGTAAGCAGCCGTTTTTCCGGCAAAGCTTGTTAATCTGTTCAGATTGTCATAACCAAAGCTCTCCTGAATGTTCCTCACATTGTCTTTTCTCCAGTTCAGATTGCCCGTCTTAGCGTTAAAGTTATATCCGGAATTCTGAATAACAGTAGAACCGTTTTTAACTACTCTACCCGTTGGAATCCCGTTTGCATCATAAGAATATGTACGGGTCAGAATACCAGTGCTTACACCGGTCGTTAATCCTAATGAGTTTTCAGCAGTTAACTTCCAGATAGATGTCGAGCTATTAAGTTTCACTTCCGAAAGATTACCATAGGAATATGTATAGTTTTCAGTCACAATACTGCTGACATTAGAAGCATACGCCAAGTCTGATATACGCCCACTGGTGTAAGTAAATGTTTTTTTGAGCCATTTTCCATCCACATTCGTTTCTTTCATGGTCTTTAGCCTCATCAAAGCATCATAAGTATAGGTTTTAGACGTCCCGTTTGAACTTACCTCAGATTCTATGAGATTATCAGCATTATAGCTGTAATTTATTGTCTGTCCGGCAACCTCCTTTTTTGTCAAACGATGAAAATTATCATAAGTTTTCTTCGTAGTATTTCCATTGGCATCAGTTTCCAGAACGCCATTCCCCATAGCGTCATAACCGTATTCGATTAGTCCGAAACTTGGGTCATTCATCGTAATTCGTCTGCCAAAATCATCATACCCGAATGTAGTTGTAATCTGTCCCGGAGCAATTACGCTATTCATCTGACCATCTGGTCTATAATTATAAGCAGTGGCACCTGCGGGGTCGGTAACTGATATTATATTTCCGGAAGCATCCTGTTTTTCTGTTTTTGAAACACCATCTACCACCGAAGTTACGCTTGTATTAGAGTATGAAAAAGTGTCCTCCTTACCGGATGCATATTTTAATGATATGATCCTATCATTAGAATCATAAGTATATGTATTCCATTGCGCAGGAGTGGCTCCCTTGAACGGCACGGAAACTTTAGCCAACCTCCCTCTCTCGTCATACACATTATCGGTATAAATAATTTCCGTCAAAGCGTTGTTTTCCACTTCTTACTTCCCTCCCTAAAGCATCATAATAAGTCCGGGAAGCCGGAGCGCCTGTAGCAGAAATGGTAGTAAGCCTTAAAGCTGAAGCCGGAGCCGTAGCCCAAGAATATGAAGTAGTTTCTACAGAACCATCCGGAGAGACAGTTTTTACTTTTCTACCCCAATCATCATATTCGAACGTGGTTTCCTGTTCTTTATGATTTTTTACAGAGTAAAGTAATCCCTTTGGATTGTACGTATACGTACTCACAAAATTCAAAGGAGTCGTTTTCTTTATGACCCTCCCATAAGAATCGTATTCATACAGCGTTTTTAAGCTAGTAGTAGCTCCATACTCTTTCAGAAATTCCTGAGTAACCAGCCCATCTTTATATGAACGATTGACTTGAGAGGCTGATTTCCCGTTTACATAATTCACTGTAACAATCGGAAGCTGATTATTATCAAATACAGGTATGTAATTTCTGCCGACCCATGTTAAACCATCTTTTGTTTTAGTGGTTACCTGATCATATAACAGTCCTATTCTATAAGTCGTGCCATTGTCTATGTTCTGATAAGAGTTATCAGTTGTTATCGTGAGACCATCGCTGTAAACTGATGTTTCTTTCGTTACATTACTATAAACATCATAGACACAACTGGAATTTACTGTCACGTTTTTCAACTTATCTTTTTCTACCTTGCTGCTCGAAATCATTCTGACTACCTTATTTGATAAGGTAACCATATGAAAGTTATAAGACGATTCCGCCGTTGGAGTGACCACTTGAGTAATGAACCCGAACTTCATGGGATCAAAAGTCTGTTCAGTCTGAATTCCCCTGTTATTGTCATATATCCTAACTTTCCTGAACCCACAGAAGCCTAAGCCTTGACGATGCGCAACAGCATCATTATAATAATACGATACAGAAGATATGTATTTGCCATTATAAATAGAGTATGCATTACTCACCATATTAACGTCTATATACAGCTTATTATATGGAAAACCCACACTATAGTCAGATGTCGTCCAATACATATTGCCATTAGTAAGATTTTCATAATCAAATTTCTCAATTACCCCATAACTGTTAATCATGCCGGTCAGCATTCTTCCCCGGGCATCATTACGTGTAAAGGAGATTGGAGTGACAGTGGCATCCTTTATACTTAGCAATTGGCTGGTCCTACAACTATAACCATCTCCTATAGTTCCTGTTACAAAATGAGAATCAGAATCTACAGTCACTTTTGCAGATTCGGCCACAGTATTCAGTTTACCGTTCTGGTTCAGATGTACACTGATTTGAGTTCCGGATTTTACAGCTAAATCGGGAAGTTTATCACCATTCAGATCATGAAACAGAAACTGATAATTGGTATCGGAATTAGATAAAAACTCAAATGTGCTGCTTACAAATCCACTACCGGTTGCCAATAAAGCAGTCCAGGTTTTATACGTGCTATTATAGTGAGTTACCGGATAAGAAATGGGTCTGATACACGGAGTGGTAAATTCAAAAGCCTTATCGCTATCAACCTTACCACCATTATTAGGGAGGAAGGGATCCCTTATTATCGGATCATCAATAATCTCACCTCTACAGCCACTACATTCACCACAAGGGCGTTTTTTCATTTCAATCCAGTAATCATTCTTCTTCGGACCTAAAAGAAAATCGGTGAGCCCATCACCGTTAATATCTTCAACCAACAATTCTCTTTTGGAAGCACCCGATATATCTGTGCTCTTAATGCCGCTTGTATATGCAATCTGCACAAAAGCACCTCCCTGATATGAGTAAATATAAGTTCCACTTCCGTTTATGAGGCAAATGTCCGTTCTCCCGTCCCCGTTATAGTCGACAGCAAAAAGCGCATCTTTAAAATAATCAAATAAGAATGGAGTTTGATCATATATCTTAGTCCTCACTTCCAGATTAAACATAGTGGTT
>OOCZ01001937.1_pt1 | contig 11988 bp, 10 predicted proteins | sample 1671631 | NCBI WGS metagenome assembly OOCZ01 (sample SAMN06348176, study PRJEB24527) | human gut metagenome | reverse complement strand
GGGGGGGGGGGGGGTATAATAAGGCCAACAGGCCGACGACCGGAACTGGACAGCCTGCCTGTAAGATCATTCATAATTATGGAGGCAAAAATCATGAAAATGGCAAAGAAGTTTCTGGCCGTCGCCCTCGCCGGCGTTCTGGCACTGTCCGTTCTGACTGGCTGCGGCGCTAGCGTCAAGAGCAAGGACATCGCTGACGCTCTGACCAAGATGGGCGTCAAGGTCGAGCAGGACAAGGACATGGATAAGACTGCTGAGGAGACCTTGGCTGTTATCGAGGCTATGGTCAATGCGCCCGATAACGCTGCTAAGGCGGATACTGATCCCGACAAGATCACTCTGGACAATGCTGTTAACGATACCACTGGCAAGGTCATCGCGACGGGCACCAACAGAAGCCCCGACAGTGCAATCGCGAAGATTCTGGGCCTATACGAGACCTCTGACGCTACCGCCAAGAAGGAAAATATTAACAAGAATGTCAAGGTTGCCCTGGTCAAGACCGAGAATGCCACGAAGGACGCAAGCCTGCAGGCAGCCCTTGTGAAGGACGGTCTGGTCGATGTTAATAGGGGAACCCTTTCCGGCACCCAGAAGTTTGATTATCCCGGCAAGTTGGGCTCTGCCAAGACCAGTGACGGCAAGTACATCCTGGTCGTCATCGTCACCGGTTTGGTCGCAAAGAACGCTTAATTCCCGCTTCCCCATGTGAGGACCGCCGCAAGGCGATATAGGCCCTATAAATAAAGATGACAACAGGCCCCGGAGTGGAAAAACCCCGGGGCCTGTTGTTTTTTTGTTTTTTTGCGCAGCGCCGGCTTTATTGTATCCAACCTTCCATACGGAATCTTACAGGATATTAAGAGATTCCTTAACAAACCGTAACGAGAAGGGCTTTGGGTTGTAAGTTTGAGCCTGTATACTGGAACCATAACGAACGGGAATGATTCCGGAGGATAAAACGGAATGCATCCCCGGTATATGAAAAAAGGAAAGGAAGTACAAACCCATGAGTGATACGATCCTCGCTCTGCTCGGCTTTGCAACGGTGATTGCGGTCATCGTCCTGCTGCTGCGCAATGTCACGGTCCCTGCACTGGCATTCGTCAGCGTCTCGACCATCACCGCAGCCATTCTGGTGGCTACCGGTGCTTTCACCCTGGATGAAATGGCTGGCTTTATCAAGGAGGGCGTCAAGGGCGTCCACGGTACGGCTGTCCTGTTCATCTTCTCCGTCCTGTTCTTCGGCGTCATGACCGATGCAGGCATGTTCGACAAGATCATCGGTGCGCTGATGAAGAAGGTCGGCAACAACGTCGTCGGCGTTGCTCTGATGACCTGCCTCATCGCCATCATCGGCCATCTGGATGGCGGCGGCGCTTCCACCTTCCTCATCACCATCCCCGCCATGCTGCCCGTCTACAAGCGCCTGCACATGCGCCGTGAGACCCTGCTGCTCATCTGCGTCACCGCAATGGGCGTCATGAACCTGATGCCCTGGGGCGGCCCCACCATGCGCGCCGCAAGCGTCATCGAGATGGAGCCCAACGACCTGTGGTTCCAGCTCATGCCCATGCAGATCGTCGGCCTGGTGCTGGCTGTCGGCACCGCCATCTTCTGGGGCCTGCAGGAGAAGAAGCGCATCGCAAAGCTCGGCGATGCCATCGTTGCTGAGGACGCCGGCAAGTACGACGACTCCGACGACGGCAAGAAGGACGAGGCTCTGGCTCGTCCCCAGAACTTCATCTTCAACGTCATCCTGACTCTGGCCGTCATCATCGTGCTGGTCATGGACATCTTCCCCTCTTACTACGTCTTTATGGTCGGCTGCGCTCTGGGCATTCTGGTCAACTACCGCGGCAAGAAGCTGCACAACTCCATCATCAAGAGCCACGCTTCCGCTGGTCTGAGCATGGCTTCCACCATCCTGTGTGCCGGTGTCTTCCTCGGTGTCCTGAGCAAGAGCGGCATCATGGAGAAGATGGCAGTCGTCATGGCAAGCTTCATCCCGGCATCCATGGGCCGTTTCCTGCCCATCATCATCGGCGTCCTGAGCGTGCCTCTGGCTCTGCTGTTCGATACCGACTCCTACTTCTACGGCCTGCTGCCCGTTCTGGTCAGCGTTGGCAACCAGTTCGGCGTCAACCCGGCTCACATCGCCATCGCAATGGTCGTCTGCCGCAACTGCGCTACCTTCATCAGCCCGGTGGCTCCCGCTACCTATCTGGGCATCGGTCTGGCCGGTGTCGAGATCAAGGACCACATCAAGTACTGCTTCGGCTGGCAGTGGGGCGTTTCCATCGTCTGCCTCGTCGCTGGTCTGATCCTCGGCGTCATCCACTTCTGATAAACTGAGTTCCCGCCCGGCTGCCCTTCGTTGGACGGCCGGGCATTTTTGCAGGATGTTTTTTACCACTTTTTCCCAAGGAGGCTGCTGCAATGCGTGAGACCCCAGTCTGCACCGCGGCCGATGCCATCTACAAGCTGGCGGCGGGCAATCTGAAATACCTGAACGCGGAAAACGGGAGCGGCGATATTTCCCGCCGTATCCGGATGTCCACCTGGGCGAAGGGCCAGTCGCCCTACGCCATCATCGTCACCTGTTCGGATTCCCGGGTCATCCCGGAGAACATCTTCTCGGCGGGCATCGGTGAGCTGTTCGTCATCCGGCTGGCGGGCAACATCATCGACGACCACCAGCTGGGCAGCATCGAGTACGCTGCCGGCCATCTGGGCTGTCGGCTGGTGGTGGTGCTGGGCCACACCCACTGCGGTGCGGTGGATGCGGCCATCAACTCCGAGCCCGCCGGCTATATCTGCTGCATCACGGACGAGATAAAAAAGGCCATCGGGGACGAGACCGACCCCTATAAGGCCAGCTGTCTCAATGTCCGGCACAGTGTGCAGGAGATCGAAAAGAGCCTGTGCATCCATGACATCGAGGAGGAAACGGGTCTGCGGGTCGTCGGTGCGATGTACCACATCGAAGACGGCAGCGTCGAATTCCTGTAAGGAACTCCCAGCATTGCGGCGGAACGGCCCTTTCCCAGACCGGGAAAGGGCCGTTTCCTCTGTTTGACAATCCGGCCTCGTTCGCTTATACTGACAGCGGAAAAAGAAACCGACGGAGGGACGGAATATGGTACAGGTAGACCTTATCACAGGATTTCTCGGGGCAGGGAAGACCACCTTCCTGCGCAGATACGCGGCATGGTGGGCCGGGCAGGGCGTTAAAGTCTGTGTGCTGGAAAACGACTTTGGCGCGGTGAACGTGGACGCCATGCTCCTGCAGGACCTCGAGGCCCAGGGCGTGGAGCTGGAGACCATCAGCGGCGGCTGCGACTGCGACACCCACCAGCGCCGGATGCGGACAAAGCTCATCTCCATGGCCATGCGGGGCTTTGAGAGGGTCATCGTGGAGCCCAGCGGCATCTTTGACGTGGACGAGTTCTTCGACGTGCTGCGGGACGAGCCGCTGGACCGCTGGTATCAGCTGGGCAATGTCATCACCATCGTGGATGCCCTTCTGCCGGAAGAACTTTCCCCGCAGGCAGAATATATCCTCGCTTCTGAGAGTGCGTGGGCGGGCAGTGTCCTCCTGAGCCGCTGTCAGCTGGCCTCTGACGCGCAGAAGCAGGGGGCAGAAGCCCATCTGGCCCGTGCGCTGGAAGCCTGCAAGTGCTCCCGGAAGTTCGGCCCGGAGGAGATCATTGCGAAGGACTGGGCCGATTTGACCGGCGACGATATGGCCCGCATCGCAAAGTGCGGCTACCGGCAGGCCAGCTGCGAAAAGCTCCACTTCGACGCGCATGATGCTTTCACCTCGGCCTACTTCCTCGAGCTGGGTCTGCCCCGTGCTCAGCTGGAAAAGAACATCCCGTCCCTCTTCACCGATCCCGCCTGCGGAAATGTCCTCCGGGTGAAAGGCTTCGTGGAGGACGATGGCCGGTGGTACGAGCTGAATGCTGCCGCCGCCGGTCTGACGGCGGCTCCCATCCCGCAGGGACAGCAGGTGCTCATCGTCATCGGCGAGGGGCTGGACAAGGCCCGGCTGGAAGAAGACCTGAGACGATGAGTTTCCCACAATGAAACAGAGAATTGTGCAATATTGATTGCGCCGACCCTCCTGCAGCGTTATAATAGAGAAAAATAAATCAGGAGGCCGTTTCATGAGCACTTCGACCACCCAAAAGCCGACTACCCGCCGCATCGTGGGCATGGCGGTGGGCATTGTCATTATTGGTCTGGGCATCGCCCTCTTCAAGCAGTCCCATCTCGGCAACGACTCCATCAGCGCGCTGAATATGCGCCTTGCCGAGCTGCTGGGCATCTCGCTGGGCGTGCAGAACGTCGCCACCAACATCCTCTTCTTTGCGCTGGAATTCTGGTTCGGGCGCAAGTACATCGGCCTTGGCACCTTCGTCAACGGCATCGGCATGGGGTTCATCATAACCTTCTTCTACGACCCCATTGCCGCGGCCTTCGGCCCGGCAGCGTCCCTGCCGGAACAGCTGGTGTGGGTGGTGCTGGCCGTCCTTGTGACGGCGCTGGGCGCGTCTCTCTACCAGACGGCTGACCTCGGCATTGCGCCCTACGATTACCTCTCGCTGGGTCTGCGGGACTACACGCACTTCCAGTACTTCGGCTGCCGCGTCTTCACCGACGCCTTCTGCGCCCTGCTCTGCTGGCTCCTGGGCGGTCTTGTGGGTCTGGGTACCCTCATCTGCGCGTTCTGCCTCGGACCCTTCATCCAGTTCTTCAACGGCCTCGTCTCCGAGCGGGTCCTGCAGTATAAGCCCGAAAAAGCATGAGCATAACAAAAAAGACATCTGCCGGCGGCAGATGTCTTTTTTGTATCTTACTCGAATTTGAACAGCGGCGTGCCGGTGGAGACGATGCCGCCCGCGATGATATGGAGCTTTGGCAGGTCGTCGGCGTTGGTCACGATGACGGCGCTCTCGGTGGAGAGCCCGGCGGCGCGGATGGCGTCGAGGTCCACGTTCAGCAGGGGCGTTCCGGCTTTGACGGCCTGCCCTTCCCTGACCAGCGGGGTGAAGCCGCTGCCTCGCAGGGCGATGGTGTCTATCCCGATGTGGATGAGCAGCTCGATGCCCTCGGTGCTTTCCAGCCCCACAGCGTGGAAGGTGGAGACGATGGAAGTGACCTTCCCGTCGAAGGGAGCGTAGACCGTGCCGCCGGTGGGCTCGATGCCGCAGCCCGGGCCGAGGATGGCTGCGGCGAACGTCTCGTCCGGGAGCTGTTCCAGCGGGAGAACGATGCCGTCCATGGGGGCTTTGACGACCATCTTTTCACCGGGGAACCGCGTCTCTTCCGCAGTCTTTGCCCTGCCGCCGAAGAGCCTGTCCAAAAAGCCCATAGAGAAAACCTTCCTTCCACTCATGTTTCTTTCAAAGATAGCATATTTTCAAAGATAGCATATTGACGCCCCAAAAGCAACCGTCGTTTCGCATAAAATGGAGAGAAAAGTTTTGGCAGTTACATCAGAGCGATGAGCTGCTCGATCTCTTCCATCTTAGTGGCCCAGCTGGTGGCGATGCGGACGACGGTGTGGCTGTCGTCGAACTTCTCCCAGAAGCCGAACTTTGCCTTGCCTTCCAGCGCGGCCAGCTGGGCGTTTTCCAGCACAACGAAGAGCTGGTTGGTGGGGGAGTCCATAAAGAAGCGGTAGCCCTTGGCGGCGAGGCCCTTCTTGAGGGCGTTGGCCGTCTCGATGGCGTTGCGGCTGATGCGGGTGTAGAGGTCGTCGGTGAAGAGGACGTCGAACTGGATGCCCATGAGGCGGCCCTTGGCCAGCAGAGCGCCCTGCTGCTTGACCATGGTCATGAAGTGGGCCGGTGCGCCGTGGGGGAAGACCACGGCCTCGCCGCAGAGTGCGCCCACCTTGGTGCCGCCGATGTAGAAGACGTCGGTGAGCCTGGCGAGGTCGGCCAGGGTCACATCGGTGCCTTCGCTCACCAGCGCGTAGCCCAGACGTGCGCCGTCCACGAAGAGGGGCATATGGTAGGTGTGGCAGACGGCGGACAGGGCCTCGAGCTCAGCCTTGCTGTACAGGGTGCCGTACTCGGTGGGGTGGGAGATATACACCATGCCGGGGAAGACCATGTGGTCGTGGTTCGAGTCGGCGTAGAAGGTCTTGCAGAAATCCTCCACCGTGGCGGCGTCCAGCTTGCCGTTCTTCTGGGGCAGGCCGATGACCTTGTGGCCGGTGAACTCGATGGCACCCGCCTCATGACCGGCCACATGGCCGGTGGCGGCGGCGATGACGCCCTCCCAGCGGCGGAGCGTGGAGGCGATGACGATGGAGTTGGCCTGGGTGCCGCCGGAGATGAAGAAGACATCTGCCTCGGGGCAGGCGCAGGCGGCGCGGATCTTCTCTTTTGCGCTGGCGCAGTAGGGGTCGGTGCCGTAGCCGGACACCTTCTCGAAGTTCGTTTCCGTCAGCTTCTGCAGGATGGCGGGATGCGCACCCTCGCAGTAGTCGTTCTCAAAATACAGCATATTCTTTCCCTTTCCTTTATTACGATAAAGAAGATGATTCTATTGTGAGCCAGGAACGCACGTTTGTCAACCCTTTGAAACCATGGAAAAATACCCACCCTTTGCTGTATCTTTAATTTATTTGTGGTATACTTTTACAGTGTAACCGAATATAGATCGGGAGGGACAGCAAATGAAGCAGATGCTCCGGAAAAAGGACGTCTGGGTACTTTTGGCGGCGCTCATCGGGGCGTTCGCCTGTGTGACGCTCATCCAGTTCATCAGCGGCCGCATCGACGGTGTGGCCTCGATGGTGTTCCTGCTGGCGGTGTTTTTTGTTTCCATGTACACCGACGGCTACTGGTGGGGCGTGGCCGGTTCTGTCATCAGCGTGCTGGCGGTCAACTTCGCGTTCCGCACGCCCTACTTTGCCTTCAACTTCACCATCCCGGAGAACATCTTCTCCGGCGTGGTGATGCTGGTGGTCTCCTTTATGACGAGCACCCTGACCACCCGCATCAAAAAGCAGGAGCAGCTGCGGATGGAGAGCGAGACAGAGAAGATGCGGGCCAACCTCCTGCGGGCTGTCTCCCACGACCTGCGCACCCCGCTGACGTCCATCTACGGGGCCTGCTCTACGGTCATCGACAACTACGACTCGCTGGGCCGGGAGCAGAAGATAAAGCTCCTTTCCGAGGCCTGTGCCGACGCCCAGTGGCTCAACCGGATGGTGGAGAATCTGCTCTCCGTCACCCGCATCGACGCCGACGGCGTCGCCATCCAGAAGACGCCCACCGTGCTGGAAGAGCTGGTGGATACGGTGCTGGTGCGGTTCCAGAAGCTCCACCCCGGCGTACCGGTGGAAGTAAAGCTTCCGGATGACTTCATCGTCATCCCGATGGACTCCATGCTCATCCAGCAGGTGCTGACGAACCTTTTGGAAAACGCGGTGCTCCACGCCAAGGGGATGACCCGCCTGACGCTGCGGGTGTTCACGCTGGGGCAGCGGGCGGTGTTCGAAATTATCGACAACGGCTGCGGCATCCCGAAAGAGCGGCTCAAGACCCTCTTCACCGGCACGACCCTGACGCAGGATACCTCGTCGGGCGGCAAGCACGGCATGGGCATCGGGCTGTCGGTGTGCGCGGCCATCATCAAAGCCCACGGCGGCGAGATAAAGGCCGAGAGCACGCCCGGCGAGGGTACGACCATCCGGTTCTGGCTGGAGACCGAAGAAGTGGATACGGAGGAAACAGAGGATGAGCAATAATAAATTCAAGGTACTGATCATCGAGGACGAGGCGAACATCTGCAGCTTCATCCAGACCCTGCTGGAGACCAACGGCTATCAGGCGCTGGTGGCCCAGACCTGTGTGATGGGCATGACCATGTTCATCTCCTATAACCCAGACCTCGTCATCCTGGACCTCGGCCTGCCCGACCGGGACGGTCTGGACGCCATCCGCTCCATCCGGCAGAAGTATCTGACCCCCATCATCGTCCTGTCGGCCCGCACCACCGAGCAGGATAAGATCGAGGCCCTCGACCTTGGTGCCAACGACTATATCACCAAGCCCTTCGGTACCGGTGAGCTGCTGGCCCGGGTGCGGGCTGCGCTGCGGGTGAACCGCTATGGCGGCGGGAGCTTGCCCGGCGGGGTGTTCAGCGCACAGGGCCTCACCATCAACTACGAGCGCCGCAAGGTGTTCGTGGACGGGCAGGAGGTGCGCCTGACCCAGACGGAGTACAATATCGTGGCTTTCCTGTCCGAGCACGCCGGGCGCGTGATGACCTATGCGGCCATCGTCCGGGCCATTTGGGGCGACACGGACGCCAGCAGCACCAAGAAGCTGCAGGTGAATATGGCCAATATCCGCAAAAAGCTGGGCAGCCGCCCGGGCAGCAATACCTACATCCTCAACGAGCTTGGCGTGGGCTATCGGATGATAGAAGAAGACGCAAAGCCTCTGGAATCTGCGGAGGAGACGAAATGACACTGGCGCTGAGCCTGTTTGTCCTGTTTTATATTTTGATGCTGGCGGTGCAGCAGTACCGCCCCTGGGTCGCGCTGGGCGGGGCCGGGGCGTTCCTGCTGCTGGGGAAGCTGGGCGTGTACGATTTCACGCTGGCGGACGCCGCCCGGGCCGTAGACTTCAATGTCCTGCTGATGATGGCGGGAATGATGGGTACGGTCTTTCTTTTTATCCAGAGCAAGATGCCCGCCCGGCTGGCCGAGGAGCTCATTGCCCATGTGCCGGATGTCCGGTGGGCTGTGTCGGTGCTGGCGCTGCTGGCGGGGTTCATCAGTGCCTTTGTGGACAATGTGGCCACCGTGCTGATGGTGGCTCCGGTAGGGCTTGCCATCGCCCGGCGGCTGAAGCTATCGCCGGTGCCGGTGCTCATCGCCATTGCGGTATCGTCCAATTTACAGGGCGCGGCAACGCTGGTGGGGGACACCACGAGCATCCTGCTGGGCGGCTTTGCGGGGATGAATTTCTTCGATTTCTTCTGGATGGAGGGCCGGCCCGGCATCTTCTGGAGCGTGGAGCTGGGAGCGCTGGCCTCACTGGGGGTGCTGTTCTGGCTGTTCCGGGACCAGCGCCAGCCTGTCCATGTCACGGTGGAAACGGAGGTGGAGGACGACGTCCCCACGGCACTTCTCCTGCTGACGGTAGGTCTGCTCATCGCGGCGTCCTTCCTGCCCGAGCCCTCTGGCGGCGTGCTGCATCTGCTCTATACCTTGCGCAGCGGACTCGTCTGCATGGGGCTGTGCCTCTTCGGTGCTGCCCGCGCCTGCTGGCGCAGCCGCTCCCTGAAGCCGCTGGCCGAGACGTTCCAGGCACTGGACTATGACACCCTGCTGCTGCTCTTCAGCCTCTTTATTCTGCTGGAAGGGGTGAGCAGGGCGGGCGTCATCGACGCGGCGGCGCAGCTGTTCCACTCCGCAGCCGGAGACGAGCCGCTGCATCTTTACCTGCTGCTGGTGGCTGCGTCGGTGGGGCTGTCGGCCTTCATCGACAACATCCCCTATGTGGCGGCCATGCTGCCGGTGGTGCAGGGCGTCGCCGCCCTCATGAACGGCGGCGCGGGCATTGAGCCGGAACTGTTCTACTTCGGTCTGCTTACCGGCGCGACGCTGGGCGGCAACCTGACCCCCATCGGCGCGTCGGCCAACATCGCGGCCATCGGCATTCTCCGCAAGAACGGCGAGACTGTCCGTACCCGGGACTTCCTGCGCATCGGCGTGCCGTTCACGTTGGCAGCGGTCCTCGTGGGGGCAGGGAGCCTCTGGCTGTTCTGGGGTATCTGAGAAAATTCAGGAAAAACTGCAAAAGAAGAAGCGTGGTCTGGCAGGCATCTGCCCCGGAAGCAGGCATCACCGGGGCGGATGTCTGTGTTTTTGTGCGCAGGGACGCAAGATAAAATATGCGGAAAAGAATGCAAAAACTTTTTTGAAAAAACGCTTGACTTTCCCGTTTTCCGTGGTATAATAACTATCGTTCCGAGCCGAACGGCGGCGAACAAAACAGAATATGCGGATATGGCGGAATTGGCAGACGCGTTAGATTCAGGTTCTAATCGGGGCAACTCGGTGGAGGTTCAAGTCCTCTTATCCGCACCACAAGGAAGACAGCTTTTGGTAGCTGTCTTTTTTGCTTTATATGACATTTTCCCTTTAGCTATAACAGCGGATAAGAGGACTTGAACAGCACGGCCCCACCGCAGGCGGGGCAACAAAAGCCCCAGTGGGGCTTTTGTTAGTGCGCGGTTCCCAACCCGTAGGAATGTCTACCGGGAGGACTGCCGCTAAAATAGAAAATCCGAACCTTTTCTCGATAAGAGAAGGGTTCGGATTTTTTGTTTTGCTCTATTGGCGTAGGACTTGCCTCGGATACGGCTTATGAAAGACTTTCAATGATCTCCGCACACTTTTCAATGCCGATGACCCCGCTGTCCAGCGCAATATGATAGTTGGCGGCATTGCCCCAGTTCATATCGGTGTAGAAGCGGTAGTAGGCGGCGCGGCGCTTGTCCTTCTCCTTCAGCCGGGCTTCGGGCGATTTCTCCCGCTCCCCATAGACACGCACGATGCGGTCTGCCCGGAACTTCATGTCCGCGTGGATGAACACCTTCAGGCAGTCGGTGCGGTCCTGCAGGATGAAGTCGGCGCAGCGTCCCACAATGACGCAGGACTCTTTTTCTGCCAGTTCCCGGATGATCCGGTATTGCAGCTTCCAGAGCAGGTCCTCGTTGGTGGGGCCGAAGCTGCGGTCGGCGAAGGCGGAGGCGAGGAAGCCGCCGGGAGTGTACTCTCCGGCCTCCTTGATGTAGCTCTCGTCAAAGCCGCTTTCGACAGCCAGTTTCTGGATCAGTTCGGCGTCGTAGCACTGGATGCCCAGATGCTCTGCTACCAGCTTGCCGATGGTCCTGCCGCCGCTGCCAAACTCGCGGCTGATGGTAATGATATGTTTTTCCATTAGACTTCTCCTTTCGTGCTCAGTTCACGGTAGGTCTTGCAAATCAGATAGCCTGCAATCAGGAAGGTGAGGATATCCGACATAGGCATGGAGTACAGCACGCCGTCCAGCCCGAAGAACCGGGGCAGCAGCAGGGCAAAGCCCACGCCGAACACCACCTCACGCACCATGGACAGGGCGGTGGATTCCGCCGCCTTGCCCATGGCCTGCAAAAAGATGAAGCAGGCTTTGTTGACACAGGCCAGAATGATCATGCACAGGTAGATGCGGAAGGACTTCAGGGCAAAATCCGTGTAGTAAACGCTCTCGTTGGCGGCACCGAACAGGGCAATCAGCTGACGCGGGAAGCCCTCCACCAGCACCAGTGCAACAACGCCCACTGCGGCCTCTGCCAGCAGCAGTTTCGTGAACAGCTCCTTCACACGGGCGGGCTTTTTGGCGCCCATGTTGAAGCCCACCACGGGGATGCAGCCAGCCGCCATGCCCACCACGATGGAGATGACGATCTGGAAGAACTTCATCACGATGCCAACAACTGCCATGGGAATCTGGGCGTACTGCTCTTGCCCGAACACGGCATCCAGTGCGCCGTATTTGCGGATCATGTTGTTGATGGCTGCCATAGCCGCCACAAGGCTGATCTGAGACAGAAAGCTGGTCATGCCAAGGGTCAGGGTGCGGCTGCAGATGGAGCCTTTCAGCCGAAGGTCTGCCCACGCCGGGCGAATGATCTTCATGTGGAGCAGATACCACACTGCCAGCGCTGCCGTGACCAGCTGACCGATGACGGTAGCCACCGCTGCGCCCATCATGCCCCAGCGGAAGCCGAAAATGAAGATGGGGTCCAGAATGATGTTCAGCACCGCACCCGCAAGAGTGGACACCATGGCAAACCGGGGGCTGCCGTCCGCGCGGATGATGGGGTTCATAGCCTGCCCGAACATATAGAACGGCACGCCCAGCGTGATATAAAAGAAATACTCCTGGGAGTGGTGGTAGGTCTCGGCGTTGA
>OOCZ01001935.1_pt1 | contig 11994 bp, 7 predicted proteins | sample 1671631 | NCBI WGS metagenome assembly OOCZ01 (sample SAMN06348176, study PRJEB24527) | human gut metagenome | reverse complement strand
CGACTTTTGCGTCTGCGCATTCTCCCGCAAAATCCGGATACAGAGCAGCATTCCGGTCGGCTTCCCTGTTGACATTGTGTTCACATCTTGTTACACTGTCTCTTGCGCCTTTTCACGCAAAACAAACAGAAAAAAGGAAGAAAAAAGAATGAAACTTGTCAAAGCGTACAACAGCGTCAGCCTTGTGCTGCGCATTGTGATCGGCATGGTCATCGGCGCGGCGCTCGCCCTGCTGATTCCCAACGCCGCCGTGACCGCGCCCGGCATCGGCATCCTTGGCACCCTGTTTGTCGGTGCCCTGAAGGCCATCGCCCCGCTACTGGTCTTTGTCCTCATCATCAGCGCCCTTGCCCAGTCCAAGGAGAAGCTGGGCAAGCAGTTCGGCACCGTCATCGTGCTGTACCTTGTCTCCACGTTCCTGGCGGCTGTCATCGCCGTCATCGCGAGCTACCTGTTCCCCGTGACCATCACGCTGACCGAAGCCGCCTCCGACAGCGCGCCCGAGAGCTTCGCCGCTATCTTCACCGGCCTGCTCAACAACATTGTCTCCAACCCCATCGGCTCAATCGTCTCGGCCAACTATCTCGGCGTTCTGTTCTGGGCTATCGTGCTCGGCTTCGCGTTCAAGAGCGCGTCCGACACGACCAAGAAGTTCCTCGCCGATGCCTCCGAGGCCGTCACCAAGGCAGTGCGCTTCGTCATCAACCTCGCCCCGTTCGGCATCCTGGGTCTCGTGTTCTCCGCCGTGTCCACCAGCGGCCTTGCCATCTTTACCGAGTACGGCAAGCTCCTGCTCATCCTCGTCGGCTGCATGCTCTTTGCCGCCCTCGTCGTCAACCCCATCATGACGTTCATCGTCATCCGCAAAAACCCCTATCCGCTGGTGTTCAAGTGCCTGAAGGAGAGCGGCGTCACTGCATTCTTCACCCGCTCCTCCGCCGCGAACATCCCCGTAAACATGTCCCTGTGCGAGAGCCTCGGCCTGGATAAGGAGTTCTACTCCGTGTCCATCCCCCTCGGCGCGACCATCAACATGGCAGGCGCGGCCGTCACGATCACCGTCATGACGCTCGCCGCGGTGCACACCCTCGGCATCAGTGTCCAGCTGCCCGTTGCGATCATCCTGTCCGTCATGGCCGCGCTCGGCGCGTGCGGCGCGTCCGGCGTTGCGGGCGGCTCACTGCTGCTCATCCCCATGGCCTGCTCCCTGTTCGGTATCTCCAATGACGTCGCCATGCAGGTCGTCGGCGTCGGCTTCATCATCGGCGTCATTCAGGACTCCGTCGAGACCGCCATCAACTCCTCGTCCGACGCGCTGTTCACCGCCGTTGCGGAGTTCAAGCAGTGGCGCAAAACCGGCAAGGAGATCAAGTTCTGAGCCGGTCACTGAAATCGTTACAGCGCCTCACGGCCTTTCCCATGAGGCGCTGCTTTTTCTGCCGTATTCGTCAAATCCACAAGAAACGGCGCCGGATTTTATGAAAGATCCGGCGAGTTTCTTGACTTTCCTGCTGCAATGCTTTAAAATGAAGCTGCTGTATTTGGGCAAAGCATCCATCGCAGCAAAAATGAGAAACAGACCCGACATCTGCGCGGCACGCGCCGCACAGATGTTTTTCACGTCTGGATGGGAGAACGCATGAAAACGAAAAACACGAAGAGCTTTGCCAGCCGCTGGGGCTTTATCCTGGCGTCCGTCGGCTCGGCCGTCGGCATGGGCAACATCTGGCGCTTTCCGACGCTGGTGTCCAAATGGGGCGGCATGACTTTCCTGCTGCCGTATTTCCTGTTTGTCATTCTCATCGGTTCCACCGGCGTCATCGGGGAGTTCGCGCTCGGCCGCGCGGCCGGTGCGGGACCGGTCGACGCTTTCGGCATGTGCACCGAGGCGCGCTGGGGCAAGCGCCGTCCCGGCGAGCTGGTCGGTTATATTCCGGTGCTCGGCTCTCTGGCGCTGGCCATTGGCTACACTTGCGTCATGGGCTGGATCTTCAAGTATACATTCCTGGCGTTTGACGGTGGCCTGTCCGCCATGGGGCAGGACATGGATGCGATCGTCGGCAGCTTCAACGCCACCGCCAGCGCGTGGGGTGCGAATGTCTGGGTCGTCGTCGCGGTCGCGGTGAGCTTTGTCATCATGTCGTTTGGCATCGCGGGCGGCATTGAAAAGGCGAATAAGATCATGATGCCGATTCTGTTTTTGCTGTTTGTGGGTTTGGGTATCTACGTGGCCACGCTGCCCGGCGCATCGGGCGGCTATCGGTATATCTTCACCATCAAGCCCGCGGGCCTGCTTGACCCCTATGTCTGGATCTATGCGTTCGGTCAGGCGTTCTTCTCGCTGTCTGTTGCCGGCAACGGCAGCGTCATTTACGGCTCTTACCTCAGCAAGAGCGAGTGCATCCCGAGTTCTGCGCGCAACGTGGCGCTGTTTGATACGATCGCGGCGCTGCTGGCGGCATTCGTCATCATTCCCGCCATGGCGGCGGGCGGCGCGCAGCTCGACGCCGGCGGCCCGGGCCTGATGTTCATCTACCTTGTCCATGTCATGAACGGCATGGCGGGCGGCCGCATCGTGGCGATGGTGTTTTTCGTCTGCGTGGCCTTCGCGGGCGTCACGTCGATCATCAACCTCTATGAGGCGCCGGTCGCGTCCCTGCAGGAGCGGTTCGGCCTCAAGCGCGTGCCGGCCACGGCGGTGATCCATGTGATTGGCCTCGCCGTTGCGCTGTGCATTCAGGCCATCGTCTCCGACTGGATGGACGTGGTGTCCATCTACATCTGCCCGCTCGGCGCGCTGCTGGCCGGCATCCTGTTCTTCTGGGTGGCGGGGAAGGACTTCGTCCTTGCCGCGGTCAACAAGGGCGCGGGCAAGCCCATCGGCGCGTGGTTCTATCCTCTGAGCAAATACGTCTACTGCGCCTGCGCGCTGCTCGCGCTCATCGCGGGCGCGCTCCTCGGCGGCATCGGCTGAATCCAAGGCGCCGTCCTACGGGCGGTGCCTTTTGACAAATTGCGGTTAGAGAAGCTTAACTGCTCATGATTTCTTAACGATTTGACCTATTGACAGAGTAGGGAAGTGCTCGTATAATATATGACAGATTGTCATTTTGCGACAGCTTGTCATACAGGAGGAGCCTATGCCGACCGATACCTTTTTCCGATTGCCGGAGGAGAAGCGAGCGCGCATTTTGGAGAGCGCGTGGAGCGAATTTACCGCCGTGCCCTACGCCGAGGCGTCCATCAACCGCATTGTGCAGACCTCGCGCATCCCGCGCGGCAGCTTTTACCAGTATTTCGAGGATAAGAACGACCTGTTCCTCACTCTCATCGACGAGATCCGCGACCGGTTTCTTGACCTGTTCCATGACACGCTCGAGCGCTCGGGCGGAGACCTTTTTGCCATGCCGCTCACGCTGCTCGACGCAATGATCGCCCCAAGCGGCTGCATCACGCCGGCGTTTTCCCGCGCCTTCGCGCTGCTGAGCCTGAACGTCAATATGGACGTGCAGCAGCTCTTCTTTGAGCGCGCGGCGGGGGAGCTCTGCCCGCAGAAGCTCCTCGAGCACATCGACCCCGCGCTCCTGCGCTCGCGGGAGAACGGCTTTGTGGACGACGTATTCACCCTGCTCGTGGGAGCGCTTGCCTGCGCCATCGCCCGCACGCTGAAAAAGCCGGAGAGCTTCGCGCTCGAGCGCGAGCGGATGCGCGGGCGCATTGAGATCATCAAAAACGGCAGCGCTGCCGTACCCGAAGGAGGACACCGCAAATGAAGAAAAGATGGACGGCTCTGCTGCTTGCACTCGCCATGCTCTCGGCGCTGGCGGTCGGCGCGCTGGCAGATGAACAGGACAAAGAGAAAACCGCCGCGGAGGAGACCGCGCAGACCACGCCGGACGCGGCAGGCACGCTGCGCTTTGAAAACCTCGGCGCGCGTATGCGCACAGGAAACTACACCCTTCTCTCGCTCGAGGAGAATGTCGCCGCGATCGAGTGCTTGGACTATGACAAGATGTACGAGGACCTGCGCAACGGCCTCAACAGTATCGCCTCCGCCCAGTGGGGTCTGATCCAGATGGGACAGGGTGAGAGCTACACCTATGAGACCCTTACACAGCGCTACGACGCCCTGCGCAAGACCTTCGACGACATCAAGGAGGGCAAGCTCCAGCAGGACAACGCCGACCTCGTCCGCCAGCTGCGAAATATGCAGGATTCTCTTACGGCGATGGGGGAATCCCTTTATGTGAATCTTCTGTCACTGGAGGACCAGTCCGCGGCCCTGACCCGTCAGACCGCGGCGCTTGACCGCACGATCGAGGAAGTGAAGCTGCGCTATGAGCTCGGTCAGGTCAGCGCCATGACGCTTCAGCAGACGGAAGCGGGCAAGGCGCAGGTGGAGAGCGGAAAAGCGGCGATCGATGCCGCCGCCGCACAGCTGCGCCGTCAGCTCAACGCCATGATCGGGGAGGAGCTGACCGCGCCGCTCACGCTCAATGCGCTTCCCGGGGTGACCGCGGAGCAGCTTGCCGCCATGGATGTGGAGAAGGACCTGGAAAAAGCGAAGGCAGCGAGCTATGATCTCTACGCCGCCAAGCTCACGCTCGACGATGCCGACGAGGAATACAAGGACAAGGCGAGAGACCTCGGCTACAACGAGGACAATTATGAGTATATTGCCGTCAAGCACCGGTGGCAGGCGGCGCAGTACACCTACAACGCCGCCGTGCAGAACTTCGAGCTGAGCTTCCGCTCACTCTATGACAGCGTGCAGAGCTACGCGAGCGCGCTGAATGCGGCGAAGGTCTCTCTCGAGTGCGAGCGCAGCGATCTCGCGGCCGCACAGCTCAGGTACGAGCAGGGCACGATCTCCGAGAACGCCCTGCATACGGCGGAGGACGAGCTTTACACCGCGCAGGACACCGTCTCCGGCGCGGAGCGCGACCTGTTCACCGCATACAACAACTATCGCTGGGCCGTGGACTACGGCCTGCTGGCCGGCTGAGGAGGGCTGAAACGATGAAACAGAAAACGATTTCCCTGCTGCTGGCGCTCACGCTGGCGCTGAGCCTTGCGGGCTGCGAAAAGGAAGAGATGGTCACCGCGCCCGCCGGCGTCGCCGTGCAGGTGCAGACGGTCGAGGCGCAGGACATCGCCTCGGAGAACACGGTCTCCGGTCAGGTGACCGCCGGCAGCGAAACGAGCGTCTACGTCACGGCCACGGCCAAATGCACCGCCGTTTATGTCGAGGCGGGCGACGCGGTCAAGGCGGGCGACGTGATCTGCTCGCTCGACATGGAAAGCTCGCTCGCGCAGTACCGCGCGGCGGAGATCGGCTACACGAGCGCCGCGTCGAGCTACAGCGCCCAGAAGGACATCCTCGACCGTCAGGTCGCTCTGTACGAAAAAAACTGGAACGACACCAAGGCGCTTTTCGAGATCGGCGCGGCCTCCCAGTCGGAGGTCGACCAGATGGAGCTGCAATATCTCTCCACCAAGGCGCAGCGTGATTCCACGCTCGCCCAGCTTGAAGCAAGTATGCAGAGCGCGAAGTCGAGCTACGAGCAGCTTGCCCTCGCGATGGAGAACATCGACAGCCATGGCAACGTCATCGCGCCGGTGGACGGCGTGCTCGCCTCGCTCACCGCGAGCGAGGGCGGCATGGTCTCGCCCAGCTACGCCGTCGCCGTCATCGACGGCGCGGAGCAGATGAAGGTCACCGTCATGGTCTCCGAGGCGCTGGTGCCCAAGCTCGCCATCGGCGACACGGTCACGGTCCGCGTCAGCGCGGCGGACGCCGAATTTGACGGCGTGATCCGCTCCGTTGAAAAAACCGCCAATCAGATGACAAAGCTCTACACCGTCACCGTCACGGTGCCCGCGGAGGTCAAGGGCCTGCTCTCCGGTATGTTTGCCGACGTCACCTTCCACACCGCCGTGAGCGAGAGCGCGGTCGTCGTGCCGAGCGAGGCCATCCTCACGAGCAGCGACAAGCAGTATGTCTTTATCGTCGAGAACGACACGGCAAAGCGCGTCGACATCACCACCGGCCTCACCGGCAGCGGCATGACCGAGGTCACGAGCGGTCTTGACGCGGGCGAGCAGCTCGTCACCGTGGGTCAGCAGTACCTCTCCGACGGCGACGCCGTGCGCGTCGTGGAGGGATAAGCTCCATGAACATTGCAAAATTCTGCATCAGGCACAAGGTCACAACGCTGCTCGCGGTCATTATGATCGCGGTGTTTGGCGTGGTCTACACCACCCAGCTCCAGATGGCGCTGCTGCCGAACATCGAGTACCCCGCGGCCTATGTGTACTGCTACTACAACGGCGCGGGCCCCGAGGACATCGAGCAGCTCGTCACGCGCCCGCTCGAGTCCGCCATCATGTCGGTGCCCGGCGTGGACTCCGTCACCTCCTCGAGCGCCGACAGCATCTCGACCATCCAGATCATGTACGTTGAGAACACCGACGTGGACATCGCGGCGACCAAGCTGCGCGAGAAGTTCGACGCGCTCAGCCTGCCCGACGGCTGCGGCTCTCCTGTCATTCTGAACGTCAACGTGTCCGAGATGATGCCGAGCGCCATCGTCGGCCTCCTCGGCGACGACCTCGCCGCCCTCCAGCAGCAGGCGGAGAATGTGGTCGCCCCCGCGCTCGAGCGCATCGACGGCGTGGCGTCCGTCTCCGTCTCCGGCGGTGTGGAGCGTCAGATCACCGTGACGCTCGACGCGCAGCGCGCCGCGGGCTACGGCCTCTCCACCAGCTACATCACCCAGATCCTGCAGGCGGAGAACCTGCTCTATCCCGCCGGCGAGGTCTACAACGGCAGTCAGAAGCTCTCCGTCACCACCGACGCGCAGCTCTCCACGATCGATGAGCTCGCCAACATCAACATCCCGCTCCAGACCGGCGGCACGGTGCGCCTCGGCGAGGTCGCCGACGTCGCCTTCGAGACTTCCGACCGCGATGCCATCGCCGCGATGGACGGTACGCCCGGCATCATCCTGCAGGTCAGCAAGCGCTCCGGCGCGAACGAGGTCAAGACCGCCGAGGCGGTGGTCGCGGCGATGGAGGAGCTGGCGGCGAAGGACGGCTCCATCCACTACGCCATCCCCTACGTCGCCAGCGAGTACATCAACGTCGCCGTCGACGCCGCGCTCGAGGGCATTATCCTCGGCGTCGTTCTTGCGGCGCTCGTGGTGTGGCTGTTCCTGCGCCGCGGCGGCGCGACCATGACCATCGCGGTCTCCATGCCCGTGTGCATCCTCGCGGTGTTCGTGCTGATGTACGTCTGCGACCTGACGCTCAACATGATGAGCCTCGGCGGCATCGCCATGGGCGTCGGCATGATCGTGGATAACTCCATCATCGTGCTCGAAAACATCTACCGCTGGGCGTCCGAGGGACACGACCGCATGACCAGCTGCGTCGAGGGCACAAAGGAGGTCACGCTCTCGCTGACCGCCTCGACCCTCACCACCGTCGCGGTGTTCCTGCCGCTCGGCCTCACCGGCGGCATCGCGGGTCAGATCTTCAAGGACTTCTGCCTGACCATCGCCTTCCTCATTCTCGGCTCGCTCGCCGTCGCCGTGACGCTCGTGCCGCTGCTGTGCTACTTCCTGCTCGACGAGAGCAAGGTGCATCTTGACGCCCTGCAAAGGGCGCAGAAGGGCGGACGCCGCGCGCAGAAGCTCATGGACTGGTATGTGAAAAAGCTCGACTACTACGTGCATCACCTCAAGCGCGGCGTGCTGGTGTCCGTCGCCCTCGTCGCGGTGTTCCTCGCCGCCTGCCTGAACACCAAAATGGTGCTCCTGCCCGAGATGGACGAGGGCATGGTCACCGTGACCGTCTCCATGCCCATCGGCTCAAAGGTCGAGCAGGCGGCGGCGATGGCGGAGCGCGTCGCCGCCATTGCCGAGGAGACCATCCCCGAGCTTGCCAGCTACTACTACACCGCCGATAGCGGTCAGAGCGCCAGCCTGGTGCTCAACCTCACCGACAAGGGCGAGCGCGACCGCAGCGCGACCGACATTGCCAACGCCCTGCGCGACGCGACCTATGACGTTGCCGGCTGCGAGATCACCTGCTCCGCCTACGACATGGGCGCGATGATGGGCGGCAGCGGCGTGAGCGTCAACATCACGGGCGAGGACTACACCACGCTCAAGATGATCGCGGACGACCTCACCGCGCAGATCGCGGCGATCCCCGGCGCGGTGGACGTTTCCTCCACGGTCGCCGAGCAGGTGCCGCAGGTCAAGGTGACCGCGGACCGTCAGGCGTGCTCGCAGTACGGCCTGACCGCCTACAGCGTCGCCGCAGCGGTGCGCTCCGGCCTGACCGGAACCACCGCCACCACCGTCACCATCGACAATAAGGAGGTCGACGTGGTCGTGCGCGGCGACGGCCGCGCGGAGGAGAGTCTGGACGCCCTGCGCTCCATGGCGATCTCCACGCCGACCGGCGGCAGCGTGCCGCTCGGCAGCATCGCCGACGTCAGCGTCGTCATGTCCCCGCAGACCATCACGCGCTACAACCAGTCCCGCCAGGTGACCATCTCCGGCGACGCTGCGGACGGCGACACGAGCGCCATGGCCAAGAGCATCCGCGCCATCCTCGCGGGCTACACGCTCCCCGGCGGCTACACCGCCGAGCTTGCCGGCGGCTACACGGAGATGATGGAGAACTTCTCCGACCTTGGCCTCGCGCTCATCGTCTCCATCGGCCTTGTGTACTTCGTGCTGGCCTCGCAGTTCGAGTCCTTCGTCATGCCGGTCATCATCATGATGATCCTGCCCATCGCCTTTGCCGGCGCGCTCTTCGCGCTGCCGCTCACAGGCAAGGACCTTTCGATGATCTCGCTCGTCTCCCTCATCATGCTTGCCGGTACGGTGGTCAACGCCTCCATCGTCCTCGTGGACTACATCAAGCAGCGCCGTGACCGCGGCGAGACGCGCGAGGAGGCCATTCTCCACGCCTGCCCGCTGCGTATCCGCCCCGTGCTGATGACCACGCTCACCACCATCCTTGCCCTCGTGCCGACGGCGCTCGGCATGACCGGCAAGATGAACGAGATGATGAGCGACATGGGCACCACCATGATCGCCGGTATGCTCGTCTCGACCGTCATCACGCTGCTCTTCACCCCCGTGTACTACTGCGTCATTGACGACCTGACGCACCGCCGGGAGCGGAGGAAGGCCAAAAAGCTCGCCGCCGCGCAGAGCGAACCATAAAACAGCAAAGCAAAACGGAAGGACCGCGCTCGCGGTCCTTCCGTTTATTCAATAGGCTCTCAGCCGTTGTCTCCGCCGTCCGCCGGCTCTGCGGAGCCCTCCGCGGGCGCTTCCCCGCCGGCGGCGTCCTCTGCTGGACCGTCCGCGATGGGACGCTCCTCGCTCCGATCGGGCAGGACGGTCGCCTGCCCGTCGAGCCGGCGGTTGACGAACATCCGCGCGGGATCGGCGCTGCGATTACCATCACAAGGCTCAGGGCCTGCGACACCCGGATGGGCTGGCCGCCGATGGTCCAGTTGAAGAGGTACAGGCTGTCGGTCCGCAGGCCCTCGATCCAGAAGCGGCCGATGCCGTACCACAGGAAGTAGAACCAGGTGTTCTCACCGTCGAAGCGCCGTACCTTGTCCACCGTAAGGCAGAGGAGCAGCAGCCCCGCGACGTTCCAAAGGCTCTCATACAGGAACGTTGGATGCACGTCGATATAGTAGGTGCCGCTGATCCACAGCCGCATCCGCCACGGCAGGTCTGTCATGCTGCCGAAGGCCTCACGGTTGAAGAAGTTGCCCCAGCGCCCGATGGCCTGTCCGATGAAGATGCCCGCGACGCAGCAGTCGGTCATCGCCCAAAAGCTGAGCTTCTTTTTCCAGCAGACGAGCCACGCTGTCAGGAATGCCGCGAGGATGCCGCCGTAGATGGCAAGCCCGCCGTCCCAGATGCGGTAGGTCTCCGCCCAGTCGATGCTGCCGTCCGCAAGGCGGAACTGGTCAAGGTAAAAGAGCACATAGTAGACCCGCGCGCCGACGATGGCAAAGGGGATGGCCCAAAGCACGGTGTCGAGCACATCGTCCTCGCTCAGGCCGTAGCGCGGGGCGCGCCTCGTGCAGAACCACAGGGCGATGAGCAGACCCGCGGCGATGAGCACGCCGTACCAGTAGATGCCGTTGCCGATGTCGAGCAGCTTGGGCGAGAGGGTAAAGCGCCAGTCGCCGAACAGCCCGGGAAAGCTGATGTCTGCGTTTGGATAGCTCATTGGGAAGCTCCCTCCTTCTTGGGGATAAGAATGGACAGCGCGCTGCGCTCCTCGACGATGCTCTCGCGCAGAAACGCCTCCACATCCGTGCGGGTGACGGAATCGTACACCTCTGGGAAGCGGAAAGGATCAAAGCCGCGGAACGCGCCGTCCGCAACGGATACGGCGATGTTCTCGAAGCTGTTGAGCGCGCGCAGCGTCGAGCCGAAGCTCGCGCGGCGGATCTGCTGATAGAACGCCTCGTCCACGCCCTCGCGCGCGAGGCGCTGCGCCTCGTCCAGAATGGCGCGCACGACCGTCTCGGGCTCGTTGCTGTCGCCGCCCGCGTAGAGGTAGGCGATGCCGGGCAGCTGGTCGAAGCCGCCGCCAAAGCTGCCGTTGATGAGCCCCTTGTCGTAGAGCCGCTGGTAGAGCGGCGAGGAATCGCCGAGCAGGATGTCGCAGGCGATGTCCGCGATGATATCCTGCCGCATCAGCGCCGCGCCGTCCGCCGCGGGAGGGCACTTGAAGCCGACGAGGAACTGCGGCATCGAGACCTCCATCGCCTCGCGGCGGCACTTCTCGACGACGCGCATATCCTCCTGCCCGTAGTCGCGCTCGATGACCTCGCCCCGGCTATTCGGCAGGATCTCCTCCGCGATGGCGGCGATCTCGTCGGGCTTCACGTCGCCGACGACGCACAGCATCATGTTCGCCGGGTCGTAGAACGCCTTGTGGCAGGCATAGAGCGTTTCGGGCGTGATCTCCGCGATGCTCTCCACCGTACCGGCGATGGCGACGCGGGCGGGGGAGGAATGGTACAGGCACTCGAGCAGGTTGGTGTAGACCCTCCAGTCGGGCGTGTCCTCCACCATGCGGATCTCCTGACCGATGATGCCGCGCTCCTTGTCCACGCTCTCCTGTGTGAAGTAGGGGACGGAGACGAACGAGAGCAGGATCTTCAGATTCTCCTCAAAATGCTCCGTGCAGTCGAAGTAATAGGCGGTCGTCGCGTTGGAGGTGAAGGCGTTCGGCTCCGCGCCGTTCTGACTCAGCTCCTGCAGGGCGTTGCCGTCCTCGGTGTCGAACATCTTGTGCTCCAGATAGTGCGCGATGCCAGCGGGTGTATCGTGCCACACGCCGTCGAGCCGGAAGCGCATATCCATGCCGCCGTAGCGCGTGGTGAAAAAGGCGTAGCGCTTGCGGTAGAGGGGTTTGGGCACAACGGCGACGGTCAGTCCGTTCGGCAGCGTGGTCCGCAGCACCGTTTCGCCGATGCGGGGATAATTCGTTTCGTTCCACTTCATTGCGCCGCGCCCTCCTTTCCGGTGAGGAAATAGACCGTGTCGAGCCGGATGCTCCGCGCCGCTTCGGCGACGCGATCGGGCGTGACGGCCTCGAGCTGCGCGATCAGCGCGTCGGTATCCTCCCACAGCCCCGTCGCGGCCTGCCCGAGATAGTATTCCTCCAGCCGGCCCGCGCTGTCCTCGCGCGAGCGGAGCGAGGAGAGCATACAGCTCCGCGCGCCCTCCAGCTCCCACGGTTCGAAGTCACCGTTCTGCACGGCCTCGAGCTGCGCGGCGATCTCGCGCCGCGCGACCTCGTAATTTTGCGCCTCAATGCCGCTCGACACCGTAATGATGCCCTTGGACCGGTGGTAGCCGGACGAGGCATAGTAGCACAGCGAGAGCTTCTCGCGCACGTTCAGAAACAGCTTGGAGTTGGAGTAGCCGCCGAAGATGA
>OOCZ01001934.1_pt1 | contig 12001 bp, 5 predicted proteins | sample 1671631 | NCBI WGS metagenome assembly OOCZ01 (sample SAMN06348176, study PRJEB24527) | human gut metagenome | reverse complement strand
ATGGCCAATAACCAGCCACGCATGTCTTGTGGATTACTCAATACATGCGGATAAAAATGCTGGATGAAAATAGCAAAGAAAGTCAATTGTACACCTCGTTTGATAGCTTCATATACCAATCTCAACTTAGTGTCCCCTTTCTCAAATCTTTTTTTGATTGAGAAAGGGAAAGCTGCTCCCATTGCAAACAAGAAGAATGGAAAAACCAGATCCACCCAGGTGATTCCTGATAAACTGGCGTCGAAAGCTCTGTCCGGCGGAGGAGTTTGCGCATGATACATCCATCCGGGTAAAGAATTCCACGCAACCGTTGCCGAAAGCACCATTGTGATTATAGCGTATCCTCGTAGGGCATCTAAAGCATAAGCACGTTTAGTCATAATATCTATGGATTGATTGTTTGAATATATTCTTTGCCAAAACGGTCGGTAACTTTAACCGCTATACGAGCATCTTTATTTTTAGGAGTTGCCCGGAATATATGCTGGGTAGGTCTTGGAGTAATCCATGTATAGACCATCTTTTCCCGGTCCGAACATACCACTGATGCGTATGGGTCTAAACCTGTATATTGTGTCATGCTTCCCATCAATTGACCGTCTTCCAACCATTCCACTTTCCACAGTTTATCCCAGTTCCAGACATTAGCAATAATATCCGACGGATGCTCTTTAGAGGCCCCTGCCGGATATGAGCGAAACTGATGTTCTTTAGGATATCCGGAACTTTTATAATACCATTTCACATCGTTACCATTCACTTCGTATACACCATAACCACGCGGAGTGCCATCCAGACAAACATCCGCTTTCCACCACGTACCACAAACCGCAGCTGTATTATGTTCCATCAGATTCTCATTAAATACTACATTGAGATTGTAGTGAGTGTGTCCTGTGATAAGATGTGCCTTATAGGGTTTCAAGATCTGATGCAGTGCACCGGCATTAACCATCTGATTGCCAATCATATCATAGTTATACAAAAAAGCTTCTTGCTTTTCCGTTTGACGGGAAGGGATATGCATAATAAAGAATACGAGTGACCCTTTCGGTACGTATGATAAATCCTGGTCAAGCCATGCAAATGTCTTTTCGTCCAGATAACCCATATAAAAATAATCACGTCCGATGAAGAAGTTGTTGTCTACTACGATGTAATGGGCATTCCCTTTATTAAAAGAATAGTAGGAAGGACCAAAAGTATCTTCAAAAGTCTTGTAGGAAGTTTCATGAGAACGACCGTCATAATTCATATCATGATTGCCAACTACACGATAAATGGGTATATCCAGTTGATCGGCTCTTTTCAGGTAATCGGGATATAATTCTTGATGGTCGCCTACAATGTCTCCGCAATCGATACCAAAAACATCAGTTGTTGCATAAGAAGAGAGAAGTTGTTTGCAATCATCCACTACATACTGATAAATAGCCAGTTCATCTCTGGAAGTAACCTGTATGTCAGATTGAGTAACAAAGACATGAGAGGCATCATCTTTCGGATTCTTCTTTAAATTAAAATTATAGTTTTGCTTTTTAGAATGATCGATTGGTAAATAAAAAGAAGGAATAGTCCCTTTCCGGTCTGTCAGATAACCTGAAGGAGTACAAATATACACAAAACGGCTGTCTCCCAAAGTTGGTATATTATACTTTCCAGAAGCATCAGTTTGCACACATATACGGCCATCGGTAACCATTATCCCCTGTATCCCCTTACCTTCGCAGGTTACTTTACCTTTGATGATATGAATCGAGGCTTCTGCCTGAACTGAAAAGTTCAAGCAGAAGCACATTAAAAGCAATAAAAAAAAGTGTAGTTTATTCGTTCTCATATTGAGGTGTACTTTGTAAATTTATCGAATGATTTCTTTTGCGTATTTCTTATAGATTTGCCGGGCTAGTTTTATTCCGTCACCACCTTCGTTATAGTTGATTCTGTTACTCGGATTTACCCATTCGTTTTCATACATCCGTGATTCATTAAAGAAGGCTTCCTCATCAAAAGCCTTCTTCTTTTCGACAGCTTTAATCACTTCATTTATAAAACGATCCCACCGGACAGAATAATACTGATTGGTTAGTCCTGCCCATGACCGATTGGCGTAGTCGGTCAGGTGATAGCTATCTCCCCAAATGGTAATCAGAGAACGGGCATTCATCTCATAATAGTTTTTAGAAGCGGCATCGTGTCCCATATCGCGGGCGTCAGTGATCCATTTATTCAGAGAAAAGGTAGGATGACAGCTAACGAGCTTATCAAGATCAGCAAGAATTTCTCTCATTTTATCCCCTCGGTTTTTCATCATCATTATATCTCCGGCTTCATATGCAAGAGTAAACTCATCACGGACTACATTAAAATAATTTCCTAAAACTTGTCGTCCAATATTAACCAAATCAAACTCATAGCTAACCCGTTGACAGTCTTTTACTAACAATAGTAATCTCCACGCTTCAACTAAATCTTTGGGTTGATATTCTATTGTCGGCTTGGTAGTCCAATGTCCATTTCCCTTTAAACAAGGACGTGCATTGGTAAGTGTGCCTTGCCCTACTTGTGCCGGCTGGATATACACTTTTTCTGCCAGTATTTCCCATGCTTTTCTTGCTTCGGGAGACACCTTGCCAGTCCGTCTATCTGCCAGTTTTAAGAACCATTCTTTGTCTGTCTGACCGCTATTCCATGCTTTATCAAGAACAAATTCATACATAAACTGATTCAGGTCTATGCCTTCAAGAGTGGAACCAACTCCTTTAAGATTGCTGCCACCATTTTTTAAAGCATCTGCCAACCGTTCACTTACCAATTTAACTGGCCCTGACAAGAAAGAATTTCCTCCGAAATTGCCTAAATAACACCAAAGATAGGGTTGCCCGAAATAACTATCAGTCTGTTTCCATATTTCTGTATATTCGCAGAAGTAGTCTAATAGAATCAATTTGTCTTGAGGTACAGAACGAAGATAGGATTTTATACGTGGAGTAGTCCAATGCTTGATGTCAGCATAAAACAACCATGTCATTTGTAGCCATATTGCTTTCGGATCTACAGCAGCCACAGACTCGTAGATATGTTTAGCCATCATTCCTAAAGAATCGGCATCCCATGAAGGAGGATCTATCTCGTTAAACGGATCTATACCATAAATATGATTTGTGCCATACAAACGAGTTTGTTCGGTAAGATATTCTTTTTGTATGATCGCATACAAAGAATCCATAGGGTTAAGGAAAGTGCAACGATATTGATCGGCGAATCCTCCCCATTCGCTTACTCTGGATGTTTTTATATTGGGATAGACCCGTTTCAACGCTGCCGGTACATGTCCGGCAAAAGCCGGTAATACAGGTTGCATATTAAACTCACGTTCACGGGCAACGATCTGTTCCTGTAGCTCTGCCTGACTTGACAGCCACTCTTTGGGTAAGGGGCTTTGCCAGCCGTCCAAATTACACATTCGATGCCACGGAAGATGTGCAGGTCCTGTAAAATAGCCACGTATTTCTTCATCTGTCAATCCTAATTTACTCCAGACCTTATACCAGATGGCTTCCTGACCAGTAATAGCAAGAGGCATATTAATTCCGTTTAGAGCCATCCAATCGATGAAATGTTCCCAATCACTCCATTTCCAGTAGGGCATAGAGTAGCCAAAGGTGCAATAATTAAGAAAGAAACGATTCTTACACTTTGAACGTAAAATAACGGGAGCTTCTACTTCAGGTAGTTGAGCAGGCATTACTACACTATCCGAAGCATACCAAGAGACATGTGCCTGACAGTAATACTTCAAATAATGGTTTAGTCCTACGGCCAATGAATTCCGGTTGTTTCCTTTAATCAGAATCTTCCCATTGTCAGACTCAAGTGTAAAGCGGTCTATATCTACAGAATCAGTCAGAAGTTGAAATTGGAAAGAGTGAGCATATTGAGGAAACAAACGTTCGCACATTTCACTAAGTGTATTTGTAGCCGGATCTTGATTTCTTTGGCAACTCACCATAAAAAAAAGTAGTATAAGATAAAAGTATTTATTGTTCATAAGCATATCGTCTATTCAAATACGAGGAAAATGTTTTTTATAAGAATTTTAAGGGTGTCCTTCTTCGGACACCCTCGATTGCAAATGTGAAATATACTTGTTAATGTGAATCACGGATAGGACGTTCTATAACAAACTTGCAGAACTTATGATAAAGAGCCACGTCAGCCGGTTCACTAGAGTACTTCAAGGTAAGCAATGCGTTATTACTCTGATAGTAAGCCAAGCGGCATTTTTCCCATACACCATACTCCTTGAATTTTGCCATATAGTTTTCCAAACGGTAAGCTTTGCCGTGAGCTGCCAACACATCGTCCTCAAACTCTATCTCCATCTGCATATTACAACGCAAAGCTTCTTTGCAGGCTTCATCAAGACGTGTAAGAGGTATTTTATCATCAAAATAGTAATTGGGCTGGTAGTAAGCATAGTGAAATCCCAGTTCTTTCCAAGACTCGTGACCATCGGAATTGAAGAACGGAATCCAGTTGAAACTATATTTCAGTTCGTTCAGATAGTTGGCAATGGGAGTAATGATATTTCCGGTATGTGAAGCATCCTCGGCAATCCAATAGAATCCGGCTAAGTCGACATATTGATACTCCTTCTCGCTGAAACGGGCACGCACTTGATCGATGAACCACTTACAAGCCTTCACACGGTCGGCTGGTTTGGAGAAGTCGAGCGACATATTATCAATCTCACCCCAATATACACTCGACGAACCTGACACCAATTCATTCTGTACGTCAATAGGCTCAGGAATGCCAATTATTACTTGGCGTTTGTACGCAGGCGCCCCCATGGTAGTCATTGCTTTCTTTACACCGGCTTCGATAGCTGCAATACCAGTTTCTGAATTGAAATAACAATCGATGAGTTTCATCCACTCAGCCTTGGTGGCTGATTCATAGCGCATCCCCTTGGTATACTCTCTCACCGTTTGCCAATTGTCGGAAGTATTGAGGATTTCAAGCATGAGGAAGCTATCAAAGAACCAGTGTGAAGTGTTTTGCTCGTCTACATAAGTAATATAGGGTTGAGCGCGTTCCTGCGTCCAAATGGGACGTTGGTCACCACCCGAGTAAAAAAGTACCATATCGGTATTAGCCAAGATTGACTGACGGTTGGTTTCCCAATCGTATTTCTGGTCGGGCTTAATTTCAATTTCTCCACTGCCGTCTTCTGGAATATTAAATAATTTATTTACGACCGTACATACGCCTCTGAAATGAATTGGACGAGTTTTTCCACAAAGTCCTTCTGTAAGTCCTGTCATGTACACAAAAGAACAGAAATCTTTTTCATACATTTCTTATTCATTGTTTTATGATGTTTAAATAGTTGTTTGAATATCGTTTAAATGATATTAAAAATAACATTAAGTATCGTTTACAGGCCTTTGAACTTTGTGAGTTCGAAAGCTATCAAGCCATGATCGGTAGTAAGCATATATACCTGTACGGCCAATCCGTCCTGACTTTTGGCAAAAATCACATCACCTGTACAAGGAATATTCTCACCAAGCACACTGCTCACTCCATCGAACGCCCAAGGAGAGGTATATCCCGTAGCTGTGTAACCTGAACCTGGTACGCCACCCGGCACATCTGCATTTCCTATTGTATTGCCTTGCTGTGAATCAAAGATGAAGCCATCGCTCATAGAATTAGCATTGGGATTCTTGGTGATGTCAGCCACATAAAGGCGTTGTGCTCCATTGAAGGAACCTGAACCATTCTGAACAGCCAACAATCTCGCGCCATTAAAATCAACATAATCAATACCTTTAGTGAATCCTTGCCAACCCCAATAATGTGAATCGGGAACTGTAAAAGCAAAAGCTCTGTCTGCACTATCACCAACAGGAGCACAAATCACCATATTAGTTTCATTGGCTGGTGTAGATATGTAGCTGAAAGGTTTCTCCGTATTAGTTGTAAGGATCTTCGTATAGTCTTCTACACGTGCACCACTCACATTAGCAAATTCCACATGCGCCTTGCCGCTCATTATGCCATCGACAAAGCTGATAAATACCATGCGATATGAGAAAGGAGACGTAGTGGTTAGTACAGCTTTTCCACTAGTAATGTCGCCTGTGATGTGAATAGAACTACCCATATCAATATTATAGTTCCAGTTAACTCCCATAGGTGCTTGATCGAAAACTGGATCACTGAAAGGTTTATCAAGTATCAATGTGGGAGTGTTTTCTATACCATTTTTCCATACCCATACATTAACATCCGTATAAGGAGTGGCATAGCTTCCTGCACGAGTACTCACGTAAGCCATGGCTACCATGTGTCCATTATCATCGGAGGTAATAGCACGTATGATGCGATTAGATGGTATACCGGTCACATTTACCTTCACCTGATCAAGCAACTTGCCGTTATATCGGTTAAACACCGGCATATTGACGAAATTATTGCTATTACTAAGGATGAGATAATCATCTACTACAGCCATAGTACGATTGGCACCCACTTCAAAACCATGCGAATTTTCTTTCAAAGTTTGGAAACCAAAGAGCCCGGCCACATAACCTACACCATATTCCACAAACTCAGGAGTTTTGTACACTGTTTCGTATACCGTTTTCTTCACACCATCCTGTGCTGTGATAGTAACGGTAGGCATCACACTTAAATCGAGGATTTTTGTCATAGGATCGTAAGCATCCGATTCAATGGTCGCCCATGGAGCAATGGTAATAAGTGCATTTTGCAATTCTCCGTCGATACTTGACGAGGTCTTATAGATAATAATTTGTCCTTTTTTATCCTCTTCAACAGGATCAGCTACTACAATCTGAGCACGTACATTGGCTAGTTCGACCTTAATGATATTGGCACGTTCCGACTTTTTATAAATAGCTGTAAAAGTGTAGTTTTTCTTGGAACCATCGGCTTCAATTAAGGTAGAAGAAAATCCTTCTTTTAAATTGTGAATACCCGACAAAGGGGGATCAAAACGGGCACCTACAGGAAGTGTAGCTTTAAGTCTCATACGAGTAATATCGCCTTGAATAGGTTCTGTATCTGAGATGTAGTAAGGAGCCTGCACTACAGCAGTACCGTTGACACGGTCGATAACGGCTTCATATTCAGTGTTCTCATTACCTGCAAATCGTCCGGTAATGATGAGTTGATCGGTGATTTCACTTTCGGTTCTTACCAAATCGTCAGGGTCAACACATCCCGCTAGGCAAAGCGAGAAAGCCCAAAAAACGTTTATGATATGTTTTAGTTTCATATTATCTACTTATTTAGATGGTAACCATAATTATTTCCAACCAGGAGTTTGCTCACACATTGTGTTATTTCGAAGCTCACTGGAAGGTATCGGGAAAATATTATATTTCTTAGGGAACTTACGATCCTGCGTGTCACATTCTACACGGGTATAAAGAAAGCTTGAACCGGTTTTTTCAATCTTGATACCATGCAGTCGTTGCCCATTGAGTACCTTTTGAGCAATATCCCAACGAACAAGATCATACCAACGATGTCCTTCGAGTCCCAGTTCACATACACGTTCCTTCGAGAGATCTTTAAGATAATTGTCCCAGGTAGACTGCTGAGCTAAAATAGGCAACCCCACACGAGTACGAATCTTGTTGAGATAGTCGTAAGCTTCCTTAAACTTATCTAAACGGGCATAGGCTTCGGAAAGGATAAGAACAATCTCGGCATAACGCATCTCAATCCAGTAGGATGTACTTTCAATATCTACGTAGTTGATATTGTCGCTTTCATCCATAAATTTACGGAAGATATAACCAGTGGTACTAGTGCGCACATAGTCCTGACTTGCCGATGTAGAGAAATCCATGTATCCGTCTTTACCACCTACGTAAAGTTCAAGTTGACGTCCTGTCCAATTGGCACCATTGTAGAGAATAGAAGCATAGAAACGTGGGTCGCGGTTTCCCCATGGTCCTTCGGAATATTCATCCAAATGAGTCCAATCAAACGATTTCCATTCCTGCCCCACCTTGATATCAAATGCAGAAGCATACTCATCGGTAGGCGTAGCGGCTGCACCCAACGTACCAGGTTGCAAGCCTGCTTTTTCTGTGTCATAGGGTGGGCAGAAGAAATGATTAAACATGTGTTGCTTAGTCTTTTGTTGAAAATAGACAGGCAAAATTAGCTCCTTATTATTCACAGTATTGAAAATTTGCATATAACTGTCCTTAGAAGTCCCTGAAAGAAGTTGATATACACCCTTTTTCTCCAGCTTTTCTACCTCTAATGCTGCATTAACAGCATCCTGCCAACGCTTGGCATAGAGAGCGGCACGGGCTTTCATACCATACGCAGCCCCCTTTGTAAGGCGGCCTGCCTCCGATCCTGTCCATTCTTCCGGTAGCACTTGGGCTGCTTTTTCATATTCGTCAAGGATAAAAGTCCAGCAATCGTCTTCTGACGAACGAGCTTGTGCGCGCTGGTTATGATCATCCACCCGGTCTTCGTTGATACGCAGGATTACACCGCCATGACGCAATACCAGCTCTTGATAAGCAAAAGCACGCATAAAACGAACTTCGGCTGTTCGAATGGCTAACTGATCGGAATCTAATTTATCAGCAAAGCCACTATGAACATCGTAAAAATACTCATTAAACCGACGAATCTGCTCGTACATGTCATCCCAATTAGAACGATAATTACCATCAGGACTCATCATATTGTCGTAATAAAAAAGTTTGTTCACGCTGCCCTCAGCTACATTGAACCAAGAATATTTAATGAGGTCACTCACACCATCGTCCATGGCCAGATTAGCTCCCACATTGATATCGGCATTGCTATAAAACACGCCATAGAAACTTTTGACATAAAGATCCAGGTTCTTGATAGAAGCATAGGCTGTAGATTCGCTATAAGTGTCAGTAGGATCGATATCAAGCACATTACACGATTGCAATGTGAGAGTCGACAGAGCCAATCCTAGTAATAGATTTTTTGTTTTCATGCTAATTTATTTTATTAGATGTTGTACACATAGGGTTTAGAACGTTACGTCTACACCAAACGTAAAGGTGCGTTGCTGCGGATAGTAACCTTGAATGACATTGGCCGACTCTGGGTCGAGGTACTTAAACTCGGTGAAAGTAAAAAGGTTGTGGCCGCTGGCAAACAGACGAAGATTGCTGATACCGGCTTTCTTTACCCATGACTGTGGCAAGGTATATCCCAAAGTCACATTTTTGAGGCGTACATAAGCACCATTACGCTTCCAGAAGTCAGATACCTGGGCATTATTAGCATAAGCCACTGTACTGAGACGCGGATATTCAGCATTGGTATTGTCGGGACGCCAGCTGTTCTCTACCAAGTAGTAAGGCGCGTTATCCCATCCGGCATAGAAAGGGCGCGTAAGTGGAGTCTGGTCACGTGCACCGTTATTCCATTCGCCACAAAGCAACTTGTCGCACAAGGCAGCACCTTGCAACTGAACAGAGAGGTCGAACCCTTTCCAGTTGGCGTCGGCCATCAACGAGAACATCATCTCAGGCGTGGTGGGGCGTGCAATCTTCACCTCATCGTCCCAGCTAATGAGTCCATCGCCATTATAATCAAGATAACGAATGTCACCCAATCGGGGAGTTTCGCTAATGGGTAACGGAGCTGCGTCAATCTCGGCTTGTGTCTGATACAGACCTAGCGATTTCAACCCCCAAATGGCCCCTACCGATGTCCCCAGACGGTTCTGCCAAGGTTTAGTATTGTCAGCCTGCGTCATACGCAGTATTTTATTGTGGGCAAACGAAAGGTTACCATTCAGGCTGTAATTGAATTTGCCAATGTGATTACGGTGTTTTACTGTAATCTCGAATCCACGGTTATCAAATGTACCACTGTTTTCAATACTCGGATAATGGCCTCCCAGCGAAGGAGGATATACCCCACCAATGGGACGAAGGATATCGTAAGTATATTTGTAGAAAACATCGAACTCAATGCCCAAAAGACCATTCCATGCCGAAAGTTCGAAACCAACGTTGATAGAACGACATTTCTCCCAAGTAAGATTCTCCATCGGGTAAGATACTTTATTATACAAGGTATTCACCGCTTGTGGAGTGGTACCGAAAACCGTATTGTTTTTTGACCATGCGTACTGTTTGCGGTAGAGGAAAGGATCAACATTGTCGCTACCTAAGATACCGAAAGAGGCTCTTAACTTGAAGCGTTCCACTTGAGGAAAGAGTTCTTTGAAAAAATCTTCTTCAGAAGCAACCCAGCCCAATGAAGCCGATGGGAAGAATCCCCAGCGATTACCCTCTTTAAAGTGATAAGAGCCATCGTACCGGAAAGTAAATTCAGCCAAATAACGGTTATTATAAGCATAGTTGAAACGACCAACATAACCGGCATAGCCCTGGCGGATGCTGCTGGAGAAGTTACCATCGGTGGGATGAATAGTAGATCCAAAAGGTAACTCGTCAATATCGAGTAGTGCGAAATCGGAGCGATAGCCTGTCAGCGTATTTCCTTTACGCTCAGTTTGTTCATAAAGGAATAGTGCACCTACATCATGTAAACCAAACTTTTGGTTGTATGAGATAGAAGGGCGTAATACCACTTGCTGTTCTTTCTCGTCACCGACTGACATCCCCCCTGTTGGCAACAGATTAGAAGCATACTGACGTACATATTTCTTGGACTCGGGTTTATAAAGCATCAATTCGTAAGAGTATTTGAAGCTGTGTGAATCGCGATCTTGCCAGTCCCAACCCACAAACATACCAGCTTTCAAACCTTTGAGGAAGGGGAAAGAGTATTCTATCTTGGCCGATGTCTCCAGACGCATGGTGCGCGTTTTGCTATAGCCCGAATGTCCGGCTGCATAATCAGGATTGGAAGCGCCACGATAACCAGATGCCGGCATCCCTTCATATTCGAGTGGAACAAACGGAGCAGCATAAAGCAATACCCCCACCACATTATTCGTCGTTTGATTCTCATAACTGTCGCCACCTGGCTGATAATAGTCGTTAATTTTACCGGCCACGTTAAGTGACACGCTGATATCTTTGGTTACTTGCGTATCGATATTCGAACGGAAGTTGCCACGTTCCAGCTCAAAACCTTTAATGAAGCCATTCTGTTTCATAAATCCACCACTGAGGAAGTAACGGGTTTTCTCGTTACCACCACTGATAGAAAGATTGTGCTGATGCATTAAAGTAGTACGATAAATAGGTTCCTGCCAATCGGTATTTTCAAAGCCATCGGTAGGATCTCCATTGGTAGTCATGGCAATTTCTTCATCGGTAAAGTAGATTTTCTCACCATCCATGCGGCGAGCATAGTTATACCACTGCATATAGTGTGTACCATTCATAAACTTGGGCAGTGTAGTAGCATGTGACAAAGTGAGCGACCCTTTATAATTAATGGTAGTTTTGCCCTCTGTTCCTCGTTTGGTAGTGACCAATATTACACCTGCAGCAGCTTTCATTCCATACACAGCACACGAGGCAGCATCTTTTAATATAGTAACTGATTCCACTTCATTGGGATTGATATACGCCATGCTGCGTTCTACACCATCTACCAGAATAAGGGGGCCGTCACCTCCATTATATGTGGAATGTCCACGAACCAACAATGAAACATCATCAGCTCCCGGGGCTCCGGTGGCTTGTTGAGATATCAATCCCGGCAACTTGCCGACCAAGGCTTGCGAAACGTTGCTTGTTGTTGACTTCAATAATTCTTTAGAAGATACCGAAGATATTGATCCTGTGAGATGGATCTTTTTCTGGGTACCATAACCGACTACTACCACCTCGTCGAGACTATTAATGTCTTCTTGAAGGGTAACATTAATCATAGAACGGCTGTTTACTTTTACCTCTTGTGTTATCATACCTATATATGATAGCACTAATGTAGCAGATCTGGGTGCATTCAAGGTAAAATGACCATTAAG
>OOCZ01001933.1_pt1 | contig 12006 bp, 6 predicted proteins | sample 1671631 | NCBI WGS metagenome assembly OOCZ01 (sample SAMN06348176, study PRJEB24527) | human gut metagenome | reverse complement strand
TGCCGAGATGGATGCCGCTGCCATATTGGAGTTGGGCAAACGCTTTAATCTGCGTCCCGATTCACTGTATATGGAAAGCAGCGATATCGTTACCGACCTTATGTATGACAATAAAGTCATCGCTTCCTTTATCGACCAGGACGGATTGTGGGAGAACTGTACCCGTGACCGGTTGGCTGCCCACAACCGTAAAGTGATTGTCGATAAGTTGAAAGAAATGAAAGATGAGCACGGTCTGTGGCAGTTGGGCAAGCGTATCCTGTATTTTGTCTTGGTGCTTGTAGGGCAATATTTCCTTTTCAGACTTACCATCTGGTTGTTTAAGAAACTGAAAGTGCGGATACAGAGGTTGAAAGATACTAAGTTAAAACCTTTCTCCATTCAGGATTACGAATTGCTGGACACGCAGAAACAGGTTAATCTGCTTATTTTCCTCTCGAATCTGCTGCGTTATATCATCATGTTCCTTCAATTACTATTGACGGTTCCGTTGTTGTTTTCCATCTTTCCGCAGACCAAGAGCCTGGCATACCAGCTGTTTTCTTATATTTGGATTCCGGTAAAGAGTATCTTTACTTCGGTTGTGGAGTATATACCCAATCTGTTCACTATCTTTGTGATATGCTATGCGGTGAAGTATCTGGTCAGACTGGTGCGTTATCTTGCCAATGAGGTGCAGGCTGAACGGCTGAAGATAAACGGCTTCTATCCGGATTGGGCCATTCCTACCTATCATATTGTGCGCTTCTTGCTTTATGCGTTTATGATTGCCATGATTTACCCTTATCTGCCGGGTTCCAAGTCGGGAGTCTTCCAGGGAATCTCCGTGTTTGTCGGCTTGATTGTTTCGCTCGGTTCCAGTACGGTTATCGGCAATATCATTGCAGGACTGGTCATAACCTACATGCGGCCTTTCAAGCTGGGTGACCGCATCAAGCTGAACGATACTACGGGCAACATCATTGAGAAAACACCGCTCGTCACCCGCATCCGTACTCCGAAGAATGAGGTGGTGACCATTCCGAACTCTTTCATCATGTCTTCCCATACGGTCAATTACAGCCAGTCTGCCCGTGAGTATGGATTGATTATCCATTCGGAGGTCAGTATTGGCTACGATGTTCCGTGGCGGAAGACACATCAGCTGTTGATAGAGGCTGCATTGAATACTCCTGGAGTGATAGATGATCCCCGTCCGTTTGTATTGGAGACTTCCCTTCAGGATTATTATCCGGTTTATCAAGTGAATGCCTATATCAGGGATGCCAACAGCCTTAGCCAGATTTACTCTGATTTGCATCAGAATATCCAGGATGCCTTCAACGAAGCAGGCATCGAAATCATGTCTCCTCACTACATAGCTACGCGTGACGGCAGTGAGACGACCATACCCAAGGATGACTTACGGGAGAAAAAGCAGTAAGGGAGCCGGTTATCGTGCCAGTAAAATCTCTGCAAACGGTACGTAGAACATAAACATCCTCCATTCCTTTGTCTGGAAATCATAAGTTTCGATGAAGTCGCCTTCACGATAGCCTGCAAACTGCACGTAGAGTTTCCTTGTCTGCCCGTCCTTGGAGTAGTACATGGCAGCGGAGCGTACGGCGTTGGGGTAGGTGGCGAAAGGCTCTTTCAAGTTTCCGGCAGTAGTATCCCATAAGCAGAATTGCGTATCTCCACCATTGGCACGGGAAACGATATAGCCTCCTTTGCATTGCAGGCTGTTTGGGTTTTCGGGGGATGGTTCCATAATCCGGAAAGGTATCAAGGCTTCGGCTTTGATGGGGTCGTAGCAGTGCATCTTTTCTTTGGCGATGTCTATCACGACGGGCGAGAAGGTGTCGTCGCCGTTGTTGGCCGAGAGCAGCATGTGGACGTCGGCTATCACGCCCGGATAGCGTGAGAGGGATTCGGGCTTCAGTCCATCCGGTAATGGTATTTCGGGAGTATGTATCGGTGGCATATTCAACCGGGTATATACCGGATAAGAGATGCTACAGTAGGTGAGGAGCTTATCTCCGGCCATTTCCAGGGAAACAGTGTTGTTGAAGTCCGAGCAGATGGTAATTGCGTTACGTTCTACCGGGTTACACCAATAGTGCATGCAGAGGTCGTATCCGTCGATGAAACTACTGCCGTCTTTCTCCCGTATCCCGCAGAGGATGTTGGTGCCGGGGATGTTGGCGGCAAGGTGGAAATCTTCGTCGTCATGGAACTGGATTACTTCCGATATTTCTTGTGTTACCAGGTCGATACGGGTGATGCCGCGGGGAACGGTCGGTGTGTAAATGGCGTGGGAGTTGGTGATACCGTAGAGATATGGTTCTTCGGGGGATTGTCCGTCGGCTACCGAAATCTGGCCGAGAGGCTGAAGCTGTCCTGCCCGTTCCAGGAACATTTCTACCCGTGAGGCGGGCCAGTGTCCGGGGGCAAGGAAAGTAATGCTGTTGGTGGTTTGCTCCGTGGTAACGGCGCGTGTGTAGCGTGAATACCCTTCGGGAAAGAGAGGATTGTCGGCTATCGGCCAGTAGATGTCCAATATGATTTGGTCGCCGCTCTGCAAGCCGTCGGCTTTGACGGTCACGGCATCACCGGGATTGAAGGTCTTTCCGGCATCGGATATGGTGATATTGGTCACAAAAGCGGGTTGTTTCTCTTTGTCGTCATCACTGCAAGCGGCAAGTAGCAGGCTGATTAGTAGCAGGAAGTGTATCTTCTTCATCATAGTTATGTATTGACAAATGCAAATATAGGGCTTTTTCTTGTATTCCTGCGGATAGGCTTTGTTTTTGTCGTATGAGATGGAAAAATCCTCCTACGAAACATGGTCTTTTGCTTCGTGGGAGGAAAGTGGTTGTTCGGCAGGGCTTCGGGGGAATGCGCCTGCTTGCGTGCCGGCTTGGATTATTTGCTGCGCGTCACCGTGTGCAATACATTCCCTTTCTTGTCAATCATGCGCAGTTCCAGTGTCTTTTTGCTGGCCGATACAATGGAGAAACCCGGTTCGGGGCTGCAGAATACGGTCCCTTCGATGGGCTTCACCTTGCGGGCGAGCGAACCGGCAGAATTGGTGATATAGTCGATGTCGCTGCCTGCCACGCGTACGTGCTGGAAGTTGTGGATGTGCCCGCAGATGTACATATCCACCTTGTGCTTGCGCAGGATGGGATCGAGACGTGCCTGCATATCCGCGCGTTCGCTCTCGTCCTTCGGGGTTTCGGCATAGATGGGATGGTGTCCGGCAACGATAACCCAGTCCTCTTTGGCGGCAGTCAGTACGGAATCTATCCAGGAAAGTTGTTGCTGGTAATCCTGCTTGCAGGCATCGGGATAGGTCTCGCTTTCGTTGCGGTATTTGTCAATCATCGGGGCGGTGTCTACCCAAAGGATGCGGATGGTAGCGCCGTTGTCCTCGAACGTCTTGGTATAATAACGGGCGGGCATGGTCCAGCGGCGGCTGATATTACTGTAGTCGAGCACAGCCTGCGTATTGCCGCGGTATTCGTGGTTGCCCAGCAGGGGGAACCAGTCTATCATCAGCTCCGGGTGGCTGTAAATAAGTTCGTAGTTGGTCATCCAAAGCGGGTCGTTCACGCTACGTACGCCTTCAAAGTGGTGTACATCGCCGGTGGCAAGAACGAATTCGGGGCCTACTTCTTCTGCCATTTGTCCCATCAGTTCGGCGATGGGCTTTTGGTCGTAGTAGCCGTTACGGCCGAGGTCGTTGGCTACGTAGAAGTTGAACTTCTTGTCGAAGATGGAGTAATCGGTGATTTGGGCAATGGCTGCGTTGCCGAGTAGGGCAATAAACAGTAAAAGGAATATTTTCTTCATTGTCATTATTAAATTGTTGAGTAGTTAATGTTGATAACTTGTTGAGATAGAATTCGTTGTTTAAAAATTAATCTTCACTCCCGCATTCACTTTCACGCCGTAGTATTCTGCCTGCATGGTACGGTCTTTTGTGCCCTGGTAGTAGCGTAGCGGCTGGTTCAGCAGGTTGTTGGCTTCGGCGTAGAAGGTAGTCTTGAACTTCTTTCCGAAGGTATAGCTGGCGTTTACGTCCATATAGTTCACCTTGTCGTAGTAGCGGTCGTAGAAGGTGCTTTCTCCCATTTCGTCGATGAAGTCGGAAGCGAAGTTATAGCTCAGGCGCAGATTCAGACCGCCTTTCTCAAAGTATAGGGAAGCATTTGCGGTATGCTCCGGAGAGCCTGGCATGCTCAAGTCTTTCTCATTCTCGCGGCCTTCGAAGTTGAAGTCTTCCACACGAGAGTGGGTGTAGGTGTACGTTCCGTAGAAACCTACACATTTCAGAGCGGGAGCAATGAAGCTGAAGTCGCGCTGGTAGGATAACTCTACCCCTACCAGGTTGGCGTTGCCCGCATTCTTGGGTTGGGTGAAGCGGGTGTAGGTGTTACCCTGGTATTCGTAGTTGGTGCTCACCTGGTCTACGATGAAGTCGTCTATCTTCTTGTAGAAGATGCCGGCGCTTATCAGACCGATGCTGCGGAAGTAGTAGTCGGCACTCAAGTCGAAGTTGTAGGAGACGGTAGGTTTCAGCTCCGGGTTTCCGATGGTGATTTCGTTGTCGGAACGCTTGATGTTCACACTGGGCACGAGGGCCGAGTATTTGGGGCGTGACAAGGTTTGGGTAAACGAACCGCGCACTTTGAAGTCATCGTTTACATTCCACTTTACGAGCAGCGACGGCAGGAAGTTGATGTAGCTGTTGCGCTGACGGTCGGTCTTGCTGGTGAGGTCTTCGTCGGCATCGTAGGTGCGTCCCGTATAGGCAAGGTTGGTGTTCTCTATGCGAAGTCCGGTCATCAGTTCCACGTCTTTTGTCAGTTTTTGGTCGAAGCGGAGGTAGCCGGAAGTCACGGTTTCGCGGGCGTTGAAGTTTCCGGCAAGTTCTTCCTGTACCTGCTCTTTCTCAAAGAGGGAAGCGTTGTTCAAGTCTAAAGAGCCGGTGTATTCCTTGCTGGCGTAGATGCCTGCCTGGTATTTGTTGTTGGGCATGAAGTTCTTGTTGGTCTGGTCCACTGTATTTGCTAGGCTGTTCGTCATGAAGGCATCCTCGTCCAGAGGAGAGTATTCGTAGAAGTCCACTTCTTTATCCTTGGTCTTGCGCACTACCTTTGCGCCGAACTTCAGCTTGTTGCCGTTCTTGAAGGGAAGTTTGAAGTTGGCGGAGAACTTCAGGTCCTGCTCCTTGATGTCTTCCTGCTGTTCCGTCAGCTCTTTCAGGCTGAATTCATCGTTCAATGTCATGGTAGAGCCTGTTTTGGGGCTGGCAAAGGGTTGGCGTTCGTCGCTCAGGTCCATGTCGAACTTCTGTTTCTTCAGTTGGAAGTCGATGTAGCGTTCGTTGGGACGTTCTTCGCTGGCTTTGGCATAGCTGGCGTGCCAGTCCATGGAGAGGGCGCCGAAGAGGTGTTCGCCGCCGAGGGCAAAGTCCATGGTGCGCTGGCGTTCCAGGCGGGCGTTACGGTTGTCCGGCGTACCGGCTTTGGTCTGTATGCGTACGGTGGCGTTGCCGTCGGGGTCAAGGTCTTTCAGCGTGGTACGGTAGCGGTTCTCCCAGTCGTTGCGGTTGTTGAAGATGCCTTTGAAGGTCAGTTTGTGGTTGGCATTGATGTCCCAGTCCAGTGCGGCGGAGTAGCTTTGGCGTTCGCGGGTGACGTAGTATTGGCGGATTTGGTAGTCGTTGACGTACGTCTTGCCGTTGTCATCCTGCTCCCATACAAATTCGGTGTCGTAGGAACCAGAAGGTGAGTTCTGATAGGAGGCCGATACAATCAAGCCGAGTTTGTCGTTGAAGAAGCGGTCGCCGTAGGTGAAGCCAAGGTTCAGTTGCGCCTTTTCGCTCACCCAGTTGTAGCCGGTTCCGGCGGTGGCGGCAATGGTACGCTTGTAGGGGGAGTTCTTGGTGACGAGGTTGATGCTGCCGCCGATGGCGTCGCCGTCCATATCGGCGGTTACTACCTTGTTCACTTCGATGGTCTGAATCATGTCTGCCGGAATGAGGTCGAGCTGTACGTTGCGCGTATCGCCTTCGGCAGAGGGAACGCGGTTGCCGTTGATGGTGACGGAGCTGAGGTCAGCACTCGTGCCCCGCACTTGCCCGAAGCGTGCCTCGCCTTGGTCGTACTGCACGTTGATGCCGGAGATGCGTTTAAGGGCGTCACCGATGTTGGAGTCGGGGAACTTGCCTACCTGGTCGGCAGAGACTACATTCGTAATCCCCATGTTGTTTTTCTGTGAGTTGATGGCACGGCGCTGTCCCTGGAAGGCACCGCCTACCACCACTTCCTGCAACTCCACGCCTTCGTTCAGTACGACGTCTTTTTCCAGTGTACGGCCTGCGGGGATGGTGATTTTCAGTTCTACGGGAGAGTAGCCCACGTAGCTCACCTTTACTGTATAGGTTCCCGGGTCAAGGTTAGAGAAAGTGTAGAAGCCGTTGACGTCGCTCGTCACGCCAGTGTGTAGTTTCTCGATGTAGATGGATGCGCCCGGGAGAGTTTGTTTAGTGGCGTCGATGATGCGTCCACGTACAGTTCCTTGTTTCGTGACATTTGCTTTTTCGTCGGCAATGGCCGTATTGACGGTGGCGGTGAATAGGAGTAAGAATAAGAATGCTCTCAAAATCTGTTTCATACTTGTTATTATCTGTTAATAATCTGCCGCAAAAGTAGAGGGTTGCCGTTACGTGGAGGTTGCGGAGCGTTGAAGAACAGATAACGATTCAGTTACAATGAGGTTACATAAATTCTTGGAGGTAGTACCTTTTCGGCGGTATCTCCCTTTGCCGTCATCTGGCAGACTGATGCTAAAGATGCACGAGATGTGCATCTCGGACTGTATGAGATGTACATCTCGAGCAACATGAGATGTACATCTCGTGCAGGGGAAGGTATAGGGGTTGGTGTCTTATCCCGTAGCCTGGCAGCGGATAAGTACCTTCTTCTCGTCTGCCAGAGTAGTGGCAAAGAGATAAGTGCCTCCCCCTTCGGCCAATTTCAGTCGTTTGCGCAGTTCGGCCACGGTGGCGGGGAAGTTGCGCACGGTGAGGTTCGCCTTTTTCTCGGCAGCCAGCATCTCTTTCACTTCTTTCTTGCCGAAGCCGCAGGAGGAGGTAATCCGGAACTTGCGGCCGGGGAAGTCCGGCAGGAAGTGGTCCGAGGTGTAGAGGTGGCTGTTGGGATGCAGTTTTTCCACCTTATACAATGAGGAGAGGCTGCGGAATGCACCGGCTTTCAGCACGGAGGCATTCGGTTCGTAGAGGTATGATTTCAGTTGAGGGGTGTAGGGGCATGCACGCTCCTTCTCCTGCCGGCGGGTGAAGACGAGGGCTTGGGGAGCCGGTACACCGGTGAAGTTGACGCAATGGATGGGGATGTCGTCTGCCGGCACTCCTTCGCCTTGTCCCAGCAAGAGCAGCAGTTCCTTGCATTCGTTGCCCACGGAGACGATGTGTGCCTCTCGTACATGCTTCAAATCGTTCAGGGCAAGGGTGAGGTCGAGCATGGGGGAGAGTTTTACCAGTACGTGTCTTGCCTTGCGCAGCAGCAGTTCTTCGAGGGCGGCTATATCGGGTTCGCAGTCGCCGATGGCTACGGTCTTTCCGCCGTGTCCGTCGCGGCGGGCAGGGTCTATGAATATACAGTCCACGGGCTCCATCTCTTGCAGATGGCGGACGCTGTCTGCGTGGCAGACGGAGATGTGGTTCAGGCCGAGGACAGGGAAGTTGTGTGCGGCTATCTGGCAGAGGGTTTCCTGGCGCTCGACGTAAGTGGCATGCCCGAAGCGGGAGGAGAGATAGGCGCAGTCGATGCCGAAACCTCCGGTGAGGTCGGTAAAGGTGCCGGCTGATGCGGGGGTACTGTTCTGCGCGGGATGTTCTTGTTCTGTATGTAGCAGGTTAGTTATAATCTCCGCTTTATACTGTGCCGTTGCTTGGGAGGAGCATTGTTCCAGAGAAAGGTGGGCGGGGTAGAGTATATGCTCGTTCTCGGCCCATGCGGGTATCTTCTCTTTGGCAATTTGCCAGCCGGAAATCTGTGTGATGGCGGCGGGCATGTCTACCGAAGGGTAGCGGCGTGCCTGCAAGGCAAGGCTGCGCACGTCGTCGCGGCGATGCTCGCGGATGAAGCGGAGGGTGTCTTGGGATAAAGGCATGGCTTGGCTTATTTATTCTGATGCAAAGTTATCTCAAAAAGGACAAAGTGGGGCATAAATTCGCAGCTTTCTGTCTGATTATTTTTCAGACACAGATGACGCTGATAATACAGATTAAGAATATTAAAAATCCGCGTCATCCGCGTCATCCGCGTCATCTGCGTCATCCGCGTCAAAGCGATAGCAAATTTAAGTTTCCGGACAAGCTGGGGGTGAGAGTTAAGGGATGACCCGGTATCGCTCCTTTGCCGTCTGCCTGCTGACGCGGTTGAAGTGCCACCATTCGCTGGGTAGCGGGTGGAATCCGGCTTCTTTCATTACCTGCCGGAGCAGCAGCCGGTTTTCACGTTCTTGTTCTGTCAGCTTGCCTTGTGCCACGAGCACGGCTTCTTCTGTGATGTGGGCTTCCCTGCCCAGATGGTCTACCGGGGTGCCCATGGGCAGAGGAGTTCCTTTATCGTCGAGTATGCTGATGTCCACCGCCAATCCGTAGTTGTGCAGGCCGCCGCCGCGTGAGGGGTTGGAGACATAGATGTATTTGGAGGTTCCTTTCACTACGTTCCACATCTTCTGCTGTACGGACAAGGGGCGCGCTGCGTCGTAGACGATGAGGCTGTAGCCGGGGTACTGTTCTTTCAGTAGGCGTTGTGCCCGCTTCAGGCTTTTCATGGCATCGGGGTGCAGGTAGGCTTCTTTCAGGTCTTCGTACAATAGGGTTCCGGTGAAGTTGTCGGCACGGGTGTACATCAAGTCGATGGCGATGCTGCTGTCCGCTTCGGCGATGTTGACGAAACCGAGGGAGTCCAGGTAGCGGGCTGTCCGGCTTTTAACCGGAGCCGGAGGGACGGGTGCCGCTATGGTGTCGGCGTACGGATGGTGGTCTCCGTATCTGGGTCTTGTGCCTGCTTTGGCGCTTGTTTTCTGCTACAACCGCATAGTGAGCAGCCAAGCAGCAGATATAACAAGTAAAAGAAATATCGTTCCATCTTACAAGGCATTCTTGGCGGTAAGGATTGATTTCATCAAGGCTATGTCCGAACTGACTTCTCCCTGCATCAAGTATTTGTTTTTCCGTTGGCAGGTGGCTTCGTAAATCTCCTTTGCTTTTGCTGTGTCCTTGTCCCGGTAGAGTGCCAGGGCGCAGAGCAGCCGCTGTTTGGAAGACGTCACATCCTTATATTGCCGGATGTAGGTATCCAGCTCATCGGTATATAATTCTTCTGCCCGTGCGGTCCTCTTTGTCACCAATGCGGTGAAGAGCAGCTCGCAAGCGTTTTCCTTTATCAAAAGTCCGATGACTTCGTGCCGGTGGCTCATTATTTTCTCAAATGCATTGTAGGCGGCTTCCCATTCTTCGCAGTCGAGCAGGCGCGAGGCGCTCATCAAGGCTATGGTGACCTGCAGGGCATCTTTGTAGTTGATGTCTTCCGTTTGGCTGAACCATTCGGCAGGCATGTCCTTAGGACGCATGCCCTCTTGCACCAGTGCGTTGATGCGCAGCTGGGTGACCAGTGCCTGCTTGCTCTTGCTGTCCTTGAGAAGCAGGCGCATGTTGTCGGCATCATTGCCGATGCCGCCCATCTTCATGGGGATGCCGTTCATCCCTGCAAGGAGAATGCCAATCAAAGAGAGCATCAGAAGGAAGAATTTCAGCAGGTAAGGCAGCCCGTCTACGGTCAGCAGGGGGAGGAAGGCAAGGATGGCGGTCAGCAGGTTGGCAAGCACTCCACCCAGGTTGTACAAGGTGGTTGGGATATCTTCAAGAGGCCTTTCGGGTGGGGTAAGCAGGCATTGGCCTCCCGTTCCGGCAAGGCTGAAACGCTTGATGCATAATTTCCCGTCTTTCCGTATGAAGGTAAGGTTGAAGATGCGGAAGGAGACGAAGCGGTAGCCGGTTGCCAGTCCGCAGACAAGATGCCCGCCTTCGTGCAGAAGCACTTGCAGGAAGATGGAGAACAGCAGAATCAGTATGGCTAACAAGGAAACTCCTACTGTCTCCAGCATGCCGGTTTCGGCAAACTTGCTGTGTAAACCGTCGAACGAGTCTCCCAAAACCAGGACTCTTACACCTATTATTCCTACAAAGCCGATGCATGCCCCGACCATGAATCCTCCGGCCAATTTAAATACTTTCTTCATCCTGATATCTTGATAAATGTGTTTGCCGGCAAAGGTAAAGGATTTTATCTGAAATGCAACAGCTTGCCCCATGTATCATAAAAAGAAAGAGATTGTGATTGCCACAACCTCTTTCCGTCACCTAAACCCACTACGCAGGCTACAGATAGGGAATTATAGTAATATAGATACCCGTAATGATGGCTTCTTGCTTTTCTGTCCTTATCTTAGGGTATACTTTCCCAAATCTTTGTTATGTTCGTAATATTTCCGAGTATATCCTATAGATTCCATCTTCTCTTTATTGACAGTTTAATAATCTGCATTTTCGAATTCCACAATATGAGGCAGTATTGGAAATCGGTTATCATGATGCTGGTTTATTCTGTGCTTTTATCAGTAACCAACTACTGACTCGCTTTTTCAATATTTTTGCATATGATAGTTGCGTTCTTGGTATACTCTTTGTCAATCCCATTATGCTGGCAATGGTCGTTTTAAATTTCGAACATTCTGCTCCGTGCCAGCATGCAGGCCCCAACTACTCCAGCCTTGTCTTTTAGCTTGGAAACAGTCACCGTGGCGTCTTTGTTGACCAGATTCAATGAGTATTTCCTTATTGCCGTTTTGATTGGCTGCACTATATAGTCTCCTGTTGATGATAGTGTACCCCCGATTATTACTAGTTCCGGATTGAATATGCTTATTAATCCAGCTATTTGCCTTCCCAGTTTTTGGCCTATTTCTTCCACTATCTCAATGCATAGCAAGTCCTCTTTATTGACTGCGGTGATGATTTCATCCAAGGTGGGCGGATTTTCTGCAGTCCGTTTTGATAGTATGGAACTTTCTCCGCTACCGATTCTTTCCAACAGGATGCGGTGTAGTGCCGATCCTGAGGCTTCCGTTTCCAGGCATCCTTTTTTGCCGCAGTGGCACAGTATTTCATTATCGAAAACATTGACATGCCCGAATTCTCCGGAAAATCCAGATTTTCCCGTGTATACCTTCCCGTCTATGATGATGCCGATTCCGAGTCCCCAGCTTATGTTGACAAAAATGATGTCTTTTTCCCCTTTGACGCATCCTTGCATATGCTCTCCATAGGTCATGGCCCTTGTGTCGTTGTCTATGCAGACCGGGTACCCTATTTTTTCATTCAATACATCCGCCAAAGGACGCTCTGAAAAGTTGAACATGCTGAAACTATATCCTGATTCCGGATTTACTCTTCCGGAGATGTTGATGCAGATGTTCATTATCTTCTTGTCGTTGATTTCCGTTCCCTTTATGAAGTTTCGGATGAGTGCACACAGTTCTTCCAAAGCTTCCTGTGTATTTTCGAACTTGTATGGTATGTTCATCTTGATTTCCACCATATCCCCCTTGAAATTGATCAGTCCGATGTTTATGGCAAATTTCTTAATGTCCACTCCAATGAAGTATCCTGATTCCGGGTTGAGTCCGTATAGGCTTGGATGGCGGCCGCTACTGGTCTCCAGTTTCCCATAGTCGTTTATATAGTTGTCCTCACACATCTCATTGATGAATTTGGTGATTGTGGGTACACTTAAATCTAGTTCTCTGGCTAAGTCGGTAATGGTGGAACTCCCATTATATATATAATGTGTGATAATTCTCTTTTTCAAGAGTGCATTCTTACTTCCAGTTTCCATTTCTTTTAATAAATTCTGCTTCATAAGT
>OOCZ01001932.1_pt1 | contig 12012 bp, 10 predicted proteins | sample 1671631 | NCBI WGS metagenome assembly OOCZ01 (sample SAMN06348176, study PRJEB24527) | human gut metagenome | reverse complement strand
CAGAATGAAAAATTCACTTCGCATCTTGGCGCATTCTCATTTGGAAATAGTATAAAAACAGACCGAAAGTCGGCAAAAACCGACCAACATCTCATAAAAACCGACCCAAAGTCGAAAAAACAGACAGAAAGGGAAGCAAATGGCAGGAAAGATTCAGCTCCTGTCCGATGAGGTCATTGGCAAAATCGCGGCAGGCGAAGTGGTGGAGCGTCCTGCCGCCGCCATCAAGGAATTGGTGGAGAACTCGCTGGATGCGGGGGCCAGCGCGGTTACGGTGGAAATCCGCGACGGCGGCATCAGCTATTTCCGCGTGACGGACAACGGCAGCGGCATCCGCGGCGAGGACATCCGCATGGCGTTTGAGCGCCACGCGACGAGCAAAATCCGCCGCACGGATGATTTGTTCAGCATCCAGACGCTGGGTTTCCGCGGCGAAGCGCTGGCGTCCATCGCGGCGGTGGCGCATGTCACCTGCACAACACGCACGAAGGCAGACCAAAGCGGCATCAAGGTGCAGAACAACGGCGGAACGATTGAGTCCATCGAGGAAGCCGCCTGCCCCGAAGGCACGACGTTTGTCGTCCGCGACCTCTTTTTTAACACCCCAGTGCGCCTGAAATTCCTCAAAAAGCCGGTCACGGAGGCAGGCTATGTGTCCGACCTGATGATGCGGCTGATTTTGTCCCGCCCGGACGTGTCCTTCCGCTACATCAGTCAGGGCAAAACGCTCTACCACTCCGCGGGCGACGGCAAGCTGTCCTCCGCCGTGTTCAGCATCTACGGGCGCGAAATGCTCCGCTCCATGCACGAGGTGAACGGGCATCAGGCAGGGCTGATATTGAAGGGCTTCGTCGGCGTGGGCGAAAGCGGGCGCGGCAGCCGAAATCACCAGTCCTTCTTCATTAACGGGCGATATATGAAGTCGTCGATTTTGTCCGCGGCGGTGGAAGCAGCGTGCCGGGAGCGCGTATTGTCCGGCAAGTACCCGACGTGCGTGCTGCACCTGACCATGCCGTATGACACGGTGGATGTCAACGTGCATCCGAACAAGCTCGAAGTCCGCTTCCAGAACGAAGCGGCGATCGCGGAGGCGGTCGAGGCGATTGTGGCGGATGCGCTGGCGGACAAAGCGCCCGTTGAGCAGCCAGAAGTGCTGCGCCTGACGCCTGAACCGCCGCCGACGGTGCCTGTGACAGTCGTTCGGCAGCCCGTGACGGCGAGTGAGACTGCGCAGCCGGAAGCTGCTGTTCGCTCGGCTGTTCCGCCGAAGGCAGAGAAAAAACCGACCGTCGGTATGGAAATTCCGCAAAAGGCGGCAATTTCTGCGAAAAACCCGCCGATTCCGACACCAAGCGCCCCGCCGGACAAGCCGTCCGAGCCGCCGAACGATGCCATTCCCGCGTGGAAGCAGCCGCTGGTGATGCGCAGCCCGTCAGCACTGGCGCAGCATTACAACGCCGAACCCGCCGCGCCGCCTGCAAATCTGCTGAAACCGACCGCAAGTCTGGTTTCACCGATGCCGGTGCAGCAGACGATTCTGCCGAATGAACAGACGAACATGCGCATTATCGGCACGCTGTTTGACAGCTATATTCTGGTGGAATATGCGGACAATTTGATGCTGATTGACCAGCAGGCGGTGCATGAACGCGTGATGTTTGACCGCATGATGAAGGCGCTCGACCAGCACCGCTGCGGGCAGGAAATGCTCGTGCCGATGATTGTCAGCCTGACGCGCCGGGAGCAGCAGCTGCTCGACGAGCACGCGCGGGAATTGGCGGACATCGGGCTGGTGGTCGAGCCGTTCGGGGAGAACGAGGTGTCGATTCGGTCGATTCCGATGATATTGGGTCAACCGCAGGCGGCGGGGCTGCTGCGCGACATCATCGACCAGCTGGAGAATGAGCGCGGCGTGGTGTCGCTGGAAAAGCGGCGCGCGGCGATTTTGACGCTGGCGTGCAAGCGCAGCGTCCGCTCCGGCGAACGCCTGAACGACGCAGACATCCGCGAACTGGTCAGCCGCGTGGCGGACAAGCGCGTCATCCCGGCGAGCCCGCGCGGTACGCCGCTGGTCGTTGCGCTGAACAAAACGGACATCAACCGGCGATTCCGGCGGATGCAGTGAGGTGACAATATCATGAAGGAAACGTGCTGGGTGCTGACAGGCCCGACCGCGAGCGGCAAAACCGCGCTGTCGCTCCGTCTGGCGCGGACGCACGACTGCGAGATTGTCTGCATGGATTCGATGCAGATTTATCGCGGCATGGACATCGGCACGGCGAAACCGACGGCGGATGAACGCGCGCAGGCGGTGCATCACATGGTAGACGTCGCCGACCCGACGGAGGATTTTTCCGTCGCACGCTATCAGGAGATGGCGGAAAGCTGCATCGCGGACATTCAAGCGCGCGGGCACCGGGCGCTGCTCGTCGGCGGCACGGGGCTGTATCTCCGGGCGCTCCGGCAGCCGATGGCGATGGGCGAAGCGGCGGCGGATGAAAGCATCCGGCAGGAATTGCAGCAGATCGCGGACGCGCCCGGCGGCAAAGAGCGGCTTCATCAGCAATTGGCGGCGGTTGACCCGGATACGGCGCAGCGCCTGCATTTGAATGACGTCCGCCGCGTGATTCGCGCCTTGGAGGTCTACCGCCTGACAGGCCGTCCGTTCTCGCAGCAGCCGCAAATAAAAACCGACAGTCGGTTTTCTTACCGTGTTGCGTCGCTGACGATGCCGCGCGACATCCTCTATGCGCGGATTGAGCAGCGAATCGACCAGATGCTGGCGGACGGGCTGGCGGAGGAAGTCAGCCGACTGCTGAAAAACGGCGTTCCGCGCGACGCGAAGGCGATGAAAGCCATCGGCTACAAGGAAATGATACCGTATGCTTTGGGCGAAACGACGCTGGATGAGGCGGTTTACGCACTGAAGCTCAACACGCGGCACTACGCGAAGCGCCAGCTGACGTGGATGCGCCGGGAGGAGGACGTCCTGTGGGTGGACGCGCTCGAACCGGATGCGTATGATAAATTGGAAGCGTATTACACGCAAGGAGAAGCAAAATGACCATTGAAGAATTGATTGCACAGGCGGAAAGCGGCTTGACGGCGCAGTTCGCCCGCATTGACCGCATGGAGGAAATTGGGACGCGCCGCGTGCTGGACGCCTTCCGGGAGCATCAGGTGGCGTACCGGCATTTCGCGCCGACGACGGGCTACGGCTATGACGACGTGGGGCGTGATACGCTCGAAAAGATTTTTGCAGAGCTGTTCGGCACGCAGGCGGCGATTGTCCGCCCGCAGATTGCCAGCGGCACGCACGCCATCAGCCTGTGTTTGTTCGGTCTGGTGCTGCCGGGGGACGACATCGTGTCCGCGACGGGGATGCCCTACGACACCTTGCAGGACATCATCGGCTGGGGCGAGGGCGACGCGCCGGTTGGCTCACTGCGGGAGATGGGCGTGAGCTTCCATCCCGTGGCGCTGCGTGACGGCAAAATCGACCTTGACGCGGTGGAGAACGCCATCACCCCGAAGACGAAACTCGTCATCGCCCAGCGCAGCCGCGGTTATGACTGGCGGCCGTCGCTGATGCCGGAGGAGTTCGCGCCCTTGGCGAAGATGCTGCACGAGAAGCACCCCGGTGTTCGCCTGATGGTGGACAACTGCTACGGCGAGTTTGTGTGCGAGAAGGAGCCGAGTCACTACGGGGCGGACGTGTGCGTTGGCAGCCTCATCAAGAATCCGGGCGGCGGACTTGCCCCTACGGGCGGCTACATCGTCGGCACGCAGGATGCCATTGAGCGCATCGCCTACCGCCTGACCGCGCCGGGCATCGGGCTGGAAGTTGGTTCGTATGCCGCAAGCTACCAGCCGTTCTATCAGGGGCTGTTCATGGCGCCGCACACCGTTGCGCAGGCCATTAAGACAGCGTGTTTGGCAGCACGCGTGTTTGAAATCCTTGGCATGACGACGACGCCCGCGGCGGATGAGCCCCGCGCCGACATCATTCAGGCGATTCAAATGCGCACGCCGGAGCGCCTCGTCGCGTTCTGCCAGGGGATTCAGATGGCTTCCCCGATTGACTCGATGGCGCTGCCCGAACCGTGGGATATGCCCGGCTACAATGACCAAGTCGTCATGGCGGCGGGCACGTTTGTCGCGGGCGCGTCGATTGAGCTGTCGGCGGATGCCCCCATGCGCGAGCCGTACACCGCCTACATGCAGGGCGGGCTGACCTACACGCACGGGCGAATCGCGCTGCAAATGGCGCTGAACCGCATGGTGGAACAGGGCGCGCTGATGCTGAAGTAATTATGAATTTAGCACGATAAATTCAGATCATACCCCTGCTTTTCCCGGCATACGATGTGCTGGAAAGGCAGGGCTTTTTGCTATGAACGAAACGAAACAGACGGAACTCCGCGTGCGCCCAAGGCGTACAGAACTCGCAGCCAGCAAGCCGGACATCGAGTGGGTGAAAACGCCGAAAAAGCCTTGGCAGGAGCGCTTGCTGCCCAATCTTGCCATTGCGTCGGCGCTGATGCTCTGCGCGGTTGCGCTGAAAACCGGGGCGATTCCGCCGCTGACGGACGCTGTGCAGTCAGTCATGAGCGCCGCGACGGATGATTCGCTCTTGAACGGCGATTTGGGCAAGCTGTCCTTTGTCAGCAGCATTTTCCCGGAAGCATCGCTCGTTTTCGGTGAATCGGGCGGTAAGCTGACCATGCCGGTGGAAGCGGCAAGTGTCGTGCACGCGTGGTCGCAGAGTGAGCCGTTCATTTCATGGGACGCGCAGACGAAAATTGTCACGTCCGCAATGGCGGGCGAGGTCATCGGCGTGTACCACGGCAATGAGGACGAACGGCTGGTGCAGGTGTTAGGCGCGGACGGGCTGAGCTGCTTGTACGGCAATTTGGCGAGTGTGACGGTCAGCACGGGCGACATGGTGCAGACAGGCGATCCGCTGGGGACGCTTATGGCCGGTCAGCCGTGCGTGATGGAGGTACGGCAGGACGGCTTGAGCGTTGACCCGGCGGTGATGATGCGGCAATGAAGCGAAAAATCGCGACGCTGGGAGAAACGGACATCACGGTGCATCCGGCGGCGGGTATTCTCCTGCTCCTTGGACTCCTGACGCGCTGGCGGGCGCTGCTGATTTGCACTTACGCGAGCATCCTCCTGCACGAAACGGCGCACGCGGCGGTCAGCGCGCTGTGGCATCATCCGCCGCAGGAGGTAGAAATTACGCCGCTGGGCGCAATGATGCGCTTGGAGGACGAGGAACGTCTGCCGCTGACGGCGCGAATCAGCGTGATACTCGCCGGGCCGCTGATGACGCTGATTTTGTGCGCCTTGTCGCTGTGGCTGACGCAAAACAGCGTGATTCCGCGGGAAACGGGGCGGCTTATCTTCCTCGGCAACGCGGGGATTTTGCTGGTGAACCTGCTGCCCGCGCTGCCGCTGGACGGCGGACGGCTGCTGTCAGCGGTCTTGCTGCGCCTCCTGCGGCGGGAAACGTGCTGGCGGGTGATGCGCATTATCGGCACGGCGGCGGGGGCGCTGCTTGTCGTCGGCGGCGTGGTCGGCGCCGTGCGCAGGTGGCAGGGCAGCTGGTCGCTGGCGGCAGCGGGTTGCTTCCTACTATATAGCGCGGTCAGCGCGACGACGAGCACAGCACTGATGGAGCTTCGCGCGCTGATGGACCGAAAAATCCGCATGGAAACGCGCGGAAAACTGCCGATTCAGCCTATGGCGATGCTCTCCACGCGGACGCTGCACCACGCCGTGCGCGCCCTGCACCCAACGCGCATGACGCAATTGTACATCATCGAGCCGGGGACAATGCGGCTTCTTGGCATACTGACGGAGCAGCAACTGATTGCCGCCTACCTGAGCGCGCCGCAGCGGACATTGGCGGAGGAGGTGGACGCATGACGATTGCGGAACTTGCGCCGGGGCAGTCGGGTGTGATTGCGGCGTATCGCGGGGCGGACGCGGAAGAGCGGCATCTGCTGGACATGGGGCTGACGCCGGGCGTGCGGGTGCGGCTGATTGGCACGGCGCTCCTTGGCGACCCGCTGATTCTGTTTGTGCGCGGCAGCCGCGTGTCCATCCGCCGGCGTCTGGCGCGGCAAATCATCCTGTCAGGTGGTGAGGCGGAATGAAAACGATTGCGCTGGTGGGCAGCCCGAACTGCGGCAAAACGACGCTGTTCAACGCCGTCACGGGGCTGCATCAGCATGTGGGCAACTGGGCGGGCGTGACGGTGGAGCGCAAAGAGGGGACGCAAAATGGCGTCAAGTGGGTGGACTTGCCCGGCGTGTACGCGCTCAGCCCGTATTCGGCGGAGGAAAAAGTGACCATCGACTACTTATCCGGCGGTGATTATGATGAAATTCTGCAAATTGTGGATGCAACCGCCCTCGCGCGTGGGCTGTACCTGACGCATCAGCTGACGCAGCTGTCGCGCCCGATGACGATTGCGCTGAACATGATGGACGAGTGCCGGAAGCGCGGCATCACCATCGACACGGAGGAATTGTCGGCGCGGCTGGGCATCCGCGTGCTGCCGATGAGCGCGCGGGATGGCACGGGCATCCCGGAACTCCTGCGCGCACTGAAAGACGGGGCGAAAACGCCGAAAAGTCCGCCGAGCGCGCCGTACACTGCCATTATCCAGCGGATGAAAAGCGCCCTGCCGGAGGGAAAGCTCCCGCCGGAGTTCCGCGCGTGGAAAGCGCTGGAAGGCGATGAGATGGGCGCGGCGGAGGCGGCACGGGCGGGGCAGGCGCAATTGCGGGCGCAGTTCGGCATGTCGGCGGCGGCAGCGCTTTCGGCGCTTCGCTATGCGTGGGCGGATGAACTGTGCGCGGCGGTGCGGCAGGGGAATCCCGACAATCCGACGCGGGCGGACGCTACCGACGCGCTTGTGCTGCACCCTGTGCTGGCGCTGCCGATTTTGGCGGGGCTGCTGGCGCTCATGTTGTCGCTGGCGTTCGGACGGTTCGGCAGCGGGCTGTCCGACGGGCTCACGAATATCATCCTGATGATACAATCGGCGCTGGATGGCGTGCTTCGGCACTGGCAGGTCGCGGAAGCACTGCGGCGTTTGATTGTCGAGGGTCTGATGACGGGCGTGGGGAGCGTCGTCAGCTTCCTGCCGATGCTGCTGATACTGTTTGCGTGTCTGTCAATGCTGGAGGACAGCGGCTATATGGCGCGGGCAGCGTTCCTGATGGATCGGCCGATGCGGGCGCTGGGTTTGAGCGGGCGGTCGTTCATCCCGCTGCTGCTGGGGTTCGGGTGCTCCGTCCCGGCGGCGCTGTCGGCGCGGTCGATGCGGGGCGAACGCGATCGGCGCTTTACGCTGCTGATGATTCCCTTCGTCTCGTGCAGCGCGAAAATGCCCGTTTTTGCGGCGCTTTCGACGCTTCTTCCCGGCGGCGCGTGGATGATTTTTGCCCTCTGCGCCCTGGGAATTTCGCTGGCGGCGCTGATTGCGCAAATCCTGCGGAAAACGGTGTTTCCGGGCGAATCCGCCGCGTTCGTGATGGAACTGCCGCCGTACCGCCTGCCCCTGATGTCGAGCGTCCTGCGCAAGGTGCTCCGCCGCACGGGCGAATTCCTCAGCCGCGCGTGCAGCGTGATTCTGCTGTCGTCGGTGGTCGTCTGGCTCATTGGGCGATTCACCTGGACGGGCGCGTGGGCGGCGAGCACGCAGGAGAGCATCCTCGGCAGCATTGCCGGGGCGATTGCGCCGATTTTCGCGCCGCTGGGCTTCGGAAGCGTTGCGGTAACGGCGGCGCTGCTGACCGGGCTGCTGGCGAAGGAGAGCATCATCAGCACACTGGCGGTCTTGGCGGGTCAGGGGAGCATCCGCGCAGCGCTGGCGGCGTCCCTGCCGACCCCGGCTGCGGCGCTGGCGCTGATGACGTTCGTGCTGCTGTATCCGCCGTGCGCCGCGGCATCCGCAAGCATCATCAAGGGGCTGAAAAGCCGGAAGCTGGCAGTGCTGATGGTCACGGGGCAGTGCCTGCTGGCATGGATATGCGCGTGGATTGCGTACCGTTTGCCACTCGTTTGACAAATTTCGCGCAGGACAGATTGACAACGCGGCAGAATGCGGCTATAATGAAGATAATGAAATACTGCGGCATCGTGAGGAGCGGCGGCGCAGGATCAGAGATAGAGGAGGTACTTTGATGGATATTCAGGAACTCCAAGAGGTCTGCCGTCAAGTGCGGCGGGACATCATCATTATGACCAACAAGGCGGGTGCTGGCCATCCCGGCGGATCGCTGTCCGCAACGGAAGCGCTCGTTGCGCTGTATTTTGACGTCATGAAGGGCATTGACCCCAAGGACGACAAGAATCCGAACCGCGACCGCTTTGTGCTGTCGAAGGGTCACGCGGCTCCCGCACTCTATGGCACGCTGTGCGAACGCGGCTATTTCGGACGCGAGGAGTTTGACCATTTCCGTCAGCTGCACGGCATCCTGCAGGGGCATCCGGACGTGAAGAAGTGCCCCGGCGTGGATGCGTCGACGGGTTCGCTCGGTCAGGGCATCTCCATCGCGGTCGGCATGGCGCTGGGCGCGAAGAAGACGGGGAATCCCTGCCACGTCTACACCATCATTGGCGATGGCGAATCGCAGGAAGGGCTTGTATGGGAAGCGTCGATGGCGGCGGCACACTACCATCTTGATAACCTGACGGTTATTTTCGACCACAACGGCCTGCAGATTGACGGCTCGAATGACGAGGTGATGTCGCTGGGCGATATTCAGGCGAAATTCAAGGCGTTCGGCTATGACGTGATTGACGTCGCTGATGGCAATGATATGCAGCAGGTGCTGGATGCGCTGCACGCGCCCGCCTGCCCCGGCAAGCCTCGCCTGATTCACCTGCACACCCTCAAGGGCAAGGGCGTTTCCTTCATGGAGGGGCAGGTCGGCTGGCACGGCAAGGCTCCCAATGCAGAACAGACGGCGCAGGCGCTGAGCGAACTGGAGGGCTGAACAAATGGAAAAGAAAGCAATTCGTGTGGCGTATGGCGAGGCCATCGTCAAGCTCGGTGCGGAAAATGACAAGGTGGTCGTGCTGGACGCTGACCTTGCGGCGGCGACCATGACCAATGGTTTCAAGAAGGCGTATCCTGACCGCTTCATCGACTGCGGCATTGCCGAGGCGAACATGGTGGATATGGCGGCGGGTATGTCCACGATGGGGCTGATTCCGTTCTGCTCCACGTTCGCGGTGTTCGCGGGCCGCAGCTACGACCAGATTCGCAATGGCGTGTGCTATCCGAAATTTAACGTGAAGTTTGGCTTCTCCCACGCGGGCATCACGCTGGGCGAGGACGGCGGCTCCCATCAGGCGATTGAGGATATCGCCCTGATGCGCGTGCTGCCGAACATGACGGTGTTCGTCCCCAGCGACGCGACCGAGTGTGAGCAGTGCGTCCGCGCGGCGGCGGAAATCAACGGTCCGGTGTACATCCGCACCGCTCGTCTGCCTTCCCCGGTGTACGACGCGCGCCCCTTCACGGTGGGCAAGGGCAACGTCATCAAGGACGGCAAGGACTGCGTGATTTTCACCTGCGGCATCATGCTGGAGCACTGCCTCGAAGCGGTTCAGCTGCTGGCGGAGCAGGGCATTGACGCGGCACTGGTGTCCTTCCACACCCTGAAGCCCTTTGACGACGAACTCGCCCGCACCTATGCGGCGAAGTGCGGCAAGGTGTTCACGGTGGAGGAGCACTCCATCATCGGCGGTCTGGGCGACGCGGTGGCTTCCGCCATCTGCGGCATGGGGCTGAAGCACTTCGAGAAGATTGGCATCAACGATGTGTTCGGTCAGTCCGGCAAGCCCGCTGCGCTGCTGGAAGAATACGGCCTGACCGGCAAGCAGATTGCCGATCGGATTGCGAAGGCATAATTTTTGCAAGAGATACTGCGGACAGCACTCCGGTGTGGGCGCTGTCCGCTTTGCGTGAGTCTGAATTCAGGAGAACAACAACAATGCGTATGCTGATTGTCAATCCAATCGCTGGGTGCGGCTATGCGCTGAAAGTGATGGAACAGGTGCAGAGCGTGCTGACCGCGCGAAACCTCCCGTTTCGTGTGATGCGGACGGAATACCCCGGCTACGCGGCGAAACTGGCGCGGGAAGCAGTCGAAATGGGCTGCGAAGCCGTCTATGTCATCGGCGGTGACGGCACGTTCAGCGAGGCGGCGCGCGGATTGGCGGGCAGCGGCATTCCGATTGGGCTGATTCCGGCAGGCACGGGCAACGACTTTGTCAAGACGCTCGGCACGCCGAAAGAGCCGATGGCGGCGCTCGATTTCATCCTCAGCTATGACCCGCGCCCGTGCGACGCGATTGACCTGAACGGGCAGATGTTCTTGAACGTCGCCGGAGCGGGTTTTGACGTGACGGTGCTGGAAAATGTTGCGGATTTTGGCGGGAAAATCCGCGGGCTGCTGCCGTACCTCATTGGGCTGATTCGCGCGATTTGGAAGCATCAGCCGCTGCAGCTGACGTATACGGTGGATGGAAAGACGCAGACGAAGGATGCGCTGCTGTGCATTGCGGCGAACGGAAAGTGGATTGGCGGCGGCATCCCGATTTGCCCCGATGCTGTGCCGAATGACGGCGAAATCGACTTCATGGTCGTCGGGCATCAGCCGCGGTGGAAAGTGCCGTACTATCTCGTGCGCATGATGATGAAACAGATTTTGAACTTCCCGTTTACGGAGCATGTCCTCTGCGACAAAGTGACGGTGTCATCGCCCGGAATGCATGTCGAGGTGGATGGCGAGATTATCGCCTGCGAACATGCGGAATTTACCATGCATCCCGGCGCGTTGATGCTGTACTGGTGAGGTGCGTATGGCGACGATCAGCATCATCCGCGTGGAAAATCCAGAAAAAAAGGCAGAGATTTCCGCGCACATCCTCCATGCGCTGCCGGATTGGTTCGGCTTGCCGGACAGCACGCAGAAGTATATCGACGACAGCCGAAACATGCCGTTTTTCGCCGCTGTGCGGGAAGGGCAGGCAGTCGGATTCGCGGCGCTGAAGGAAACCAGCCCCTGCGCGGGGGAAATCTACGTCATGGGCGTATTGCCGGAATATCACCGGAGCGGCATCGGGCGGCAGCTGTTTGCGGCGATTCGGGCGGAGGCAATCGCGCGAGGCTATCGGCTGCTGCAGGTCAAAACCGTGCAGACGGGGCATTATGAGGAGTATGACCGCACGAACGCCTTCTACCAGCGCATGGGCTTCCTGCCGCTGGAGTGTCTGCCGACGCTGTGGGATGAATGGAATCCGTGTCAGGTGTATGTGCTGCCGCTGCAAAACTCGTAACTTTTCCTGTCAAAAAGCAGGGATTTCCACGTTCTGTGGCGAATATATAGAAATATCCGCAGAAAAGGAGGCAACGTTATGGCTGATATTGGCAAGACAGTCAAAGAAATCTGGGAACAGAGCATGAAGGCAGTCAACAAGGCGGCGACGAACATCGCGACCAGCACGAAGCAGAAGGTTGATGAGATGAACATCATCACGCGTCGGAAGGAACTGCAAAACCAGCTTGGTCTGCGGCTGTATGAGCTGTGGCAGGCGGGCGAGGACGTGCCGGAGACGCTGAAAGCGACGCTGGAGGAAATGCGCGACCTGGAAGTGAAACTGCAGGAGCTGCGCGAGAGCAAGACCAACGCGCCGGAGGACGAGAAGAGCGCCGAGACGCCGGATTCTGCCGCCCACGCGCCTGACACGACGGACGTGAAAGTGCCGCTGGAGGACGACGACGTGCCGACGATTGAGATGCCGGACATCCCCGAAAAACCGGAGCGCCCGATGGAAGCGCCGAGTATCCACACGGACGACGAAACACCCGCTGAATAATACTAATTCTCATCTAAAACATGTCATTCGCACAGCATCTTTTCCGCCCTGGCTTTGCTTCGTTCCGCTCGCGCGTACCTCCAGTACGCCTCGCTTCACTCAGCT
>OOCZ01001930.1_pt1 | contig 12024 bp, 6 predicted proteins | sample 1671631 | NCBI WGS metagenome assembly OOCZ01 (sample SAMN06348176, study PRJEB24527) | human gut metagenome | reverse complement strand
AGCGCTATGCTCAAAGAAAAGTTTGGATGCTTTTTGGAATTTGCTCATTCATAGTATTGTAGTTTGCTATTCGGTGTTAAAAACGAGCTCATGTGATTATGCACTTTCGCGGCATCCAAACAAACGGTCGCCGGATTTAATCCAGCTGATGATGTTTTCGACCGATGTACTGTAAACGTCAAACTGCGCCATCTTCATCGTCCTCCTGTTATTCTACGCCGAGTGCTTTGAATACCGCATCCTCCGCGCTGCTGTATGGAATCAGCTGGAAAGCGCCCATCAGATCCGCAGGAACCGCCGCAAAATCAATCATGGATACGGACGGAATCAACACCTTCTTAGCCCCACTGTCCAGACAGCATTGCAGCGTGTTGGCCAGTTCGTCCACCTTCATCATTGTGCCGCTGATGCTGATTTCGCCCAACACGGCGAGGCTGCCCAGCGTCGGTCTGCCCAGGGCGATGGAGCAAAGCGCAATCAGGCTGGGCAGAGCCAGCTTGCCGGTCATGCCGATGCCCTGCAAATCCTGATAGTTGATGATGTAGTCTTTCGTCGTTGTGCTGATGGAACCGCTGATTCTGTTTCCATTGGCTTTCAGGAAATTAAACGCTGTGCTGCTGCTCTCGCGGGCATCGCGATCAGTGCCGATGCCGGTACGGTCAAACTTGCCGTTGCCGGGCAGCATCTGGCTTTCCAGGCGGAACACACCAATCATGCCGGACTTGCCGCGGCTCACGGTATACACCTGACCGGGATTGCACAGCCCTTCCGGAATCAGCTTGCCGCCGCCTTGCTCAGGCACGGAAACGTAATGCTCCTCAAAGGTTTCATTGTCGATGTAGCTGAAATTCACATCGTAGAATTCCATGCCGCCCAGCTTCTTCAGCTGCTCTTTTACGCGGCGGCGCATCTCCAGGGCGATTTTCAGAATCTCCGCCAATTCTTCTTTTGTGAACTCGCCGTTCGGGTAGACCAGCTTCAGCAGACCATCAACAGTACGGCGCACGGCGATGGTATCGCGCTGGTTCAGATTCTTCCCCAGCCGGAACCAGCGATCCAGCGCGTCGCCATACTGCTCTTTCCGCAGGTCACGGATGAATTCAGCCAGATAATCCGTGATGAATCCGTAATCGTCCGTGAAGTGTTCCGGACGGAACTTCGGAATCTCCCAGCCGGGCAGGTAGCAGTGGATGCGATCCAGAAAGGCGGTATCCGTGCCCATTTCCGGCGGGAATGGGTCAAAGAGGCTGGACGTTTTCAGCAGCACATCCACGCTCTGATTGATGTTGCCCACGAACACCATGGATGCGGAAGCTGCCTTTTCTTCTTTGCCACGGGCGAAGGAGCCGGACGCCATATAGTCCTTCATGATTTGTATGCCGTCTTTGTCCTTGAAACTGATTCCAGCCACTTCATCGAAGGCAACGCAATCCCAAAGGCCAACAAGCCCGACCGTCTTCCGCGCCATGTTGTAGAACAGGTTGGCCACCGTGGTCTGGCCGCCTGACACCAGGATGCTGTTCGGCGAGATTTCCTTGAACAGATGGCTCTTGCCAGTGGAGCGGGGACCCAGCTCACACAGGTTGAAGTTGTTCTCCGCCAGCGGCACCATGCGCAGAATCAGCAGCCATTTTCCGCGCATGGTCAGCGCATCCGGTTCCATGCCGATGGAGCGGAGAAGCACGTCCATCCACTCTTCCTTCGTGAACGCTTTCCGGCCTGCTTTGAGGTCATCAATGTCGATGTGCGGCATCTGGATGGGCGTCAGCTTCCTGATCTGGATAGGGTAGCCGTTCTTCTTGGCCTCTTCCACGGATTCGTAGTCCAGCTGCACGATGCACCAGATTCCGCCGCAGAGCAGCCGGTCGTACTTCTCCGGATACTCGTCCTCAATGGGAACCCTCGCAAGACCCAAGTTTGAGAATTGGGCGAAGTACCTGTTCTTCTGGATATCCAGCTGAACGGTGATCATGTCGATGACCGTGTGGCTTCCACGTTTGCGCAGCTGAGACAGAATCTTCTGGCTCTCATCCGGGCGCACGAAGTTATCCGCCAGAATGCGTTTGACCTGCTGCACGCCGGTTTCGATGATGGCATCATCGTCAGAAGAGCAGTATTGCCCCAGCAGAAACTCAAGGACGTAGATGGGAACATTTGCGCCTTCCTTGATTTTCTTGGTCAGGTCTTTGCGGACAATTTTCCCATCAAAATGCGCACGAAGTTTTGCCTTGATGGTTTCACGGGCATCTGATGTTATCTCAAGTCCAGACATGGCTTATCCTCCAGGTTATTTTATCGTTGCCAGCACATCCGCGAACTTAGCATAATTCACCTTCACCCCATCGTCCAGATCAATGGCAATCATCTGGTCGGCGAGGTGGTGGATTTTTTCTTCGTACTGCCGCAGCTCGTCCGCTTGGGCTTGCAGGGCGTTCAGGCGCTTGGTCAGCTTCACGCGCTCGGAGGTGGAGGCGTCATTCAGGCGCTGCTCCACGTCGGCGATGGCGGTGCGGTAGCGGCTCTGCATCTCGTGCACATAGTCCGTGCGGACGCGGGCGATGGTGTCCGGCTGGTAGCGGTGCATGTAGACCAGCGCCTTGAAGCCGTTCTTCTTGCCGCTGTCGAACAGCCAGTAAATGGGGCGCTTCTGGTAGATCTTCAGGTGATCCTTGTAGAAGTCGTTCAGGAAGTAATTCCGGATGACCTCGCGGGGGGAGCCTTTGCCGCCCAGCGCGTCGGAAATGAACCGCAGGTTTTCTTCCAGCGTGTCCGCGCCGTAGACGGTCTTGAGCCAGTTGACGAACATGGTCACGATGTCGTCGGCGAAATACTCGTCATCGGTGATGGGCAGAATGCCGTCCTTGTCCGCGGGGTAGGTGACGTACTGGCTGGCGTCCCACGCGCCGCCGGCGAACGCCAAGCCGGGCTTGTCCAGCGAATAGCGCCCCACCATGCAGCCCACGGCGTAGGAAATCAGGCTGCGGATGTCGCGGCTCAGGTCTGCCTTGCGCACGGTCACGTCCTTGTCGTCCACGTCGGGGGTCAGCTCGTCCTGCAAGCCGTAGATGTCGATGAAAATGCGGTTCAGCGCTTCCTCGTTGGCTTTGAGTTCCTCAAATCGCTTATTGCATTCGCCCTGCCATAACAGGTAGCACAACTCCAGCGGGCAGGATACGGGCATACGCCTGCCGTAGTAGTATTGAATCGTCGCGCCGATTGATGTCGCGTCCCCCAGACAGCGGCTCCAGCGAATGAGCGGATGCTCCTTGAAGTCCCAAGAGGTTTCGAAGGAGTCCCAATCCTGCTGTGAGATAGTTATATTGTCCCTTGCAGTGTTTTCAATGAGTTCTTTCTGTGCTTCATCCACGATTAATGGTTGCGAGCCGATTTGTCCAACCTCAAAGTTCATGGTTGAACTGAGTAAGTTTAGCAGTTTATCGTAGACCACAGAATTGACAAAAGCAAGAATGTAGTACGTTAGTTGCGAATTTGTAATGCCCCCTCCACCGCCACCAAATAGTTGATTATCAATAAATCGACCAGAAAACTTCTTTGAGGTCATAGCTGAATACGTGACTGCTGGGGAAAAGTAATACTGAAAGTTGGCACCACTTGATTTTTTGAAGTTCCTAATATCAGTTCCATCAGTTCCCCAATCAACGACGTATTCTCCATTACCATACCAGCGCCTAAATGCGCCACCTTTCGCATAATGTAACCATCTTGCACTACAAACTTCAAACCAGTAGCGCAAGAACCGATCTTTGTCTCTTGTTTTTAGTCCTTCAAATACGCTTGCGACTGTGTTGAGTTGAACTCCTTTGCTAAAAACACTTCGCATAGAATCACTCACCCAATATGCAATTGGCGATCCCGGAAGTTTGTCAAAGCTGTCCTTCTTACAGCTATAGTGATTCGCTGAATTGAAATACTGGAGTTCTTTTTCATCCCGGCGAGAATAGCAGAATTCAACAAGCCGTATTGCTGAAATGGTGTAATCGATATCAATTTGTCGAGAACACCATGATACTATGGGGTTGTGACCTACTTTGCCTTCAAATAGTTCAGTACCATAGTCGACAATTGAAGAAATTGACGCCTTGGCATTGATATGTTTACGCATTTGTTCAAAACTTGCAAGGAACATCCACGATGATGTTGTGATGAATGATATAAAACCATTCTCCATGCAAAGACTATCAACAGCCCGTTGATACATTATCATGCAAAGGTCAGATTTTGAGTCCGCGTAATTCTGCTTAACATATGAATCAAGTTTACTGCTAAATCTACTATTACTCAAATATGGTGGATTTGTTACGACAACATAATACTTCTGCGCCAGCGCCTGCCCCTGTGCAATCATCAGCCGCAGCTGCGCCTGCGTCGTCTCAACGCCGGACTCGTCAAAGGAAACCTGCTGTTCCGGCGTGGTGTCCGCCACAAAGCGCGACAACAGCACCCAGTCGTATTCGCCGGGCTGCAAAATGGAGCCGTATTCCTTCGCGTCAATGAACGCATCCAGCAGCGCGTTCATTTGATTGAGCGCATTGTTCCGCTCGATGTCGCTCATGCCATGCCCAAGATAATGCAGGTGGTCGCGGTGGATGCCGTTGCTTTCCTGAATGGCATAAACGTGCGGCTGCACCTCGCGGGTGAAAAAGCGGCGGTCGTACTGCCGGGCTTTCATCATCACGGCAAAATGTGCCAGCTGCGCGGCGCGGTCGTCGATGTCCAAGCCCCAAAGGTTGTTTTGCACAATGCTGGCAGCGGCTTCACGGGCGGTATAGCCGTAATCCTCGTAAATCCGCACAAGCACATCAAAAAGCACGCAGAGAATGTGACCCGACCCGGCGCAGGGGTCGATGGTCAGAATTTCCTCCGGCTTCAGCGCGGCGTACTGCTTGCGAATTTCCGCCAGCTGCGTTTGAACGTCCGGCTCCTGCTCTGCTTCATCAAGATAATATTTCCATTCGGATTTTAACTCGTTGTTGGGATGCCCCTCCAGCCACAGGCGGCCCAGGCTGTTTTCTACCATATAATGGACAATCCAGTCCGGCGTGAACAGCTGGGTGGCGGCAGGAATGTGCTCTTTGCTGATTTTGATGTTCTTTTTCAGGTCGGCGAATACCTTGTCTTTCGGCTCAGTGTTGTAATACTGGTACAACCAGCCAATTATCTGTACCTGATCCTTCCAGTCGTCCTCCGGAATCAGCGTGACCATCTGCTCAATCACGCTGCCCTCGCGCAGCAGATAATCCGGCAGAAGCAGCTCGGTGTAGTCCTCAATCTTCTGGAACATGCCGGGCAGAATGCCGTTCAGCGCGTTGCACTGCACAATCAGCAGGTACTTGAACAGCTCCTCCTCCTGATTGCTGTCCTTCAGCTGGTAGACTTTGGACTTGTTGAGGCCGTCCAAATCCAGGTGAATCGCCTCGGAGAGAATTTGCGGGCGGAAGCGCCCCTCGTCATCCGTAAAAACGCGGATGTGCGTGGGCAGATATCCGTTAACCTCCATGAAACGCAGGGCGGCAACGCGGTTGAACCAGGTGTAGGCAACTTCTTCCATCACCTGCTCATAGCCTTTTTCTTCGATGCGGCGAATCAGCGCCTGCCGCTGCCGCTTCTCGACGTCAGAAAGCAGATGCCCGTTCACACTGTCGGCGTTCGGGTCGCTCAAATCGTCCTTGCTCACGCCGAACACGGCGGCGCGCTTGGTCACGCGGTCAATCAACTCCCGCCGCGCCCATATCGCGTATTTCTTGATTGCATTTTTGTCCATGATGCACCTCTTAGCTGAAGAAGTCGAATTCATCCACCGCAAACGCGATGTCAATCTGGAATTCCTCGCGGGACACGATCATCCCGTTTTCATCGGCGATGACGAGGAAGTATTGCTCCGTGTTGCTGTACTTCAGCTGCTTCAGATTGAAGCTGCAGCGGAACGTGCGCTCCTGACCGTTGCCGCTGGCCTTGTCGGCAATGAGCATCACGGTATCGCTGACCGGTTTTCCGGTGCTGTCCGTAAAGTACAGCTGGTAGGTTGCCTTCTCCCGGTTGTAGCTGACAGGCTCCTTCTGATAGAAGCTCAGGGAGAAAATCATGTTGGTAATCTTCCGGCTGGCGGAGAGCAGGGCAATCTCCACCGGCTTGGTATCATACTTGCTGCGGTTCTTCCGGTATTCGCTGGACTGGTTCCGCAGGAAGTGGTACTCGATGACGGGCACGACCATCTCCTGCAGGCTGATGCCGCCATGCACAAAGTTGAGTCCGCCGCCCTTTTTCTTGATGCGGATGTTCTCACGCGGCGCGAAAGCATCGTAGGGCGTCCCGCCGCCCAGAAACCGGACGGGCAGCAGATACTGCGGCTGTGCGCCACGCTGCATGATGGCATAGCGCCGGTCGATTTCCACATCCTGATCGGATTCGGTGGTCTTGTCCACCTTGTCGTCCTCGGTCAGGGGGCTGTAGGTGTACAGGAAGCCGTGGTCGGAAGTAATCAGGATATACGCGCCGCCCCACTCGTTGGCGATGATGCGCACCATGTTCTTCAGCTCTTCGATGGTTTCCGCGCAGGCGCCGAAGACGTCCTTCTCGTCATGACCGGCAGCGTCAATGGTGTCGTGGTAGATGTACACGACGTTCATGCCCTTGATGAGCCCCTGCCGCTCCGCGCGCTTCATGCCGATGATGTCCTTGTATTTGAGGGCAACACTGTGCGCATCCGCGCTTTTCAGCAGCTTATCGCGGTTTCCGGCTTCTGTGGACTGCCCATCTGCCAATACGGCGAGGCGATCCACCTTGCCGGTTTTCAGCTCGACAGACAGCTTTTTGTGCGGAAGCAGCGCAGCCATGCCGAATTTGGTAATCGTGGGGAAGATGCCCTCCACACCCGTCAGGGTGACATCTGCCTGCGTTTCCCGCTGCAGCTGCTCGGTCAGGGACGCCGCCACCTCATAGCGCATGGCGTCGGAGATGATGACGTAGACCTTGGCATCGGAAGGCGCGACCTTCGACCGATAGAATTCCGTCTGCTGCGGCACTTCCAGAATCCTGCCATACTCCCGCAGATTATCCGCACAGGCATCCGACCAGTTGGTGCCCAGCTGCCCCAGGAACCAGTTGATGTACAGCCCTTCCACCTGATCCTTGACCAGGCTGAAGCGGTCGGTCAGCTCCATGTGATAGCTCTTGAGGCTGTCCGCGTAGCGCATATGGAACTGCCGATAATAGGTGTCCATGCGGTAGTATTCCTTGGTGTATTCCTTCCAGACCTTGTGCGGCTCCACTGTATGGAAGCCGGAGGCGTGCGCCTTGAAGAACACCTGCATCAGGGCAACCTGCAGGATGCCCTCGTAGTAGTTCATCACATCGTCGTACCACACGCAGGTGCGGCGCTTTTCCACGGTTCTGGTGATTAAATCCACGTCAATGCTGTGATTGCCGATGTCGCTCATCAGCTTGACCAGAATCACCTCATTGACGCAGGGGAACATCTCGGTTTCCAGCAGATCGACCACTTGCAGCTTCATGAACCGCTGCGGCAGCTTCAGTTCGGATTCCACATATTCGGCGATGGCATAGATGTCCTTGGAATCCTCGCTGTGAATCCAGTCGGAAACAAAGTCAAAGCAATACGCCTGATGGGGCGTGGAAATCAGCGACTCCAAGCCGGAGAAGGCGTCCTGACGCATCGTGCGGGTTGCGGCGGTGAGGAGCAGGTGCGCAGACAGGTGGCGCAGATCGGCATCCGCATCCCTGTAGCCCGTTCCTTGCCCGACCATGCTCCAGAAGGCGTCGGTGATATCATAGCTGTCAAACTCCTGCCAGACGGCGTTGTTCTCCATGTCCAGCCCGGCCTGCAGCACAGCCTTCATAATCTGATTGGGCTTTGCTTCTTTGACGCCAGCCAGCGCGGCCATAATCGCCATTTGCAGCTGCGCCGGTTTGACAGGCGTGGCGCCCTGCGCGGCAATCTTATTCCTGCGCCCCTGTGCCTTGAAGAACTTCCGGTACTGCTTGAAGGCTTTCCGCAGGGCGGGCGTCTCCGGAATCTGCATCTCGTCCATCCACATGGAGACCTGATCCGCCCGGAATTCCTCGCCGTAAAGCGCCACATCCAGCAGCCAGTCATCTTCCTCCGTATCATAGGACAGCGGGCAATAGACCAGGTAGTTGCTGGTTGGGTCGTCCGCCGCCAGCAGCTTCTTGGCATAGAAGTTATTGCAGCCAGTCAGCTTCAGCACTTTTGCATTGTAGAGGGTGAGCCCGTCGATTTGCTCCTCGAACTCCCGATCCTCGTCATACCAGATGACAATCCTGCGTTTGTAGAATTCCGGCAGTGGAGCCGCAAACTTGCGGTTCAGGTCTTGCATGATTTTGTCTGCGTCCATGAGGATGCCTCCAGAGAATAGTATTTAATAATCAAGCCGCACGATAGATATCACGCTGAATCTTCAGGTAATCTGCAAAGTACAGAAGGTTACTGCAAGTATCATTATGCTGCGGCTTCTCAGGCTCGGCATATTCGTAATGATTCGCTCCTGCAAATTCTCTCGTAAAATACGAAAGAATGCCGAGCATGTTGTTTACCTGCTCTGCGCTAAACTCCATTTTGACAGTGCCATTTGAAACCGCTGCTCTCATATCATCAATAGCAGATATAAGATCGGAAACGATGGACTCATTCAGCGTTCCTGTCTGCAAAGCATTGTAATAAATGTCGAGCAATGAGTTAAAATGCTCGATACGATCTGGTGCTTTATCCAGTTCTTCCTGCTCCGATTTTTTGTTCTGGTACCAGCGGTAAACACCATAACCCGCGCCGACAAAAACAGTGGCAACCGTGATAGCCGTACCAACGGGGTGTGCCTTTGCAAAATGACCGATAGTTCTGAACAACGAAGGTGCTTTCTTGGTGGTTGTAGTTACTGCTGTCTTTGCGATTGGCGTCTTCGTGACGGCTTTTGTGGTTGTCTGCGCAACGGAAAAGACAGCCTGACTTGCTTCAATAGCATTCACTGCTTCAGGAAGGTGGCAGACAATACGGCCTGCTTGGTCGCGTACAATACCACCAAAGAGTTTATATGCTCCGGTGGCTAATCCTTCTACAATCTCCGGAGCGAGATCAAAGGCTATGTTGACGACTGCCATATCCGAACCTCCTCACTTTATCGTTGCCAGCACATCCGCGAACTTAGCATAATTCACCTTCACCCCATCGTCCAGATCAATGGCAATCATCTGGTCGGCGAGGTGGTGGATTTTTTCTTCGTACTGCCGCAGCTCGTCCGCTTGGGCTTGCAGGGCGTTCAGGCGCTTGGTCAGCTTCACGCGCTCGGAGGTGGAGGCGTCATTCAGGCGCTGCTCCACGTCGGCGATGGCGGTGCGGTAGCGGCTCTGCATCTCGTGCACATAGTCCGTGCGGACGCGGGCGATGGTGTCCGGCTGGTAGCGGTGCATGTAGACCAGCGCCTTGAAGCCGTTCTTCTTGCCGCTGTCGAACAGCCAGTAAATGGGGCGCTTCTGGTAGATCTTCAGGTGATCCTTGTAGAAGTCGTTCAGGAAGTAATTCCGGATGACCTCGCGGGGGGAGCCTTTGCCGCCCAGCGCGTCGGAAATGAACCGCAGGTTTTCTTCCAGCGTGTCCGCGCCGTAGACGGTCTTGAGCCAGTTGACGAACATGGTCACGATGTCGTCGGCGAAATACTCGTCATCGGTGATGGGCAGAATGCCGTCCTTGTCCGCGGGGTAGGTGACGTACTGGCTGGCGTCCCACGCGCCGCCGGCGAACGCCAAGCCGGGCTTGTCCAGCGAATAGCGCCCCACCATGCAGCCCACGGCGTAGGAAATCAGGCTGCGGATGTCGCGGCTCAGGTCTGCCTTGCGCACGGTCACGTCCTTGTCGTCCACGTCGGGGGTCAGCTCGTCCTGCAAGCCGTAGATGTCGATGAAAATGCGGTTCAGCGCTTCCTCGTTGGCTTTGAGTTCCTCAAATCGCTTATTGCATTCGCCCTGCCATAACAGGTAGCACAACTCCAGCGGGCAGGATACGGGCATACGCCTGCCGTAGTAGTATTGAATCGTCGCGCCGATTGATGTCGCGTCCCCCAGACAGCGGCTCCAGCGAATGAGCGGATGCTCCTTGAAGTCCCAAGAGGTTTCGAAGGAGTCCCAATCTGAGTGAGATATGGCGACATTATCAATCACGATACTATCCACATCTTTTTTGTATTTTCCATCAATAATAACCGGTATACGTGCCATGTCCCCAACTTGTGTAGTGACAGAGGGATTCAGAATCCTGATACACTCTTGAGAAATATATGAATTCAGAAAGCCCAGCACATACATTATTGTTTCATGTGATGGAAAACCACTTGAACCTTTAATATCAAACAGGAAACCTGCCTCACATAAACGTCCTGAAAACAGTGCACTCGTTATATCGGACCATGTTATCCCTTCATGAAAATAATAAGCGGTGTTTTGCGGTCGAGACCTCACTTTTCCATTATTATCTTTGAAGTTTCTGATTTCATAACCGTCATTTTCCCAGTTTACGACATAGACTCTGTTTCCATACCACCTTCTATATTCTCCGCCTTTATTGTATGGAAACCACTTCCTACGACTTAGAATTGAATCAGCAATGCTTTTACATCCAAAACCGATTCTACTGATGTCTACTTCATACCAGATTCTAAGAAAGCGATCGTTATCGGCGGTGGCTAAGCCTTGTTTTTGGGGGGGCTATGGTTCCTATTGTCTTCTGTGTTTGAAAAGCCTCTAAAAGCTTATCACTCACCCAATACGCCACCGGCGCGCCGGGGATTTTGGAGAAGTTGTCTGTGCTCACCTGTGCAAAACGATTTTCTTGTATAGGGAACTGTTTCGGTGCATCGTTTTCAATATCCTGTAGCTTGATTTGATTGTATGTCCCCTTATACCCCTTGATGGCATTATTCCGAAAAACCGTTACAGCCGTGCCAAATGCAATACCCATCACCATGTTTTCCATGTGCATTAGGTTTGTAATTGTCTTAGTCTGCAAGGTTTTTACTCGCATTTTCTCAAAACTGGAAAGAAACATCCAGCTTTGCATTGTAACCATACAGTTAATACCATTGCGTATGACCATTTGATTGCCACGCTCTATGCAGACAGCAAACAAGTCGCTTTTGCTGTCAGGATAATTGCTTTTAACAAAATCAGACAGCTTTGCGCTCATGCCAGAGCCACCCATATACGGCGGATTGGTGCAGACCACATCATATTTCTGCGTCAGAATCTGAGCCACTCGCATCATCATTTCCAGCTGCTCTGCCTGCATCCCGAACGTCGGCAGGAACGCAGAAACCGCTTCGTCCAGCCCTGCCGGTTTCGTCACCGTCATCAGCGAGCCGTAGGTGTCAGCGAACTGGAACTGCTCTGCAAACTTTCGCAGGCTGCCGCTCAGCAGGGAAGTGTCCACATGCATCACATCCGCAAAATTCGCAAGATTTGGCTGATTTTCTGCCGATAGAATGCGGCGGTTGTATTGCCGTGCTTTCATCATCACCGCAAAATATGCCAGCTGATAGGCACGGCGGTCGATGTCCAGTCCGTAGAGGTTATTTCGCAGAATAGACTTTGCTGCATCTCGCTCCGACCAACCGCAGGCGGTGTAGATGTCCATCAGCACATCGAACGCATAGACCAGAATATGTCCGCTGCCCATGCACGGATCGATGATTTTGATTTGTTCCGGCTGAATCTCCCGATAGGCAGCACGTAGATTTTCAAGGTCTGCCTGAACAGCATCTTCCTGTTCTGCCTCTTCCAGATAGTATTTCCAGTTTTCTTTCAGGCCGCAGTCCGGGTGCCCTTCCACCCACAGACGGCCAAGGCTGTTTTCCACCATGTAACGAACGATCCAATCTGGGGTAAACAACTGGGTCACGGCAGGGATTTCCTCTTTGGTGATCTTGCCGTTCTTTGCAAAGGCAGCGGCCTTCGGCTCGGTGTTGTAATACTGGTACAGCC
>OOCZ01001928.1_pt1 | contig 12026 bp, 8 predicted proteins | sample 1671631 | NCBI WGS metagenome assembly OOCZ01 (sample SAMN06348176, study PRJEB24527) | human gut metagenome | reverse complement strand
TGCCCGACATCGGCCACCGCTTCCAGGGCCTGATCGAGGCCATGAGCGAGGCCATTGCCGAGACCGACGACGAGCTGATGGAAAAGTTCTTCGGCGGCGAGCCCTTCACCACCGAGGAGATCGTGGAAGGCATGCGCAAGGGCGTCAAGGACGGCCTGATCACCCCTGTGTTCTGCGGCAGTGCCGTGAACCAGCAGGCACTGGATATGCTGCTGTTCAACATGCACAAGCTGCTGCCCAGCCCGGAGCACGACGGTGCTACCCTGGCCGAGGACGCCAACGGCGAGCCTGTGGAGCTCCACTGCACCGAGAGCGAGCCCACCGCCGCCTATGTGTTCAAGACCGTAGCCGACCCGTTCGTGGGCAAACTGAGCTACCTGCGGGTGGTCAGCGGCAAGGTGACCGCCGGTGAGCCGCTGGTCAATGCCCGCACCGGCGAGCCGGAAAAGATCGGCAAGCCCCTCACCGTCATCGGCAAGAAGCAGGTGGACGCCGACGGCATCGGTGCCGGTGACATCGGTGCAGTGGCCAAGCTGGTGACCGCCAGGACCGGCGACACCCTGTGCGACGCTTCCCGCGTGGTGAAGCTGCCCGCCCCCGTGTTCCCGCAGCCCAGCCTGTTCATGGCCGTCACCGTGGCCAAGAAGGGCGATGAGGGCAAGATCAGCAGCGCGCTGGCCCGCCTGATGGAAGAGGACCCCACCCTGAGCTACCAGAACAACGCCGAGACCCATCAGCAGGTGATCGGCGGCCTGGGCGAGCAGCACCTGGACGTGGTCAAGGCCAAGCTGAAGAACAAGTTCGGCGTGGAGATCGGCCTGGAAGCTCCCCGCATCGCCTATCGTGAATCCATCCGCAAAGCCTGCCAGAAACAGGGCCGCCACAAGAAGCAGACCGGCGGCCACGGCCAGTTCGGTGATGTTGTCATCAACTTTGAGCCCTGCGACAGCGAGCAGGTGGTGTTTGAGGAAAAGGTGTTCGGCGGCAGCGTGCCCAAGAACTTCTTCCCCGCCGTGGAAAAGGGCGTGCGTCTGGCAGCCGAAAAGGGCGTGCTGGCCGGTTACCCCGTGGTGGGCCTGAAAGCCACCCTGCTGGACGGCAGCTACCACCCCGTGGACAGCTCCGAGATGGCCTTTATCATGGCTGCAAAGCTGGCCTACAAGGCCGCCATGCCGGAGGCCGGGCCGGTCATTCTGGAGCCCATCCACACCCTGAAGGCCCATGTCCCCAACGACAACACCGGTGACATCATGGGCGATGTGACCAAGCGCCGCGGCCGCGTGCTGGGCATGGAGCCCGACGAGGACGGCCTGCAGACCATCATCGCCGAAGTGCCGCTGGCAGAGCTTGCAAACTTTACCACCTTCATCCGGCAGACCACCCAGGGCCGCGGCTGGTTCACCACCGAGTTTGCCCGCTACGAGATCCTGCCCGAAATGCTGGTGCCCGCCGTGGTGGAGCAGGCCAAGAAGCTGGGCAACCTGGATGAGAGCGCCGACGACTGAGCCGCTTTCTGACCGTTCCTGAATAACGACATTCCCGCAAGCCCCGTTGACACCTTTCCCTCTGTCGGCGGGGCTTTTTGCTGCGGGTGCGGTTTGTGCCGCCCCTTGACAAGCGCCACAAAAATCCCGTCCGAAGCAGTTCAGACGGGATTTTTTCTTGTGCATTTTACGTTCTGGAAACGGAGATCAGCCCTTCATGGGCACAAAGCCCACCAGGGCCTTGATGACCTCCCCGGCAATGATCAGCCCTGCCACCGAGGGCACAAAGGCGTTGGAGCCCGGCGTTGACCGACGGGGAGCCCCCGGACGCTGGGCATCTGCCGGGCAGGGTGCTTCCGGTGCCATGTCCTCGGTCAGGGGCGTCATGGCAGGCTCCCGGGAGTACACCACCTTCAGGTGCTTGATCTTGCGCTTGCGGCACTCGGTCCGCATCACCTTGGCCAGGGGGCACACCGAGGTCTTGTAGATGTCGGTCACCTCAAAGCGGGTGGGGTCCATCTTGTTGCCGGCGCCCATGGAGCAGATGATGGGCACCCCGGCTTCCTTGCACTTCATCACCAGAGCCAGCTTGCCGGTGACGGTGTCGATGGCGTCCACCACATAGTCGAACTGGGAGAAGTCGAAGCTGTCCTGGGTCTCCGGGCCGAAGAAGGTCTTGTAGGTAGTGACCTTGATGTCCGGGTCAATGTCGTGGACGCGCTCCTCGGCCACATCCACCTTGAATTTGCCCACGGTCTTGCGGGTGGCAATGATCTGGCGGTTGAGGTTGGTCAGGCAGACCTTATCGTCGTCGATGAGGTCCAGCGCGCCCACACCGCTGCGGGCCAGTGCCTCCACCGTGTAGCCGCCCACACCGCCGATGCCGAACACGGCCACGCGGGAATTGTGCAGCTTTTCCATTGCCTCTGCGCCCAGCAGCAGCTGGGTGCGGGAATACTGATCTTGCATTGCGTTTTGTCTCCTTGTTACTTTTCCACTCTCGTAATGATGCCGCCGCCCAGCACCACATCCCCCTGATACAGCACCACCGACTGGCCGGGCGTGGGGGCGCGCTGGGGCTGGTCGAACTCCAGCCGGAAGCCGTTTTCCGCCGGGTAAACGGTGGCGGCCTGCTCGGTCTGGTGGTAGCGGGTGCGGGCCGTGACCCGCAGAGGCTCTTTCAGCTCCGGGATGGCGATCCAGTTCACATCCTCCGCATAGACGATGCGGTCGAACAAAGCACTCTCCGGGCCGACGGTGACCGTGTTGGCCTGCATATCCTTGCCGCAGACGTACACCGGGGCCCCCAGTGCCAGCCCAAGGCCCTTGCGCTGGCCCAGCGTGTAGCGCACCGCACCGTTGTGGGTGCCCACCACCTTGCCGCTCTCGTCCAGAAAATCACCGGCGGGGTAGTGCTTGCCGGTAAAGCCCTCCATAAAGCGGGCATAGTCGCCGTCGGGCACAAAGCAGATGTCCTGGCTGTCGTGTTTGCGGGCATTGATGAAATGATGCTGCTCGGCGATGGCACGTACCTCGGTCTTGTGCAGGGCCCCCAGCGGCAGGCGCACATGAGCCAATTGCTGCTGGGTGAGGTTGTACAGCACATAGCTCTGATCCTTGCCCTCATCCAGCCCCTTTTTGAGCAGCCAGCGGCCGGTGTCCGGGTCCTGTTCCACCCGGGCATAGTGGCCGGTGACCACATATTCCATGCCGTGGGCCTGCGCCCAGATCAACAGATGGTTGAACTTCATGTATTTATTACAATCAATGCAGGGGTTTGGGGTGCCGCCGGCCTCATACACCCGGACAAACTTCTCGATGATCTGTTCCCGGAAGTCGGCGGTGAAGTCCAGCACCTCGTAAGGGATATCCAGGGCAAAGGCCACCTCGGCGGCGTCCTCGATGTCCTTTTCCGAGCAGCAGGTGTGGAAACCGGACTGCCCCAGCATCTCGTTGTGGGTCAGGCGCATGGTGATGCCGGTGCAGTCGTACCCGTCCCGCTGCATCAGCCAGGCAGCCACCGAGCTGTCCACGCCGCCGCTCATGGCAATGAGGGCGCGCGGAGGCCGGGGTGCAGAGTTCTGTGTGGTCATAGCTTCTCCTTTGGCGTGTTCAACACACTAAAATAGTAGTATAATAGTAACGCGGCAAAAACCAGTTGTCAAGACGCAGAAATTTGCCCTGCGGCGTCCAGCAGGCGCTGCCGCTCGTTAGGCAGCTGCCCCCGGATGACCGCGTCCAGCAGGGCTTCCAGCGTCCTGCGCAGGCCGGGCCCTGCCGGGATGCCCGCCGCCATCAGGTCGCGGCCGTTCACGGCCAGCTGGCTGACCCGGCAGCACACGCCGTCGGCGTCCAGCTGTACGGCCAATTCTGCCTGTGCAGTAAAATCAGCCGCCCGTTCCGGCTCCATGGCAGCGCCCAGCGCCGCCAGACGCTGTACGGTGTGCAGGTCGTACCGGCCCAGCAGTTTCCGGATGCGGATGGCCGTATCGGGGGCAGCGGGAGCTTGTCCGAGGCCCGTCCGGGAGTTTCTCTGAGGACCGTCCGGAGGGTGGGACCCTGCTGCCGCAGGCAGTAGGGCGGGGGATGGAATGCCCTGCAACGGCAACGACCGCCGCCTGCGGCGGAAACAGGGAGTTGCTGTTGGGGCCGCGGCCAGCAGAGTGCGAGGCCCATTTATGGGCTGAAGCAGTCGCTGGGAGCCGCAACCCGCTGTCGTGTCCGAAGAGAAAGCTCCCGGATGGACCTCTCTCACCAGCACCGCCGTCTGCTCGATGCAGGTGTTGGAACAGCGCAGGCGTTTCAGGGCCTTGCGGGTGCCGTCCTCGCCAAGGCTCATCAGCAATGCGGCCCACCGCACGGGCAGGTCCTCTGTGCCCGCCGGGCAGGCATCCACCACCGGCTTTGCGGCCTGCAATGCCGGGGCGGAAAGCTCCGGCATGATAACTTTTAGTATTTTTTCATCAAGATATGCCGCCGGGGCGGGTGCTGCCAGCAATTTAGACAGCTCTTCTTCGATCCGCTCCACCGACACGCAGTCCAGATGGGCACACAGTGCCCGGGCCGCCTGCCCGGTGGGCGGGTCGATGGCAAAGCCGAACCGCGCCGCGAACCGGTACAGCCGCAGGATGCGCAGGGCATCCTCTTCAAAGCGGGTGGCGGGGTCGCCCACGGCCCGCAGGATACCCTGCTGCAGGTCCTGCTGCCCTCCAAAGGGGTCGATGAGCCCCTCGGCATCGTTGTAGGCCATGGCATTGATGGTAAAGTCCCGCCGGGCCAGGTCCTGCCGCACATCCGGCACAAAGTGTACCTCGTCCGGGTGGCGGCCGTCGGTATAGGCCCCCTCGGTGCGGAAGGTAGTGGTCTCGTACAGCTGGCCGCCGTACTTGATGGTCACGGTGCCGTGCTGCAGCCCGGTGGGGATGCACTGCCCCTCCCCGAACAATGCCAGCACCTGCTCCGGCCGGGCACTGGTGCAAAGGTCCCAGTCCTGCGGGGTGCGCCCCAGCAGACTGTCCCGCACGCAGCCGCCCACCGCGTAGGCCGCATATCCGGCCCCGTGCAGCCGGGCCAGCAGAGCCGCCGCACCGGCGTCCAATCGGATGTTTTGCATGGGTCACGCCTCCTCGTACTGCAGGGTGATCTGCATCCCGTCTGCGCCGCACACTGCCGCCGGGAAGATGCTCTGCGCCTGGGGCAGATCTGCTTCCGGGTCGGTGATCATGGGGGAATAGTGGGTCAGCCAGAGGCGATGCGCCCCGGCGCGGGCCGCCAACGCGGCGCTCTGCCCAAAGGTGCTGTGCCCCCACTGAGCTGCCTGGGCTTCCTGTTCCGGAAGCGCATAGGTGGCGTCGCAAATCAGCAGGTCAGCGCCCTGTGCGGCCTGCTCCAGCGCGGCGCAGGGGGCCGTGTCGCCGGAGAATACCATGCTCAGCCCCCGGCGCGGCGCGCCCAGCACCTCCGCCGGGGCCACGGTGCGGCCTTTCACGAGAACGCTCTGCCCCTGCTGCAGAAGTTTCCATTGCTGCACCGGCACCCCCAGCGCCCGGGCCCGGGCCGGGTCGAACCGGCCTGTCCGGGGCAGCTCCAACCGATAACCCACGCTGGGCACCCGGTGCCGGGTGGCAAAGGGACGCAGCACAGCACCCGCCGGCCAGCCCTCCGACAGCGCATCCAGTGCCAGCGGCCCGTCTGCTTCCTGCAGGCGCACGGCATAGGGCAGCGGCCCGGTGAGGGCACGCACGGCGCTCCAGATGCCGGCAAGCCCTTTCGGCCCCACCAGCAGCAGCGGCCGGGTGCGGCCCTGGGCCCCCAGCGTCTGCAGCAGACCCGGCAGGCCGAAGATGTGGTCGCCGTGATAATGGGTCAGACAGACGGCGTCCGCACGCATCAGGTTGACCCCGGCACGGCGGGCCGCCGCCTGGGTGCCCTCGCCGCAGTCGAACAGCAGGCCGTGGCCGCCGCAGGCTGCAAAGGCCGTACTGAGGGCGCGGTCCGGCAGCGGCATGGTGGCCGCCGTGCCCAGTAAGGTGATCGTCAGCATAAAAACTCCTTTGGATGAATGGTTCTTCTTTTATCTTACCACAGCGGCCCCGCCTGCACAATCGTCTGCGGCCCTGCATAGGATGGGCAAATGCAAAAAAGGAGGCGCAGACCATGCGATACCGGCCCGGAGCACACCGTTCCTTCCGCCCACGGCACCGGCACTTGCTGCGCGGGCTGGTGCTGGCCGTGCTGGTGCTGGCGGTGCTGTTTCTGTTGTACGGCTGCGCCGTGCAGCGGCTGATCTATTCTTCCCGCGGGACAATGATCTTTCTGCCGGAACGGCCGCTGCTCTGAACAGCAAAAGAGGGACGACTGCCGTCGTCCCTCTGGGGTGGGTCACATCAGTAATTGATCTTCTTCAGCTCAAAGTAGCTCTGGGGGTGTGCGCACACCGGGCACTTGAGCGGAGCCGACTTGCCGATGAAGGTGTAGCCGCAGTTCCGGCACTGCCACAGCTGCTGCTCTTCGCGGGCGAACACCTTCTGATTCTTCAGGTTCTCGGCCAGGGCGCGGTAGCGCTCCTCGTGCTCCTTCTCGATCTGTGCCACCATGGTGAACAGGGCTGCGATCTGGTTGAAGCCCTCTTCCTTGGCCTCCTTGGCCATGCGGGGGTACATCTCGGTCCACTCGTCGTGCTCGCCGCCGGCGGCCATGTCCAGGCAGGTGAGCGTGTCGGGGATGGCACCGCCGCACAGCAGCTTGAACCAGATCTTGGCATGCTCCTTCTCGTTGCCGGCGGTCTCCTCAAAGATGGCAGCCAGCTGCTCATAGCCTTCCTTCTTGGCCATGCTGGCAAAGTAGGTGTACTTGTTGCGTGCCTGGCTCTCGCCTGCAAAGGCTTCCCACAGGTTTTTCTCGGTCTTGGTACCCTTGAGTTCCATACTCTCTTCTCCTTTTGTTATTCGGTGTCTGTATCGGCAGCCCCACTGCGGGGCTTCAGGTCCTTGTCTCTGAACAGAGTATACCACAAATGGTGAAGAAAATCAAGAATCATTCCTATTTATTTTGAGAATTATTTTCAGTTATGCTGTTTCAGGGCGCACACGGCGATGCTCAGGGCGCTCCATGCCGCCTGATACATCAGCACATAGGTCACCGGCAGCTGCCAGATGCTGCGGGCGCTGGTGAGCAGCACCGCAATGGCCACCGAGAACAGCACCGACACCATCTGCACCGTGGTGGCCGTGGTCTCGGCGTTCTGGGCCTTGTCGGCTGCGCGCAGGCCGCCGGTCAGGCTGGCAAAGCCTTTCTGATGGTACATGCAGCAGGGCGCATCCTCGGCCGGGGCGGCCTCGAGGGCGGCGCACTGCTCCTGATCCAGCAGGGTGACCATGCCCTCCGGCAGGCGGTAGGCCTCGGTGATGTGCTTTGCGGTCAGGCTGGGGTCCAGACTGGTGACCAGCAGACGGATGTTCTCCTGCTGCAGGGCGGCAAGGCTGCGGGCGATGTTGCGGCCGCCCACATAGCGGATCACGAACATGGCATGCACGTTGCCGGACACCGCCAGATACAGGATCTGCAGCTCCCCGTTTTTGGAGTGCTGGTTCTCGTAGTCCTCGTCCGGCAGGGCTATGCCCTCCTGCTCCAGGAAACGGCGGGTGCCGATCTGGATGTGGTTGTTGTCGCACCAGGCGGCAAAGCCCAGCCCGCGGTGGATCTCCAGATCCTTGACCGGGAACAGGATGTCGGTGCGGTCCTCAATGATCTGACGGAACAGCCCCTGCAGAGTACCGCCGCTCTGGTTGAGCACGCTGGCCGCGTACAGGATGGCGCGGTCGATGCGGCCGCCCTTGAAGATGCGGATATCCTCCAGCACCACACTGTCGGCGGCAAACAGGTCCTCGGCATCCACCTGAAGGGTGTCGATGCCGCCCAGTTCCTGAATGGCCGACCAGCCGGGCACCACGGCCCCCACGGCACCGGCGGCACGCTGCAGGCGCAGCGCGGCCATGCCGGCGATGAGGGTGGAGGACAGGGGTGCGCCCATGCACAGCACCGCCGTCAGGGCGGCAGCGGCCAGCTTCACGTCACGGCCTACCACCAGACACAGCAGGGCGCTGAGCAGGGCCACGCCCAGCAGGATGTACCCGTTCTTCTGTGCACGGCGTTCCCCGGCGCGCTCGTCCAGGCTCTGTGCCACAAAGCCTTCGTCCGCCGTCCGGGGGCAGCTCAGCAGCACCCAGGGGTCCTTCTGTTCCAGATCCCGTGCCAGTGCCCGGATCAGGTCCTTGTCCCGGGTGCGATACGCACCCTGCAGGTCGGTGGCTTCGCCCAGCAGTTCATAGCCGCCGCGCACGGCAGACAGCATCACCCGGCTGCCCAGCAGCGCCAGGAACAGCCCCAGGGCTGCAACGCCGGTGAGGATGGACAGGCCCTCGGTGGTGCGGTAGGAGTTGGCCGTGAGCAGGGCCGTGACGGCCTGCAGCAGCGCCGCCACAGCGGCCAGTGCGGGCATCGTCTCTGCCGAGGGGCGGCCCCGCAGGCCGTTCAGGCCGTCGCGCAGGACCGGGAAGCTCACCACCAGGCTGGCGGCATACAGCAGCAGATTGGCGGCGTAGAAGGCCGCCGGGGCGGCATCCGGGTCCAGTGCGGCCAGCGGCGGCAGCAGCCGATCGGCCACCAGGCCCACATGCAGCAGCACCACGGCCAGGATCCCGGCCAGTACACAGCGCAGGGTAAGCTCTGCACTCATGCGGCGCAGCTTCTCGCCCACGTTCTCGGGGGCTTCGTCTTCCGCCGGCAGGGCGTCCTCCGCCTCGGTTTTCAGCTCCGTCTCTCCGGCACGTTCCGCTTCGGCAGTGTCTGCGGCGGGCGCAGCCACCGGCGTTTCGGTCGGTTCCGTCTCCGGAGCGTCCAGCGGTTCCAGCGGCAGGCTCATGGTATCTTCGTCCGGTTTGGTTTCCGGCTCTGCCTCGGGGGCTTTCACCGGCGCGGCGGGAGATGTTTTCTCCGGGGCTGCCGGTTCTTCCGGGACTTCCGGCTTTTTCTCGTCATCGGCGTCGCCGAACATCCGGAACACCGATTTCTTTTCCGGCAGCGGTTTGTCAGCTGCAAACACCATGGTGGGCCGGGGCGGCTCCGGAGCCTTTTCCGGGGTCTCCGGCTCTTCCGGGTCATCCAGCGGCACATCCACGCTGCGGATGGGCTCCAGCGTTTCCTCCACCGGCTTCGGTTTTGCAGCCATGCCGTTCAGCATGTCCTTGAGCTGCTGCATCTCCTGCTGCTCCTGCTGTTCCTGCGGCAGCAGCACGTCCGGGGCGTTCTTGGGGTTCTGTGCAGCCTTCTTCCGAGGCTTTTCCGGCTGCGGAGCCGGGACGGCAGGAGCCTTGGGCGGCTCCGGCTTGTTCTCCGGGGCAGGCTGCGGGGCCGGTCTGTCCGGCACGGCAGGTTTTTCCGGGGCAGCAGGCACTTCGGCTTTGGGCTGGGGGAAATCCGTGCCCGGGTCTGCGGTGCGCAGGGTCAGGTCCAGATCCAGCGGTTCCTCCCCGTCGTGCTTTGCCAGGGCATCTGCGCCCAGCAGCACCTCACCGGTAGGCAGTTCCAGGTCCGTCCCGGCCTGCGGAGCCTGCTTCGGTTTTGCATGGCCGAACAGCCGTCCGAACAGCCCCTTGTGCTCTTCCGCCGCTTCTTCCTCCCGGCGCACCATCTCGGCCGGGATATCTGCCACGGTGGTGGTGAAGAAATCGCGGAATTTCTCATCGCTTGCGGCGGCACTCTTGTATTGATTTTTTTCCTTAGGCATCCTTGTTCCTCCCGTTCTTCAGATTGGGGTTACGGATCACGCCTGTCACGCATTCTGTGCTGCGCGCTGCGACTGGATCTCGTACAGGATAATGCCGGCCGCCACCGAGACGTTGTAGCTGTCCACACCGGTGCCCTGTGCGGCCATGTCCAGCCGCACCACACCGTCGCACAACTTCTTGACCAGCTGCGACACGCCGCTGCCCTCGCTGCCCAGCACCAGCGCGATGGGGCCGGTGAGGTTGTTCTTGCGCAGGGGCACGCCGTCCATGTCGGCACAGTACACGAATACGCCCTGCTCCTTGAGGCGGCGGATCGTCTCGCCGATGTTGGCCACGCGGGCCACCGGCAGCCGCTCAGCGGCACCTGCGCTGGACTTGATGACCGTGGGGGTGACCGATGCGCCGCCCCGCTTGGGGATCACGATGCCGTGGGCACCGCACAGCAGAGCGCTGCGCATCACGGCACCCAGGTTGTGGGGATCCTCAATGCCATCGCTCAGCACCAGGAACGGCGGCTCGCCCTTGGCTTTGGCCGCCGCCAGCAGGTCCTCCACGGTGGCATACGCGATCTCGCTGGCAAAGGCGGCCACACCCTGATGGCTCTCGGTGCCGGTCATCAGGCGCAGCTTGTTGGGGTTCACCCGCTTGACGGCTGCCCCGGCCTCCTTGGCCAGTGCGGTATAGTAGGCCGCCACGGCGGGGGCCATGCTCTCCGAAATGAGCACCGTATCCACGCCGGAACCGCTCTTCAGCAGCTCGGTCACCGGATTCTTGCCGTAGACCAGGCTCTCATTCCGGGTCTGCTCTTCCGGTGCACGGCGCGGGCGGCGGGGCTGATTTTTCTCTTCCATTCTATGTTCTCCTTCCGTTTCTATCGGAACGATGCAGCGCATGTTCCCCAGGGCGCGCCGCACCGCTTGCGCAGGCAGCCAGCCCGACGATTTTATCAGATGATAATCCAAGGTAAAGTATAGCATAAGCCGACCGGGTTTGCCAGCAAATTGCCGCTTTTTGTCGGCCCGACCGGATTTTTTCACAGCTTGCCTGCGCCCCGGCCCGGTTTTGCAGAATTGTCCCTTGCTGCTGCGCCTTCTGCCCCTGCCGGGACCTGCCGTTTTGCCGGTCCGAAAAGTTTTCCACAAAAGTGGGCTATACATTCCGTAGAAGGACCCGATTTTTTCCACATGTTGAAAACCCGGTGGAGAAAGTTCAAAAGTCCTGCTGCAAAGCCTGTTTTCCCTGTGGAATTTAACATTCTCCACTGAGTTTTCCACAATCCGGTTCGACATTCCCCCGCAGGGTGCGTACAATTTGTAATTTTCAAGTCGGAAATATGACAATTTTTTGATGCGGAACCACGCACCTTTTGCAATTTTCTCCAATATCAAATTGACGAATGTGGATTTGTGTTGAAAATTCCACGTTTTCTCCCATCCCGGGGACATTCTGCAAAAGTGGTGCAGGACCTTCAAAATTGTTGCAGATTCCCGCATTTCGGACCTTTTCCGCCCGCAAATGCCGCATTCCGCCCGGCGTTTGAAGAGAAAAACCGCCTGTTTGGATTGATTTTAAGAAGGGTTTGGGGTATACTAGTTTTGTAGGTTTGTTAAGCCGTGCACAATACGGCGCGGCATGACCGAAAACCCCGATCATATTTGGAGGTAATGAATAATGTTGGTAAATGCAACCGAGATGCTGCTCAAAGCACGCGATGGCCACTACGGTGTGCCTCAGTTCAACATCAATAACCTGGAGTGGACCAAGGCAGTCCTGACCGCCTGCGAGGAAATGAAGAGCCCCGTCATTCTGGGCGTTTCCGAGGGTGCTGGTAAGTACATGACCGGTTTCAAGACCGTTGCCGCCATGGTCAGCGCCATGGTCGATTCCATGGGCATCACCGTTCCCGTTGCTCTGCATCTGGATCACGGCACCTACGAGGGCTGCAAGGCCTGCGTTGAGGCCGGCTTCTCCTCCATCATGTTCGATGGCAGCCACTACTCCATCGAGGAGAACGTGGAAAAGACCAAGGAGCTGGTTGCTCTGGCACACGCTCATGGTATGAGCATCGAGGCCGAGGTCGGCTCCATCGGCGGCGTTGAGGACGGCGTTGTAGGCGCTGGCGAGATTGCTGATCCCGAGGAGTGCGCAAAGATCACCGCTCTGGGCATCGACTTCTTGGCTGCCGGCATCGGCAACATTCACGGCGTCTACCCCGCAAACTGGAAGGGTCTGGACTTCGAGGCTCTGGACCGCA
>OOCZ01001927.1_pt1 | contig 12037 bp, 14 predicted proteins | sample 1671631 | NCBI WGS metagenome assembly OOCZ01 (sample SAMN06348176, study PRJEB24527) | human gut metagenome | reverse complement strand
TCCACAGCCGAAAGCCCTTGTAATTCAGGGTTTTTCGGCCTTTTTTGTATTTTTAAGAAAATGTCAATTTGTAAGGAAAAACATATTTGGGGAGAACTAGGGCAGAACTAGGGCAGAACTCCCCGTGCTTACAGTCTTTCACTAACGACACTATATTATGGCACAGGAGAACAATTCAATATGAAAGGCAGAAGCAAGAAATATTATCGCAAAATTTTTCGCGCATATCCCGACATGGTAACGTTGCTTCAGTTTCGAGAAATGCTTAGCGGTGTAAGTGATAACTTTGCACGCAAGCTAATCCACGAAAAGCACGTTAAGAGCATTTTCATCAAGCCGCATTACTATATCTCGAAAAACAGTGTAATTGATTATGTGCTCAGCGAGGACTATGCAAAAAGAAAAGTGAGGGATCATGTATGAGGGAATATTTTATCGACGGTATACCCTATATCAGCAAAGAGCAATTTTGCAAATTAGCTCATGTTCGGAAAGCAAATGTCTTGAAGTTGATTCAAAGCGGGCTTATTCCTTACATTGATATTGGAAATCAAACACATCGCTACCTGATCCGTCAGTCTGATGTCGAGGTCTATTTAACGGATAGGGCTCATGATCCGGCAAAATATAGTTTTCAAAGGAAATCTCGGATCCAAACGTATCTAGGCAAGTTTGACCGGAACTTTGCGAATGAACTGTCACAATACGCATCTGTGTTATGGAAAGATGAACCGCAGGTGCTCACAGTACAGCAGGTGCATGATCTGCTGGGTTATTCGGAACACGTGATTCGCAGATGGTATACAACCTGCGGACTTGCAGTTGTACGCTTGGGAACCCGAACTTATATTCCCAAGAAAGGTTTGCTGAGATTTATTGGAAGCAGGTCGTTTCATTCCATCAAAGAAAAAAGCGCTGCACACGTGGATTTAATAAGGAGTGTTGATTATGAGGGAGCATAATGTTATCGCTATTACCAATTCAAAAGGTGGAGTCGGGAAAACTACCACGGCGCTAAATCTCGGCGCAGCGCTTGCGGCGAAAGAAAAGAAGGTCCTTCTGGTTGACAATGACCCACAGGGCAATCTGACGGCTGCGTTAGGATATACTCCAGGAGAACAGAGAAACACCCTGGCAAAACTGCTGCTTGTTCAAATTGACTCTCCGGAAGACCTGTCGCTACATCTCCCCCGCTCCGTAATACATACCGAGGTGGGCATGGACCTGATTCCTGCCAATAAACGACTTGCAGATGCTGCAGCCCGATTGCAAGTCATGCAGCTATCTCAATATAATGCGGCAGGTACATCGAATGATCCCAGCGAAAAGATAATGGCCACCTTGTTGACCTCATTTTACGAACAGTATGACTACATTATTATTGACTGCGGGCTGAAACACGAGCTTTTGACCATCAACGCACTCGCCGCTGCCGATTATTGCATTATTCCAGTGCAGGCACATTTCCTTGCAAGTGAAGGAATTCCGGATGTATTGGAAATGGTGAAAAATGTTCAGAACCGATTTAATCCTGATTTGAAGATTGCAGGCATTCTCTTGACTATGTATCAATCGCGCCCTCAGCTCTGTCAGAGCGTTCGAAACAGTGTAAATGATATCTACGGTGAGAGCCTACATGTTTTTGAGCACCCAATCGAGCAGACAATCAAGGTCGCTGAGTGCCCTGCTGCAGGAATGAGCATTCTTGATTATGCACCCAAGAATCCTGCCGCCGAATCATACCGCAGCCTTGCCCTGGAGGTGCTTCATCTTGCCTAAACGCGACATGAATGACCTGCTAAAAAGGCGTATGAGCGCCACACAGCAGGCTGCTGAAATTGTGGTGGGCAACGAGGCGTATGAAACGCTGTTTAGAGGTGCACCAGCACCGGAGACATCGAGATTCTGTGATCTGCCGATAGACAGGCTTCGCCCATTCTTTACTGCCGACATCGGGTTCCGTCCCTATCCGCCAGAAAAGCTCAAAGCGTTTTCACAGCAGCTTGCCGAGCAGGGGATCTACGAGCGTGTTATCGTCCGTCCTATCCCGGGCAGCAACGATTATGAGATCCTTGCCGGTCATAACCGCACGAGGGCTTGGCAGATAACCGGGCATAACATGATCCCAGCCGAGGTGGTGAGTGCCGACGACGCAAGGGCTGTCTCTATTGCTGTTGCCACCAACCTCCTGCGGCGACAGGACCTTACCATCATTGAGCGCGGCAAGGCATATCATGCATTGCTTGTTGAGAGCAATCGAAACGGGCAAAGAAATGCTGTCTGCCCAACCTTTGGCGATTCTCGCCAAAGGTTGGCAGAAACAGACGACGGAGGAACTTCTGGCGAAGATCGCCAGAAGTATAATGCCCGCAAACTCGTGGCAGATTTCTTTGGCGTGACCGAGTATGAGATCCGCAAAGCAATCAAGCTGGCGAGCCTGATTGGACCGCTTGCGGAGATTTTGGAAAGCACTCCTCGCAGGCTGCCGATTGCCTGCGCAGAGTTGATTGCTGACTACGACGCGACCACACAGCAGGCATTTGTGGAGATGTGCTCTATCGAGGGCTACACGCTCAATAAGGCCACGGTGCAGAAAATCACCCGCACCTGTCCGCCCCCTTCTGTGGGAAAACAGGAGATTTACGCTGTATGGCGGCAGGCTCGCGCCGAGGAAGCCCAGCGCCGTACTGCACCTCCAAAGAAGATCAGCTTTGACCGCAGGAAGTTCGCTCCGTACCTTGAAAAGCTGGGCAGCGACAAGGAACTTGAAGAGTTGTTTTTGGCGTTCTTGCGGCAGCGGGTCGGCTGATGTATAATGAAAAAGAGTAAAAGAAAGGATACAGAACGCTATGAGCGAACAGGAAAAAATCCAGCTTTTTGAAGATCAAAAGATCCGCACAGCATGGGATACAGAAAAAGAAGAATGGTATTTTTCAGTTACCGATGTCATTTCTGTTTTGACAGGTCAGCAGACCGCTCGTGGAGCGAGCAACTACTGGGCCAAACTCAAGCAGCGGCTGAAAGAAGAGGGCGCAGATGAACTGCTGACAAATTGTCAGCAGTTGAAAATGACCGCATCTGACGGAAAGCGCCGCGTAACCGATGTTGCTACTACGGAACAGCTCTTGCGTATCATCCAGTCCGTTCCGTCTCCCCGCGCGGAGCCAGTGAAACGCTGGCTTGCCGAGGTTGGCCGCGAGCGCATTGAGGAAACCATTGACCCGGAACAGGCCATTGACCGTGCTTTGGAAACCTATCTCAAAAAGGGCTATGATCCCGACTGGGTGCACCAAAGGCTCCTTTCCATCCGTATCCGCAATGAGCTCACCGACGAATGGCAGAAGCGCGGAGTGGAAAAAGGCAGGGAATTTGCGATCCTGACCGATGAGATTTCAAGGGCGTGGTCCGGTATGACAACCCGGCAGTACAAAAATCTCAAGGGACTAAAAAAAGAGAATCTGAGGGATAACATGAGCGATACTGAACTCGTGCTGACCATGCTGGCGGAGGCTTCCACACGAGATATTTCCAAGGCATCAAAGCCCGTTGGTTTTGATGAGAGCGTAAAGGTTGCCAAGCGTGGCGGCAATGTTGCAAATGTTGCGCGGCAGCAGCTTGAGGCGGAAACCGGTCAGCCTGTTATTACTTCGCAGAATGCTGCTCAGTTAAATGCGGTGGTCACAGAAATGATCGAAGCATCGGCGCAGGCGGTTGACCGTCAGGATGATTCAAAAAGCAAATAGAGTTTTCTTGATATAGAGTAAAAACAATGAAGGAGTATGCGCGATGAGCACATTGTCTGCAAAAGAGTATAAGTGCTTTGAAGATATCAAGCGAGTCCGTCCAGATGGCTCAGAATACTGGGCAGCAAGGGAGCTTGCTCCCGTGCTGGACTATGCAAAATGGGAGAACTTCTATAAGGTTATCAAGCGTGCCATGATTGCCTGCGAGAACAGTGGACGCAGTACCTTGGAATGTTTTCCTGAGGTCAGGAAAACATCTCCCATGCCGAATGGAGGAGTAAAAGACATCCTTGATTACGAGCTTTCGCGTTATGCCTGCTATCTGATCGTCCAGAATGGTGATCCACGCAAAGAGGTGATCGCTCTCGGTCAAACATACTTTGCAATTCAAACCTACCGGCAGGAGGTCGCAGACCGCTTTAATCAGCTGGATGAGGATAGTCGCAGGCTTGTGGTTCGCGGTGATATCAAGCAGTGGAATCAGCTTTTGGCAGAGACCGCGCAAAACGCAGGCGTTATCACGGCGGAAGAATTTGCAATCTTTCAGAATGCCGGATATATGGGCTTGTATGGCGGAATGACGGTAGATGATATTCACCGCAGGAAGGGACTTGCCATCGGCCAAAAGATACTTGATTACATGGGGAGTACGGAGTTGATTGCTAACCTGTTTCGCATTTCGCAGACTGAGGAAAAGCTGCGCAAGGATCAAGTTTCGACTTCCGATGCCGCGACCGCTGTTCATTATGCTGTCGGGAATGAAGTAAGGGAGGCAATCCGAAAGATCGACGGCACTATGCCGGAGGATCTTCCAACACCTGAAAAGAGCATTGCGCAGTTAGAGCGCGAGCAGATGGAACGCCTGAAACAAAAGGCGATTGATGGACAGCTCATGCTGGATGAATAGGCCGCTTCCACGTAAGATCTTAAAATAATTGAATAATTTGCTGAAAGGCTCGACACCGTGAGGTGCCGGGCCTTTCCTTTTGAACGAGGTGAAAAATGAACAACCTATGGAACCGCAGCGTTGGCCCGTTTGATGAGGCGGCTGTACAGAGGCACAGACACATGGGGCTGCTTGATTGCAACGGGGATGTGAACGCGGATGCAGTAAATTTCCTTGCCCATCTTTGCGCAGGCCTATTCTTTGACGCCCTTTGTGATTCTTATGTTGAAATGCAAACCGTTTCCAGGATATGTCAGGCTTTCTGTAAGTCTGAAAATGTAGAGGCGCAGAGAGTAGTCTTAATGATCTGCTCAGAGTATGACGCGATGAACCATCCTGTCCCGGAAGCTATCTGGTGGGTCTCCGGCAGTAAATTATTGGTGCCGCCATTCATTGAAGGATTTCTCAGTTATCTGAGGGAATATTTAAAAGAGCTGGAGGTGATGTGATTTATGCGAGCAATTAAAGTCTACTGCCCGCCCGGAGTGGAACCTCCGCTTTACGCTTTCATTGATGCTCTGGACGGGAAACTCAAGGCTATGGTGCTAAATACAATTATGGCGGGAGCAATGCAACGGACTACCAGTGGCCGGCATTACCCTATGGAGTGTCCAGCAATACGAGTGTCGGATGTATGGAAAAGGTTCGATTTCCTGGCTTGGTAGGCTCTATCGGAGGAAGCGGTATCGAGAGTATACTGCTTGCCGGTCTCAACCCGACAAGTTCCTGAAAGGCTGATGGTTCCTTTGCCAGAACCGTCCCAAGAGTCTAAACGATTTGCTCCGCAATAGAGCGTTAGTGTCGCTTGAATATTATCGTTATCACTCCCAGCAAAACACTTCGCATGACAAACTGCAGTTGTTCCTTGGAAAGACAGACCAACTACGGGTTTAACAGTTCGAGCCGTTATAGCGTAGGTGCTTACAGTAAGCACCATTACAACCGTGGCAACCATAGCCGCCATGGATAGACCGCTCCTTTTCATGAAATCACCTCCTTTGCTTTTTTATTAGTAAGAGCTATGCCCTTAACTATAAAACGCAGAAGGAGGTGATTTTCTCACATGATTTTATTATTTTATGGTAATTCTGACACACTTTCTGCCAGCTGTAAAATTCTGTTTTGCGGCAGGTAAGCGTGTATTGTAAATTGCAAGTTCTTATCAGGATCTATCCAAGTAATGCTGCTTCTTTGTTGTTCCCAGTTTTTCTCTTGGAAAAGATATCCTTGCATTCCATTTACTAGAATAGAAGATGTTATTGTATCAGAATTAACTTCAAAGTCATTAACGTATCCTTGTGTCATACGGGTATAGTCAAAGTAGATCGTTTTCCCACTTACTTCATTCCTATACACAATGCAAATGTACTCGGGCCACTCTTCGCGTTCGCTATCAACTTCAACGTATCCATTAGGCAATGCTTCTATTCTATATTTTGGCATTTCATTATCGGTGGGAGTACCTAAATATCTATATGTTATATGCGTTTCATACCACTCAGTCACCCAGTTCACAACTGCAGCACGAATGTTCGGACTGACCACCATCAGACTGCCAAGGCTTAAGGAGAAAATAATAAGGACAACTGCGACCTTTTGTAGGATATTTTTCCACAACGGCTTTGCACGCTTGTGTGCCCATTTCAAAGGATCTGCTATCATTGCTGCGAGACTGCGCTGATATCTGAGAGATGGCTCAAAGGAGGGAACAACGCTATTTTCTTTCTCACAATCACGTTTGATTGCATCCAGTAAAACACGCTGCATTAGCTGATCCAACTCGTTATCGGTCATGTGCTAAATCCCTCCTTTCTAACAATTTCGCGGAGCAAAGTACGTCCTCGAGATGCACGTGTGCTGACAGCGGTTTCTGAGATTCCCAAATGTGAAGCAATCTCCTTATCTGAGTAGCCATGAAGAATCTTCATTTCTAAAACCGCTCGGTATGACAGAGGCAACTTCGTGAATAAGTTTACCAACTCAGTATAGTCTAACACATTTTCTGATTCTATTACATAACCGTCCCAATTCTCCAGAGAGACCGTCTTTTGCCTTTTTCGAATGATTGAGAGTGCTTCATTCTTTACTATAGAAATGATCCAGAAAGGTAATTCCTCACGAGGAATTTTGTATATCTTATCAAAATGGCGAATGATTTGTACAAACGCATTTTGAACTGCGTCTTCAATATCGCTTTGCTCCTTCAAAATGCGTGTAGCGGTACGTTCCATTAAAGGTAGGTGTTGTTCATATATTTTTATAAAAACTTGCTTATCTTCGTTGCTTTCTAAAGCAGCTAAAAAAAGTGCTAGCATAATTTCATCCACCCTTAATATTAGGATTTTATATTTAGTCTCGCGCGCTAAAATGATAAACGCGCATATCAGGATCAGAAGATTGTGGATCATAGGAATAGATAGCCACATATTGTAGCGTGAAGATTTTGTCGCTTTAGTAATAGGGCTTTTATCTTCGCACCGATAATAGCCGTAGTATTCGGTTGACGTGCTGATTTGACTATTTAAAATTGTGTTCTTGCTTTTAACCCTAATAATATTACTATATGAGACGATTAATCAAGTTGCAAGAGATTCTTTGCATTTAAATAACAATAAAATAAGCCTTCTTTGGTGTACTGCATCTGCGCAGGAACTGCTGCAAGTCAGAGACTTGCAGCAGTTCCTGCCTATCTAAAGTCAGGTACTATCACGTTAGAGAACATTGGATGTTAGCGCAAAGAGCTCCGTTAGATCTTCAAGAGCTTTCTTTTTGGCGTTTTGTGCTGTCTTTGCGCTAACATCAAGCTTTTCAGCAGCTTCTTCAATTGTCATCCCCTTGAAAAAGCACAGGCGAATTATCTCCGCTTTTCTACTATCCAACATACCGACATAATATTCAATTCGATTTTTCTTGTGTTCCAATTCCAACAGCTTTGCAGAGATTTCCCCTGAAATTTCTGCATTTACTTCATTTGCTTTTTGCCGGTAATTCATGGCAATATATAAGGTCTTATCTGAAACATGTCCTGGAGCTACTCCAAAATGCTCACCACGAGCAAATGCCATCGCATCCAGCATCTCTTCTGTGGATACTTGTACAGGATGTTCTAACTCATAGCGGAGAACTGCAATTTGCCGTAGGGTGCGGGGGTAGCTTTCTAGTTCTTGAACAACATAGTCCTTGACGTTCATAGTTGACTCTAAATTCCTTTCGTTAAGAAAATAGTTAAATATGAGGGAATAGAGCTGGTGGTGGAGAACGACAACAAATGCGCAGAAGTACATATCCCTCCGAAATTTATAGCTTTTTGAGTAACAGTTATAGTGAAAAAATTTTGTCATGCATTTTCGGTAAAGCATGAACTGTGTTAGCGTTAGGAGCTTACAGCGAATGGGCTATTTTTGCCCGATCTGAACAACTGTTTAGAATAGTTATTGTAAATCACGTGATTTTAGCAACTTGATATGGGTTATTGTATTTATTCTTTGAAAGGGAATGTTTGTGACACCTTATTGGCGAATATCGAAAGTATCTAATCCGCCCATGGACACATATGAGGCGATAGTGTTGGAAAGTTGCGAAACCGAAGATACCGGACTATCTCTTTGGCAGCAATGATGTTTACCATTAAGGACGAAAGCTGGTGACCATCTCTATGCAGATTTCCTCGAATGCTTTGGCGAGGCTGGCGGCAAGAAAGATAGTACTTTCTTTTTGCTGGTTCGGAGGGGAAGACTTTTTCCTATCTAAAATAGTACTTTTTGCCTGACCCAAACTTGACCTTCCCAGCGAACATTAGGCGCGCATGCGTACAAACAATATGATTGAGTGGACGAACCGCGAGATCCGTCTCGGGGCTCCGCGTGGTGGGGACATTCCCGGATGGGAATTCCGCCCTGATGCTGGTCTGCGCCAGACTTCGCCACGTGGCGGGCACCCAGTGGGGCAACAAGAAATACATGAATATGAAGCATCTGAAGGCGGCTCTGGACGACGCCTCTATTGCTGGCTGATTTCATCCAGCCGGGGTCTGCAAACACTTTTGCGCATAAATCTGACGGCACCTCCAGATCAGGCTACTGGCGCATGGCTGGTAGTCCTGCTTTGACACGTTCCATTACAGACAAAAGACTCGTAGTAGTTGAGGATACTTTAGTATCCTCAACTACTACGAGTCCTTGCACTTATGCGGTTGAACCGCCGTGTCCCGGTCGGTACACACGGTGGTGTGAGAGGTCGGCTCGCTATTCAGAGAGCCTCCTACTCGATTATTCTTAGATAATTAGAGAAGATGAATTTACTTGTCAAAAAACGACAACTGATCAGCCTCTTCAAAAACGGAAATTTCTACTTGCCAAACTCCTTGCTTTCGCTCACCTCGTAGTACAATATCGATATTATCGGATTTGACGCTTGGACGAACCTCCCATTTATCTAATGTCACCGGCACTTTTATTCGTGTTAAAGATTCATTAGCGTTTGGATATCTGCGCCAGTCCGTAGATTTGGAAATTCCTTGTTTGGTGTCTACAGGGGCTTTATCAACGATAATGCGGCCTTCTCCAGAGGCGGTTCGGATTGTGGTTTTTTTCAGATAGATACCTTTGTCAAATCCACCTGATTTTTTTCGCTTAATTTCCTTCTGAGATAGAACGGTATTAAAATCAATTTGATACTGACTCAAAATCCCATCAAGGACCTCTAAAATGTCGGCAAGTTCAGCAATAATATCTTCATCGTTCTTTGAATCAAGTACTTCTAACGCCTCCTCTACAAGCTTTCGTTTCAGCAAGCTACTAAATAGTTCTTTATTTAATTCTGCTGTTACAGCCTCCTCACCATTCTTTTCTATTTTTTCTGGAATTTTATCACGTACCAGTTTGTTGAATTCTAATTGCTGCCTCTTTTCAAAAGAATACCGGACTTGGACCTTGGCTCCGGTCCGAATAAGTTGATAGTATGCATGAGAGAGGATTCCACCCTCAAGCAAAATACTTGCCCCGAGGCCTTTAGCAACAGTGCCTATTCTACCAATAACATCTCTGTCGCGCAAAAAATTTGCGTTTGTAGGCTGTATCTGAATATTCCTAATATTTGAAGCGGAGGTTTGGTTTAAGGCTTCCAGGTTTTTGAGATCTTGTAGTGTGTGAATGGCAACTGCATCTTCAAATGATAACTTGTTTCGTGGCATACTCAGATTGTCATTATATTCATAATGCTCATGATACCACGGAAAGACATCACAGTTGTATTGAGACTTATCAACACCTACGAACCACATTACGCTAACGCTATTCTGCTCTTCTTCAGAAATCAACCTCGTAACGTAGGCGATTTGTTTTACCCATTTCTCATCAGAAATAGCCTCATACCAGTCGTACGGAGGTTTCAGACATTGCACTTCCCATTTGCCGTCATCCATTGGAAAAACAAAGTATTTCTTATAATTTGTAAATTTTTGCACACTGAAGTCTTCGCAAGCTCCTTTTTTAATATCTGATACTCTAGTATCAACCAGATATTTGTCATGGCTATAATAATATAATCCCTCGGGTAACCCCCATAGAGCTTCTATTCGGACCAATTTATCGCCTGGGCTAGCATAGGCGAATGCTGATGAAATAGCTGGTATATAGTTGTGGAATATAAAAATGGCACTTTTGCGAAATTCTTTTGAAAGTCGGGCATAACTATCACAAAGCCATTTCTTGGCGTCTTCAACGGTACTTATACCATCTGTCCGCGGGAGAAGTTGACGATCTTCTTTTCTATTAGTTGCGATATCTGTTCGGATAATTAGAAATCGAGATGTGAGAACTTGCAAATCAAGCTCCAAATCAGGAGGGACAACCCCTTCAGCTAACGATTTAAGTGTATTCTTGTCATCCAAAATATACAACGGTGCGGTACTCAATTCTAATCGTCGATACAAAAGAGGATTTTGAATTTTAGCATACGGCTTGTACCGCTCTGTATCTTCGGCTCTTAACATTTGAAGGCAGTGTGGAAAATTCCTATCTGTGCTCTTATTGCCTTCTTCTGGCTTACAAGAGAGTTTTGTGGGATCGATACCGCTTGAGGACTTTTCTTCGTCAGCTTGAACTAAATACAAATAATCTCCATCATATACCCATTCGAAATGTACACGAATTTTCTGACTCGTAACCCATGTGCACGGAATAGTTAATGCCGTTTTGATGCTACGATCGGAAGGACACATCAACTTGGAGTCAAACTGATCTGTCGTATTGACCTTTTTCCTCCAGTTGCGTAAAGAAATAGAGAAAGTACGAGGGGGAGCAACCACATCAAACTCGCCTCTCCAGTCACGAAGATCTTTCGCAACACGGCGTTCATTTGAAATATGTCCACAAAATAATGTTATTACACGTTTTTGAATAATTACGGGCATACGAACATTTGATGAACCTTCTTGTGCAATAAAGTCATCAAAACAGCGCTTAACGAGTTGTGGCCACTCGCAAAGAGAGCCCTCTACAGAGATAAATTTTCCGCGATCCTCTAATCCCTCGGAATGTGCATTTGAACGTACAATAATTTGATCATCAAGTTCAATTTTGCATTGCGCTGCTGCCAAACTTATCGCATACCCCCATGCTGTCATGAGATCGTTCGCAGTCCCAGCTTTTGTGTAGTCGTCAAAGAGCTCATCTGAAATAACAAAAAACGGCAATGTCCACTTTGCAGGCAATGATGCTAATCCAAATGCCTTTTCACCTACACGTTCTATACAAATCTGCTCGGCATCAATGGTTTCGACACCCGATTTCACAACCCAAAGGATCTTATTTATCGGCTTTAAACATTGAGAATGCACCATTCAGAGTACCTCACTTTTCACCGCTACTAGCATCAGCTTTGCTACTAGAGACGGTTTTGCTACCGGATCCAAATAGAGCCGTTGCAACTTCAGACATTTTCCCTACGGCATCATCTGCAAAGTAACCAGTAATAAATCCAACACAAATTTCTGTTGCGAATGATGGAGACTGCGCTGCATTAATATAACCGGAAAGGACCATGCATCCTACAACAAAAGCAATACAAGCGGAAATCCATGGCGAGAAAATTCTCCAATATTTTCTGTCCTGAGACCAATAACCTCGAGCCACAACTCTATAAAAATATTTTAGCCCAAAAATTGTTCCGCCCATTAGACCTGAAAAGAAATAAAGGACAATTCCTTCCAACGAAGTAACTATCTTTGATTCAAGCCCTATATGGCCACCTATCCTGCCAATTAATCCGCACCAAATACAAATCAAGAGGACGAAAGATACAAACAGGATTATGCCAATGTAGATGGCTTCGCTTTTCATTTCCTTAC
>OOCZ01001926.1_pt1 | contig 12044 bp, 9 predicted proteins | sample 1671631 | NCBI WGS metagenome assembly OOCZ01 (sample SAMN06348176, study PRJEB24527) | human gut metagenome | reverse complement strand
CTATGGTTACAGATAAGAAGATACTGCCGGCTGTCAGTCAGACTTTGGAGACTGCAGAAGCCGGAATAGAAAAGAACGTGACCGAAAAATCAGACAGTAGACTGACAAAAACTGTAACTACAGATACAGGAGATGCCGGAATCATAAAGAAAGTTGTTACAGGAAAGACAAATACAGAAGTCTCTCTCCCGGCAGAGATTGTTCCACCTGCGACAGATGACAGCAATCTGATTGAAAATGACAGCGAAAAGCCGGAAATGATGCTTGTGACAGAAGATGGATTTATCATAGACGGAACAGGAACCATTACAGGTGTGGCAGATTATGAAAAGGCAGTAAAAGAAGGACGGCTTACTCTGCCATCGTCAGATCAATGCAGCAAAATTGCGGCAACCACGTTTACTGATGCACCGGACGGAATCCTGGAGATTGTGATTCCGGCAAATATTATTTTTATTGAAGAAGGAACTTTTGCTGATCTGAAGGATGTAGAATGGTATGAGACAGAACCGGACAATCCGGTGTATGTAAGCAGAGATGGAGTTTTATTTTCGGAACAGGAGACCTGCCTTTTCGCATTTCCTGCAGGAAGAACAGGGATTTATCCAATTCCTGAAAATGTGGTGCGTCTGGCAAAGGATGCTTTCAGTGAAAGCAGATTGTTCAAAGTGATCGGAATGAAAGAGCGTGGAATGGAACAGACAGATCTTCCAGATACACTGGTGGTTGAATAATCCTGCCGGTTGCGATATAATAATTCATTGTAGATCCGCATGTGCGGAGACCAGAGCTTAAGAAGAAAATGAATTGGAGAAGATAATATGAGTAAGAAAGTAAGAACGAGATTTGCACCAAGCCCGACAGGAAGGATGCATGTAGGTAATTTAAGAACTGCACTTTATGCATATCTGATCGCAAAGCATGAGGGTGGAGATTTTATCCTGCGTGTGGAAGATACAGATCAGGAGCGTTTCGTGGAAGGTGCTTTGGATATCATTTACAGGACACTTGCAAAGACAGGCCTTGTACATGATGAGGGACCGGATAAAGATGCCGGATATGGACCTTATGTACAAAGTGAGAGAAATGCGGCAGGTCTTTATCTGAAATATGCGAAGCAGCTTGTAGAGCAGGGAGATGCATATTATTGCTTTTGTGATAAGGAACGTCTGGAATCGCTGAAGACGACCGTTTCAGAATCAGGAACAGAGATTTCTGTTTATGATAAGCATTGCCTGAGCCTGAGCAAGGAGGAAGTAGAGGCAAATCTTGCAGCCGGTAAGCCATGGGTCATCCGTCTGAATGTGCCGAATGAAGGTACGACAACCTTCCATGATGAGATCTATGGAGATATCACTGTACCGAATGCAGAACTGGATGATATGATCCTGATCAAGTCAGATGGGTATCCGACGTACAATTTTGCAAATGTAATTGACGATCATCTGATGGAGATCACGCATGTTGTCAGAGGGAATGAGTACCTTTCTTCAGCACCGAAATATAACCGTCTGTATGATGCATTTGGATGGGAAGTTCCGGTTTATGTTCATTGCCCGCTGATCACAGATGAGAACCATAAGAAGTTAAGTAAACGCTGTGGACATTCCTCTTATGAAGATCTGATCGAACAGGGATTTGTGTCAGAGGCTGTTGTCAACTACGTGGCACTGCTTGGATGGTGTCCTTCTGACAACCGGGAGATCTTCTCTCTGGAAGAGCTGGTAGAGGCATTTGATTATCATCATATGAATAAATCACCTGCAGTGTTCGATGTAGTGAAGCTGAAATGGATGAATGGTGAGTATCTGAAAGCAATGGATTTCGACAAATTCTTCGAGCTTGCAAAGCCGTATATCAGTGAAACTGTGACAAAGGATTATGATCTGAAAAAGATTGCAGCCCTGGTTAAGACGAGAATCGAGATCCTTCCGGATATTAAGGAGCAGATTGATTTCTTTGAAGAACTTCCGGATTATGATATTGCACTTTATACGCACAAAAAGATGAAAACGGATGCAGAGAAGTCACTTGCACTTCTGCAGGAGGTACTCCCGGTTCTTGAAGCACAGGAAGATTTCAGCAATGATGCACTTTTCGAGACATTAAAAGGTTTTGCAGCGGAAAAAGGATATAAGGTCGGTTATGTTATGTGGCCGCTGAGAACAGCCGTATCAGGAAAGCAGAGTACCCCGGGTGGTGCTACAGAGCTGATGGAAGTTTTCGGCAAAGAGGAGTCTCTGAGAAGAATCCGCCTTGGAATTGAGAAGCTTCAGTAGCAGGAAGGAAAGAATGGGGTTAAACGAAGCACAGAAAGATGCAGTTCTTCATAAAGACGGTCCCTGCCTGGTATTGGCAGGACCGGGATCAGGGAAGACGCTTACGATCGTGAACAGAGTAAAATATTTGATTGAAGGATATAAAGTAAGACCAGAAGAAATTCTGGTCGTTACTTTTACCCGTTTTGCAGCGGCGGAGATGAGATCCCGCCTCTGTTCACTTATGGGAAAAGAGAGACTTCCGGTGACGATCGGGACATTTCATGGGATTTATTATGGAATCCTTCGATGGACTTACCGGATCGGACAGAAGAATCTGCTCTCGGATAATGAAAAATATCAGATCCTCAGGCAGGTGATCAGGCATCAGAAACTGGAGATTTTTGATGAGGGGGATTTCCTGAAAGATATCGCTTTTGAGATCGGAAAGATTAAAAATCAGAGGATCAGACCGGAAGAGTTCATTTCAGAAAAATGCGAGGCTGCTGTGTTCCGGCAGATTTACAGAGAGTATGAAGAGCAGAGAAAAAGACGGAGAAAGATCGATTTTGATGATATGCTGGTACTTTGCTTTCAGCTTTTCCTTTCCAGACCGGATGTATTGAGAGGATGGCAGAAAAAGTTCCGTTATATTCTGATTGATGAGTTCCAGGATATCAATCAGATCCAGTATGACGTGATCCGTATGCTGGCATTGCCTGAAAGAAATCTTTTTGCAGTAGGGGACGATGATCAGGCAATTTATGGGTTTCGTGGTGCGGATTCAGAATTGATGCTCCGGTTTAAAAAAGATTTCCCGGACGCCAGTCAGATCCTGTTGGGGGTAAACTATCGTTCTACTTCCAATATTGTGACCAATTCCCTGAAAGTGATCATGCATAATACCAGACGGTATGAGAAGGAATTAAAGGCGGAACGTAAAGGTGGCCCGTGTCTGCATATCCAGGAAGTAAAGGATGTAAATGAAGAGGCAGAATATATTGCAGGAGAAATTGAAAAAAGCATCAGAAGCGGAACAAAGGCAGAGGACATTGCGGTGCTTTTCCGGACGCATACAGATGCAAGACCGGTTGTAGAAGCTCTGCTTGCCAGGAAACTCCCATTTGAGATGAAAGAGCATCTGCCTAATCTTTACGAACATTTTATAGCAAAAGATATTCAGGCGTATTTCCGGCTTGCAATGAAATGTGCAGGACGGCAGGATCTGCTACAGGTAATGAACCGCCCGAAACGTTATCTTTCCAGAGACAGTCTGCAGGGAAAGAGGGCATCTTTCGAGATACTGCGGGACTATTATCGGGATAAAGACTGGATGACAGACCGGATTGATCAGTTTGAATGGGACGTAAAAATGATGGAGAAAATGACTCCTTATGCTGCAATTACTTATCTGCGGAAAAGGGTTGGATATGATGAATATCTGAAAGAGTATTGTATTTCCCGTCATTTGAAAATTACGGACCTGAGCGAGATCCTTTCGGAGCTGGAAGAGGCAGCAAAACCATATGAGACAATGGAAGAGTGGTTTTCACATATTGAAGAATATACAGAAGCATTAAAGAAACGGGAAACGGGAAGGAATACGCCGGAGAAAGGCATCCGTCTGATGACGATCCATGCAGCCAAAGGACTGGAATTTGATACTGTGTTTGTGATACAGGCAAATGAAGGGCGGATTCCATACAAAAAGGCAGAGAAAGCCGAAGAGATAGAGGAAGAACGACGGCTTTTTTATGTGGCAATGACGAGGGCAAAGAACCGGCTGGTGTTCAGTTACGTGAAAATAAAAGGCGGGAAAGAAATCCTTCCTTCCCGCTTTGTGGACGAATTGTTGGAAAAATAAGCTTAATCCATGTCGTCCAGGTCGATATCACCGAAGTCCTGAGCGTCTGCCCATGCATTAAATGCATCAGAAACTGCTTCAAATTCCACATCAGCTTCGATATTTTCAAGACCAGGTTCTTCATCACCGTGATCGATGAAACGGTATAAATATACCGATCCATCTTCATCAGAGGCCTCATCAAAAAGAGGGTACAGGGCAATATACTGCTGTCCCTGAACTTCAAAAATGGTGATGACTTCACATTCAAGTTCTTCGTTATTCTCAAGGGTGAGTGTAACGGTGAGTACTTCGTTCTCGTTCATGGTTCCTCTCCTTTATATAATGAAATATTCTTTATGTGACCTGTTGGAGGATCACTGTTAAATAAAATGGTAGCAAAAAGCAGGGAAAATTGCAAGGAAAAGAAGCAGAAATCCGAAAAGAGTAACGGTTGACATTCGGAAGAAACCGGGTAGAATGGAAGAAGAGATAGCAAAAGAAATAGGGAAGGAACTGTAATATGAGAAAAAAAATTATGATATACATACTGATGGCAGTCGGTACACTTTTTCTGCTGACAGGATGTAAAAAAAATGTAGGGACACCGGAAGATAATGCAGTGACAGATGAGAGCGATGATAAGAAAGAAGATACGGATCAGGAGAAAAAAGTCTTCGGTTTCTGCGGGATCGATATGTCGAATCCGTTTTATGCAACACTGAAAGATTCAGTTCAGTCGGCATTGGAAGAACAGGGAGATAAGCTGCTCATAAAGGATCCGGCAGGAGATGCAGAGCGGCAGAATACTCAGATACAGGAACTGATCGAAGAAGATGTGGATGCTGTTTTTCTCTGCCCGGTGGACTGGAAGAAGATCGAACCGGCACTGGATGCTCTGGAGGAGGCTGATATTCCGGTGATCAACCTGGATACGAAAGTTTATGAGAGCGGAAAAGTGGCTGCGTTTGTTGGTTCTGATAACCGGAATGCGGGGTATGTATGCGGAGAGGATCTAGTAGAAAGAAAGCCGGACGGCGGACAGGTTGTGATTGTGGAAAATCTGAATGTCAATTCTGTATGTGAAAGGATCACGGGTTTTGAAGAGGCTGTGTCAAAAGGAGCATTTGAGGTTGTTAAGCGGATTCAGACAGGAAATGATGTCTCAGGTCTGAAGCAGCAGGTGGCACAGGTGCTGGCACAGAATCCAGATCTGGATGCGATCATGTGCGGAGATGATCAGATGGCAGAACAGGTGCGGGAGGCAATTACAGAAGCCGGACAGGAAAAGGTTTATGTATACAGTGTGGATGGTTCTCCGGCATCAAAAAAAGCACTGGTGGAGCATACAGGCGGAATGATGGGAATCGGGGCTCAGTCACCAATCAATCTTGGGAAAAAAGCGGTCAAAATTGCCAATGCAGTATTGAACGGGGAGGATTATGAGAAAGAGACTTATGAGGAGACGTTCTTTATAAATCGAGATAATGTTGAAATGTATGGAACGGACGGCTGGCAATAAGAAAGGAATAGAGTATGGAATGCGTGAAAGGAAGACCACAGCCTTTTGGGGTGGAGATCAGAAAGGATCATATTAATTTTGCAGTGCAGGTTCCGACAGGGAAGAAGTGCGAACTTCTGCTGTATAAAAAAGGAAGTATGAATCCGAAGTACAGGTTTGAAATGCCGGAAGAAAAGGGGATCGGAGAGGTACGGTTTCTTGCTTTGCAGGGATTAGATACGGAAAAATATGAATACAATTTTCAGATTGATGAAAGGGTGTGGATAGATCCTTACGTGAGAGAACTTGCCGGGACAAAGAAGTTCGGAGTCAGAATGGATGTGCAGAAGCATCAGGCACGAGGCAAATTTGTCCGGGATGCTTATGACTGGGAAGATGACAAAAGACCACATCTTGCGTGGAATGATGTGATTGCATACAGTCTGCATATACGTGGATTTACAAAGCACAGTTCTTCCCATGCAGTACATAAGGGAACCTATCTCGGTATCGTAGAAAAGATTCCTTATCTGCTACAGCTTGGTATTAATCAGATTCAGTGTATGCCGGTTTATGAATTTGATGAGTATGTGCAGAATAAGATCAATTTCTGGGGGTATGGAAAGGGATTTTATTTTGCAAAAAGTTCCTACGCATCAGGCAGCAGTGCGGTGAAAGAGTTGAAAGATATGGTAAAGGCATGCCATCGGGCAGGGATTGAAGTAGTTCTGGAGATGCCGTTTGAAGCGGGAATTTCTGCACAGAAAGCGATGGAATGTCTGAAATTTTATCTGCTGGAATATCATGTGGACGGATTTGTGGTGAATCCCTATAATGTTCCGTGGGACGAACTGAATGCGGATCCACTTTTAAAAGAAGTAAAGATCATGAAAAAAGAAGAAGGATTCCAGACGATCATGCGTCGTTTCCTTAAAGGAGATGAAAATATGATTCGTGATGTCATGTGGGCGTTGAAGCATAATTCGTCCGCTGACGGGGTCTGCAATTCCATCACGGCACAGACGGGATTTACGTTATGGGATTTGGTTTCCTACGATGGAAAGCATAATGAGGAAAATGGAGAACGCAATCAGGACGGGCCGGATTATAATTATAGCTGGAACTGTGGTGCAGAAGGACCGAGCAGAAAAAAGAACATTATCAGACTGCGGAAAAACCAGGTAAAAAATGCCTATATGCTGCTCCTTACAGCACAGGGAACGCCATGTCTGCTGGCAGGGGATGAATTTTATAATTCGCAGAAAGGAAATAATAATGCCTATTGTCAGGACAATCCGGTTGGCTGGGTAAACTGGAGCCAGTGGAAAGAAGATGATCCGCTTTATCTCTATGTGCAGCAGTTGATCCGCTTCCGTAAGGAACATGCCTGTCTGCATCAGAAAGAAGAACTCAGAGGGATTGACCGTACCTCCTGCGGAATGCCGGATGTATCCTATCATGGAGAAAATGCATGGCAGGCAAAGGCAGAAGTTGCAAGCCGTCAGCTCGGGGTCATGTATGCGGCAGTGAAGGGAGAGGACGAATTATGTTTTCTGGCATATAATATGCATTGGGAAGTACATAAATTTGCACTTCCATCTGCCGGAAAGGGAAGAGAGTGGCTGCTTGCGGCTGATACGGAACAGGGAATGCTGACAGAAGCCGGCAGGATGGAAGATCAGAAAGAAATAGAGCTGGGAGCAAGGAGTATTGCCATTTTGATCAACCGGAAAATTTCAGGAATGACGGCAGGAAAGATTGTAGGGAAAGCAGTCAGAAAGACAGTAGAAAATAAGGTGAAAGGTGAAATGAAAGATGAAAGCGATCCGGCATTTTCAGACCATTACAAAGCATAAGATCTATGTGATGAGAGAATGTTTCCGTGTAGGACTGTACAGGCAGGGATTATTGCATGATCTGTCGAAATACAGTTGGACAGAATTTCGGATCGGGTGCAGATATTACCAGGGAACACGAAGCCCGAACAATGCAGAGCGGGAAGAAAAAGGATATTCATCTGCATGGCTGCATCATAAGGGAAGAAATAAGCATCATTACGAATACTGGATCGATTATAATGTCAATGCGGGAAAGGACGGAAGGATTCTGACCGGCATGAAGATGCCGGTCAGATATGTTGTGGAGATGTTCCTTGACCGGATTGCTGCAAGTAAAGTATATATTGGCGAGGCGTATAATGATTCAGATCCACTTCGGTATTATGAAAATGGAAGAGCAGGAGAACTGATGCATCCTGAGACAAGAGCATTGCTGGAAAAACTTCTGCATATGCTTGCAGAAAAGGGAGAAGAAGAAACTTACCGGTACATCCGCAGGGAAGTACTCAGAAAGAAAGAAGGCTGATTATGGTATTGTATGTTGTCCGGCATGGGGAAACGGACTGGAATAAAGTGAAACGGGTTCAGGGGCATACAGATATTCCGCTGAATGAATACGGAAGGCATCTCGCCCGGGAAACCGCAAAAGGTCTAAAAGAGACCAGGATTGATCTGGCGATTACAAGTCCTCTGATCCGTGCGAAAGAGACTGCACAGATCATTCTCGGAACAAGGCAGATCCCTCTTTTGGAAGACCCCAGGATCAAAGAGATCGGTTTTGGAGAGTATGAGGGAGTCTCATGTAACGGTGAAGACCCGGTCAGCAGGGCATTCCGTCTCTTTTTCAATGCTCCGGGGGAATATATTGCACCGAAGGGGGCAGAGACGATAGAAGAACTGTATGAAAGAACAGGAGATTTTCTGAAAGAATTATGCGAAAAGGAAGAGTGGCAGCAAAAGAATATTCTGATCTCGACGCATGGAGCAGCTATGACTGCACTTCTGAACCGGATCAGGGGGAGTCTGTCGGTGGAGTCATTCTGGCAGGAAAAAGTGCCGCCAAACTGTTCTGTGACAACGGTACAGATTGAAAATGGAGTCCCCTGTATTGTGAGGGAAAATGAAATTTTCTACAAAGAGAAAGTCAGACAGTGGAATACTGTATGATGGAAGGAGCAGTCCGGTTTATCTGCGGGTCAGGAAAGCCGGGCTGCTTCTTTTGCCTTGCAATCCGACGGTGGCTGTGCTATTCTGTATTTGTTCATTGAAGCAGCAGTTCATAGCTGCATAAAATTCTACATCAGGGAAAGATTCAAGATTCGTAAAAGGGGTGCTGTCCAGAGCGTCTGTGACGGGGAGCATAAAAGTTCTGAATCAAAATCCACAGGAAAAATAGGTTGACAATTTACAGGAAGTGTAATACTATAACTACAGATACGAACAACTGTTCGATAAAGGAGAAAGAATTATGGCAAGTGGAAAAGAAAGCGTTGTAAAAGTTACAAATAGTGAAGAAAAGAAAAAAGCCCTGGATGCGGCGATCGCCAAACTGGAGAAGGACTTCGGTAAGGGTGCAGTGATGAAGCTGGGAGAGTCAGGGGCACATGTGTCAGTAGAGACGGTTCCGACTGGATGCCTGAGTCTGGATCTTGCACTGGGACTGGGGGGAGTGCCAAAAGGAAGAGTGATCGAGGTTTATGGTCCTGAGTCCAGTGGTAAGACGACGGTTGCATTGCATATGATCTCAGAAGTGCAGAAACGTGGCGGAATTGCAGGCTTTATAGATGCAGAGCATGCATTGGATCCGGTTTATGCAAAGAATATCGGAGTGGATATTGATGAATTATATATTTCGCAGCCGGACAGCGGAGATCAGGCACTTGAGATTGCGGAGACGATGGTGCGTTCCGGTGCGATTGATATTATCGTTATTGACTCTGTTGCGGCACTTGTTCCAAAGCAGGAGATTGAAGGAGATATGGGAGACAGCCATGTAGGACTGCAGGCAAGACTGATGTCCCAGGCTTTGAGAAAACTGACACCGGTGATCAGCAAATCGAACTGTGTGGTTATTTTTATCAATCAGCTCCGTGAGAAAGTGGGAGTGATGTTTGGTAATCCGGAGACGACTACCGGAGGACGTGCGTTGAAGTTTTATGCCTCTGTCCGTATGGATGTAAGAAGAATCGAGACTCTGAAGCAGAATGGTGAGATCGTAGGAAACCGTACAAGGATCAAGATTGTAAAGAATAAGATTGCACCTCCGTTTAAAGAGGCAGAATTTGATATTATGTTCGGAAAAGGAATTTCAAGAGAAGGAGATATCCTGGATCTTGCGTCAAAGATTGATATTGTAAAGAAGAGCGGTGCATGGTATGCATACGAGGGTGATAAGATCGGACAGGGACGTGAAAATGCAAAGTCCTATCTGGAGTCACATCCGGAAGTGATGGAAGAGATTGAAAGAAAAGTACGTGCTTATTATCATCTGGATGGTACAGAGCCGGAAGATGAAAAGAAAAGTGATCTGAAGCTGACTGCAGAGAAGAAGACAGATAAAGAAAAGACTGATGCGGAGCAGGCAGAATGATCGTCACAAAAGTAGAGCCGCTTTCGAAGACGAAGTATAAGATTTATCTGAATCATCAGTTCGCATTTGTTCTTTATAAGGGGGAACTTCGCAGTTATAAGATTTCTGATGGAAGAGAGCTGAGTGAGGAAGAACTGGATGAGATCAGAGAAAAGATCCTGCTTAAACGTGCAAAAAAGAGAGCCATGCATTTGCTGGAGGATATGGACAGAAGTGAGGCGGGATTAAGGGAAAAGCTGAAAGCAGGGCTATATCCCGAAGATCTGATCGAGGCAGCGGTGACGTATGTGAAGTCTTTCGGATATCTGAATGATGTACGGTACGCCGAAAATTTTATCCTGGCCCGGAAAAGCACAAAGAGTAAAAGAGAGATCCTTGCACTTCTGAACAGGAAGGGAATCTGTTCTGCTGATATAGAGAAGGCATTTGAGAGCTGTTATGGTGAAAGCGAGGAAGTGGAGGCAGTCCGTCGGATTCTTGCAAAAAAGAAGGGGGATGTGAGGACAGCGGATGAGCGGGAGATGCAGAAAATATACGGATATTTGGGCAGAAAAGGTTTCCGTTATGATGTAGTCCGTCAAGTGATACAAAATAGTATTGAGAATGCTTGACATTGTTGTGGAAACAGTATAAAATTTAAGTGTTGTATTTAGATATACGTACAATGAAAATTAAATAAGGAGGTGCTCCTGTGCAGATAAGTCTAGGATTAGGAATAGGCATTGCCGTGGCCCTCGCGTTGATAGTCGGAGTTGTTACTCGTTTTGCGACAATTTCCAGTCTGAAGAATAATGCGGACAGCAAAATTGGAAATGCGGAAGCAAAAGCAAGAGAAATTATTGACGATGCAGTGAAAACTGCCGAGACTACTAAAAAGGAAGCTCTTTTAGAAGTGAAAGAGGAATCGATCAAGACGAAGAACGATCTTGAGAAAGAGACCAAAGAACGAAGAGCTGAACTGCAACGCTATGAAAAAAGAGTGCTTGCAAAAGAAGAGTCTGTTGATAAAAGATCCGATGCTTTAGAGCATCGTGAGAACAAACTCACGTCAAAAGAAGAACATCTTCGTCAACGTGAAGCCAAAGTAGAAGAACTTAGTCAGCAACGTGTACAGGAACTTGAACGAATCTCAGGACTTACCTCCGAACAGGCAAAAGAATATCTGTTAAAAACTGTTGAAGATGATGTCAAGCATGACACCGCCAAGATGGTGAGAGAGCTGGAGACGCAGGCAAAGGAAGATGCCGACAAGAAGGCAAAAGAGTATGTTGTCAATGCAATCCAGAGATGTGCGGCAGACCATGTGGCTGAAACTACAATTTCTGTAGTACAGTTACCAAGTGATGAAATGAAGGGACGGATCATTGGACGAGAGGGAAGAAATATCAGAACTCTTGAAACTCTTACGGGTGTAGAACTGATTATTGATGATACTCCGGAAGCGGTTGTATTGTCAGGATTTGATCCGATCCGCCGGGAAGTAGCAAGGATTGCTCTTGAAAGATTGATCGTTGACGGTCGTATCCATCCGGCAAGAATTGAGGAGATGGTAGAAAAGGCACAAAAAGAAGTTGAGACGATGATCCGTGAAGAGGGAGAGGCTGCAGCACTGGAAGTAGGTGTTACGGGTATCCATCCAGAATTGATCCGACTTCTTGGACGTATGAAATTCAGAACAAGCTATGGACAGAATGCGTTGAAGCATTCCGTTGAAGTGGCACAGTTATCAGGACTGCTGGCCGGTGAGATTGGACTGGATGTAAGGATTGCCAAGCGTGCCGGACTTTTACATGATATTGGTAAATCCATCGATCATGATGTAGAAGGATCACATATCCAGATTGGTGCTGATTTGTGCAGAAAGTACAAAGAATCGGCAACTATTATCAATGCAGTAGAAGCTCATCATGGAGATGTTGAGCCGGAAAGTTTGATTGCATGCGTTGTTCAGGCGGCTGATACGATTTCAGCGGCAAGACCGGGTGCGAGAAGAGAGACAATAGAGACATATACA
>OOCZ01001925.1_pt1 | contig 12045 bp, 9 predicted proteins | sample 1671631 | NCBI WGS metagenome assembly OOCZ01 (sample SAMN06348176, study PRJEB24527) | human gut metagenome | reverse complement strand
CCTCGATCTCCTTGAAGCCGATCTTTACCAGCATCTGGAAGAACTCCAGCTTTTCTGCAAGGCTCATGGGCACGATCAGCGCCTGATTGCCGTCCCGCAGATCCACGCTGCACCATGCGGGAGCCTTTTCAATATGGTCCTTTTTTACCCAGCTGTCATAACCGGCGGGTACCGGGTAGTACCCCGGTGCGTACTTGGTAGCGTCCATCATCCTGTTGTCCTCCTGAAATAGCATAAAGCCTTCACCCCTTGGGGGAAGGTGGCGCGTAGCGCCGGATGAGGGGTGATTTCCCGGCAGCAGCTGCTTGCCTGCGCCCTCATCAGTCACCTGCGGTGACAGCTTCCCCCGACCGGGGGAAGCCTTTTGCCCTACTGCAACCGTTGTACGAAAAAAGGCTCCCGTCTTTCAAGGCGAAAACCTTGAGAGACGAGAGCCTGTAAATTGCTTTTACAGGGCACCCGTGGTACCACTCTCCTTGCTGCACGGTCAGGTACAGCCACTTTGCACGATCGGCCAAAACAGCGAATCGCTGCCCTTGTAACGGTGGGCATCCGTCAGAACCTACTTGTCCGTTCAGTTCTGCCGCTCGGGGGCCAGTATCCGAAGTTCTCTGCACCCGCCTTGCACCACCCGGCGGCTCTCTGCACGCAGAAGAAAGATCGTTTTATCCCCGTCAACGCATTTGCACTTTGTTGAAAGTGAGATAATTTTAGCACGACTGCCAGAAAGTGTCAAGAAGTTTCGTTCAGGATAAAGATGAAAGCATTTCACAATACCATGGGGTAAATCATGCAAAATTGAGGTCGTTGCTCCCCTGCCCCCTCATCCGGCAAGCCCTTTGCGCACCTATAATATGGTAACTGAGCGGCTTTAGCCCTCTTTGTTAAGAAACTGCTAAGTTTTTGCAAAGTTGCCCTCGCTGCGCTGTTGCTAGGCGGTAAGGTGTGGTATACTGGACGCAGCAAACGGGTGGAAGCCCACTTTATATAGAAGGAGGAACATCCCATGAAAGAAGTCAAGCCATCCAAAAAGCCGCTGGCTATCTACTATGCCATCGTGTTGCTGGTGCTGCTGGTCATCAACCTTGTGGTCATGCCGTGGCTGGCCGAGCGTCAGGTGCAGGAGGTAGACTACGGCACCTTTATGAGCATGACCGAGCAGGAAAACATCGGCAAGGTGGATATCCAGTCCAACCAGATCATTTTTACGGATAAGGACAACAAGCAGATCTACAAGACCGGCCTGATGAACGACCCCAGTCTGACCGAGCGCCTGTACGACGCAGGTGCACAGTTCTCCAGCGAGATCGTGGAGCAGGGTTCGCCGGTGCTCAGCTTTTTGCTGTGGTTCGTGCTGCCCATCCTGCTGTTCAGCTTCATCGGCAACCAGATGAACAAAAAGCTGATGGAAAAGGCAGGCGGCGGCCCGGGCTCCATGATGTTTGGCGGCGCGGGCAAATCCAACGCAAAGGTGTATGTGCAGTCCACCCACGGCATCCGCTTTGCGGATGTGGCCGGTGAGGACGAAGCCAAGGAGAACCTGCAGGAGATCGTCAATTATCTGCACGACCCCAAGCAGTACGAGGAGATCGGTGCTTCCATGCCCAAGGGCATTCTGCTGGTAGGCCCTCCGGGCACCGGCAAAACCATGTTGGCCAAGGCCGTGGCAGGTGAATCCAACGTGCCCTTCTTCTCCATCTCCGGCTCGGAGTTCGTGGAGATGTTCGTGGGCATGGGTGCCTCCAAGGTGCGTGACCTGTTCAAGCAGGCCAAAGAAAAAGCACCCTGCATCGTATTCATTGATGAAATCGACGCCATTGGCCAGAAGCGCAACAGCGGCCAGTTTGGCGGCAACGATGAGCGCGAGCAGACCCTGAACCAGCTGCTTACCGAGATGGACGGCTTTGAGGGCAACACCGGCGTCATTATTCTGGCAGCCACCAATCGCCCGGATTCCCTCGACCCTGCCTTGACCCGTCCCGGCCGGTTTGACCGCCGTGTGCCCGTGGAGCTGCCCGATTTGAAGGGCCGCGAAGAGATCTTGAAGGTACACGCCAAAAAGGTGAAGATCGCCCCGGGTGTGGACTTCAACACCGTGGCACGCATGGCCTCCGGTGCCTCCGGCGCAGAGCTGGCCAACATTGTGAACGAAGCCGCCCTGCGTGCCGTGCGGGCGGGTCGCAAGAGCGTGACGCAGGCCGACCTTGAGGAAAGCATCGAGGTGGTCATTGCCGGCTACCAGAAGAAGAACTCCATCCTGACCGACCACGAAAAGTGCATCGTAGCCTACCACGAGATCGGCCATGCCCTTGTGGCAGCCAAGCAGTCTAACTCTGCCCCGGTGCAGAAGATCACCATCATTCCCCGCACCTCCGGCGCACTGGGCTACACCATGCAGGTGGACGAGGGCAACCACTACCTGATGAACAAGGCCGAGCTGGAAAATAAGATTGCCACCCTGACCGGCGGCCGCGCCGCCGAGGAGGTGGCATTCAACTCCATCACCACCGGCGCATCCAATGATATCGAGCAGGCCACCAAGCTTGCCCGCGCCATGTTGACCCGCTACGGCATGAGCGATGAATTTGACATGGTGGCGTTGGAAACCGTGAATAACCAGTATCTGGGCGGCGATACCTCGCTGGCCTGCAGTGCCCAGACCCAGTGCGAGATCGACCGGAAGGTGGTAGAGCTGGTCAAGACCCAGCACGAAAAGGCCATCCGCATCCTGACCGAGAACCGCGCAAGGCTGGACGAGCTGGCACAGTACCTGTACCAGAAAGAGACCATCACCGGCGAGGAGTTCATGGATATCCTCAACCGCGATGATGCCGAAAATAAACCAGAAAATCCCTGAAAATAAAAATTTTTGAATCTTTTGCAATAATCCGGCCGCCGTATCCGTTTACAAAGCAGATACGGCGGTTTTCCATTGTGAATGCGCCGCAGCTGAACCATGGTTTAAAAAAATTATGATGCAAAAAAAAACAAGGCAGTCCCTGCGGCTGCCGTTTTCAGGAGGTATTTCCTATGAAGATGCTGAACAAAAAGTTTGTCCGTACCCTGAGCTGTGCCGCTGTGGCGGTGTGCGCCGCTGCCATGCTGAGCGTGGGTGCATTTGCCGCCGAGGTGGATTCTACCTGCGTGGAGGGCTATCTGCCCCCGCAGGAGCAGATGGTGCAGGGCGACATCGCACTGCACAGCGGTGACGTTGCCGTGGGCGAAAAAGACCCCAGCTACGGCGGCTACGGTGCCCCGGAGGGCAACCCCATTCAGGGCGACATTATGCTGATCTCCGGCGATGAGCTGGCCGGCACCGCAAAGACCGAGGCGCGCTACACCGTCAAAGGTCTGCTGGGCAAGCAGCTGCTGTACACCGCCCGCCAGAAGGACGGCGTGCTGACGCTGGATGTGCCCGCCGAGGTGGCTACCTTCCGCACCACCATCGAGGATATGCAGACTTTGCAGGCCAACGGCGTGAAAACGCTGGTGCTGGTGACCGAGAAGAACACCACCACCCTGAACCTCTCGCTGCTGTGCGAGGGACAGAAGTCCGGCACCCGCGTCACCCTGCGGCATCTGGGCAGCAATGCTACCCTCTCTGTGGGTCTGCGCTGCCGCCGCGACCTGCTGATCGGCCGCTAATCGGAAAAACGGCAGTATAATTTGTGGTTCAGAAACGCCCACAGGCGTTTCTGAACCACTTTTTTTAATGATGACAAGACCCCCGGCTGCCCGCCGGGGGTCTTGTCGCACACTTATGGAGGCTTGGACAGGAATAAAAGGAAGATCACATTCCCTTTGCGGGAAAGAGAATCGCTGCTTACTTGCCGCGGACGGCTGCGAAGCCGGCTTCCAGATCGGCAAGGATATCATCAATGTGCTCGGTGCCGATGGACAGGCGGATGGTGTTCTGGTAGATCTGCTGCTCGGCCAGTTCTGCATCGGTCAGCTGGCTGTGGGTGGTGGAGGCCGGGTGGATGACAAGGCTCTTCACGTCCGCCACGTTGGCCAGCAGAGAGAAGATCTTCAGGTTGTCAATGAAGGTAAAGGCCTCCTCGCGGCCGCCCTTGATGTTAAAGGTAAAGATGGATGCGCCGCCGTTGGGGAAGTACTTCTGGTACAGGGCGTGATCCGGGTGATCCGGCAGCGAGGGATGGTTCACCTTTTCCACCTGCGGGTGGTTGGCAAGGAACTCCACCACCTTTTTGGTGTTCTCCACATGACGCTCAATGCGCAGGCTCAGCGTCTCGGTGCCCTGCAGCAGCAGGAAGGCGTTGAAGGGGGAGATGGTAGCACCGGTATCACGCAGCAGAATGGCGCGGATGTAGGTGACAAAAGCGGCAGGGCCTGCGGCATCCGCAAAGGAGACGCCGTGATAGCTGGAGTTGGGGGCGGCAATGTTGGGGTAACGGCCGCTGGCCTTCCAGTCGAAGTTGCCGCTGTCCACGATGATGCCGCCCAGCGTGGTGCCGTGGCCGCCGATGAACTTGGTAGCAGAGTGCACCACGATGTCTGCGCCGTGCTCGATGGGACGGATGAGGTACGGAGTGCCAAAGGTATTGTCAATGACCAGCGGCAGGCCGTGCTTGTGGGCGATGGCAGCAATGGCATCGATATCCGGGATATCACTATTGGGGTTGCCCAGCGTCTCCAGATACACAGCCTTGGTGTTGGGCTGAATGGCGGCTTCCACCTGTGCAAGGTCGTGGGCATCCACGAAGGTGGTGTTGACGCCGAACTGGGTCAGAGTGTGCGCCAGCAGGTTGTAGCTGCCGCCGTAGATGGTCTTTTGTGCCACGATGTGGTCACCGGCCTGTGCCAGTGCCTGAATGGTGTAGGTGATGGCGGCTGCACCGGAAGCGGTAGCCAGTGCTGCCACGCCGCCCTCCAGTGCTGCGATGCGCTTTTCGAATACATCCTGCGTGGAGTTGGTCAGACGGCCGTAGATATTGCCTGCATCGGCCAGACCGAAGCGGTCGGCGGCGTGCTGGCTGTTGCGGAACACATAAGATGTGGTCTGGTAGATGGGCACCGCACGGGCATCGGTGGCGGGGTCGGCCTGCTCCTGGCCGACATGAAGCTGCAGGGTCTCAAATTTATATTCAGACATTGTTATTTGCCTCTCTTAATATACTAAAAGTATTATTGTTGTGTACAAAAAATCCCGATGCGTTTTCAAAGGCGCACCGGGCAGTGTGGTCTACCGGAGTTGCTGCTGTCACATTCGGGTGCACATTCGCACAGCCGAGGGCAACATACAGTACACATCCGATGCCGGTGCCCGGTTGGTATGCATTCGCCCACAGCGATAATTTGCGTGCAGCAGTTCTTTCCAGATCAGCTTCATCTTTGTGCCCTCCTTCCGGTAAAACTTTTCCATCCCTCTATGTACCACCCGCCGGAGAACCTCTGTTTCATTTCCCTACAAGACTGGTGGATTGGATGTTTGCATTATATCCCGTTCTACCTAGTTTGTCAATAGGTTAATTCCACTTTTTTCAAGGATGTATTTTTTGCATGATAATTTTGCCCGTACCGCCCCGCCCGACAGCATTTTGTACAGCGCCCCCTCTGAACAAAAACGAAGCCCGGAACGTCTGCGGACGCTCCGGGCTTCGTTTTTTCATAAAATGGTCAGACCTGCTTTGTCTCTTCCGTCTGGGTGGAAATGCCGAACAGCACAAAGCCGATGACAAACAGGATGGCAATGGAGCCCACACCCACGTTGGCACTGCCGGTCAGCTGGCTGCCCACGCTGACGATCATAGTGCCAAGGAAGGAGGCACCCTTGCCGCAGATATCGAACAGACCGAAGTATTCGCCGGATTTTTCCTGCGGGATGATCTTTGCAAAGTGGCTGCGGCTCAGTGCCTGCACGCCGCCCTGGAACATACCCACCACCACGGCCAGCACCCAGAACTGCCACTGGCTCTTCAGGAAGAAGGCAAAGACGGCAATGCCGGTATAGGCCGCAATGCACACCGGGATCAGGGTCTTGGATTCATATTTCTGGCTCAGGCGGCCAAAGATCAGCGCCGAAGGGAAGGCCACGATCTGGGTGACCAGCAGCGCCAGCAGCAAACCGGTGGTGTCCAGCCCCAGTGCCGTGCCGTAGGCGGTGGCCATATCAATGATGGTGTACACGCCGTCAATGTAGCAGAAGAAGGCCAGCAGGAACCAGAACACCTGCTTATCCTGCGGCAGATGCTTCAGGGTCTGCCCAATGCGCACAAAGCTCTGACGGATGGCGTGCTGCTCCACCTCCACATAGTTGATCTGGCGATATTTTTTCAGCAGCGGCAGGGTGACCACCAGCCACCACACGGCGGTAATGACCAGCGCGATGGACAGCGCGGTCATCTGGCTAAGCCCCACTGCACTGCTGCCCAGCACCAGCGCCAGACAGACCACAAAGGGCACGCAGCTGCCGATATAGCCCCACGCGTACCCGCGGGAGGACACCATATCCATCCGCTCCGGGGTGGTCACATCGCCCAGCATGGAGTCGTAGAACACCAGACTGCCGGAGTAGCCGATCTTGGCAATGATAAAAATGATCAGAAAGGCCAGCCATGTGCCCGCCAGACCCATGGCGCAGCAGCCGATGACGCCCACAAAAAGGCAGAGCATGAAGATGGGCTTTTTAAAGCCCTTGGTGTCGGCCAGCGTGCCCAGAATGGGACCCAGAATGGCGGTGATCACCGTAACGATGGAGCTTGCGTAGCCCCAGTAGGCCAGATAGTCCACCTTGCTCACCCCGCCGGCCTCGGCCAGTGCATTGAAGAAGATGGGCACCAGCGTGGCGATCATCAGCACAAAGGCCGAGTTGCCCACATCGTATAGGATCCATGCCCGCTCCAGCGGTGTCACCTTGAATTTTTCAGTTTTCATCGTATTTCCCTTTTCCCCTTGCACCGCCGGGCGGTGCAGTTTTTAAAATTCCCCAAAGGTATGGTCGTAGGCAGCGTCCAGCGGCTCGTCCGTGTCCAGCTTTGCCACATACTCTAAGATCAGCCGCTTTGCCAGCGGCAGAGCCTTGGCGTACAGCGCATCCAGCTTGCGGTTGCTCTCGGTGCACTGCGGGTTCGGCTGCGGGTTTGCCACAAGGCCGTGCATCCCATCATACTTGCCCAGCACCTTCATGCCGGTCAGCACCACCCAGCGCTTGACCGGGTTCGAAGCCTGCAGCACCTTATGCACCAAGATCATCCCCTTCAGGGCTTCCAGCGCGGTCTGCTCCGAAATATCCTTGTAGAATGGTGCAATAACCCGGGCGTTCTCTGCGCTGGGGTGGATATGGCTGGCGGTAAAGAAGGTCAGCGGGTCATAGCCGTCCCGGCGCAGCAGCATATTGTCGAACTCGGTCTCGATCTCACAGTGAGTCACACCGCTCTCTCGGGTAAACTGTTCCACAAAGGGGTGGCAGGTGCTGTCCAGCGCAAAATGGCACACAAAGCCCAGCGCGTAGGCCAGCGCAGCCTCGCGGTCGGCTTCCTCGTGCACCACCCGCCGTGCCCGGTCAAAGAACGTTCTGCCCTGCTCGTCGTGCATGGCGTTGCCCAGCGCGGCGACCGGGGTGGACTTTTCCGCATGGTAATAGAACAGCACATCCGGCCCATGCAGGCCGATATCGTACAGCTCCCGGTGCGCCTCCAGCTTTTCCCGCAGCGGCGCGGGCAGATGGTCCAGCACATTTGCGCCAAAGCGGCGGTGTGCGTAGGTAGAGGGCATTTCTCATTCCTCCTTCTTGCAGTGCCAGCGCCCGCCGCCCTGTTCCGGCTGCACTGACCAAAAATTCTATCGTTTTCAGTATAGCAGAAAGTTTGCCGACCTTCTACCCTTTTGTGTCTGTTTTCTGTAAAAAGTTTTAATAATTTTGCTGTACCTCCCGCCAAATAAAAGAGGCTTCCGGAATGCCCGTAGACATTCCGGAAGCCTCTTTTCGATTATTTCAGGTTCACACGCTCTCATAGCCCTGCGGCATCTCGCTCTTGCGGTCGCGGGACATCAGATTGCGCAGCGCGTCGCTGGCGCTCATGCCCTCCTTGACGATGGCGTTCACCGTCTGGGCAATGGGCATTTCCACATGGTACTTCTCGGCCAGCTCCATGGCGGCGGGCAGAGCGTTGATGCCCTCCACCACCATGCCGACCTCTTTCACGGCCTGCTCCGGGCTTTCGCCCTTGCCGATCAGGATACCGGCGCGGTTGTTGCGGCTGTGCATGCTGGTGGCGGTGACGATCAGATCGCCGATGCCGGCCAGACCCGCAAAGGTCTGGACATTGCAGCCCATGGCCACGCCCAGCCGGGCGATCTCGGCAATGCCGCGGGTGATCAGGGCGGCGCGGGCGTTATCGCCGTAGCCAAGGCCGGTGGAGATGCCGACACCCAGCGCGATAACGTTCTTCATGGCGCCGCTCAGTTCCACGCCCTTGATATCAGTGTTGGTGTACACGCGCATACAGGTGTTGCTGAACACCTCCTGCACCACCTCGGCAGCCTCCAGATCCGGGCTAGCGGAAACGATAGTGGTGGGCAGATCCAGCGCCACCTCCTCGGCGTGGGTGGGGCCGCTGAGCGCCACCAGACGCACCGCCCGGGGGCCGTTCTCGTGGCTCAGCTCGTCGGCAAGGATCTCGGTCATGGTATATAAGGTATCGGGCTCAATGCCCTTTGCCACATCCACGATGATCTGGCCGGAGCGGATATAGGGCCGCGCCTTGGCCGCCGTGGCGCGCACGAACACTGACGGCACTGCAAACAGCAGCACATCCTTGCCGGTGCAAACTTCCTCTATGCTTTTGGTAAAACGCAGCTCCTGCGGGATGACCATCCCCGGCAGATTGGGGTGCACCCGGGTGGTGGAAAGGTTATCCACCTCGGCTTCAATAGCCGACCACACCTGCACATCATTGCCGCTGACGGTCAGCATCCGTGCCAGAGCCATGCCCCAGGTACCTGCACCCAGAACACCAATACTAAACTTTTTCACGTTCGTATCCTCCGTGTCTGCACCGGGCAAGGGGCAAGCCTCCTGCCGGTGGATTTGCGCCGCACCGGGCCGTTGCCCCGCGCCTGCGCACTACTATGACCATTGTACACGAAAGCACCCACAGCGTCAAGCATCTGCCGCATTGCACAAATATTTAACAAGTTCATGCAATTTTTCGGTCACATCACACGTTTTATGCAAACTGTTTGCACTGCGGGGCATTTCATGCTATTATAGTATTCTGGTAGGTTTTGTAGGGATTGGTGATTCAGTCTCTTGACTTTGACCCTACTTTAAGGTATATACTGCCTTAGTCGGCAAAAGCTTTGCCGGCTTGTGTATTTTTAGCTTTGAGGAAAAAACGATGTTTGAAGCACTTTTATCCAACCGCACGGTCAGCGTGCTGATGGAGGCGCTGCCCCGCATCCTGACGGCAGGCCTGACCATGACCATTCCGCTGACCCTTCTCTCCTTCTTTTTTGCCATGATCATCGCAGTGGCGGTGGCGCTGGTGCAGTACGCCAATGTGCCGGTGCTGCGGCAGATCGCCCGGTTCTATATCTGGGTCATCCGGGGCACGCCGCTGCTGGTACAGCTGTTCATCATCTTTTACGGCCTGCCCAGCGTGGGCATCATGCTGAACGCCTTTCCGGCGGCAGTCATTGCCTTTGCCTTCAACGAGGGTGCTTACTGCGCCGAGACCATGCGCGGTGCGCTGGAAAGCGTGCCGCAGGGGCAGCTGGAAGCCGGGTACTGCGTGGGCATGAACTGGTGGCAGATCATGCGCCGCATCGTGCTGCCGCAGGCGCTGCGCACCGCCGTGCCTGCGCTGTCCAACTCCCTTATCGGCATGATCAAGGACACCTCGCTGGCGTCCAATATCACGGTGGCAGAGCTGTTCATGGCCGGGCAGCGGGTAGCCGCCCGCACCTACATCTTCCTGCCCATCTACTGTGAGGTGGCTGTGGTGTATCTGCTGTTCTGTACCGTCATCACCAAGCTGCAGGCGCTGCTGGAACGTCAGCTCAACGCCCGCGGCTTCCAGTAAAAAGGGAGGTGCACACCCATGGCTATGCTTGAGATCCGCAATGTGCAAAAAACCTTTCGCACCTACGCAAAGCCCGGCCTTTTCCACCGTCCCGGTGCACGGAAGGTCGCCAGCGAGCTGCCCGTGCTGCGCGGCGTAGACCTGACCGTGGAAAAGGGCGATGTGGTGGCCATTCTGGGGCCGTCCGGCTCCGGCAAGACCACCCTGCTGCGGTGCCTGAATTTTCTGGAGACTGCTGATGCCGGGCAGCTGGTGTTTGACGGCGAAAGCTTCGACCTTGCCCATGCCAGCCGCGCCGACATTGCCCGGCTGCGCAAAAAGACCGCCTTTGTGTTCCAGAACTACAACCTGTTCCGCAACAAGACTGCCCTGCAGAATGTGACCGAGGGGCTGATTGTGGCGCGTAAACTGCCCAAGGAGCAGGCAGAGGAAATCGGCATGAAGATGCTGGCCAAGGTAGGCCTTGCAGACCGTGCCGACTACTACCCCCGCCAGCTTTCCGGCGGACAGCAGCAGCGGGTGGCGATTGCCCGCGCCCTTGCCGCCGACCCGGAGATTATTTACTTTGACGAGCCCACCAGCGCCCTTGACCCGGAGCTGACCGGCGAGGTGCTCAGCGTGATGCGGCAGCTGGCCGAGGAGGGCATGACCATGCTGGTGGTCACCCACGAGATGGGCTTTGCCCGCAACGTTTCCTCCAAGACCGTGTTCATGGAGAACGGCGTGGTGGTGGAGCAGGCCCCCTCTCAGCAGTTCTTTGCATCCCCCAAGGAGGAGCGCACCTGGGCCTTCCTGCGCAGGATCGCCCATACGGAATAAAACCACTTCTCTTTTTGCATTTTTCACGACAGAAAGGAATTTTTACTTATGAAACGCAGAACCTTTATTTCTCTGATGGGCGTTATAGCCGCAGCCGGGGTGCTCAGTCTGACCGGCTGCTCCTCCAAGGACACCGTCGCCAGTACCGCCGGTTCCGCACCGCTGAATAAGCTGGACAGCATCCAGAAGAGCGGCAAGCTGGTGGTAGCGCTGGAGGGTGCATGGCAGCCGTGGAGTTACCACGATTCCTCCGACACTCTGGTGGGCTATGACGTGGAGGTCTCCCGCGCCATTGCCGAAAAGCTGGGCGTAGAGCCGGAGTATGTGGAGAGCGACTGGGACAGCCTGTTTGCCGGTCTGGACGCAGGCCGCTACGACATGGTGTGCAACGGCGTGGAGGTGACCGAGGAGCGTGCCAAGACCTATGCGTTCACCACCCCCTACGGCTACATCCACACTGCGCTGGCGGTGCGCAAGGATAACGAGGATATCCACAGCTTTGAGGACCTGAAGGGCAAGACCACCGCCAATAGTCTGGCTTCTACTTACATGGAACTTGCCGAGAGCTACGGCGCTACCGTGCAGGGCATCGACACGCTGGAAGAGACCATCCAGCTGCTGACCGCAGGCCGCATTGATGCCACCCTGAACGCAGATGTTTCCTTCTACGACTACCTGAACGTCCACCCGGACGCAGACTTCAAGCTGGTGGCACAGACCGCCGAAGCCTCTCATGTGGCCATCCCGGTGCTCAAGAGCGAGGATACCGCCTATCTGGACGCGCTGAACACCGCCATTGAGGAGCTGCGCGCCGACGGCACCTTAAAGACCCTGAGCGAAAAGTACTTCGGACAGGATATCTCTTCTGAAAGCTAAGAAGCTCGACCCTCTCAGTCTGCTCACTTCGTTCGCATCCAGCTCCCCCGAAAGGGGGAGCTTTTTTGTTATCTGCCAGTCCGTGCGGTAAAGCTCCCCCTTCGGGGGAGCTGGCGAGCGCAGCGAGACTGAGAGGGTAAATTTCCTATTGACTTGTGTAATATTATATGCTATATAATATTATAGAAACAGACCACACCGAAAGGAGGCTGTTCCCACATGAGTTTTCCCATCAGTGCCGCGCTGCTGGACGCCATTGTGCTGTCCGTGGTGGCGCAGGAGCCGGAAGGTACCTACGGCTACAAGA